>Ga0209579_10003486_pt1 | contig 11409 bp, 9 predicted proteins | sample Coa_R1_2_FD_187152 | JGI IMG/M metagenome (GOLD analysis project Ga0209579, IMG submission 187152) | Surface soil microbial communities from Centralia Pennsylvania, which are recovering from an underground coalmine fire - Coalmine... | ecosystem: Environmental > Terrestrial > Soil > Unclassified... | reverse complement strand
AATCCGATCAGCAGGTACGAGCACAGGCCCACGCCCTCCCACCCCACGAACATCAGGAGGACGTTGGACGCCATCACCAGGATGAGCATGAATCCGGTGAAGAGGTTCAGGTACGAGAAGTAGCGCGCGTAGCGCTTCTCCTCGGCCATGTAGCCGGTCGAGTACACGTGGATGAGGAACGCGATGTTCGTGACGACCAGGATCATCACGCAGGTCAGCTGATCGACGACCAGCTTGTGCTCGGCGATCACGGACAGGAGCCCGCTCTTGAGGCCGGGGATGTTGATCCAGGGGCCCAGGAGCGCCACCACGGGCTCCCCTTTGGACTGGACCTTGAAAAACATGGTCCACGCCAGGATCGCGCTCGCCAGGATCACGCCGCAGGAGACGAAACTGACGACCGGCTTGGGCAGCTTCCTCCCGATGAAGGTCTGGAAGAGGAACCCGAAGACCGGCATCAGGGGAATCAGCCAGACCGTGAGCGGGGAGAACGCCGGGGCCGCCGCCTCCGCGGCATGCCCGCCGTGCTCCTGGGCCGCCAGGACGAACTGGTGAAGGTCCATCTATTCCTTCATGTTGTCGGCCTGGTCGACGTCGACCCCGCCGAAGTTCTGGTAGATCCCGATGATGATCGCCAGCGCGACGGCTGCCTCCGCCGCCGCGAGCAGAATCACGAAGATCGTGAAGACGTTGCCGTGCATGCCCCCGATCCGCGTGTACTGCGAAAAGGCCACGAAATTCAGGTTCGCCGCATTCAGCACGAGCTCGACGCCCATGAGAATCGAGACCGCGTTCTTCCGCGTCAGGATCGTATAGACGCCGGCGCAGAAGATCACGGCCGACAGGAGCAGCATGTGTTCGAGGGGATTCCGGCTGAAGACGTGGCTCATACCCCCTTCACCTCCTTCCGCGCGAGGAAGGCGGCGCCCACCAGGGCCGCCAGGAGGAGTACCGATACCACTTCGAAGGCGAACAGGTAAGGGCCGGCCAGCGCGAGGGCGATCGGCTCCGTGACGCCCTTCCGGACGCTGAAATCCGTCTTGGCCGCGGGGAAGGTCCATTCGGCGCTCTGGAGCTCGCCCTTGACGTCCTTTTCGTGGCCGACCAGCTTGACCCTCCAGTGATAGTCCCCTACCGGAAGCTTCTCGAACGTGTGGCGGTAGGTCTGGGTGCGGCCGGCATATGGCAAGAACGTCGACTGGACCTGGACGTCCTTGGCGGACACGTCATCCAAGTCCTTGGCCGCCGGCTCCTTCTCTTTTTCCTTTTCGGGGGTCTCCTTCTGGTCCTTGCCTCCGGCATCCCTCGTCTCGGGTGCGGAGACGGTGAAGACCACCTGGTCGACGCTCCGGGAGGCGTCGGGCACCACGAGGACGTCGGCGGACACGACCACCGAATCCTCCAGCGCCGTTCCTCCGAACTGGATCCCGGTCGACCCGTCCGACTGGTATTGCCGGAGGGCGACTTCGAAGACCTTGTTGTTCAGGGTGGCCACGTCCGAGTCCCGGCGCCATTTCGCCGTGAACAGGATGACGACCACGAGCGAAAAGAGCAGGCAGAGGCACGCGCAGAAGGCCGCCGGTCCGGGGGTCGAATCGTTCGATAGCTTCACGTCGGTGATGCGATGGGTGAGCATCACCGCGAAGATGATCAGGACGAGGATCCCGCCGACGTAGATCAGCACCTGCGCCGCGGCGATGAAGTCGGCCTTCATGACGGCGTAGAGCGCGGCGACCGCAAAAAGCACGGCCAGCAGGGCGAACGCCGAGCGCACGATGTTGCGGCTGGTGGCCACCGCGACGGCTCCGCCCACCGCCGCCGCGGCGAGGGCGTAGAAGACCACGTTCAGGATGAAATCGGACGCTGCCATCTACGGGTGACCTCCCGTAAACCACCGCATCCACTCCTGCCGGGTCTCCAGGATGCCGATCGCGACCAGGTTGATGAGCGCGAGCGGCGTCAGCTTCTTCCAGCAGAGGTCCATGAGCTGGTCCACGCGGTAGCGGGGCAGCGTCCAGCGAAGCCAGATCATGACGAAGATCAGCGTGAAGCACTTCGAGAAGAACCAGAAGCCGCCTCCCACGAGTTGGGCGAGGCCCGTCCCCGTGAAGGCGGCGTCCGCCGCCGGCTGCGCGATGAAGACCGCGACCAGCGCGGCGAAACCCGAGCCCAGCATGGCGCCCACGAAGGCGTCGAATCCGCGCTTGGCGATCCCGTAGCCCACGGCCGCGCCCACCAGGGTGCCGACGACCAGGTACAGCGTGCCGGTCGCGCTCGGGACCGGCGGCTGCCAGCCCCCGAGGAAGAACGTCGTGGCGATCGCGGAGACGACGAACATGTTCGCGTACTCGGACAGGAAGAAGAAGCTGAAGCGCATGCCGGAGTACTCCGTGTGGTAGCCGGCGACCAGCTCCGACTCCGCCTCGGGGATGTCGAAGGGGGTCCGGTTCGTCTCGGCGAGGGCTCCGATGTAATAGATGATGAAGGCGATCACCGTGAACGGCGGGTAGCGGTTGATGCCCCAGGACCACAGGCCGCCGTATTTGTCGTCCATGAATCCGAACGGCAGCCCCTTGGACTGGGCGTCGGAGATCGCGTGCATGTCCAGGGTGCCGTAGATCAGCAGCATCCCCAGGAGCGTGATCCCGATCGGAACTTCATACGACACGATCTGCGCCGCCGAGCGCATGGCGCCGAACAACGCCCATTTCGAGCCGCTCGACCAGCCGGCCATCAGGATCCCGATGACGACGGCACTCGACACGGCCAGCAGATAGAGGATGCCGATGTTGAAGCTCGCGGGCGACCAGTGCGGGAGGAACGGCAGCGCCACCCAGCAGGCGAACGAACCGGCGAAGACCACATAGGGGGACAGCTTGAAGAGCAGATGATCGGTATTCTTCGCGATGATGTCTTCCTTGATCATGAGCTTGAGCGCGTCGGCGATCCACACGCCAAAGCCATGCCACCAGATCCGGTAGGGACCGACCCGCGCCTGCATGTGGCCGGCGATCTTGCGCTCCGCGTAGGTGGAGACCCCGGCATAGACCGCAATGAAATTGATCAGGATGAAGCAGACGACAAAGATGCAAATGAAGGCGTCCAGCACGGGGATGCCCGTCAGGTCGAGCGTCCAGGAGGCGGCGGCCAGCACGGTCGGTGTCATGCTATTTCAGGGGGATCCCCTGGTATTCGTCGGGAAACTCGTAGTCCTTCCGCATCGGGTACCCCGGCCAGTCCTCCGGGAGGAGGATGCGGCGCAGGTCCGGATGATCCACGTACTGGATGCCGTACATGTCGTACGTTTCACGCTCGTGCCAGTCCGCCGCCTTCCAGAGGGGGACCAGGCTGGGCACCGACGGGGCTTCCCGGTCGAGTTGCACCTTGAGGACGGCCTTGTGGTTCTTCGGGATCGAATAGAGGTGGTAGACCGACCATAGGTTCTTGCGGTCGTCCGTGCCGCAGACGCAGCTCAGGAGGTCGAACTGCATCTCGGGATCGGCCTTGAGCCAGCCGGCGACGGCCAGGAGGGACTCGGCCTTGACGACGCAATAGGGATCCCCCGGACATTCCACGACGGAGGCGACCCCGTCCGGGAACTTCTCCTTGATCTTCTCGTACACCTGCTTGAAGGTGAGCGACATGTCTGCGATCGAAATCAAGGCCCGAGATTCAGCTGTCCAGGTTTCGCGGTTCGGTCTTCACTTCCCCGAGGCTCTTGAGCCATTCGAGGTCGCCCTTTACCCACACGTAGACGAACCCGACCACGAGGATGAGGGTGAAGAGCAGGATTTCCCCCAGCACCAGCAGCCCCATGCCGTGGTTCTTGAAGATGGTGGCCCAGGGGAAGAGGATCGCGATTTCGACGTCGAAAATGAGGAAGATCAGCGCCACGATGTAGAACCGGACGTTGAACTGAATCCAGGCGGAGCCGATGGCTTCCTCGCCGCATTCATAGGTGGTCAGTTTTTCGGGGGTGGGCCGGTTGGGGCGGAGGATGCGGCCGAGCGTCATGGACCCGAAAATGAAGCCCATGGAAACCAGTACATAGACGAGAACGGTGGCGAAGTCGAAGTTCATGGAATTGGCCGGGAATATACCAAAGGGGTGGAGGCCATGCAACAAAACTCACTGCGCGACGCGGCCGTGGCCCCGGAAAATTGGGTTGACATTTACTACCGGACGGCCTAACTTATGCCCCCGACCCCACGTAATCGGAGACAGGATGAATTTGTCGGCACGTCACGCGGCTCCTCCATCGGTTCGGGAGGTCTAGATGGCGGTTCAGGAACGGGATTACATGAAGGGTCCGGCCCCCGTCCCCGGCACGCAGCCCAAGCTCCTCGACCGCCTCAACGAGCTCGGCGAGCGCCACGCCACGGCCATCATCGCCGTCTCCACCGGCCTCATCATCCTCACCGTGCTGATCTTCGCCAAATACTTCTACGACAAATCCCAGATCGAGCGCGCCGAGCAGGAACTGGCCTCCGCCGACTCGGTGGACCAGCTGACGGGGCTCAAGACGAAATACGGCACCACCCCCGTCGCGCCGCGCATCCTCTTCCGCCTGGCCAACCGATACTATGAGGATGGAAAGCTCGACCTCGCCCGGAACGAGTACAAGGACTTCCAGGCCCGCTTCCCCCAGGACCGCCTGAGCGTCTTCGTCACCCGCGCGCTCAATTCGCTGGAACGGAACGCGCGCTTCGACGCCGAGGGCAAGGAGACGAGACTCAAGCTGTACGAACTCTCGCCGAACCCCCGGCAGCTGGCCGAGCTGAAGGACCCGCGCTTCCAGTGGGGCCCCCTCCCCGAAGGGAATCCGGTCGTCGAAATCGACCTGCCGGGCGGGGCGGTGACCGCGGAACTCTACGAGGACGACGCCCCGAACGCGGTCGCCGCCTTCATCAAGCTGGCCGACCAGAAGTACTTCGACGGCGTGAAGTGGGATCTCATCGGCGGCGATGAACGGCTCCAGTCCCAGGCGAAGACCGATGGCGCCGCGGACCTGACGCTCACCCCGGAGGATACCAAGAAATCTCCCACCGCCTACGCGCTGGTCCTGGCCAAGAAGGATGCCGGGGTCGCCGGAAGCCAGTTCCAGATCCTCCTGCGGGACGTTCCCGACCTCAAGGACGCGACCGTATTCGGCCTGGTCACGAAGGGGTCGGAATTGCTCCGGGCCGTCAAGAAGGATGAGGCGATCAAGACCGTGAAGGTCGTCTCCAAGCGCGGCCACGCCTACGAGCCTCAACCGCTCAAGAAGTAGGCCTCCCCCCGGAACGAAAAAAGCCCCACGGCGCGGATAGGGAGGGTGTGGCCGGGAGGCCACGAGGGACGCGCCGTGGGGCCAAAGTTTCTACGGCCGTCGTTCGGCCAGCAAAGTCCTTTCTTCCAGGGCCTGCCGGACGGCTCCAATACTGGTTCCGATTCCCACGAAATCGAGCCCGTACTTCCCGTCATGCAGACCCGCTGACACGATAACGCCCAGGGGCCAGCCCTTCATCGACCATTCCGCGGATGCGATTCCGGAAAGATCTCGATTCCGCCGGACCCACTCGGAGACCGGCTCGACCGAAAGCGCCAGACGAGTCCCCAGCACGGTAAATTTCCGTTCCACGCCCCGGTAGTACACGTAGGCCCCCAGAAGCGGCGGGAGGACCGCGAAGTCCCAACCGCTCCAGCGATCGACGTACCAGGCGTCTTCCCTGATCTTCTCCTCGGCGTTGACCTTGTAGCGGGCCAGGTAGGTCCGCCGCAGGGCATCCCAGAACACCTTCCGCTGGTCGAGCGCCAGTTGATGCAGATCCGCCGACTCGGTGCCGTTCTCGAACCCGAAGGTGTTCACCCGCGAATCCCCGAAGCCGGCGAAGTAGTGCTGTTCCCGGTCGCTCAACTGGAGCAGGAATTCGCGCCCGATGCGGTCCCGACGCGGGCCGATGCCGACGTCCAGCATTTGCAGGGTGATGCTCCGGCCCTCATCGTCATCCCAGCTCCGGATCGCCGGCCGCGAGCCCATGCCGCTCGCACAGGTGAAGACGCCGTCGACGAGCAGTTCCGGGCCCTTGAGGAAGATGTCGGCCACGTCCGCCACCCGGTCCGGTGCCCCGCGACGATACCACTCGGAGATCAGGTCCGTGCGGAACGCCACGTCGTCGCAGAGCCCCAGCGAACGGGGCAGGTCCATCGACGGGACGAACGAGGGGCGAGGCGGAGGCATCGGCTCCGGCCAGATGAAGGGGACCGGTTCGGGCGCGAGGAAGCCCAGCTTTTCAGCGTTCGCCAGGGAGACCGGCGGCGCGATCGCCTGAAGCGGCCCGCGATCCGCGGGGGGCGGCACCAGTTTCACGAGTTCCGGAGACCGCTCGCGCGCCTGGCTCATCCGATCCGGATCCGCTCCCGCCGGGGGGAAGCCGAGGAACCTTTCCAACGTCTTCTGGAACTGTTTCTGGAGCCGCTTGCGCTTCCTCAGGAAATAGTCCGACGACTCATCCGCGGTGAGCACATTGGCCGCCGAGGGCCGGAAGACGTGAAACACGACATTGCCGACGACGACGACCGTCACGAAAAACGCGCCCAGTCGTGTCAGGGGCAACCAGAACCGACTTCTTGCTGGGCCCATACAGGCGCCCTGGGTACTTCACTCCGACCCTGTACCACCCGCGGGCCGGCCCCTAACCCTGGAGGCGCCTCACGGCGCTTCCACGCCTAATTATGCTCCGTCCCCAGCTCGCGCACAAGGGACAAAATGGAATCGCCCCAGCGGAAACGGGCCCGCGGTCCCCCCGGGACGACGTCGGATCTCGTTCTCGGAGCCCGATCGCCCCCAACGATTCCGGGACTCCCCGCCCCGCCGCCCTCCGAACGGCCCGGGCAAGCGCGGCGCCGGGGAGCCCCGCGAGGGGGCTCCGCACGAGCGCTCCGGAAAGGTGCTTGATGGGCCTCTCGGCATCGGGTATGTTTTCGGCTGATGAGATTCCGTCCGATTCCATTCAGGATTCCCCATGAATCAGTCCCATTCCAACAACAGCCCCGAGTCCGCCATCGCCGTCTTCATTGACTTCGAGAACTTCGCGCTCGGCTTCGAGCATTCGCGGAAGAAGTTCGAGATCCAGAAGGTCCTCGAGCGGCTGCTCGAGAAGGGGAAGATCATCGTCAAACGCGCCTACGCCGACTGGACGCGCTACCGGGATTACAAGACCGCGCTCCATGAGGCCGCGATCGAGCTGATCGAAGTGCCCAAGCGCGGCGCCGCGGGCAAGAACTCCGCGGACATCCGCATGTGCGTCGACGCAATCGACATGGCCCACTCGAAGACCCACATCGACACGTTCGCGATCCTTACCGGCGACAGCGATTTCTCGCCGCTCGTCTCGAAGCTCAAGGAGAACGGCAAGCGGGTGATCGGGCTGGGCATGAAGGATTCGACCTCCCTGCTCCTCGTCGACAACTGCGACGAGTTCATCTACTACGAGGACCTGGAGCGCTCGGCCACGACCTCGGCGCCGGAGATCAAGGACGACCTGCCGAAGCTGAAGAAGGACGCGTTCCAGATGATCGTCGACACGATTCTCGCCCTGAAACGCGAGAACCGGGACACGCTCTATTCCTCCATGATCAAGGACACGCTCAAGCGGAAGAAGCCGCAGTTCGACGAATCCTACCACGGCTACCGGACCTGGCAGGACCTTCTCGAGGACATGGAGCGGAACGGCATCATCCAGCTGACGACCGACCCGCGCAGCGGAACCTTCGTCGTCACCGGATTCGGGAAGAAGAAATAGCCGGCCGTCAGCGACCCTGGAGCTGGCGGCGCAGGTCGTCCGGCAGTTCCGGAACCGCCAACGCCGCCACCTTCCAGCGCGCCGCCTCATCGGACCGCCTCCCCTGCTCGCAGATCTCTGCGAGCAACACGAAGAGATGCCCCCGGATTCGGGGAGGGAGCGGAAGGTCGACGGCGGATTTCAGGAGCGGCTCCGCCCGATCGAGCCTCTTGAGCGCGAAGTACGCCCGGGCCAGAGGAACCACCGCGCCGGCATCCTGCCTCATCCAGGGATCCAGCTCCAGGATGCTTTCGTAGAGCTCGACGGAGCGCTCCAGCCCCTCCGCCGTTCCCGACAGCGCCCGCCAGTCCGCGAGGTTCTTCCTCGCCCGCAGCAGTTCCCGCAGGAGGCGGCGCTCGTAGGCTTCCGGGCGGACTCGGACCTCGTCCGCACGGTACTCCACATACTGGCCCCGTTCGCGGCGGAATTGGGCGGGAAGGGATTCGGGCTCCACGGGCGACCTCCAATACTTCGGGTCGATGCGCCGGTCCTCTCGCGACACCATCTTGAGGAGGTGTCCCGCGGGAACCAGCGTCCAGCCGGCACGGAGGATCTCCGGGCCCGGCGGGCGCTCAAAGAACATCGGGCGCGTCGGGGAGATGTTCGCGTTCGCCCAGGCGGCGACGGCCCATTCGACGGGGTCCGAGCCCGCGGCCCGGCCCGCGATGCGACCGTAGTCGGGAGCCTGAAGGTCCGGGTGCAGGCGCAGCAGCGCCCGGTCATACCAGCTTGGCCGGCCCTCCGGGTCGGGTCCCAGGAACGTGGACTGCACGATCACCACATCCGGCCGCACGCCCTTCACGCGCTGGAGATAGAGCGACGAGGCGCTCGTGTCGTCTGCGTTCAAGAACAGCACCGCCTGGGGATCGAGCCCGTCCAGCTGCAGATGCCCCATGGCCTCCGACAGAGTGTAGTCCCGCTGCGACAGATCCTTCCGGTTGGCAACTCCCGCCCAGGTCGTGCCGATCAGCGCCAGGACGACGGCGCCTTCCCGAAGCTTCCCCACCGAGGCCATCCCCACCGCGGCGACGAGCCAGAGCGGGATCCAGGCCGCCATCTCCCAGCAATCGTGCTGCCCCTCCAGCTTGAACAGGACCGTCACGACGAGCACGGGCAGGACCCAGGCCAGCACGCCCACGAGGAGTCGGCGGTTCTCGATCCACAGCCGCCGGACTCCGAGCGCGACGAGCAGCACACCGACGCCGAGAAACTCCTCCCAAAAGTACCGCAGGCTTCCGGTCACGCGGACGCCTTCGAAACCGAAGTTCACCGCTTTGCCGGTGAAGCGGGCCCCGGTCAAGTAGTCCCACAGTCCCGCCGCGCTGTTGGGGTCGCCGAAGCGGAGCGCCGAGTCTCCGCGGGCGAGGACCGGAAGGAGGAGCAGCGGCCCGAGGGCGCATCCGGCCGCCAGCGCGATGCGCCCCAGCAACCCCGGCACGCCGATCCTTCGACGATGGAACGCGACGAAGAGGGCCAACGCCAGGCCGGTGTTCGTGGCCGAGGGATGGGACTGCCAGGCCAGGCCGATCAGCGCCGCGACGATGGTGAAGTCGCGAGGCTTCCCCGACTCGTCCGCGCGGACCATTCGCCAAATCAGAAGCGTCAGGACGAGATAATAGAGCGCATAGACTTTGGCGAGGATGGCCGCCGCCCAGAAGGTGTAGCCGCTTGCCGCGAGGCAGCCGATCGAGACCCCCACCCACTCCGGCAGCGGCCCCCCATCCTCCACGGTGTGAAAGAGCGGGCCCTTCGTCACGAGCAAGTCGTGGGCCGCCACGGCAAGGGTTCCCGCCGCGAGCGCGGCGCAGGTCGCCGAGAAGAGGTGGACGGCATAGGTGAAGTCCACTCCTCCCAAGACCAGCGTCCACGCCTTGCAGAGCAGCAGGTACAGGGGGAATCCGGGAGGATACAGGACGCCGAGCTCCTTCACGGCGACCAGGAAGAAGCCGGAGTCCTGCCAGGCGACGTGGGAGCCGGCGGTCGACAGCGACAGCACCATCGAGAACAGGAACGGGATCCCGGGCACGACGAACCGCCTCATGGCTGCTCCGCCCGCTCGCGGATTTTCATCATCATGGCCGGATCGGCTCCCCCGAGCTGGAGCGCCTGGCCATAGTGCTTCTTCGCCTCCTCACGCCGGTTCGCCGCGCGGTGGAGTTCCGCCAGGTAGAAGTGCGCCAGCGTCGCCCGAGCCGGGGAGGGCTCGAGCGTCAGGACCGCTTCGAACGCCTCCGCCGCTTCGGCCGGCCGGTCGTTCAGGTAGAGCGCCAGCCCGATGTCGTACTGGAATGACGGATCGACCTTGAGGGCGCCGTCGATGGCGCGGGCCTGTTCGTAGACGGACAGGGCGGAGCGAGGGTCCGTGGCCAGCAGCGGCTGCACCTCCCGCAGCTTCGACTGGACCAGCAGGTCGATCAGCCGATCCTCGTAGGGTTCATAGAGGGCGACCATTCCCGTCGACAGGTGCCGCATGTAGATCCCCCGCGCGCGCCGGCGATGACGGGAGACCGCGGAGGGATCGACGGAGATGGGAATGGGCCTCCCGGTGCCCTCTTCCGCCACGGCGGTTTTCCAGAGCACGCCGGCGGCGACCCGAACCAGCCCGGGCCGGAGCCCGTTGGGATCCGGCGGCCTCTCCGAAAAGACCGGCCGCCCGGGGGCGACGTTCGCATTCGCGAAGGCCGTGACGCTTAAAAGCTGGGGATTCGTCCGGGCCCCGATCTCGCCGGTCCGCCCCCGTCGCAGCCCGAGCTGGCGCTCGAGGCGCTCGTCATACCAGTCCACGCCCAGGAATTCTCCATGGATCAGCCGAACGTCGGTCCGCACCTGCCGCACCTTCTGCAGGTACATCGGGATCACGGTCGCGTCGTCGGTCGTCGTGACCAGGATGCCGCCCGGATCGACGCTGGCCATCAAGACCCGGCCGTAGACCTCGGCAAAGTCGTAGGTCCGATTGTTGAGATCCCCGAAGTTGGCGAACACCATCCACGCGACCCCGGTCGCCAGCACGCCGGGCGCGGCGACCTTGACGCGCTCGGTGATCCAGGCGAACCCCATCGCGGAGCAGAGCGTGAGCGGGATGTAGGCGGCCACGAACCACTGGTCGAACATCCCCTCGCCGATGAACACGAGCGGCAGCAACAGCATCGGCCCCGCCCACGCGCCGATGATGGCGAGAATGCCCGGGCGCTCCTTGCCCAGGCGCCACAGGCCGAGGCCGAGCACCGCCAGACCGACGCCCAGAAACTCCTCCCAGATGAAGCGCGCGGCAAGGCCGGCGCGGGCGAGGTCGAATCCCCAGGCCCCCTTGAAGTCCGTGTAGCTTGCCCCGCGCAGGTGCGCCCAGACCTGGCCCGGCGTTCGAGGATCGCCGAAACTGCAGAGCGACTCCCGCTTCGCGAGGATCGGAAGGACGATGAAAGACGGCGCGAACGCCGCGACGGCGGCGATCCCGATCACCGCCGTGAAGCCGCCGGCGCCGAGCATGCGGACTTTGTCCTTCCGCGCCCAGGCGTACGCCAGCATGGCAGGAACGAGCATCGCGGCGGACGGATGCGCCGCCCACGCGAGGCCCAGCACGAGTCCG
>Ga0209579_10003483_pt1 | contig 11411 bp, 11 predicted proteins | sample Coa_R1_2_FD_187152 | JGI IMG/M metagenome (GOLD analysis project Ga0209579, IMG submission 187152) | Surface soil microbial communities from Centralia Pennsylvania, which are recovering from an underground coalmine fire - Coalmine... | ecosystem: Environmental > Terrestrial > Soil >... | reverse complement strand
CGCTCGGGGTGTCGGAGCGCGAACCCGAGGACGATCGCGCCGCCCATCGAGCTGCCGCCGAGGTGGACGCGGGGCAGGGCGAGCGCATCGAGGAACTGCCCGAGCCGCTCGGCCTGCGTTTCGATGGAGTAATCGGCATCGGGCGGCTTGCTGCTCGCGCCGAAGCCGGGGAGGTCCAGCGTGATGATCCGCCCGAGCCCGCGCAGCCAGGGTGCGATCGGCGCGAAGTTGTCCTTGTCCGCGCCGATGCCGTGCACGAGAATGAGCGGTTCGCCGCGGCCGCCGTCGAGGTACGCGATCGTGAGGCCGGGGATCGCGACCGACCCCACACGAAGGCCGCCGACCGCGTGCTGGAGCGCGAGCGCGAGCCGCGCCATCGGCTCCGGCAGGACGCGATCGAGGACGACGATCAGGACGACGAGCGCGACGAGGACCGCGACGACGGTCGTCATCCCTGGGCGCGCGCCTCCGACCGCGTGCCGCCGGTTGGGGCGGTACCCGCCGCGCGCTGCAGCTCGACGAACGCGTCCTCGAGCATGAGGACGAAGTCGTGCAGGTCGGGGAGCTGCTCCCAGTCGGCGTTGATGCCCCAGTACAGGCCGCCGTTGTAGCTGAACAGCCCGACCACGAGCGCGTAGCCCTCGAACAGCGGCACGACGGGGTACGCCGTCCGCATGAGCGCGCCCTGGAGGTAGAGCGGAATCTGTGGGCCCGGCACGTTGGTGACGACGAGGTTGTAGGGGCGGACGCGGGACGCGAGCCGGACTGCCTGGACGAGCACGTTCGGGACGGTCCACTCGCCGATCGCGGTCAGCATCTCACCGCCGAGCGCCTGGCGCGACTCCTTGAGACCGGCGAGCGTGACGCGCACGGCGTCGAGCCGTGCCGCCGGGTCGACCAGATGGACCGGGATCGGCGCGTTGATCTGCGTCACCCGGTTGCCGAGCGTGCCGTGCTGCTCTTGCGTCCGCACGCTGACCGGCACCATGGCGCGGATTTTCATCGCGTCAGGGTCCACCCCGCGCTGGCCGATGAAGGCGCGGAGCGCGCCGCTCACGGTCGCGAGCACGACGTCGTTCAGCGTGCCGCCGAGCGCGTTCTTCACCGCCTTCAGGTCGGCGACGCGCATCGCGGTCCAGTCGAAGCGCCGGTGTGGTCCGATCTCGACGTTGAACGGGGTGCGGGAGACGGGATCGAACGCGGGACCGAAGAGCTCGCCGAGACCGCCCGCCGCCTCCCTGACCGTGTGGAGCGCGGCGCGCGGCGTGCGCACGGCGTCGAACGCCGCCCACAGCGCCGTCGCCGGCTGTCCGATGCGACGCGCCGTCGCGTCGAAGAGCAGGCGCACGCCGCTCGGCGGGCGCCGCGGCGTCCACGGCTTCGGGATCCCCACCTCGCCGTCCGGAGCCGCGTCGAGGAGCACCGCCATCAGATCGGCGCCGGAGACGCCGTCCACCATGCAGTGGTGCGTCTTGCTGATGAGCGCGAAGCGGTCGCCCTCGAGCCCCTCGACCACCCACATCTCCCAGAGCGGGCGCGTGCGATCGAGCGGCTGCGACATGATCCGGCCGACGAGCCGCTTCAGCACGCGGTCGTCGCCCGGACGCGGCAGCGCTGTGTGCCGGACGTGGTACGCGAGCCGGAAGCGGTCGTCGTCGACCCAGACCGGCACACCCTCCCATGGCACGTACGCGACGCGCTGGCGGAAGCGCGGCACGAGGTGCAGGCGGGAATGGACCGCGCGCCGGATGCGGTCGATGTCGATCCCGCCGTCCGCCGTGCGTAGCGGCGCGGCGTCGAACAGCATGACGGCCCCGACGTGCATGTGGGCGCTCTCGTCCTCGATGCCGAGGAACGAAGCGTCCATCGCGCTCAGACGCTCGTAGTTGCCCATGGCGTCGCCCCCCGGGGCGGGAGCATAGGTCGGTCGCTTTCGCGCTGTCGAGGGCCGGGGAGCGCCAGCCGGCAGAGCTTGCGCAGGGTCGAGCCGAACTGCCGGCCGAGCGGGCGCGTGTTGTAGGGCAGGTCGTAGCGCGCGCAGAGCGTCCGGACGCGGGGCGCGACCTCCGGATAGCGGTTGCTCGGCATGTCGGGGAACAGGTGGTGCTCGATCTGGTGGCTCAGGTTCCCGGACAGCACGTGGAAGAGGCGGCCGCCGTCGATGTTGCACGAGCCGAGCAGCTGCCGGACGTACCAGCGGGTGCGGGTCTCGTCGGCGACGTCCTCCGCGGCGAAGTAGTGCGCGCCGTCGGGGAAGTGGCCGCAGAAGATGATGACGAACGCCCACACGTTGCGCAGCACGTTGGCGGCCGCGTTCGCGAGCAGCACCGGAACGAAGAACGGCCCGGCGAGCGCCGGCCAGAGCACGTAGTCCTTGAGCGCCTGCCGCCCCACCTTCCCCGCGATCCGACGGAGCATCGGACGGACCTCGGCGAGCGTCCGCTTCCCGGCGACGACGTGGTTGATCTCGAGATCGTGCAGCGCGATGAACCACTCGAAGAAGAGCGCCATCACGACGACCGAGAGCGGCTGCAGCAAGTAGAACGGGTGCCAGCGCTGCTGCTCGGTCACGCGCAACATCCCGTAGCCGACGTCGCGGTCCTTGCCGAGGACGTTCGTCCACGTGTGGTGCACGACGTTGTGCGAGTGCTTCCACTGGTCCGCCGGGCAGACGCTGTCCCATTCCCACGTGCCGGACTGGACGTCGGGGTCGCGCATCCAGTCCCACTGCCCGTGCAGGATGTTGTGGCCGATCTCCATGTTCTCGAGGATCTTGGCGAGCGCGAGCGCGAGCGTGCCGAGCGCGATGATGGGCAGGAATGCCGGCGTGTGCCAGGCGGCGAGGCTCGCGAAGATCACGAGCCGGCCACTGAGCGCGAGGCCGCGCTGAAGGCGGATCAGCCGGAGGACGTACCGGCGATCGCGCTCGCCCCGGCTCTCCATGACCTCGTCGCGGATTGCATCCAGCTCGCGACCGAACTCTTCGACGGCAAACGACATGGGACCTCCTTTCAGACTTCCAGCTCGACGTCGCCCGCCGCGGCGTTGACGCAGAGCTGGATCGTTCCGTTCGCGTCGCTGACGACCGCGCCCGAGCGCAGGTCGCGGACGCAGCCCGAGACGAGCCGGACATCACAGGTGTGGCAGATGCCCATCCGGCAGCCGTGCGGCGGGTTCAGACCCGCGTCCTCTGCGAGGCGGAGGAGATTCGTACGGCCATCGGTCTGCACCTCGACACCGCTGCGCGCGAAGCGGACGCGGCCGCCCGCCACGTCGGACGCGAGCGACGCCCACGCCGCGTGGAAGCGCTCGACATGGACCTTGCGCGCGAGACCCGCCGCCCGCCAGTGCTCCTCGACGGCCGCGAGGAGGCCCTGCGGGCCGCAGACCCAGACGTCGCGCTCGCGCCAGTCGGGACAGGCGTCCTCGACCTGCGCCGCGCCGAAATGCCGGTCGGCCGAGCGCCCGCCGCCGTCGCGAGTGAACACGAGCCGAAGGCGATATCGGTCATGCGCCTCGCCGAACGTCGCGAGATCCTTCCCGAAGATCACGTCGTGCGGGTGCGGCGCGTAGTGGAGGTGGACGATGCTCGGCAGGTCGCGGCGCGCCGCGTAGCCGCGCAGCATGCTCATGACCGGCGTGATGCCGCTGCCCGCCGTGATGAAGAGCGGGCGCGCCGGCGTGGCCTCCGGCAGCACGAACTCGCCCTGCGGAAGGCCGACGGCCAGGTAGTCGCCGGGGGAGACGCCGCGCACGAGATGGCGCGAGACCCGGCCGCGCGCCGCGGCGTTCACGGTGATCGTGAAGCAGCCGTCGTCGCGCTCGGGCGGCGAGGAGATGGAGTACGTGCGGACATGGTACGTGCCGCCGATGGGGACGCCGACGCGGACGTGCTGACCCGCCCGGTGCCGCCGCCAGCCGCGCCCCGGACGCAGCGTGAGCGTCCGGGCGGTCGGCGTCTCGTCCCACACCGAGACCACCCGCGCCCGCCGGCGATGCGTGCCCCAGAGCGGGTTGACCAGCTCCAGGTAGTGCGAGGTCCGGAGCGGGGAGGCGAAGGGGTCGACCACCGCCGCCAGCCGGGACCCCAGTCGGGACCCCAGTCGGGACCATAGGTCGCTGCGCTTCATGGGGTGCCTTTCTGCCTACGCCAACGTTGCCGTAACCTACGTTTGCGTAACTTACGCTGGCGTAGTATTCTCTGTCAAGTGGGTCGGGAAGAGCGTCGCTCCGAGCGGCTGACGGCCGCGGCGCGCCGGGCGCAGCTGATCGAGGTCGGCCGCGCCGTCTTCGCACACCGCGGCTACGAGGCGACCTCCATGGAGGAGATCGCGGAGCGGGCGCGGGTCTCGAAGCCCATCGTCTACGAGCACTTCGGCGGCAAGGAGGGCCTGTACGCCGTGGTCGTCGACCGTGAGGTCGAGCACATCGTCGCCGTCATCGTCGAGGCGATGTCGACCGGCTCGCCGCGGGAGCGGCTCGAGCGCGCTGCGCTCGCGTTCCTCACCTACGTGAAGGAGCGCCCGGACGGGTTCGGGGTGCTGCTGCGCGACGCCGCGCCGTCACGACGGAGCGGACAGATGCCGGCTCTGATGTACGACTTGGCCGACCGGGTCGGCGGCGTCTTCGCGGAGCAGTTCAGGAGCGCCGGCTACGATGCCAAGGCGGCGCCGATCTACGCCCACGCGCTCGTCGGGATGGTGGCCTTCGTCGGACAGTGGTGGACGGAGAGCCGGAAGCCGCCGCCCGCCGAGACGGTCGCGAGCCACCTCGCGGCCCTCGCGTGGATGGGGCTCCGCCACCTGCCACGCCGGCCGACGCTGCTGACGACGTCGCGGCGGTAGTGCTCAGTCCGCTTCGTTGCCGCGGCGCACCGTGACGACGATCTCGCGCTCCGCGAGCCAGGCGAAGAGCTGCTGCACGCCGGCCAGGTTCTCCGCGGTCGCCGTCGGTGGGACGATGACCTCGAGGCGCGCGCCGGGACCGGCGCGCCACGCGGCCTGGCCGATCGTCTCGGCGGTGTAGGGCGAGAGCCAGCTCACCTGCTCGAGGCCGCAGCTGCCGTTCGGCGGCACGATCCGGGTGCGGACGACGGAGGGGAGGGCGTACGTCGTCGTCGAGCTGGCCCGCACGCCCGTTCCGACCCGCAAGCGGCGTGCCGGCGTCGCCGGGTCGGCTGAACGCCGCTTCGCGGGCGCGGCGGGACTACGGCGCCCGTTCGGCGGGCATCACCTGCACGCTTCCGCGTCAGCGCCAGTCGTCGATCACGAACACACCGGGGCGGTTGAATCCCGGCTCGTTCGGCTTCTGCATCGCGACGCCCTGGATGAACGTCCGGAAGCCGCGCGCGAGCATGATCCCGTACGCCTCGTCGCGCGCCATGTTGACGCCCGCGACCAGCGTGCGCGCGTGCTCCGCGCCGGCGAACGCGTCACACGCGTCGAGAAGCCGCTCGAAGCGCGCCGGTGCATCGCCGCCGGGACGCACGGCGCCGAACTTCACGTAGCACGTCGCGGTCCCCGCCTCGGTGCGCGCGCCACGATGGCAGACGGCGAGGCCGACGAGCTCGCCGGCATCGTGGACGAGCACGGTGTCGCCGAGGTCCTGATGGGCGACCGCCGACATCTCGCGCTCGAGGTCGAGGCCGGGGTGGATCCGTGTCGTCAGCGAGCGACACGCGCGCAGGACCCCGTCGCGGTCGTTCGCTCTCGACAGCCGCGACCACCGGACGCCGCGCGGAGCCTGCACCGGCCGCGACATCACGGCGGTCAGGAAGCGGGCCGCGAAGCCGAACTTCCGGTAGAGCCCGACGTGCTTCGCGCTCTGCGCGAACGTGAACAGGCCGTGGTGCGTCGTTCCCCACGCCGCGAATATCTCCATCGTGCGCTCGAGGAGCCGGCGCGCGATGCCGCCATCCCAGAGATCCGGACGCACCGAGAGCGGCCCGAAGAACCCGAAGCTTCCCCAGCGCGTCGCCAGGTTCGAGCCGACGAGCTCGCCGTCGAGCTCGGCGGCGACGGCGCCGGACGGCTCCGCGCGCCAGCGGGTCCCGACGAAGTCCGCGTCGCCCATGAACGTCATCGGGTCGGGGAGGCCGAGGAACGTCCCGAACGCGAGCCGGCAGATGCGGTCGGCCGCCGGCAGGTCGCGCTCCTCGAGACCACGGATCGTGACTGACATTGCGCGCGATCGTAGTACGGCGGGGGCGGGCGCACGAGTCCTCACGCCCGCCCGGATCGCCACGTACCAGGAAAATCTCGCCGAAATCGGGAGCGGTCGCCGGGTAAATGACGAGACCATGGGATTCTCCCGGCCCCGCCGCATTCTCTAGAGTTCCGCGGATGAAGATTTTGCTGATCGCCCTCGCCCTCGCGCTTCCGACCATCGCCCCGGCGCAGTCGACGAGCTACGACGTCGTCGCCGACGTCCGCATCCCGATGCCCGACGGCGTCCTCCTCGACGCCGACGAGTACATCCCGACGACGGGCTGCCCGTGCCCGACGATCCTCGTCCAGACGCCGTACCGGAAGTCCGGGTCGGCAGTGTCCGAGGGCAACACGATCTTCCCGTCGAACGGCTATGCGATGGTCGTGGTCGACGTGCGCGGCACGGGGTCGAGCGAGGGGATGTGGGACTCGTTCGGCGCGCTGGAGCAGCAGGACAGCGTGACGCTCGTCCAGTTCGCGGCCTCGCAGCCGTTCTCGAACGGCATCGTCGGGCTCTCGGGCGTGAGCTACTCCGCGATCAACCAGCTCCTTACCGTCGAGCAGCCGGGCACGGAGGCGGTGAAGGCGATCTTTCCGATCGTGCCGATGGCGGACTCCTACCGCGACGTCACCTGGGCAGGCGGCAACGAGGACGCGGGGTTCATCCCGCTCTGGCTCGGGCTCGTGAACGGGCTCGCGCTCGTCCCGGCCTCGGACGCGCAGAGCCAGCCGGCCATCGCGCTGAACGCCGAGTCGCAGCACGCGCTCGACATCGGCACGTTCGGCGCGCTCGTCCTCATGGACGCCGCGCTCGGCGGCTACGAGAAGATGCTGCCGACCGCGCTCCAGACCCTATCCGGAGCAGGCCTACGACGGGCCATTCTACCAGCTGCGCTCGCCCATCCGGAACATATCGCGTGTTCGTGTTCCCACGTTCATCGTCGGCGGCACGTACGACATCTTCCAGCGCGGCGAGCCGCTCCTCTACCGCGCGCTCCGGCTCTCGGGCGCGAAGAAGAAGCTCCTGATCGGGCCCTGGTACCACACGACCGCCGGCAACGGCCTCACCGCGGACGACGGCTCGAACCCGGTCTACGACACGAACGGCCAGCTCATCCCGAGCTTGAACACCCTCCAGCTCGCCTGGTTCGACCGCTGGCTGAAGGGCATCCACAACGGCATCGACCGCTTCCCGCGCGTGGAGACGTACTACCTCGGCGCCGGCGAGTGGGTCGCGGACACAAAGTATCCCGCGGCGCGCACGCGGCCGCAGACCTGGTACCTCTCCGCGGCGGCGGGGAGCGGGACGTCGCTCTTTGCGGGCTCGCTCGCGCCGGCCGCCGACGCCGGCGAATCGACCGTCACGCTCCCGTGGATTCCCGTGAACGGCATCTGCTCGCGCTCGACGACGCAGTGGACCGCGGGACTCGTCTCCGGCATCGCGACCTGCGAGAACGATAACAGTCTGAGCGAGCTCCTCGCCGCGACGTTCACGACGCCGCCGTTCAGCGCGCCGTACGCGCTCTCGGGGCCGATCGGCGCGACGCTCTGGCTCAGCTCGACGAACACCGACGCCCAGGTGGTCGCGACGATCTCGGACGTCGACCCGAGCGGCGCGTCGAGCCAGATAACGGCGGGCACGCTCGTCGCCTCGCTACGGGCGCTCACCCCGACGCCGTGCCGGTCGGTCGTCGTCGACTGCTCCGTCTACGAGCGTGGCGACCTCGTCCAGCCCTGGCACCCGTACACCCAGGACTCGCAGACGTCCCTCACGCCGGGGACGCCGGTCGAGCTCGACGTCGAGATCTTCCCCACCACGGCCGTCATCCAGCCGGGCCATTCCCTCCGCCTCACGGTCGCGACCGGGGATTTCCCGCACGAGACGTCGACGCTCTCGACCACGCTCGGATCGGCCGGGATCGACACGCTGTATCTGGGGCCGGATCACCCCTCGTCGATACGACTCGGAATCGTCTCGCCCGCGCCGACTCGGTAACGGGTCAACTCCCGGCTACGCGGTATTTCATGTGCTGGGGACGTCTGGCTATCGACGTCAGCGTGGTAAGCTCGCCGCAGCCGCGAGCGCCGATCCTCATCGTCGACGACAACGACCTGACGCGCGCGCTCTTGCAGCAGGTCCTCGAGCTCGAGGGCTATGCGACCGCGACGGCCAGCGACGGTGTCGAGGCGCTGCAGTACCTGCGCGACGGGAACCCGGTGTCGCTCGTCATCATCGATGTCTACATGCCGGTGATGGACGGCCGCTCCCTCGCGGAGCGAGTGCGTGCCGATCCCGCGCTGGCCCAGATACCCGTGATCGCGTACTCCGCGGGCAGCGACGAGACGATCCCTGGCGCGAACGCGTTCGTACGCAAATCCGCGCACCCCGACGTGCTGCTCGGTCTCGTCGCGAAGCATTACCGGAACGCGTAGCGCGCTCGCGCACGTCACGGGTGTCGGCGCCCCGACGCGACCCGCGAACGCATCGCGTTCGTTGCGCTGGCACGCGCGTTGCTCCGTTCACGGTCTCGTGACGCTCGCGCAGCTTGCGAGCTAGCGAACTCGCACGTGCCCGGCGGCGCCGCGCGCCGCGAGACGGCGCGTGCTCGGAGGACGGCTTGGTTCGATCCGATGACGATCTGCGTGCGCGTCTCGCGCTGCAACGCGCCGGCGTGGTCGAAACGCTGCGCGCGCTCGCCGACGAGGTCGCGGCGCTGCCGGAGGATCGGCTCGATGTCGTGCTCCCGCGCCTGGACCGTCCCCTCCGCGCGCTCCGGTCCGCCCTCGGACGTCCGCCGACGCGGCGTCGGCGGACGTAGCGTTGCGCGTCCGGTCGCCGCTCCGCTACGACGGGCGGCGTGGTCGGTGACCGTCGCTCGGGCGCCGCGCTCGTGCTGCTCGTCGTCCTCGCGCACCTTCCTGCCGCGCGCGCGGGGTACGTCTGGGACGACGACGCGTACGTCACCGAGAACGTGTCGCTGCGCTCGGCCGAGGGGCTGCGTCGAATCTGGTTCGCGCCGATGTCGCCTGTCGTCGTGCAACAGTACTACCCGCTCACGCTGAGCGCGCTCTGGCTCGAGTACCACGCATGGGGGACGGACCCGCGCGGCTACCACCTCGTGAACGTCCTCCTGCACGCGCTGAGCGCGGTGCTGCTGTGGCGGCTGCTGGTCGCGCTCGACATTACGGGTGCATTGGTTGCCGCCGCCGCGTGGGCCGTCCATCCGGTGACCGTCGAGTCCGTCGCCTGGGTGACGGAGCTCAAGAACGTGCTCTCCGGCGTCCTCTATCTCGGCGCGGCGCTCGCGTACGTCCGCTTCGATCCCGAGGCGTTCGCGATCGGAGACGCGCGCCGGCGATGGGGGTCGTACGTGGCTGCGCTCCTGTTATTCGCGGGCGCGCTGCTCGCGAAGACGTTGACCAGCACGCTGCCCGGCGCGCTCCTCGTGCTCGTCTGGTGGCGCCGTGGCACGCTGCGCGCCCGTGACGTCGTCCCCCTGCTGCCGTTCCTCGCCGCCGGCGCGGGGATGGGAGCGGTCACGGCGTGGATGGAGCGCCACCGCGTCGGCGCGATGGGGGTGGAGTGGGCGTTCACGCCGGCCGAGCGGCTCCTGATCGCCGGCCGTGCGATCTGGTTCTACGCGGCGAAGGTCGTGTGGCCGGCGCGGCTGGCGTTCAACTACGAGCGCTGGACGATCGACGCGTCGCAGCCGTGGCAATGGCTCTTCCCCGCCGGCGTGCTCGTCGTCGCCGGGCTCCTCTTTGTCTTCCGCCGCACGATCGGGCGGGGGCCGCTCGCGGCGCTCGCGTTCTTCGTCGGCACGCTGACGCCAGCCCTCGGCTTCTTCGCCGTCTATCCGATGCGCTACTCGTTCGTCGCGGACCACTTCCAGTATCTGGCGAGCCTCGGCGTCGTCGTGCTGGTCGTCGGCGCGGGCGCGCGCGTGCTGACGTCACCCGCGGTGCGCTTCGGGACCGCGGCGGTGACGCTCGCGGTCCTCGCGCTGCTGACGTCCGTCCGGGCCGAGGCCTTTCACGATGCCGAGACGCTCTGGCGCGACACGATCGCGAGGAATCCGGCATCGTGGCTGGCGCACGTCGGGCTCATGCGGCTCTACACCGCGCGCGGCGACACGGCGCGTGCGCTGGCGGAGGCCGAGGTCGCGGTTCGCGTTCGGCCGGACGATGCCGAGGTGGAGAGCTGGCACGCGCTCACGCTCACCGCGGCGGGCCGCACCGCCGAGGCGCGGCGCGCGCACGAGCACGCGCTCGCGCTCAATCCGCGCGCGGGCCTCGTCCGCTACAACTATGGTTACGACCTCGAGCGCTGGGGCGACGCGGACGCGGCCGCTGAGGCGTACCGGAGCGCGATCGCAATCGACCCGCGGACGCCGTCGGCGCGAACGCGGCTCGGTCGCATCCTCGCCGACCGCGGTGATTTCGCGGGCGCGGTCGAGCTGTACCGCGAGGAGCTCCGCGTCTTCCCCGACGCGCCGACCACGACGGAGAACCTCGCCGCCGCGTTGCTCCAGCTCGGCCGCATGCCGGAGGCGGAGGAGGTGCTCGACGCGCTCCTACGCGTCGATCCGCGCGATGCGCGCGGGCGCAACATGCTGGCGTCCGTCCTGCTGCAACGCGGCGACGTCGCCAGCGCCGAGCGCGAGGCGCGCCGTGCCCTCGCCGATGAACCCGGCTTCGCCGAAGCGCACAACACGCTCGGCGCGGCGCTCGTGACGGCGGGTCGGCGCGCCGAGGCGATCGCCGAGTATCGCGCCGCGCTGCGCCTCAAGCCCGACTACGCCAACGCGCAGCGGAACCTCGCGGCGGCGCTGGCGGAGGGCTCCTAGGCACGCAGTTTCATGCGGTGCGCGCGCGCTCACACGCGTCGGCATGCGACGTGCAACGTGACATGTCGGACGCATGGTGAACGACCGAAACCCGCGCGTGTCGGCGGCGCGCGCCAGACGGATCGGCGAGTTGCCGCCGGATCCCATGTCGCACGTTTCCTCGCCGCGCAGTGTGCCCGGACGCCGAACACTACGTCGCTGGATCGCGGCGCTTCCGGCGCAGCGAGCGGCGAGCGTCTTCCCGGCTCGCGTACGCCACGTCCTGAGGAGGACGTGAGCATGCGAGCGGTGCGCGCCGCGGTGGTCGCGGCGGTGATCTTCTGGGGTGCGTTCGGCGCGTTCATCAGCGCGGTTCACG
>Ga0209579_10003482_pt1 | contig 11412 bp, 10 predicted proteins | sample Coa_R1_2_FD_187152 | JGI IMG/M metagenome (GOLD analysis project Ga0209579, IMG submission 187152) | Surface soil microbial communities from Centralia Pennsylvania, which are recovering from an underground coalmine fire - Coalmine... | ecosystem: Environmental > Terrestrial > Soil >... | reverse complement strand
TTGGCATCCAGGTGGCCGTCGAAGCGTCCGTCTACACCGTCGATGGACTAGTGGAAGCCATCGTCCAAAAGGCCTCCCGGTGACCACCAGCATCTTCGAGCTGTTCAAGATCGGCATCGGCCCATCCAGCTCCCACACCGTAGGCCCCATGCGCGCCGCGCGATCCTTTGCCCTGTCGCTCGGACCGGCGCCCGCCGCCCGCATCCAAATCGAGCTGTACGGCTCTCTGGGGTTGACCGGCCGCGGCCACGGAACCGATCGCGCCGTCATCCTCGGCCTGCTCGGAGAAGAGCCCGACCAGGTCGATCCGGCGGCCATCGAAGGCCTCGTCGCCGGCGTCCGCCGGAACCGGCGCCTCGGCGCTATACCTTTTGACGAATCGCGCGATCTGCTCTTCCGCGGCGACATCGTCCTGCCCGCGCATCCGAATGCCATGCGCTTTGCCGCGTTCGATGCTTCCGGGGCCGTCGTGCGCGAGGAAGTTTGGTACTCCGTGGGCGGCGGCTTCGTCGAGCGCGAAGGCCAGCCGCGCTCCACTGCCGCGGACGCCGCGCCGTTCCCCTTCCCGTTCTCCAGCGCCGCGCAAATGCTCGCACAAGGCGACGCCGCGGCTCTGCCCATCTGGGCCATGGTTCTCGAAAATGAGAAGACCCTGCGCCCCGAAACCGAAATCCGCGAGCGCGTCGCGCGCATCTGGACCGCCATGCGGCAATGCACCCGGCGCGGCCTGGCCACCGACGGCCTGCTGCCCGGCGGGCTCAACGTGCGCCGCCGCGCTCCCGAGCTGCATCGCAAGCTCCAGGCCGCCGCGGGCGACGATCCGCTGCGCACCATCGATTGGATCAACCTGTACGCCATCGCCGTCAACGAGGAGAACGCCGCGGGCGGCCGCGTGGTCACCGCGCCCACCAATGGAGCCGCCGGCGTAATTCCCGCCGTCGCCCACTATTACCGTCAGTTCGCTCCCGCGCCGACGGACGAAGGCATCTTCCGCTACTTCCTGGCCGCGGGCGCCATCGGCATTCTGTACAAGGAGAACGCCTCCATCTCCGGCGCCGAAGTCGGATGCCAGGGCGAAGTCGGCGTGGCGTGCTCCATGGCCGCCGGCGGCCTGGTCGCCGCGCTCGAGGGCGCCAACGAAGCTATCGAGCATGCCGCCGAAATCGCCATGGAGCATAACCTCGGCATGACCTGCGATCCGATCGGCGGCCTGGTGCAGATCCCCTGCATCGAGCGCAACGCCTTCGGCGCGGTGAAAGCGGTCAACGCCGCGCGCCTGGCCATGACCGAAGCCGGCGGACATAAGGTCACCCTCGACCAGGTGATCCGCACCATGTACCAGACCGGCCTGGACATGCGCTCGCACTACAAGGAAACGTCACTGGGCGGACTTGCGGTGAACGTAATCGAGTGTTAGCAGCGCCACAAGCGCCGCCAGTGACAGCCACGTGAGCGCCCACCCGATGCGGTTCTCCGGCGGCGTTTCGAAGGTCAAGCGGATATCCCGCTCCCCCGGCGGCGCATCGATCACGATGAAGTCCGCGCCTCGGTCCTTGTGCACCGGCAGCGGCTGGCCGCCCGCGTACGCATGCCAGGACGGATCGTAAGTTACCTGGACCAGGATGGATTGGCCCTGCTCCACGCGGGCATGCACGCGCAACTCATCGGTCCCCAGCCATGCGGTGGTAGTAGGCGCATCGGGCCCCTCTTCGATCAGCGCGGTATATGTCCGCAGCAAGTCGAGATTCGTTTGTTCGAGCGGCTGCACCGCTTCGAACCGCGCCCGATCGACCACCCGCGCCATCGACGGATAGCGCCGTGGAACCCGGTAGATCACGTTCCCCCGTTGATCGTCGTAGAGCACCGGCAGCACGCCGGCGAACTTATCGGGGAACTTGAAATCATGATAGACCTCCTGCGACTGCCTGCTGGTCACGATCACGGCATCTGCGCCCAGGGCCGCCAGCCAGCGCTCACCCAACTCAGGACCGGGTCCTGACAGGACTTCCCAGTGCGCCTCCATCACGTGCGGATTCAGGAGGCCCTGTTCGGAGCCGCCCCCTATCTGGGACAGATTGCGCCAGGCGTCCCACCAAAAGCGGATGGAACCCGCGACAAAGGTACGGGAATCCGGGAGATGTCCCGCCGTCCACTCGGACATGCGGTATTCGACGCGCTGCCGGTAGTCCATTTCCGCCGGATACAACTCCCAGGCATGCCGCACGTAGTGCCGCGCGCTCCACAGGACACATAGCACGATGGCGACCGCCAGGGCGCGCGCCGGCAGAGCCCGCCGGCCCCATAAACGCCGCAACAATTCGACGGCGCCCAGCGTCATCGCCAGATTGAGTTCCGGAATCAGGCGATGGGGCTGCCCCATGACCAGAAAATGGAACCACAGGTTCCCTGCGACATTCAATCCAAAGAACAACAGGCTGCCGCAAAGGAAGACCGCATAGGCGCGGTCCGGTTTTCCAGACGCGCCGCGCCGCGAGAGCGCCACGAACAGCGCCACGGTTACAGCCAGCACCACCCAGGACCGGGTATCGCCCGGAGACGACACATAACGCAGGTTGTAGACCGTGATCCTCAGATATGAGGGCGTCAGCCAAAATGCTGAAAGGCCGTAGGCCAGGGCAGCAATAGCCGCGGCACGCAGCCATATCCCGTTGTCGCGGTGTGTGACCCACTGACTCCATACCAGAACCGGGTAGAAGATCGCCAGCGCCGTGGCGCCGTAGAAATTCGTAAGAGCCACCAGCGCGGAAAGAATCGCGGCGCAGGCCAGAAAAGCCGGCCGGCGTTTCTGCAGCCCCAGCCATGCAAATCCCAGCGCGAAGGGCAGCAGCGCCAGCGAAGAGATGTGCGGGCCTTCGCCATCGCGTACCAATACCCACAGGCGCCAGGGCGCCAGATAAGGCGGCCTCCAGTCCCGTGAAAGTATCAGGAGCGTAGGTGAGACCAAGGCCGACCCCGCAGCCGCCAGCCAGGCCGCACCGCGCGACCGGCCCATCACCCACACCGCGAAATAGACCCCCGCGATCCCCAGGCAATAGAGCATCGCCGTGTACACCTGGTATGCCCGCCCGGGGACGAAGACGCGCGCCAGTAGCGCCGTGCCGTAACGTAATGCCGGCGGGTACAAGTAGTCATAGCGCGTGCCGCAATACCAGAGTGGCTGCCACTGGGGATGCGGCAGGTGCTCACTCAGAAAGCGGCCGTCCGCGATGAAGGTGCTCTCGATCGACCCCCACTGGTTCAGATTCGTGGCCTGGAACAGAGGCTTGACCAGCGCCGCGGTGAAGAGGAAAATCAGCAGCAGATCCAGCCCCAGCCAGATCCGGCGCGACTCCACTCTAGCTCTTCCGCCCGGCTGGCGCGACTCCGGAGTGATAGCGGCGCTGCAGGCTATCGAACTGCCGGTGGTAGCCCCACCCCCAGCGATGCAACAGGAACTTGGCGAGCAGCAGCAGGATGGAGAACCCGTAGATCGTGCTCTGAAAGAACGATGCCGACGAGGCCTGCGCGAAATAGCGGGTCGGCACCGGAACCTCCGTGATGCGCATGCCCAGCGCCACCATCTGCGCCATGATCTCCTGGTCGAAGATGAATTTGTCGGAGTTGGTTTCCAGATTCGCGGATTCGAGCACCTCCCGGCGGAATGCCCGGTAGCCCGTGTGATACTCGGAGAGCTTCAGTCCGAAGGTGACGTTCTCGACCCACGTCAGAAAGCGGTTGGAGATATACTTCCACCACGGCATGCCCTGTTGCATGGGATTCGTGCCCATCAGCCGCGAGCCCAGCACCGCGTCCGCGACGCCTTCCTGGATGGGCCGCACGATTTCGGGGAGCAGCGTTGGGTCGTACTGGTAATCCGGATGCACCATCACCACAATGTCCGCGCCCGCCTTCAGCGCTTCGCGGTAGCAGGTCTTCTGGTTGGCGCCGTATCCGTAGTTGCGATTGTGCACGAACAGCTCCAGCCCCATCTCGCGCGCGATCTGCGCGGTTTCATCGGAACTGCCGTCGTCCACCAGGATCACCAGGTCCACCAGCTCGCGCGGCAGATCGGCGTAGGTCATGTGCAGCGTCTTGGCGGCGTTGTATGCCGGCATCACCACGACAACTTTGGGCTTGGGAGTCATGGCTCTCTCTCCGAAACCGCCGTGACAATGAACTGGTAAGCGAACATGCGCTTCCAGCCGCGCGCCGATTCGTACGACATCCGCTCCAGCGCGCGCACCGCCGCGGTTCCTTCCCATTTCGGCAGCGCCAGCCCGATGGGCACTCCCGAGCAGCGCAGCGTCTCGATATGGAAGCCCCCGGCGGCGAACAGATCCAGCCATCCGCGCCAGGTGTAGAAGTGCAGGTGGGTGCGGTCGAACAGGCCGCGGTCCTCCGCTGGAAATCGTCCTCGCAGCACGTTCCAGCGAAAGTAAGCGTGGCCGCTGTTGGGAAGAGATGCCGCCAGCCGGCCGCCCTGCGCCAGCACCGGATTCAGCTCGCTCAGCAGCGCGGCCGGACGGCGCAGATGCTCCAGGATATCGGCGCAGATCACGAAATCGAACTTGCCCGCCAGCGGTGGCAGGCCCATGTCCAGGTCGGCTTCCACAAGTTCGATCGATTCCGGAAAGCCGGCGCGCGCCGTGCCCGGTGAATCGATGCCGGTGACCTGGAAGCCCCGCTCCGCCAGAATCGCGCCCAGGTAGCCGCCCGCGCAACCCACGTCGAGCACCCGCCGGCCCGTGCCCTTCGACGGCAGGCTGGCCAGCAGCAGGCTGTGGCTGCTGTAAGGGCTGTGCTTCAGTTGATAAGGATTGACCGCGGCGGATGGCATCCAGTCCGATTATCCCGCACGCGGGGCAGGCTGCCAACTTACTTATCGAAGGTAATGCTGGCCTCGCCGGAATACTTGTGATAGTTGCGGAAATCGATGGCGTTGCGGCTGCACGACCCCGAATCCCGCTGGCAGCCCAGTGTCTCCGCGTGCACCGGAACCAAAAACTGGCGTTCCCCAAAGCGCACGAATTCATAATCCGTGGCCATCTCGACTTTATCCGTGGGGAAGGCATCCGGGATGTGGATCGCCTGCATCTCGATGCGTAGCACCCGGTTGGTTTCCTTGTCGATCCACACAGAGCCCTTGTATGGTGGACTGATCAATTGGGAAGCCACCATGACCCTCCAGTGCGAATGCTCCCGTTCCACCGAGAAATCGTAAACCATCGCCGCGCGCCCCGCCGACCTCGACTCCTTGCGGAACTCGAAATCCGCCGCCGTGGCCGGTGAGAAGATATCCGCCAGCACCGTCCCGAATTCGCCGGTGGACCATGCGCCGGACAGGTCCTCCATCTTCTTCTTTGTGGGCTTGCCGTTGATGGACAGGTTGCGATAACTCTCCTGCCCGTTCTCATACACCAGCGCCATCGAAACCACGTCCATCGGCTGCCACGAATTGTTCGATTGGCTCTGGTACCGGGTCATGAGCTCCTGGCAAACGTAGTTGGGCAGCGTCTCCAGGAACGATCCGGCGGCTTCCCGCGCCTTCTCGATAATTACTTCCTCGGGACGCAGCGAACCGTTTACGGCCGGCCCCGAAGCCACGGGGACCGCCTCGTTCCGAGCCGAAAGTTCGGGGGAGGGTTCGACCGTATGCGGCGCCGGAGCGGGCGCAGGCGCCGCATCCCGGCGAACAGCTTTGCCGCCGCGCTTTAATACCGGCGGGCCTTGATCGTCGGGATCGATCTGCACCGCCTCCACTTTGTCCTTCGCTGGAGCGTTCAGGTCGGCCGGATTGGTATCTTCCACAACCGTCCGTGGCCGCTCTGTAGATTTCGCTTCCTCCGTTTTGGCTGGCGCCTTCGCCGAGGACGTCTTGTCCGGCGGCGCCTTTGCCGGAGGCTCTTCCTTCTCGTCTTCCGGTTTCGAGCTGTCGTGCGCGCCTTTGGCCAGCGAAGTCTCTACCGGCTCGGCGGCGTGCTCGCGATCCTTGGCGTTGCCATCCTGCTGCCACATCACGTTGACAGCCGTCAGGAAACCCTCGTCATCCTCGCTCGACTCCACCTCGATCAGATCGCCCGGCTTCAGCTCCGCCGGTTTAATCGGATTGCCCGCCTTCAGGAACTGCGTGGCATCCGTGCGCTTGAAATTCAGAATGCGGTGATCGTCCGCCTCCATCACCACCTGGTCCTTCTGCACACGCCGCAGCATTCCCGAGGTGCTCTGTAACTGTGCTTTCGCTTCTTTTTTGTGGCGCCGCGGAAAGGGTATCCCGACGCCGCCGTTGCCGGGTGGATATTGCCCCGGCGGATATCCGTTCGGATTGCCGACCTGGGCGGGTAACGGAGCCTGCGTCAGCAGCAGCGCAAGGCCCAGCCAGTAGTTACGAAGTACGGGCATATAAGTTCGTTGCAAGGATGGACGCGCCCCGCTCGCTGCCGGTTACCGGTCAGGCGGCCCGGTGGCGGTTCAACTGGCGGCGCATGGCGGCCACAATTCGCCGGAAGCCGCGCTCCCAGTCGGGAAACAAATCGATGTACTGCACCTCGCGCTGGATCCGGACGGGCACCGGGCAGGCTTCCAGGCGCGCCGGAATGAGGAAGATTTCGTCCAGTGGCACGCGCTGCGTACAGTCCAGCGCATAGCGGATTTCCGCCTGGAATCCGCCCTTTTTCTTCACGGAACGGTGCGAGAAGCAAGCCAGGAAGAAATCCGACGTGTCGATGGCATTCTCGATCGACCGGGGCCAGTTCTGGCCCGGCAACAGCTTCCGGCGATCCAGCCAGGGGTCGAAGCCGCGGGCTTCCAGGCCGTCGAATAGCCGCTCGGCGGCCTCCGCGTCTTCTTGCACGTAAGCTACAAATACCTTCGGCCGGTTGCGCGGCTGGAACCGGAAACCACGCTGCGCATCGGGCAAAAACGTGCCCAGCCCGTCGATCTCTACGCTGGCGCCTTCCGCCAGGCACTGGCGCACCAGGCGCGCCACCTGCGCGCTCGTTTGCAGGTTATTTCCGGCCATGCCGCCCCCGCTTCTCGTTTTCAAAAGCGAAAGACCCTTGCGGTCCCGGCGTGAATCGGCCCAGCCCGGGCAGCGGCGCGGGTTTGCCCCGGCGCAGCTTCTGCAGGATCTGGTGTACCATGCGATCCAATTGATCCGCCGCTTCGGCTTTGGTCACACCCGACTGCCGCGCCAGCCGTTTGGCGATTTCTGCTTTCCTCATGCCGGCTTCATGCTATCAGTCCGGCCAGCTCCGTCCGTTTCAAAAAGCGGCCCGGTACCGGCAAGATGTTGCAGAATAACGGTTCTTGAAATTCACGAGGCTTGTCACCCACCCCCATCTGCCGAAATGAAGTGATTTTAATTGGCGCTTAAGAAGCAGTTCATGTGCCGTCGTTTATGATACGTTTCAGACGACGCAGAATCGTCAAACTCAAAGGAGATAACGTAATGAAGAAATTGATGAGCCTGATGTTGGGCCTGTCCATCGCTCTGGGTTCGTTCGCAATGTTCGCTCAGGACAACAAGGACACCACCAAGTCCACCGAAAAGAAGAAGAAGACCCCCAAGAAGAAGAAGGACACCACCAAGACCGAAGCCCCCAAGGGCTAATATTTGTCTCAATAACTGGGAATGCCGCGTAGCGGCTCGGTGCAACCTACGCGGCCCTCCAGTTCCTGCCTCTTTTTTCTCCCTTCCTGTTGACTCTCCGCCCTCGGTTCTTCTAATCTCTAGTTGAACACGGGTGATTCCCGAATTCCGTCGATGAATATCTCCGTCAAAGGTGAATACGCCCTACAGGCTCTCTTCGACCTTGCCACCCAACCTGCCGGCGAGCCTGTTAAGATCGGCGAAATTGCCAAGCGTCAGAAGATCCCGCAGAAGTTCCTGGAGCTCATCCTAGCCGGCCTGAAGCAGGGCGGCTTCGTGGAATCGCGGCGCGGGGCCGAGGGCGGTTACCTGCTGGTGCGCTCTCCGGAAACCCTGACCGCGGGCGAAGTGCTGCGCTATGTAGAAGGCCCCCATCCCGGGAGATCCCGCTCGCGCCGCCATGCCGAAACGCCCTTCACCGCCATGTGGAATCGCGTGGATCTGGCCGTATCCGAAGTTTTGGACCACACTACGTTCGCCGAACTGCGTCGCGCCTGGGCCGAGCGGCACGCCCGGTTTGTTCCGAATTGGGAGATATAGGCATTGTTCCACGCGGACAATTCGCTCAGCATCGGCCGCACGCCGCTGGTGCGCATCAACCGCATCACGGATGGCGCGTCTGTCACTCTGCTTGCCAAGATCGAAGGCCGCAATCCGGCGGGATCGGTCAAAGACCGCATCGGCGCCGCCATGGTATGGGATGCCGAGCAGCGCGGCATTTTGAAACCGGGCAAAGAACTCATCGAGCCCACCAGCGGCAATACCGGAATCGCCCTGGCCTACGTGGCCGCGGCTCGCGGATACGCCATCACCCTCACCATGCCGGAGAGCATGTCCATCGAGCGGCGCAAGATCCTGCAGGCCCTCGGCGCCAAACTTCTGTTGACCGACGGCGAGCAAGGCATGGCCGGCTCCATCGCCAAGGCGCTGGAACTGGTATCCTCAGACCCGGCGCACTACGTGCTCCTCCAGCAGTTCGAAAACCCCGCCAATCCGCGCATTCATTTCGAGACCACCGGTCCGGAGATCTGGAACGATACCGCCGGCGCCATCGACGTGCTGGTAGCCGGCATAGGCACCGGCGGCACCATCAGCGGCATTTCGCGCTACATCAAGCAGACGCAGAATAAAACGATTCTTTCCGTGGGAGTTGAGCCCGCGCGCAGCCCGGTGATCACGCAAACGCTGCATCACGAGCCGGCGCGGCCCGGTCCTTCCAAGATCCAGGGCCTCGGTGCGGGCTTCATCCCGGATACGCTGGATCTGTCGCTGGTCGACCGCGTGGAGACCGTCACCGACGAAGAGGCCATCGAAACCGCCCGCCGGCTGGCGCGCGAGGAAGGCATTCTGTGCGGGATTTCGTGCGGAGCCGCCATGGCTGCGGCTCTGCGCTTGGCCCATGAAGAGCAGTTCCGGGACAAAACCATGGTGGTGGTGCTCCCGGATTCGGCCGAGCGCTATCTCAGCACGTCTCTTTTCGACAACCCAGAAGAGTAAAGCGGGCGCGTTTGGGTGAAAAGGGGTGAGTGCGCCCGCTTATCGTAACGGGGATTTGCCGAGAAGACGACCCCATTTCAAGAAGGGTTACAGGAGAACACCCGATCTGTGATTTTTCTTACGATAGTCCCAATTCCGGGTCCGCGCCGCCTTACGATACAATCGGGGTGGCATGCGGCGGATCCTTATTTTGGGAGTAGTTTTGGCTTGGACCGCGGCCGCCCAAACCGCCGACCAACCCATTGAAAAACCAGTACTTACCAATAATGGGAAGCTTCTATTGGTGGATTACCACTGCACCGGAGACGACATTCACGCCACCGGCTTGAGCTGCACCGTCGAGGATCCCTGCCCCGTGTTCCTCGAACTGGACTGGGTCGAAGCAGTCGGTAACCGGATCTTCCTGACCGGTAATATTCATACTTCCACCACCACGCTGGCGTCCATTCTCCTGGCCTCGGAAGATGCCGGCAAGACCTGGCGCGAGCCGTTTGACCGAATGCGCGCGGCCGGGCTGGACCGCATCCAGTTCATCGATTTCGAAAACGGCTGGATCAGCGGCGCGGTTTTGCATCCCCTCCCGCGCGATCCGTTTCTGCTGGTCACTTCCGACGGCGGCCAGAATTGGCGCATGCAGCCCGTCTTCGGCGAACCGCAGTTCGGCTCCATCGCGCAATTCTCGTTCAGCTCGCACGCCGACGGCGCCATGGTGATCGATCGCGGCCGTGGCAGCGAGACCGGACGCTACGAGCTCTATGAAACCCCCAACGCGGGCGAGACCTGGATGCTGCGCCAGTCGAATGACAAGCCCATCCAGATGAAGCGCGTCAGCGGCACCGGCAACGCCGACTGGCGGTTGCGCGCGGAAGCCGTAACCAAAGCGTATCGCGTGGAGCATCACATGGGCGATGCCTGGCACTCCGTGGCTGCGTTCCTGGTTTCGTTAGGGGCCTGCAAGCCGCCGGAGGCGCCGCTACCCCCGCCCGATGCCGGGGCTCCCGAGAAACCGGCGCCACCGAGGCGCTGAAGCCTCGTACCATTAGCACTCATCGGTGCATTACAAGAACCTCGCAAAACGGCGCGCGGCTGTTTCCTGGCGATTCTCTGCGTGACCGCGGCGCCCGCGATCACGGGGTCTTTGATGGGCAGCCTGGCTCTGAACAAGCCCCAGATACCTTGCCTGGTCGAATTTGAAAGGGCGGCCGGTGTACCCGAAGGTAACCGGTGGAGCGCAGTCGCTGGCCAACCTCGAAGAGTTATTCGTTCCGAAGAGCCCGCAGCGGATCCAGCCCAGCCGCGCGCCGTGCCGGCACGTAGCTTGCAATTGCGCTGACCGTCAGCAGCGCCAGAGGAACGAGCGCATACACCACAGGAGACGATGCGCCGAGTCCGGGAAAACCCGCCGACAGCATGGGTACCGCCACCGCCGTGAGCGCCCCGCCCAGCGCGATGCCCACGCCCGCCAGAATCAGCCCGCGGCGCTCCACGAACCAGATAACGTCACGGCGGCTCGCGCCGATAGCTACCCGGATGCCGAACTCCTTCACGCGGCGGCTTACCGTGTAGGCCACCAGCCCATAGAGCCCGGTGGTGGCCAGCGCCAAGCCGATGAATCCCATCGTCCCCACCATTTGGAAGAACTGCAGCCACGTATCCGTCACGCGGCTTTCGTAGAGCGTCGCCACGGGCCGCAGGTTGAATACCGGCACGTTGGCGTCGATCGCACGCACCGCGCCGCGTAAGGGACTTGCCAGGCCGCCGGCATCGCCCACCGACTGTACGATCAACGTCATCCGCGAGCGCGGGTTCTGCTCGTAAGGCACATACACGAACGTGGCCGGCGCTTCGTTCACCGCCAGATAGTGCCCGGTCTTCGCCACTCCCACCACCTCGGCAAGGGGGCCGGCCGCGCTGTCCAGACGGATCCGCTTTCCAATCGGCTCCTGGTTCGGCCAATAGGTCTTGGCAAACTGCTGGTTCACGATGGCCACCCGCCGCGACCCGGCGCGGTCGTCGTCCGTGAAAGCGCGCCCGCGCGTGATTCCGACATTCAGGGTCTTGAAGTAGCCGGCGTCCACCGCCGCGCCGAACGCGATCGCTGTTTCGCGACCCTTCGGGAACTGGTACGCCTCGGGCGCCACCGTGATCACGGTCTGAGCGGGAGACAATGGCAGCGACTCGGTTATAGACACTCCCGCTACGCCGGGCATCGTGCGCACGCGATCCACCAGTTGGCGGTAGAAAGCCATCGTCTGTTCCGGCGAGAA
>Ga0209579_10003481_pt1 | contig 11413 bp, 7 predicted proteins | sample Coa_R1_2_FD_187152 | JGI IMG/M metagenome (GOLD analysis project Ga0209579, IMG submission 187152) | Surface soil microbial communities from Centralia Pennsylvania, which are recovering from an underground coalmine fire - Coalmine... | ecosystem: Environmental > Terrestrial > Soil > Unclassified... | reverse complement strand
TTAATTGACTATAATATTTTGAAGGAAAACCTCGGTTTGGCGCGTGAGGTTTACAACACGGTTGAGTTGCAGTATCGGTCAGGTGTGAAAGCATATCTTGATGTGATAACGGCAGAAACAAATCTTCGCGTGACTCAAGTCAATTACATTAACGCCCTTTTTCAGTTATTAAGTAGCAAGATCGATGTTCAAAAATCTTTGGGAACCATAACGTATCAATAAAAAGGAAAAATATTATGAGAAATATTTTGAGCCGGATAGGGATTTTGATTCTTGTAACAGAGGTCATTTCATGCGCAAACAAGCAGGCGGCCCCGCAAGCTCCTCCACCTGTGGCCGTGGGGGTACAGATCGCCCAAACCGGCAGTGCAACTTATTTCGATCTCTACCCCGCGACTGTGACTGCTCTCAATCAGGTGGATATCAAACCGCAAGTCTCGGGGAATATAACAGGTATTTTTTTTAAGGACGGCCAGGCAATAAGGAAAGGAATGAAATTGTATGAGATTGATCAACAACAGTACAAGGCAGCATACGAACAGGCCATTGCCAACGTTCATGTCGCCGAAGCTAACGAGTCCAAAGCGCAACAGGACGCAGACCGGTATACAGATCTTGCGAAGAATGATGCGATCGCGAAACAAACCTTAGATCATGCGGTTGCGGACCTTGAAAGCAGCAAAAAACAGGTTGAAGCTGCTAAAGCGAATGTGGCAAGTGTCGAAACTAATCTGAAGTATTCAATAATAAGCGCACCTTTTGACGGGACGATTGGAATCTCCCTGGTAAAAATCGGGACCGCAGTCTATCCTCAGTCTCTTCTGAATACGGTTTCTTCAGATGACCCGATGGCAGTTGATTTTGCCATAGACCAATCGGAGATACCAAGATTTACGCAATATTTGAATGGCGGAGCCAAGGATAGAGATTCGATTTTCACTCTGGTACTGCCTGATGGTTCAATTTATACGAACCCCGGTCATTTGGCTCTTCTTGATAGAGCAGTCGATCCTCAAACAGGTACGATCAAGGCTAGGCTCGTTTTCTCCAACAATAAAAAGATATTGAAGCCGGGAATTACTACCAACGTTCGTGTTAAACATAATGCGGGAGAAAATAGTCTTTTAATCCCTTTTAAAGCCGTGGTTGAACAACTTGGAGAATATTTTGTCTATACCGTGTCGAATGGCCATGCGAAGCAGCATAAAGTAGCGTTAGGCACCAGGATTAACGCAAATATTATTGTTCGCAGCGGCGTCATGGTGGGCGATAGTGTCGTAACAGAAGGTGTGCAAAAACTCAGGGATAGTGTAGCGGTAAAAGCGGGCCCCGGCCCGGGACAAGCAAAGCAGTAAACTTTGAATTGTGAAATGGTTCAATGGGAGACATCGTATCCAATAACTATTACAAATTGACCAGAGGTCATTAAATAGCGTCTAGCCGATGAAGTCGTCAAACATATTTTTAAGGAGACCTGTAACTGCTATCGTAATATCGATAGTTATTGTGATGGTGGGGACCCTGGCCATTATTAACATGCCGATTAGCCAATATCCCAACATTACCCCGCCCACGGTTCAAATAACAAGCAATTTTACGGGAGCTGATGCGCAAACTGTTGAACAGACGACGACGACGGCTATCGAAACGCAGGTAAATGGCGTTCCCGGGATCGCGTATATGCAAAGCAATAGTGCCAATAACGGCGTTTCCACGATAACTGCAACACTGAACGTCGACGCCAACCCTGACGTCGCTGCCTTAGATATTCAGAATAGGGTCGGAATTGCCACCCCCGCATTGCCGGCACAAGTCCAGAGGCTTGGCATCACTACTTTGAAACGAAACCCGAGTATCCTCATGCTCGTCGCCATTTATTCTCCAAATGGAACCCACAATATTCCATTTACGGACAATTATGCCGGTATATACGTACGTGACCAATTGCTGCGCGTACCTGGCGTCGGCGACGTAATAAACAGGGCCGACAACTTCAGTATGAGGATTTGGCTTAAGACCGACAAGCTGGCCCAATTGGGGCTAACGGTAAATGACGTCCAAAACGCCATTAATGAACAAAATATCCAGGTTGCAGCGGGCTCGGTCGCTTCCCCGCCTCAGAATGCGTCGTCAGCTTTTGAATTCACTGTATTTACCAATAGCCGTCTTACGACTGAAAGCGATTTTGGAAATATTGTTATTCGCTCCAATCCTCAGGAGGGTTCGATAGTTTATTTGAAAGACGTCGCGAGAGTTCAACTCGGAAAAGTAAGTTATACGGCCAATTCGTTTGTTGACGGCAAACGGTCATCGTACCTCCTTGTATACCAGGCACCGGGAAGCAACGCGCTCGCGACAGCCGAGGGAGTGTATAAGGCGATGGATGAGATGAAAAAATATTTCCCAGCCGATATTGCCTACAAAGTGCCTTTTGAATCAGTTTCGGTAGTAAAAGTGTCGATCGAAGATGTCGTAAAAACCTTGCTCATTGCGCTGTCACTTGTGACAGTTGTCGTGTTTCTTTTTCTTCAAAACTGGCGATCTACCCTAATTCCCGTATTGGCCATTCCTGTTTCTATTGTCGGCACATTTATTTTTTTTATACCGCTCGGATTTACTATTAATACACTGACGATGTTTGGCTTCGTGCTGGCCATAGGGATAGTTGTTGATGACGCCATTGTTGTAGTAGAGGCAGTTCAGCACTATATCGACAATGAGGGGCTGTCGGCAAAGGAGGCGACGGCGAGAGCGCTGGCTGACATCACTGGACCTGTAATTGCAATCGCGTTAATTCTGGCATCTGTCTTTGTGCCTGTAGGATTTATTCCTGGCATCGTTGGCAGGCTCTATCAGCAGTTTGCAATTACGATCGCAATCTCTGTGTTGATATCGGCTTTTGTGGCACTTTCTTTAACTCCGGCTTTGTGCTCACTGCTTCTCAGGCCGCACAATATCAACGAAAAGTCACGGGGATTAAATCGCTTTTTTTATTTGTTTGACAAGGGGTTTTATATCATGAATGACTCGTACGGATCGGCAGTAAAGGGATGGATCAGGAAGGCGCCGCTTGTGGTTGTATTGCTGGCATGTATAATCGTCGGAGACATTTTGCTATTTAAAAGTAAGCCGACGGGATTCATACCGACAGAAGACGAAGGACGTGTCTACATTACTTTTGAAATCCCCGAAGCGGCATCGACGACAAGAAGTTTAACGGTGCTCGATAGCATGATGAACATTATTAAGGATGTGCCAGGCGTAGGTCATTACGCCGCGCTGGGTGGCCTCAATGTCCTAACATTCGGTATTAAATCCAATAGCGGTACCATTTTTATGCAGCTAAAGCCATGGAATGAAAGAAAGGAAACAGAACCGGAAATCATAACCGAGTTGAACAAGCGGCTTTCAGTCATGAAGGAGGCTCGAATAGTTGTCATTCCGCCACCGGCAATCCCTGGTCTCGGAAATGCCGGAGGGTTCAGTATTCAAATAGAACAACGGCAATCAAATGACGATATCAAAGCTTTTGAGCGAATCGTCAATAATTTTGTTGCTGAGGCAAATAGGCAACCAGAAATCGGCGGTGCCTTTACATTTTTTTCGGCGCATACACCGGGATATGAAGTAGATGTGGATCGCGATAAAGCTAAGAAACTGGGCCTTAATATTGCCGACGTTTACAATACGATGCAGATGTACATGGGTAGCACCTATATTAATCAGCTAACCATTTACGGACGAAACTTTTATGTTGTCGCGCAAGCAGATACCAATTTCCGTAATGATATTCAGAGTGTCAGCAAATATTATGTAAAGAATTCAGGAGGCGAGATGATACCGCTGAGCGCAATTGTAAGTTATAAATTAACTGAAAGCGCACCGCTTATTTCCCACTTTAATATCTACCGTAGTGCTGAAATTGACGGAAATGCAAGGCAGGGATATAGTAGTGGGCAGGCACTTGAAGCGCTTGAAAGGGCCGCTTCAAATCTTCCCGAAGGCTATGGTTATGAGTTTTCCGGACTGAGTCTGCAAGAAAAAAAATCCGGTTCAAGCGCCGTGTATATTTTCGCGCTTTCAGTAGTTTTTGTATTTCTTTTCCTCGCGGCACTTTACGAAAGCTGGTCGGTTCCTTTTTCAGTTCTTCTTGCCGTACCCATTGGGGTCCTTGGAGCTATAACGGCCCTCACTTTGGTTAGCAGACTTTCTAACAACGTATACGCGCAGATCGGACTAATAACGCTCATAGGTTTGTCTGCTAAGAACGCAATATTGATCGTTGAATTTGCGAAAGAGAGGGTAGACAGGGGCATGGATGTGTTGACAGCCACGTTTGATGCAGTGAAGCTGCGTCTTCGACCAATTTTAATGACATCCATAGCATTTATTCTTGGTGTCATGCCCTTGGCGCTGGCGACGGGTGCCAGCTCTGTCGCAAGAAATACAATAGGATTTACGGTGCTCGGTGGAATGATATTCGCGACAGGACTTGCGATATTTATTGTTCCTGTCCTTTTCGTAGTGATTACTAGGCTATCGTACGGACAAAAAAAGTTAGAGGATCTGAAGGCGCAGGCTTCATCAAATATTGAGGAAAATACGTAGCTAATCGGTTTGAATACCGGAATGCCTTTAAAAAAGATTCAGTTTTGGAACTAGTTTGCCGGAAAATTCACGTGCTTTTATCGTTTGATGAATTTTTGTACGAATTGCTGATTGCGCTCACCGGCAAGCTTCAGGATATAAATTCCTCCCGCGAGGCTGCTTATGCTGATAGCTTGCGACTCGCATGGCAAGTTTTGCTGCATTAGTGCGCGACCAGCCATATCGATGATTTGCAACCGAATCATTTTTGATGAATTTTCATTGTTTAGTCTAATAAAAAGATTACCCGCATTGCAAGCGATGTATTCGACCATCCTCGGGGAACCACTCCGGTTTAAGGATATTACCGGTGAAAAGTCGAAGTTACCTCCGAGATCAATTTGTTTAAGCCGGTAGGAAACAGTATTTTTTCCCAAGTCGACGAGTTGATCCTGGAAAGAATACTGGTTGGTAATCGCATTTGGTTGTTTGGAATCTACAAATCCTATTGCACTGAAATCGGCTTCGTCATCGTACTTCCTTTGAACCTCATATCCCTTATTGTTCACTTCGTTGGCGACGCTCCAAAACAGGTCATTTGATGTCGTCAGCGTTTTTCCATTTAAGCTGACGAAGGTTACCGGAAGCAATATATTTTGCAGTGTTGTTGAAAATAGGCCCCTGCCATGAGTCGCAGCAACTAGCGCATTGTCCGCCGCGCGCAGGCGAAGCTGGTAAGTGCTGACGTTGCCCATTCCACTGGAATTCTGTGTCCAGACCGTCGAAGTACCGGAGGATGAGGCGGTAGACCAGACGCCGAGATCCGTAGCCAGGAGAATTCCCCCGTTACCACCTCCTGTCCCCACATTGGCGTTTGAGGGCACAATCATGCCCCATCGAACAGGAATATCGGGAAGGTTCACTCCATTGTTATCCAATGATGTCCAAGTCGTTCCTTTATCGGTCGATTCCCAAACACTGGCCAGACCATAGTTGGAAACTGTGAGCAGTAAATGGCTCTTGTTTCCTTTTTCTACATCGATCGACGAAATATAGGAACCGCTGGAAAGTGAAAGCGAGCTTATTTTGCTGGCTGTTGGTCCTCCTGTGCTTGCGCCTCCTATTACGTATAATTGAGGCACCTGATCGGTGGCCGCATCGTCCGCAGTCGAAAATGCTACCCATACGCTGTCAGTCGTGTTTGGATCGACTTTTACTGCAGACACTGCCAGGCTTGAATTGGAGGTTATCGTAAGGGTCGTTCCTGTCGGTGAGGCTGAAGTGATGGTTCCGATACGGCGAAGGTTTTTATCCGTATAACCGCAATATAGAAATTGGGTCGTATTGTCATAATCCGCCGGATTGATGAACCGCCCATTTGATGAATTATACCAGGAACTGAATGAAGCCCCGCCATTTGAAGACCTGGAATAAGAAGCATCCGGGTAGCTGGTCAGCTGATAATTAGGATTATTCTGATCAATAAAACAAAATCCACCATCTCCTCCTGTTGCAGTGGTGACGGTATTTATGCCCGCACTGGCGAAAATATGACTACCATTGTCCTGGGCACCCGCCAGCATGTAATTCGACCCCGATACCGGGCTTATTGCAGCCGCATAATACTGGGTTATATCAAGCGACAGGTCTTTACTTGAAAATGATCCCCCAGTGTTTGAAGTGGCGAAAATCCCTCCATCAGAGCCTACAATGAATTGAGTAGACGATCCTGGGATAAATGTTATATTATGAATATCGGCATGCACGTAGGGTTCGGTGCCACATCCGCCAGCCCATTGTGTCAGCTGAGTCCATGTTTTTCCACTGTCGACTGTTTGCATAATATCCACGCCCCCGGCATAAACGATCGCGTCGTTTGAAGGATTGATTGCAAGAGTAAGGTCGTACCAAGCCTGACCTCTTGAGAAATCCGTCCCATTCGCGGCGCCCCCATCACACCATGTGGTTGTGCTGGTGATGTTAGTCCAAGTCGAACCTCCATCGCCGGTCCTTTCGATGGCTACGATCCCATTCCCCGTACCCTGAAAGATCGCATAGATCAGCTTGTTATTAAGAGGAGAGCATGCCAATTGAATGCGTTGCCAATAATTTCCCAATCCTGCCGAGGGGGCTATGTTTGTCCAGGTTCCTGAGTTGCCAGCAGTCGCCCCCGCAGGCGATTTGTATATTTTTCCGGCTGGGACCCCTGTGCTAAGGTCGATGACAGAAGCGTATATATCGCCACTCATCGAAAACTCAATATCATAGCCGTCAAAGTCAACGGCGTTGGAACAACTGCCGCCGCCCGAATACAATCCGACTACGCGGGTCCATGTACTGCCGCCATCAGATGATCTCAGAATTCCACCGGCATTGCAAAATGTCGCGCTGATCCCAGATGCATAAATGTCGCCATTGCTGTACACATTTACTTTTTGGACGTAGTTAAAGTCATACTGATTTGCTCCGCCGGTTGTCGTCGAAGTCAATAAGGCCCAAGTCAGGCCGCCGTCTGTGCTTTTGTAGATTCCTAATCCACGAAGGGCATCTACATTGTAATAGCCTTCGCCGGTTCCAGCGTACATTATGCTGGAATTCGTTGGATCCTGAGCAATCGTCGTAATGGCAAGATTGGCTGAAACAGAGCTGACCTGAGTCCAGGTCGGGCTTGCACCCGAAAAGTTGGTAGTTCGCCACAATCCGCCGCTGACGCTTCCGACGAGAACTGTATTGCCAGTTGCGTCAGAACGGTCAACCAAAACTGCGCGACATCTGCCACCAATATTATTTGGTCCTCGTTCTGTCCAGCTTAGTCCAGTTCCTAAAGTCGTAAAAGTGAATTCCCTGGGGAGTTTACCGAATAAGACGCAATTCGGCTGTTTTGCATGAGTTTTTGCCTGGCCGCTTCCAGCCGGTCAGTTGGCACAAAGCCGAGGTGGGGGTCTTTAGTCATTAGAATTTCCTGCTTTATCCTCGCGAGCACCTCCTCATCATTTTCGTTCTCATGATGTTGTGTCGCGATGAATAGATGAAAATGTATAAACAGAAGCAGGAATAAAAAAAAAGAACAGATGCCAATGGCGGCGATGAAGTATTGGTTTTTCTTCATGGGTATAGCTTGGATATAAGATTTTCGTAAGGTATTCAATCCTGTCACGCAAATAGTCTGCGACAGTTAAGTTCCAAGGGTAGGGGGCGGCGTCGTAAACCACAACGTCAGGAAATAAACGTAAAATCAGCTCATTTCGTCTGTAAGAAAGCGTTGTTTATTTTGGCAATTGCCAATCAGAATTTGCAATCAGGCAAAAAAAAATCCCTTGAAAACGGGATTGCAAATAGAAATTTTTTTGCGACTACCATTTGTCCACTTCTTCAGTGGAACTGGTTGCTGCTGGGGGGACTGTAGATTCCACGGTGGGTTCCGGAACCGGTTCTTCAGGCCGATCGACTCCATTTTCAGGAGCCAGGTGATCCGACTCAGGTATGGTATCGTGATTGTACGCATCAAAATCGAAATCCGGCATCAAATCTGTCTTAACGTAATCTACCGTTTCATTTAACGCTTTGATGAACTTGTTGAAGTCCTCTTTATACAAAAAGATCTTATGCCTGTCATAACCGTCCTCATTGAATTTCTTACGGCTTTCCGTAATCGTGAGGTAATAATCATTACCCCGGGTTGCTCTCACATCGAAAAAGTAGGTCCTTCTTTTGCCAGCTCTTATGCGTTTGCTAAAAACGCTTTCCATTCTTTTTTCATTGTTCTCGTACGCCACAGATAATTATTTTAGGATTTATAATACAGTTAGTTCTTCAAAGTCACAAATATAATATTGTTTTTTAACTGGCAAAATTTGGATTGAGGTGTTCAGCGTAGGGGTATCGTATCAATTTGCGGCTAAGCTTCGGCTTGTTGATCTTTATCCTGTTGCTGCTGCTGTTCATAAAGATATGTATAATAGCCGTTAGTTGCAAGTAGCTGATTATGGGTTCCCATTTCGACTATCTTACCCTCATCCATTACAATAATCTTGTCAAAATTAAACATAGCGAATATTCGGTGAGTAATGATAATCGCGGTTTTGTCTTTCAGGTAGTTGTGCAGATTTTCAATAATCTCCTTTTCAGTTTTCGTATCGACTGCACTCAGGCAATCGTCGAAGATTACCAAATCCGGATTCTTGATGAGAGCTCGTGCGATTGAGATTCGCTGTTTTTGACCCCCGCTCAATGTTACTCCGCGTTCGCCAATCATTGTTTCATACTTTTCGGAAAAACCGAGGATTTCCTTCTCGACGCTTGCATGTCGGGCGGCCTGGCTGACCAATTTGTCATCGGCGCCCTGAACGCCAAATCTGATATTGTTGGCCACAGTGTCACTGAACAGGAAAACATCCTGTGGGACATAGCTTATTAGGCTTCGAAGTTCGCGTAGTTCATATTTTGTCAATTCTAAACCGTCAATTGCAATATATCCTGACGAAGGATCGTACATTCTCAAAAGCAATTGCGCAATAGTCGTCTTGCCACTACCCGTCCTGCCGATGATCGCGATTTTTTGACCCTTAGAAATTTGCATACTGAAATCCTTGAGAGCATGTATGCCCGTATTGGGATAAATGAAGTTTACATTCCTGAAGGTTATGTCTCCTTGAGGCTTTTTCACGATTGATGAAACAGAATTTTTTATTTCGGGGGAGGTGTCGAGGAATTCATTCAGACGTTTTTGTGAAGCGCCCGCACGTTGAATCATACTGGCTACCCAACCAATGGCACTAACAGGGAACGTCAGCATCGTGATGTAGATGACAAATTCGGTTATCGTCCCCAAATCTGTATTGTGCTGACCATGGATCACATATAGACCGCCAATCATAATTGTAAGCAACGTGCTTAGACCAATCATCAGGCCCATCGAGGGGAAATAAATGGATTCTACTTTGGCAAGATTAGTCGCATGTTGCCTGTACTCTTCGCTGTTGGCATTAAACACGCGCAACATCGCCTTTTCCTGGACATAAGACTTGATTACTCGAATGCCGCTGTAGGACTCTTGAGCATTGGTCGTCAGGTTACTTAGCAATGCCTGTATTCTTTCGCTTCTTTTATGGATTATATTGTTAACATAGTATATTGTGAAGGCAAGTATGGGCAGCGGCGTAAGCACATATACCGACAACAGTGCGTCCTTCTTAAGCATAAAAAACAAACTGAACCCTATGCCTGCGAGTAAATTAATTAGATACATCATGGCCGGTCCCGTATACATTCTTACCCGGCTGACATCTTCTGCAATTCGATTCATTAAATCTCCAGTACTGTGCGATTTGTAAAAATTTGCATGTAGTACCTGATAGTGATTGTATACAGCGTTTTTTTGATCATATTCAATATGCCGGCTCATCACTATTATCGTCTGGCGCATTAGAAATGTGAAAAACCCGCTAATTAGCGCAAGCACTAGCAGCGTTATGCCGCAAATGAATATTTTCTTATCAAATGAAGTCTTGGCTACGTCGATATGGCTGATAAATCTCTTAACCAGGATATCGTAGTTGACGCTATCATTTCGCTGTGTCTGCTGAAACTTTTTTAAATTTAGACCTTGCGCCTCGATTCCATTTTTCGAATTGTGATTTTGTTCAGCCAGGTTAACAACATATCCTGTAATCTGCGGGGCAAGAATCCTGAAATAATTGGATAGAATTATAAAAAGTATTCCAAGCAAGAAGCGCCACCGGTACTTCCAAAAATATTTATTGAGAGATTTTAGATAACGCAATCGTTCGGTTTCTTGCAAATCTACTGCGAATATCGCAATCGCATGGTTGGGTACACATCAAATTACTTCGTCAAAATTATCCGCCGTCAATGAATCCTATTTTCCACTTAAAAGAGTCGTATGTAATGCGATCAGCCTCCAACTACCCCTTCTTTTTTCATAGATAGCCATTTGGCTGTTATGCAGGGTAGACACGACATTGTGCAATATCCGAATGAGGGTATTTTTTGTTATCAGAATCGCAACGTCCCCGACTATGCGGACAGTAGTAATAGAATCGATCCGAGCCGTCGTATATTTACGGTCAGGTTCACTAATCAGTTCTACCACTCTTTTTTTATCGAGCGTTTCGCCCAGAGTATTGACAAAAATTACGTCATCAGCGTAAATTTTATTTAATGTGGCGGTATCTTTGGTCACTAGGGAGGCAATTCGCAACTGTTCGATTTTTTTCAACCGGTCAATTTCGGAAACTTGCGCTTGCGAATTTTGCGCGAATCCGATAATAATGATTACAGCACCAGTAAAGTTCAATAAAGCGATGCGCCTCATTCAGGTGGTTTGATCGAAATTGTTTAGAAACAAGCCAGTCGCAATTAGATTCAGACTTCGGAACACAATTTTAAAATATAAGTTCTAATTGAATTAAGTCCGATTGTTAATGATTTGTTTAACTGGCCAATCTACCAAATTGCCTCGCGGAACTTGAAGAATGTAGTCAGAATCTATAAACTCAGGTACTCAGGTAGATATTTTTTTACAAGATCTTCGTAATGAGGTCGTAATTCCTTAACATTTGGCGGGTTGGGAGATTTGGAGTACAGATCGTAAGGATTAAATTTTCTAACCCAATCGAACATTTCTCGATCCTGATCATCGAGGAGATGGTCATATGCGTATTCGCGGTGCTGCGCATAAAATGAATGGTAACGAATCATGTAAAGCGCAGGTTCAGGTAAATATTCTTTGAGCATCTGGTACAGATATTCATCATGTCCCCAACTCATCGTAACGTTTTTGAGCCCGCAATGAGGTGAGTACACA
>Ga0209579_10003479_pt1 | contig 11427 bp, 8 predicted proteins | sample Coa_R1_2_FD_187152 | JGI IMG/M metagenome (GOLD analysis project Ga0209579, IMG submission 187152) | Surface soil microbial communities from Centralia Pennsylvania, which are recovering from an underground coalmine fire - Coalmine... | ecosystem: Environmental > Terrestrial > Soil > Unclassified... | reverse complement strand
TGTCCGCATCCTTCCCCGCATCCAGCGACCCCTTGCGGTCGGCGATCCCCAGGATCGTCGCCGGGATCAGGCTCGCGCGCCGGACGGCCGAGGCGAGATCGAACTCCATCGCGTCGACCGCGTTCCAGACCAGATCGATCATGCGGACGGTCGAACTGGCGAAGCCGGTGTTGTCCAGGTTCCGGGCGACCCCGTTCTCCACGACGGCCGGCGTCCCCCGGGCGGATCCGAAGGTATAGGTCCCGTCGGGCATCCCTGCGCCGCGCATCGCGTCGGTCACGAAGCAGATGGTCCGCTCGGCCTTGGCTTTCATGGCCAGCAGCATGAGATCGGGGGACACGTGCCTCAGGTCCGCGATGAGCTCGGTCGCCAGGCGGTCGTCGAGGAGCGTCGCCTCGAGCATGCCGGGGACCCGGAAGGGCCCCATCTTCACGATCGTCGACATCGCGGAATAGAGATGGGTGATCATGGACATCCCGTTCCCCATCGCCTCGCGGGTCTGGTCGAGGGTCGCCTCGCTGTGTCCGCCCGAGGGGAGGATCCCGGCCTTGGCCAGATCCTTGATGAAGGCCTGGACGCCGGGCACTTCCGGCGCGAGCGTGAGGCGCCGGATGATGGAGGCCCGGTCGAGGAAGCCGCGATTCTCGGAGGCCGACGGCGTCCGCACGAACCCGGGATCGTGGCAGCCGTGCTTTTTCGGGGCCATGTACGGGCCCTCGACATGGACGCCGAGGATCTCGACGCCGCCGATCTTCTGCGCCCGGCAGCGCTCGGCCTGGTCGATGCACGCCACGATCGCCTCCGGTCCCTCGGTGGCCGTGGTGGGGAGATACGACGTCGTCCCTCCCGCGGCATGGTACTCCCCGATGACGCGGAAGGCCTCCTCGCTCGCGTCCATGAAATCAAATCCCCGGGCCCCGTGGACGTGGAGATCGATGAAGCCGGGAACGGCGACATAGCCCCGGCCGTCGATCCGGCGGACCGTCGCCGCGACGGGCCATCCGGCGGGGCGGGGTCCGGCGATGCGGCCGTCGGCGAGATGCAGGTCGACAGGGTCCTGACCGGGCGCGAGGCGGACGTTCGCCAGGACCGCCGAAGGTTCGCTCATCCCCGGCCTACTGAACCATGCGAAGCGCGGTCTGGTAGTTCATGGTCCGGCTGATGACGTCTTCCAGACGGCCGGCGGCTTCCTGCTTGTAGCGGTTGGGTTCCGCCAGCCACAGCTGGGCGCGGTCGCGGCCGCGGCCCGACGCGACGATGAACCCGAGGGCCATCTCCATCGTCTCCTTGCCGAACGAGCCGACCGGAAGCTGGCCCAGATAGCCCCGCAGTTCGCGGACGAACTTCCCGTGCTGGGCACGCAGTTTGACCAGCCGGTCGAAGAGCGCCATCGCTCCATCCATGAACGCGGTGGTGTTCGCCTTCTCCTTGGACCCCAGGGTCTGCTCCAGGAGCGTCCGCGTCCCCTCCCCGTCGAGCATGACCAGGCAGAAGACCTCCCAGACCTCGATCTCCTGGTGCGTCTCCTCGAAGATGCGGCGGCACTGGTCGACGCGGCGGACGTCCTCCAGCACTTCCGGATTGACGCCGCGCGGAAGGATCAGCGAGACGGGCGAGGGCTGGGCGACCACCACCGGCGGCGGGGCCTGCCGGGCCGCCGTGTCGCTGGCCGGGCGCGAATCGGGGCGAGGCTCGGGAGGGGCGGGCTTGACCACGACCGGCTCCTTGGGCGCGACCTCGGGAATGCCCGACGGGATCAGCGGGCCGCTCAGGGCGGGCTCGCGCAGCTGGAAGCGGGGCTGGAGCTGCGGCCGCGATTCCTTGTCCAGGGGGCTCGACGGCGGAGGCGGCGCGGGCTTGTACTCCCGAAGGGCGCGCTGGTAGGTCTGCACGATGTTGCTGATCGCGCTGATCTTGGCCGCCGCCTCGGTCTTCTGGCCGGCGGGATCGGCGACCCACTTGGAGACGGCGTCCCGGCCCTTGGGGGACATCGTAATGAAGGCAATCAGGAATTCCAGGGTCTCCGAATCGGTGGGAGCCCCGGAGACCTGGCCCAGGAATTGCCTCAGGCTCTTCAGGGTGGCTCCGTTGCGCTCCCGGATGTGGTCGAGCTTCTGGACGATGGTGCGGGCGATCCCGGCCGCCCGGTACGCTTCCCGGAGGCCGTCATAGCGATAAATCTCGCCCCGCACCATGGCGCGGTCGGCTTTGACCAGCTGGAGGATCTCCCAGAGCTCCGCGGGCCGGTGGATGACGAAACACAGGCTCATCCCCGCCAATGAAGTATGCAAATCCTCGAAGATTTCGGGGTCTGTGCCTTCGGGAAGTTCGGACATGTCTGCCTTAGTCTTGTCGGTAGGCGAACCTTTGTCAAGGGACTGGAGCAGGCGGTCCGGAAAATGGGGAATCCCGCGGGGGCGGAATATTGAGCCGGGTGGTTCCATCCCGCCCGCTTTGTGCTAGCATTGTTCCTGGGGAGACGGAATGACGGGGTCCCGAGGCAACGGCATGCTGCGGCACAAACGAATCCTCATCGCGATCCGCTTCGTGTTCCTCATCCTCATCACCTCCCTGGCCGTCCCCGCCCTGCGCCGGGGGGACATGAGCGCGGTCCTCCCGATCATCCTCATCGCCTACTTCCTGACCAACGTGGCGATGATCCCGGAGAAGAGCCAGGCCTTTTTCCACCAGCGCATCCAGGCCTTCCTCCTCATCTTCGACATCTTCGTCCTGGTCATCTCGATGTACTACCTCGAGGGATACCGACAGGAGCTGTTCCTGGCGATGTTCCTGATCATGCTGCTCGCCGCCGCAGGCCAGCGCTTGACCGTCTCCATCGGGGGCTTCGTCGCCGTGTCGGCCTTCTACGCCTGGTTCAGCCGCACCCCCTCGGGCGGCTGGGACACCTCGACCGTCAAGCAGCTGACCACGGGCTTCCCGGTCCTTCTGGTCGTCGCGATCTACGTGGGGTATGTGACGGAATCGGTCGCACGGGAGCATCGCGACCGGCTGGAAGCGGGGGACCGCCTCGTCAAGGAACTCCGCGGCATGACCCGCTTCCACACGCTGGCCTCCAATGTGATGGCGGAAGTCGACACGAGCCGCCTCTTCTTCGCGATCGCGGAAGCCGCCCGGGAGTTCCTGGGCTGCCCCTATACCGCCGTCTTCTGGGTCGGCAAGGAAGGCTCGCGCTTTGACGCCGCGTTGTCGACCGGGTTCCCGCCGGACCTGGCCGCCCGGTGGAAATCGTCCACGCCGGACGACACGCCGGTCGGCAAGTCCTTCAAGGCGGGCCGGGTGCTGCGGTTCACGTCCCACAGCGGGGAGGCCTGGCTCGGCGGACCCGAGGCGTCCATCGAGGAACTGCTGGTGGCGCCGTTCACCGACCGCGCCGGCGGACTTCAGGGCAGCCTCGTGATCGTCTGGACGAAGCCGCACCAGCACATGGCCGCCGAGGAGGAGGCCGCCCAGCTCATGGTCCAGCAGGCCAGCCTGTCGCTCGAGAACGCGTCCCTGTACCAGATGCTCGCCCGGACGCGGGACATCTGGCAGGCGGCCTTCCAGTCGATCCCCACTCCCGTGGTCATCGTGGACGCGACGTCCCGGATCGTCCAGGCCAATCCCGCCTTCCTCGCCCTGGGCGACTTCGATTTCGCAACCTTGATGGGGAGCTCCTTCGACGACGTGCTCGAAGGCGCCGCCTATCCCAACGGGTCGCGCGTCTTCGACGCGGGGGGGGCGCCCGCGAGCTTCGACGCCGCCCGCCTCACGATTCCCAAGCTGAACGGGGAATTCGACGTGACCCGCGGACCCTACGTCGGCGCGAACGACACCGGCAGCGGAATGGTCTGGGTGCTTCGCAAGCTGGAATCCGAAATGACGGCGGGCTGAGGCTCCGGAAGCCCCTCCAGGACGAGTCGGAACCGGGGGGATTCGCCGTCTAGTTCTTGGTCTGGGTCACCTTGATGGTGATCCGTATCTGGCCGCCCGCCGACGTGAACTCCAGCGAGCAGGTGCGGTTGTCCTTCCGCAGGGTGCCGACCGCCTTCTGACCCTGGATGTCATCCGCAGCGCCCGTCCACCCGTGAATCCGCATGTCGGCGACGTAGGCCCGGTACTCGGCCACCAGGTCGCCGGTCCCCGCGTATTCCAGATTGCCTGCCTGGAGGAGGCCGCCGGACTTCTGGATGCCGGTCGCCACCTTGAGGTCGAAGTCCTTGGGCTCCACCAGATCGGTGTCCGGATAGAGTCCCGTTGCGCACCCCTGGACCGCGACCAGAATGGCCGCGGCGGCCCAACCCTTGTTCATCACGGAGCCCCCCATCCAATCGTGAATCCTGAAGATTCTAGGGCGCTCCGCCCGGCCCATCAATAGATTTAGTCGGAGCCCCCTCCCCGGGCGTACTATTCACAGATGCGCCTCCTCTGGCTCGCCCTCCTCTTGGCCGGTCCGGCTCCCGATCCGGACCCCGACCGCTCTCCCGGCGACCTGGCCGTGTCGCCCGACGGCCGCTGGGCCCTCACCGCCAACCGGGGCTCGGCCTCCGTCTCGCTCGTGGATCTCCGGGAGGGGAAGGTGGCGGCGGAAGTCGCCGTCGGGCGTCACCCCTATGGGATCGATTGGCGTGGCGGGGTCGGCATCGTCGCGAATTTCCGCGACGACACGGTGACCCTGCTGGACGTCGCGCCGCCCAAGCTCGCCGTCACCGCCACGGTCCCGGTCGGCAACGAACCGCGAGGCGCCCTCCTCTCCCGCGACGGCAGCTCGGCGTACGTCGTCGTCTCCGGGGATAACGCCGTCGACGTCGTCGACCTCGTGTCCAGACGCGTGGCGGCCCGGATTCCCGCGGGGACCGAGCCGTGGTTCGCCGCGCTCTCGCCCGACGGGAGCCTCCTGGTCGTCGGAAACGCCCGATCGGGCGACGTCAGCCTGCTCGACCCGGCGGCCCGGAAGGTGGTGGCCACCGTGCCTCTGGCCGGACGGAACCTCCGGAGGATCGCGATCGATCCCCAGGCCGGGGCGGCTTACGTCGCGCACATCGCCGATCGCGGATCGTCGGTCACGCAGCAGAACATCGAGCGCGGCCTCGTCCTGGACAACCGCATCGGGCGCATCGACCTGTCCGCGGGCTCGCGGACGGCCATGGGGCTGGACATGCGGGGCTACGGGGCGGCGGATCCGGAGGGCGTCGCCGTCAGTCCGGACGGCACGCGCCTCGCCGTCACGCTCGGGGGCACGCGCGACATCCTCCTCTTGTCGCTGCCCCTGGCCGCGGCGGCCGAGCCCGGCGAGTTCATCCCCGCCGAGCTTCTCAAGGATCCCTCGCGGTACCGACGCGTCAGCGGCCTCCGGGGGCGCCCCCTCGGCTGCGCGTTCCTCCCCGGCGGCAACCAGATCGTGGTCGCCAACGCGCTCCTGAACGAAGTCCAGATCATCGATTGGGACGCCGGAGACGTCGTCCGGAGGGTCCCGCTCGGCGGCCCGACCGAGCTCTCGCTCGCGCGTCAGGGCGAGAAGATCTTCTACGACGCCTCGCGCTCGTGGCACGACTGGTTTTCCTGCGCGACCTGTCACGCGGAAGGCCACGAGAACGGCGGCATCTACGACACGTTCAACGACGGCCGCTATGGCAACCCGAAGAAGACGCTCAGCCTTCGCGGGGTGACCCAAACGGGCCCGTGGACCTGGCACGGCCATCAGACGGACCTGAAGCAGGCGCTGCAGGGCTCCTTCACGAGGACGATGTCGAAACCCAAGCTCGGCCCCCAGGAGCTTCGCGCGGTCGTCGCATTCCTCGAGACGAACGACTTCCTGCCGCCCCCGCGGGACGTGCCTCCGGACGCGGTCAAGCGCGGGGAGGCCCTGTTCAAGGACCGGGCCTGCAACACCTGCCACGTCGAGCCCACCTACACGGTGGACGACGTGATGAAGGTGGGCCTGGAGTCGCCCGACGACGTCTTCAAGAAGGGATTCAACCCCCCGTCGCTCCGGGGGGTGACCAAGCGGGGGCCCTGGCTGCACGACGGGCGCGCAAAGACTCTCGTGGAGGTCCTCGAGCAGCACCACCGCCCGTCGAAGCTGAGCAGCCGGCCCGACTTCACGCCGGCGGAGCTCCTGGACCTCCTCGCTTTCCTTCGCTCGCTGTGATAGAACGAACGGCGCCCCCGGGGGAGTCCGCGGGGGGCGCTTGGGAGGATCAGATGGGCCTATCTCGCCGCGACTTCCTGCTGGAGAGCGCCGTGGCGGCCGCCGCGGCCGCCGTGCTGGGGACCGCTCCCGGCGCGTGGGGCGCCGCGCTCCGGCGCGCCAACATCAAGGTCGCCGCCACCGACTGGAACCTCGCCAACGAGGGCAAGATCGGCTCGTTCGCCCTCGCCCGGGACTCGGGTCTCGACGGCGTCCAGGTCTCCCTCGGCAAGAACGACGAGAAGAAGGGCGAGGACAAGCTCCCGATGCTGGACCCCGAGAAGCAGAAGGCCTGGCTCGAGGAGTCCCGGAAGACCGCCATGCCGATCGTCGGGACCTGCCTCGAGATCCTCCACCGCGACAACCTCAAGGCCCACCCGAACGGTCCCCGATGGGTCGAGCAGTCCATCGCCGCGACCGCCGCGCTGGGGACGAAGGTGATCCTCCTCCCCTTCTTCGGAAAGCAGCAGATCAAGGAGCGCGAGGAGCAGAAGGCGACCGCCGACCGCCTCAAGGTTCTCGCTCCCCTGGCCGAAAAGGCCGGCGTCATCCTCGGCCTCGAGGACACCATTTCCGCCGAGGACAACGCCTGGATCCTCGACCAGGTCCAGTCTCCCGCGGTCCAGGTGTACTACGACGTCGGGAACTCGTTCGGCCAGAAGTACGACATCTACAAGGAGATCGTCTGGCTCGGGAAGGACCGCGTCTGCCAGCTCCACATCAAGGACAACCCCGGCTTCCTCGGCAAGGGCGGCATCGACATGCCCCGGTATATCGAGGCCGTCCTGAAAAGCGGCTTCGAGGGATGGGCGGTGCTGGAGACGTCGAGCCCGACGAAGGACATCAAGGCCGACATGATCACCAACTCGACATACCTCCGCGGACTTCTCGGGGAGAAGAAGTAAGGCCGGGATGCGATTCGCCGGCAAGACCGCGCTGGTCACCGGGGCCTCCGCGGGCATCGGCCGGGCCCTGGCGCTCGAATTCGCCCGCGAGGGCGCCGATGTCGCCGTCGCCGCGCGCCGGATGGACCTTCTCGAAACGCTGGCCCGCGAGATCGAGCGCCTCGGCCGCCAGGCGCTCCCCCTCCGCTGCGACGTGACCAAGGAAGACGAGGTCCAGGCGGCGATCGCGTCCGCCGTCTCCCGCTTCGGAGGTCTCGACGTCGTCGTCGCCAACGCGGGCTTCGGAGTAGTCGGCCCCGTCGAGGAGCTCTCCGTCCAGGATTTCCGGCGGCAGTTCGAGACCAACGTCTTCGGCGTCCTTCACACCGTGAAGTCCGCGATCCCGGTCCTCGAGACATCCCGCGGACGCCTGGCGATCATCGGCAGCGTCAGCGGCTATGTCGCCGTGCCCGCGACGGGGGCCTATGCGATGAGCAAGTTCGCCGTGCGCGCCCTCGCCGATGCGCTCGTTCACGAACTCCGGCCCAAGGGCGTCGCCGTCACCCTCGTCAGTCCGGGCTTCATCGAGAGCGACTTCCGCCAGGTCGACAACCAGGGCGTCCACCATCCCGCCCAGGCCGACCCGTACCCGAAGTGGATCGTCATGCCGACGGGAACCGCGGCCCGGAAGATCGCCCGGGCCGTCGCGGGCCGCCGCCGCGAGATCATCCTGACCGGGCACGGCAAGCTCGCGGTCTTCCTGCAGCGTCACGCCCCCTGGATCCTGACCCTGTTCTTCCGCTGGAGCGGCTACCGGGGCCGACGCGAACCCGGACCCCCGGCGTAGTGTAGGGAGATGGCTTCGATCAGCCGGCGCGATCTCTTCCTCGGCGGCGCGGCATCCCTGCTCCCGCTGGCCGCTCCCCAGGAAAAGCGGAAGTTGAAAGTCCTCTGCGCCGGAGGGCATCCGGACGATCCCGAGTCGGGCGCCGGCGGCACCATGGCCCGCTATGCCGACCTGGGGCACGACGCGGCGAACCTCTACCTGACGAAGGGCGAAGCCGGGATCCCCGGAAAGACCGCCGACCAGGCCGCGCTGATCCGGTCGCTGGAAATCGAGAAGGCTTGCGCGATCCTGAAGGTCCGCGCCCTCTTCGTCGGCCAGATCGACGGGGCCACCGAGGTCCAGGCCGCGCGGTACGACGAGGTCCGCAGGATCCTCGCGGACGAACGGCCCGACGTCGTCCTCACGCACTGGCCGATCGACACCCACCGCGACCACCGGGCCATGTCGCTCCTGGTCTACGACGCGTGGCTGCGTCTGGGCCGGACCTTCGCCCTCTATTACTTCGAAGTGGACATGGGCGCTCAGACCCAGCATTTCCACCCGTCGCATTACGTCGACATCAGCGCGGTGGTCGACCGCAAGAAGGACGCCTGCTACGCGCATGCCAGCCAGAAGCCGGCGGGCTTCTACGACGCGTACCACGAGCCGATGCAGAAGCACCGAGGGATGGAGGCGGGAGTCCAGGCGGCCGAAGCCTTCATCCGCCACCTGCGCAGCCGCGACGAGGTCCTTCCGTAGGGGTCGGCGCGGGACCGTCGGTTCATCGGATCCGTTATTTTGGAAGCCCGGGAACGCACGAAGGGAGCAGTGATGGACGTCGCGAAGGATCCGACCCCGCCCCCCTACGCGCCGGCGAAGCCGGAACGGCTGCTCTCGCTCGACACCTACCGCGGCTTCCTCATGCTCGTCCTGGCCACCTCGGCCTTCCAGATCCATAAACTGGCGCCCTCGATCCGGGAGCTCCCGGTCTGGAAGTTCCTCAGCTACCAGTTCAGCCACCCGGAGTGGCGCTCCTGCTCCTTCTGGGATCTGGTCCAGCCCTCCTTCATGTTCATGGTCGGCGTCGCCGTCCCCTACTCCGTCGCCTCCCGCCGCGCCAAGGGCGATTCCCGGAAGGAGATCGTGCTGCACGCGCTGTGGCGCTCGCTCATCCTCATCCTGCTCGGCGTCTTCTGCTCGTCGAACGGAGCGAAGCAGACCGACTGGACTTTCGTCAACGTCCTGAGCCAGATCGGACTGGGCTACACGTTCCTCGTCCTGCTCGAGGGGCGGGGGCTGAAGACCCAATTCGCGGCCCTGCTGTCGATCCTGGCGGGCACCTGGCTTTGCTTCGCGCTGTATCCGGCTCCCTCGGCGGACACGAACTGGACGGCGATCGGCGTCAAAAGCGACCTCTATCGCTTCGGCGGCTTCGCGGCGCACTGGAGCATGAACGCGAATGCGGGCCAGGGCTTCGACGCGTGGTTCCTGAATCTCTTTCCCCCGCATCAGTTCCGCTACAACGCGGGGGGATACTCGACCCTGAACTTCATCCCGTCGACCGCGACGATGCTGATCGGCGTGATGGCCGGCGAACTGCTCCGCGGCCCCCGCCGGCCGATGGACAAGCTGAAGCTCCTGCTCGCCTCGGGCGCGGCCTGCTTCGCCGTCAGCATCCTCTGCGATCCCCAGATCCTGCCCTTCATCCACGACGCGTGGATCCTGTGCCCGATCGTGAAGAAGATCTGGACGCCGTCCTGGGCGCTCTTCTGCTCGGGCTGGACGCTGGCGATCCTGTCGGGGTTCTACTACCTCATCGACGTCGCCGGCTGGAAGAAGTGGACCTTCCCCTTCGTCGTCGTCGGCATGAACTGCACCGCGATGTACCTGATGTGGCAGATGTTCAAGGGCTGGGTCTTCCAGTCGATCCAGACCCACCTGGGACACCGGCTCTTCGACACCGCCTACGGCCCGATCTGGGCGTCGCTCGCGTGGACCTTCGTCCTGTGGCTGATCTGCCTGTGGATGTACCGGAGGAAGATCTTCCTCAAGGTGTGAGCGGGCGGAAGTCGAGGGAGAGGACCGCGAAACGCTTCCCCTTCGCGTTGAACTGAAGGACGCCCGAGGCCGCGGCTCCTTCCATCCTCACGGAGAGGGGTTTTCCGTCGAGCGTCGCCGTCACCTGGTCGCCCTTGGCGGAATAGATCAGTTCGTGAGGCTTCCCCTCCAGCGCCTTCAGATTGTCCTCCAGGTTGAGCGAGTAGCCCACCCCGGCCGCGCCGCCCTGCCTCAGGTTGAACCAGATCTGGGTCACGTCCTGGACCTCGAACCTCACGCGGACGGCTCCGTCGGTGAATGTCTCCTTGGTCTGCGCCGCGTCGTTGACCTCGGGGACGTTCACGATGACCGCGCCGTCCATCTTCCATCCCGGCGCGTCGCCCCGAAGGACGCTCTCCTTCGTCTTCCCGTCAAAGAGGGGCTTCCACGCCTTCTCGCCGGGACTGTCGACCGAAAGGCCCTGACCGGCCAGCGCCGCTTTGGCGCGCCCGGCCTCCTCCTTGAGTTCCGCATCGGACGGGGGCGCGCTCCGCGTCGAGCTGATCACCATCGCGCCGACCGAGAAGCCCTGCTGATCGCTGATCAGGTGGATCTTCTTGAGGCCGGGAGCGGCGTACTTCGGCAGCGGGATCGGGATCCATTCCCAGCGCGTCGGCGCCTTCGCGATCTTCGTCACGTGCGAGCGGTGGCTCTTCGCCAGCTCCTTGAGGGAGTGCTTGACGAGCGAGGCGATCCCCGCGCCGGGCTCGATCGACTCCTTCTGGCGCGTCTTGGGATTGACGTCGGTGCCCTCGGTCGTCTGCAGGTAGAAGGTGAACGTCTCGCTGCAGCAGGCGCCGACCAGGGCCCACGCCCGGTAGCTCAGTCCCGGCAGCGCCGTAAATTCCGCCTGGACGTAGTTCGTGACCGCCTGGGCTCCGTCGATGTCCGACTTCGACGTCCACGCGGCGTCCGACCGGGGATAGGCGGCCAGGCCGAACGTGCCCGTCCCCTGGAGCGCGAAGGCGGACAGGAGATAGTCCTTCCCCGCCTCCGACCGGGCCTTGATGCGGACCGGTTCGCCCTTCACGACCGCCGTGTCGGCATAGGTGTCCAGAAGCGTCCGGTACTTCCCGATGGCGTCGGCCAACGAGTCGGGCTTCGCGAAGTCGCGCTCGGCGGAATAGAGGAGGCGCCGCGCCTCGAGCTCATGCGGCGCGACCCTGGGGATGTTCGACGCCGCGTCCTTGGCGTAGTCCCAGTACCGCGGCGGGAATCCGTCCGCCCCCACCAGCCGCTCGGCCGCGTCGCGACTGCCCTCGAGAAGGCACAGGAGCGCGTAGCGGCGCCACAACGCCTGGGAGGGCCGGCACAGGGCGACCAGCGATTCGGCGGAGACATCGGTGATCTCGACGAAGACCGTCTCCTCGCCCCGGCGGATTTCGAGCCGGGAACTCCAGGCCCGAAGCAGCACGCCGTCCACCTGCTTCCGG
>Ga0209579_10003478_pt1 | contig 11429 bp, 9 predicted proteins | sample Coa_R1_2_FD_187152 | JGI IMG/M metagenome (GOLD analysis project Ga0209579, IMG submission 187152) | Surface soil microbial communities from Centralia Pennsylvania, which are recovering from an underground coalmine fire - Coalmine... | ecosystem: Environmental > Terrestrial > Soil > Unclassified... | reverse complement strand
GCCGGCGAACAGATCCTGGAGTTACTTGCGACCGCGAGCGCTGAGATACCGACGCGAGTGCCCGCGCTCCAGGCCGCGGTCGCAAAGATCCTCAGCGCCGACTGAAGCGACGCCTGAATGCTGCAAACTGTCTTGGGTGGGGTCCCGTGCTGGCTGGATTGCGCGACGTATCACGGAGCTTTGCGTCGTCGTAACCGTCGCTTGCCTCGTCATCGGGGTGACCAGCGCAAAGCCGATTTGGTTCATCGGTGGTATTGGCTACGGAGCCGTTGCCCTCGGACTTGGCCTTTTCATGCCCAGACGCCGCTCGTGAGCGCGGACGCCTCACCCGGGTCGTCCCTGAACCGCAAATTCAGCATCGCCGCGGGCTGTTCCTAACATCCCATCCCTCGGGAGGATCAGGACGCTGACGATTGCGTTGATCGGTTCGTCGCCAGCTTCGCACATCCCATTTCGGGAAAGCCTCGATTCTACGAACCAAGTCCAGAAAACGGGGACCAGATCAGGAATCTGGAAGAGGAGATTGGCAGCCCTTCCCGCGTCGCCTCGGGAAGGGCTGCCACGCCAGGGCTAGACCGCCACCGCCTGCCTTTTGACCGATTAGTGGGTCCCCGCTGCGGGCGGCGCGGGTTCGGTCTGAAGGCCTTTCGAGTTGCCGCAAAATGCAATGACGTCGAAGTCGAGATCAGCCGGGTTTCCGTGGGCGTCCGTCGTCAGGACGTGGATCGCCTGAGGGTCCGGATTGAGGTGGTCGAAGCCCGCGACCGTGGCCGAGCCTCGGTCATGGACAAGGTTGGCGAAGCGTGCGCAGTTCGTGAGATCCTGGCTCTCGAAGTAGACGAGCCAGTCGCCGAGGCCTTGGTGAGTGAGGTGGACCGGGACGCCGCCGACAGGTGTCTGATAGACGTTGGGCGGGGAGCCTGGAAGGGCCCCTGGGCCTCCATTGACTCCGATATACGCCCAGAACACCTTCGTGGCCGGGCACGACCCCGTGCAGGTGATACCTGACTTCGCCGTTTGGTGGGTGGCGCCGAGTTGCGGGATCTCGACCGCTGCGTATGAAGAACCCCCGAGGGCGACCAAGAGGGCGACGACGGCGATGTATGCGATCGCGTGCCGTTTCAGGTGATTGGGTAGGCGGTTGATCATCTGCCCCTTCCTTTGGACGATCGTGTTGTGCAACTGAGACCTACGGGCTGCTCGATAACGAAGCCCATTTTGCGGCGACATTACCTCCCCTACCAGCCGCGGACAACGGCCTTCAGAAGCACCATCCGGCCGAGCCGCCTTTGGCGCTTCTTGACCGCCCCTCGCATGCGGGCTAGCCTCTGTCTCGTTCGAGCGGGAGTAGAGGCGGCCCTGGCCCCTCATCCCTTTAGGAGGAGGTGCGTGTGAATAGGCGCGTGCAATTTCTCATCTTCGCGGTAGTAATCGCATTTGTCTTCATGTCAGCGGCAGGCGCATCAGGGAGCGGTGCGAGTTCTGTGGCTGCGATACCCGACTTCACGGTTGCGCAGGAGTCGGCGCCGGGCGGCGCGAACTGGATCGAAGAGAACGGGAACATCCAGTCGTGGCGTTACTCGACGCTGAATCAGATCAACGGCTCGAACGGCAGCGGCCTGAAGGCAGCCTGGGACGTTCATCTTCCGAATCCTGCAACACCGGAGCAGTTCGCGCCCGGTGGCGCAAACGAAAGTCCGATCGTCTACAACGGCGTGGTCTACGTCCAGGACGGCTGGATGCGGATCACCGCCCTCAACGGCACGACCGGGCAGATTCTCTGGCAGTTCGACCCGAAGGAACCGCTTGACCGTGGCGGCGGGTCGTCGTCTGGTGGATCTGCGCGCTCGCTCGGAATGGGCGGTGGGATGATCTACGAAACCGCCTATGGGGACGTGTACGCGCTGAACGCGCAAACGGGCGCCCAGGTGTGGGCGACACAGGTCGTCGATCCCGTTGGGGGCGCCAACATCGACGTCGCGCCGCTCTACTACAAGGGCCTCGTCGTCTTCGGTACCTCCGGCGGCGACTCCGGCGCCTCGTGCCTCGAGGTGGCCATCAATGCCCAGACCGGCAGGATCGTTTGGCACTACAACAGCATTCCCTCGAGGCCGAGCCAGTACGGTTGGAACAGCTGGCCGACGCTGCGCTGGTTCTACGGCGGCGGTGCCGTATGGGATCCGCCTTCCATCGATGCGACCAACAACCTCGTCTATTTCGGCGTTGGCCAGCCGCTGCCGTTCAACGGCATGATCAACGGGCCCGGCGCAGAACTCGGCACCGATGGCGTCTATGCCCTGAACGTGATGACCGGCAAGTTCGTCTGGTTCTACCAAGAGGTGCACCACGACATCTGGGACTACGACGGCATGCAGACGCCGATCGTCGAGACGATCACAAAGGGCGGCAAGAAGCTCGACGTGATCGATCACATCAACAAGGACGCCTACAACTACGTGCTCGACGCCAATACCGGCAAGCCGGTGATCGGTGTGATCGAAACTCCGGTGCCGCAGCAGCCACTCGCGCACACGTATCCGACGCAGCCGATCCCGGTCGGCGACGAGCTCATACCGCACGTGCCGCCGGATCCGCAGGACTATCAGGGAGTGATCGCGCCTGACGGAAACCCATACGTCGTCGCGACGCAGCCGTTCACCCCATACACAGACCAGCAGTACGTCGTCGATGCGCCGACGGCCGGCGGTGGGGTCGAATGGCCGGAAGCGGCCTGGGACCCGAACAAGGGCATCGAAATCGTCTGCGCGAACGTGTCGAGCAACGGGTTCGAGTCGCCGCCGCGGGATGACGTCAAGCCAGTCATCAAATCGAACGGCTTCGGCAACATGACCCAGCTCAGGTCGTCCGCGACGCCAAACGCATTGTCGATAGCTCGGCTGGTGGCATTCAACCCCGCGACGAACAAGGTCGTGTGGAAGCACGATGAGGTATCGACGGGCGGGTTCGCGAAGGGCAACGCAGCCCCCTGCTCGAGCCAGGTAACGATCACCGCCAGCGGTCTCGCCTTGATCGGACGGACCGTTTCGACAACGAGTGCGCCGGCCGGCGAAGGAATGATCCAAGCCTTCGACGAGAACACCGGCAACCTCCTCTGGCAAGTCCCCGTGCTGGTGAACGGCCAGACTGTCCCGATCATCCCGAGGATCACGACATACATGGCCGGCGGCAAGCAGTACATCGTCTCGTTCTCGCATTTCTCAACAGCCGGCCCTGACGTCAGCGCGTACGCGCTGCCCTGACGGAGCGCCGTAGTCAGTCATCCCTGCGAGAGGGTTGCCGGTTTCGACCGGTAGCCCTCTCTGCGTCTAGCGCTTTTCGCGACCGGCTTGAACCAAGCTACGATTCTCGGCGAAGATTTGAGACGCGGAAGGACAATGGCACCTGATAGCAGCCAGCTTGGTGCAAGCGCCCTGCGGGCCCTAGCTACCTTCGCTGTGTTCGCGTTTCTCGCAAGTTCGGTAGCGACGTTTGCGACCAGTGCATCCGCGACGACGGCACCCGGCTCGCTCTACGCGCTTCACCTTGACATCACCGACTCGCAGGTCGTGATCATTCCCCATCGAGGCTCGCGGAAATATGTGAGCACGAACGGGCACTCTGCGCGATTCCCACGCGGTGTCCTAATCCAGTTTGACTTCTTGAACAGAGGCAGCAAAACCTATATTCCGGCCATTCGCTTCACGAACTACGCCCAAGAGAATCCGTACGGCCCCAAACAAACGTTCGCTACGGGCGACCCTGTAGCCCCGGGCCGCCACGGATCGCTCTTCGGCAACTTCTACTTCCGCGGCGCATTCGTAATCGAGGAACTCTTCCACAAGAAGCCCGTCGGCAAGCCGGTCTCAGTGACGATTTATTGATTCTCGCCGTGAACAGGCGAACAGCTCTCCGTCCTAGCGGCCGGGCGCGGTTGCAACGCTCTGGGCGGCCGACTCTAGCGAGCCCGATCTCAGGCCTTACATCAACGCCACGTTGACCGTGAGGAAGTCGCTCCTGCTGCCAGTGCGTCCTTTGTTCCCGAGGTCGGAGAGGCAGTCGGCGTCGCCCCGTCCATCCGGAGCCGTTGCCGCGCGCGACTCGACGGAAGGCTGGCGAGACGCCGACAAGCCGCCTCCGGAAGCCGTGTCAAGACGTTATGTGCGGCGTGAGGGGGGAGCGGCGTGAGCAGGATGTCGCGGCGTCACCCAATGGGCAGTCGTGTTACGACTTTGGCCATCTTGTGCGTCCTTGTTGCGTTGAGCACTGGATCAGCGGTAGCTTCGGACTCAACCGCCGATCGGACGAAACCCCGGCCAATCCTGAAGGTCAATGTGACGATCAAGCAAGCGCCTGAGTCGTCGCCCGGATCGGGCGCTTCAACTCTCATAAAGGCCTTTTTCTCAGAGAACCCGCTGAACGTGGGTCCGGTGATTTTCGTCGTCAGAAACTTCACAGGCAGCTACCGCACGTTAGTGCTAGACGGCGTTAGCTCGAGGCCAATGGGTCCGGATGGCGGTACGGCTGTGATGCGGGTGACGTTTAAGCGTCCGGGTATCTATATCGTCGGCGTTGGTTCGACCGATGTTTTCGCGCAGAATACCGGCGAGATAAGGGTGATCCGTTAATCGGGCGGCCGCGCACCCACTCTTGCCTACTCGGATTCGTCGACCCTCGATCGATAGTCGCCCGTCGTCATTTGTGACAGAAAAAAAGCCTCAATACCGGGCCTCTCGTTTCAGGGAGTCGGCCGCACAGTCTAATTCGGGGTCACCAATGCGTGCTGGGCGGCGGATGAAGCAGGTTTGGCTGTAGGCCTTTCGAGTTCCCACAGAAACGATCACGTGAAGTCGAGATCTGCTGGATTTCCCTGGACATCCGTGGTCAGGGCTCGATGGCTTGCAGATTAGGGCACATACAAGAGGCAAGACGCCGCTCGCTTCCGCGAGCGACCCTTACGCCAGAGAAAAGAGGTCCACCGAGCCGGTGGCGTTTTCATCCGCCGTTTGCACTGACCGTCCGTCCTGGGCCTTGCGGCCTTCCGCGTTCAGCCTCTGGAGGCGGCATCGACTTACTCGCGCTCCGTACTTGGTGAGTGGCGGGACCCTCCAACGTCGAGGTCGCTCTTGCAGCGGCAGTGCTCAGGGGATCGGGATGTCGTTATGCTCGGCTGCGCTGCGCCGCTCTTCCTCGTTCAAGTCGGCTTCCCGGACCGGCGTCACGATCGACCAGTGCTTGCCGACTGGGCAGCGCTGGAATCTCCACAATGCCAATCGCACGGCCTTCAGAGACACGCCTGGGATCCAGATCGTGGTGAAGAGGTGACCGTCGCGGCAGCGAACGATGACATTGCGACCCATGCGGTAGCCACGAAGCCGCATGAGAATCGTTTCGGCGAGGACAACCGCGACCGCAATCTTGAATGAACACCGCCTCCCTGGCCGTGGACGCCGATGTGTGGCTTTCGACCGACGTGCCATCGCCGCCGATCATACGAGCCCCTGCGCGGTGGTGAGTTCAGCGACGGTGCCCTGTGCGCGCCGGAAATCGGTGCGCGGCTCGGCGACCGCGGTTGGCCTGTGGCGTGCGTTGGGCTTGGTAGGTGTCAGCGTGGCTTTCGATCTATTCGCCCGCGACGTCGCGGCGGCGGAAGATCGCGAACGCGAGCGCGAGCGGGACTGCGGCGAAGATCGCTGAGATCCAGGCGGCGCGGATGATCGGCGTCCAGAAGGTTGGCGATTGGAAGACGCCGTGCCAGGCGTCGAATTGGTCGGAGAGCAGGTAGTGCTTGGCCCAGCTTGCGTGCACGAGTCCACCGACGGCCTCCTGCGCGAGCTCGTAGACGAGCGTGCCGACGATCGCTGCGGCGCTGTTTTGTGTTGCGGCGGAGAGGAAGATCCCGAAGGCGGCGATCGCGAGCAACGGGATCGCGAAGACGCCGAGCGCGGCGAAGCTCAGTGCGAGCGCGTGTGCCGCCGAGAGCTGGGCGCCGGTCAGATTGGTGAGCGGGTGAAAGCCCCAGGCGATCGTGCCGCCGACCAGCCCGGCTGCAAGCAGCGCGAGCAGCAGCGCGATCACGTAGGTGAAGGAGGCAAGCGTCTTGCCCGCGAGGATCTGGCTGCGTCGCAGCGAGCGGGTGAGCACCATCTTCAGCGTCCCACCCGCTGTTTCACTGGCGACGATGTCGCCGGCGACGAGCGCGGTCACGAGCTGGGCGCCGAAGCGCGAGGCGAAGGTGAGCACGACGAGCGCGAGCGCAAGGCCGCTCTTTCGGAGGTTGTGTCCGAGCGGCGCGTCGTACGGGCCTCCCTTCTGCAGCCCCATTACGCTCACGAACAGGATCGGCAGCAACGCGGCCGCGCCGACGCCGATGTAGGTCCGCTTCTGCGAGAGCAGCTTGCGCAGCTCCCACCGGTAGGCGGTCAGGACGGTTGGTCTCACGTGACCGGCTCCAGCCGGTGCGGGTGCTCGCCGCCCTCGGTCAGCTCGAAGAACAAGTGCTCGAGCGTCGCCGTCTGCGGGATGAGAGCGGCGATCCCGATTCCCGCCTCGGCGAGCGCGCGCGAGAGCTCGAGCACCACCGGCTCCTCGGCCGAGAAAACAAGCTCATTGCCTAGCCGGTTGAGCTCGCCGACCCGGCCGTCGTTGCCGATCAGGCGCTGCGCCCTCTCCTGGTCGCTGGTGCGCAGCCGGTAGCGGGGCGTCGCGCTCGCGTGCAGCTCGGCGAGCGAACCCTCGTAGACGATCTGGCCCGAACGGATCACGGCCACGCGGGTGCAGAGCTCCTCGACCTCGGCGAGCAAATGACTGGAGAGGAAGATCGTCATCCCCTCCGCAGCGAGCTCCTTGATCAGGTCGCGCATGTCGCGAATCCCGCCCGGATCAAGCCCGTTCGTCGGCTCGTCCAGGATCAGCAGCCTCGGTTGGCGCAGCAGCGACACGGCCAGACCGAGCCGCTGCCGCATCCCCTGCGAATAGCCGCCGACCTTGTCGCGAGCGCGGCCCTCGAGCCCGACCGTTTCCAGCGCGCGATCGACTCGCGTCGACGCGTCGCCACCGTCGAAGGCCGCGAACAGCTCCAGGTTCGTGCGACCGGTCAGGTACGGGTAGAAGTGCGGCGACTCGACGAACCCCGCGACCCCATCGAGCGCCTCCGGCATCTCGCGCTGGGGATCGCGTCCGAATAGGCGTACCTGACCGCCGTTCGGCCTCAGCAGCCCCAGCAGGATCCGCATCGCAGTTGTCTTGCCAGCACCGTTCGGGCCCAAGAATCCGTAGATGTCGCCCTCATGGACCGTCAAGTCGACGTCGTCGACGGCGACGATCCGGCCATAACTCTTCGCCAAGCCCCGCGCTGCGATCGGCAGCTGCTCATGATTCGACCGGGACGACAACGGAGCTGCTGGGGCGGGCGGGTCCGTCAGCATGCGTTAGCGCGTGAGAGCGATTAAGGCTTCTTCTCGATCCGCAACCACCTGCGGACCGTCGCGATCAGGCTGGCCATCGAGCGAGTCTACGCCGTTTCGCTGACCGAAACCGCTGGCGCATTCGCGTGATCAACCAGCCGGGCGGCGTTAGCGGAGGATGCCGGTGTGGCCGAGTGAGTAGCGTCCGGGTTGCGGCCAGACGCAGAGGCCATGTGGCCCAGCGCCGACAGGGATCTTCGCGAGCAGGCGCCCGTTGCTGGTCGAGATCGCGTAGACGACGGCGTTGTAGCGTCCGGAGAGCCAGAGGACTTTGCCGTTTGCGGAGACTCCGCCCATGTCGGGGCTTCCGCCTCCCGGGATGAACCACTTGCCGACCGTCTTGCGGGTACGGAAGCTGACGACGCTGATCGAGCCCTCGCCGCGGTTTGTGACATAGAGGTACTCGGCGTTGCGGCTTGGGTAGAGGCCGTGCGCGCCGATGCCGGTGTGGAGGAACCCCTCGACCTTGAGCGTCGCACCGTCGATCTCCCAGACGCCGTTTGCGTGCATATCGGCGACGTAGAAAACCTGCCCGTCCGGTGAGAGCTTGACGTCCTGCGGCACGCCGGCTGGGCCGTCCGGGAGACTCAGCACACCGACGACCGTCTCCTTGGCAATGTCGATCTTCACCATCTGGCCTGAGAACTCGCAGCTGACGAGCGCGTAGGCGCCGTCGGCGGAGAAGTCCATGTGATCAGGCCCGGCGCAGGGCATCGGCAGCTGCTTGTGGAGCACGAAGCTGTGGGCGTCGCGGAAGTCGAGCCGACGGAGTCGCTCCGCGACGACGATCGCGTAGCGGCCGTCGGGAGTGAAGTACATGTTGTACGGGTCCTCGACCGGGATCGTGCCCGTCGGCTTGCCGGTGTTTGGGTCGATCGCGGTCAGGCTGTTGCCGGCGTCGTTTGTCACGTAGAGCGTGCGGAGATCCCAGGCGGGGACGACGTGCTGGGGCAGGGCGCCGACCGAGAAATGCTCGACGATCTTGAATGTCCGCTGGTCGATGACGTCGACGGTGTGGCTCTCGCTGTTTGGCACGTAGACGTACTGCTTCGCCAAGCGGGTGACGGGCGAGAGCATGTTCGCTCCGTCGTAGGCGTAGACATTGCCTGCTTTCGTGGCGAATCGCGCGGCCGCTGTCGCCGGCTGTCGAGCCGGGCCGGGCGCGAGTGTGCTGAGCGTGTCAACGGTCGTGCCGGGAGCGTGGCCGCCGGCGAGCAGGATCTTCCCGCCGAGCGAGACCGCCGCGAGGTCGGAGCGGGGGACCGCAAGGGACCCGGCCCGCCGGATGCGACCGGTTCGCGGATCGACAGCGACGATCCTCGCAGTCGGCGTGTCGAGAAGAGCACCACGCCCACCGATCACGTAGGCAGTCGAACCGATCGCGGCAGCAGCCGCGTGCGTGGTCGGCGCCGGCAGGCTTCCGACCCTCAGAGGGCGCCCGCCCGGTCTGTAGGCAATGACCGCCGAGCTCGCAGTCCCGTCCTCGAGTGAGCCGCCGGCGATCACTAGCTCGCCGTCGACGGCGGTCACGGCCGCGTAGCGCACAGGCAAGGTCAGCCGAGCGACGACGTGCGCGGCACCTCCGGGACGCCAGGCGACGATCGTGTTCAGCCAAACCGAGCCCGTGTATCCGCCGACGATGTAGGCCGTATTTCCGATCACGGCAGCCGACTGGTCGGAACTCCCAACCGGCAGGTCGCCCGCCACCGTGACGGTCCCGGTCGTGGAGACGCGATAGATCGTCGCAGCCTGGGTGTTCGCCGAGGTGCCGCCGCCGAAAAGGTAGACCGACCCGCCAAGCGCGACCGCGGCCGAGTCGTGAATACCTGTCGGCAGCGACCCAATCGCCTCGACGTGCGAGCCGCGCACACGCAGAACACCAGACGAAGACGTATCGGCAGCGGTCAGGCCACCCACCAGCGCGACGCCGCCGGCCAGGCGCGCCGACGACTGATCCTGCATCGGCGCCGGCAACGAGCCGAGGCTCCGCTCGACCAACCTCACCGTCGACGGATCGTGGGCGGGCAAATGCCGCCCACCAGCCACGACCGCCGACGTCGTCGCGAGACGCGGCGAGCCCCCGCCGGTCGTGAGCAAAGCCGCGGCGACACCAGCCACGACGGCCAACCCAGCGCCCGCCGTCACGCGACGCCGACGAACACTCATACGCCTTAGATGACGGCGCCGCGGCCGCTCAGACATGGCCAAAGCGCCATAGCCTCCCACGCCCAGATGAACACACAATGAGTCGATTCCGAGCGGCTCGGGGCCGCAACAGACGTTCGTTCCTACTGCCCCCGGCGTCGAGCCTGCCGCGAACCTGACACTGCCCGACACCGAGCCCCGTCCTCCGGCCAATTTAGGGACATGAGCGACTCGTCGCCCTCGAGTCGAGGACGTTCAGACTCGGACCGGGGGGCCGAAGCCATCAGGCCGGGCCCCGAACACCTTGAGGCCGGCTGTGCCGCCCCGCGCAGGACGAGGCGCGAGCTTCTGTGTCTCGTGGTCGGCGGCTCGAGCGAGCAACATTCCAAATCTGACCTTGCTGACGCGGTGAGGGACCTTCCGGCGCTGGTAACCCTCTGGGGTCTACAGCTAGGCGTGTCGATGGTCTCTTCTGAGGCGCCTTGTTGGCGCAGAACGTGTGCGTTGTGAACCTAAGGGAGTTGGGATCAGCGAGGAGCACGTTCCGAGGCCGGTCAAGGTCAACGGCGTCGATCTGCTCGAGCTGCGCGAGCAGCAGGTGGGCTGGCAGCTACGCACCTGTAAGCACGAGGATGGCTTCGAGCACGAGGTACACAATGTGACGTCGAGCTCGTCATCGGCGCAGCCGACGCAGACGACGCGGACGGAATCGAGAAAGGGGCGCTGCTCGCGCTCAGCCCTGAGCAGGCGTTCGGGTTTGGCAACCTCATTGTCGCAGCGGCAAATCAAGCCCCCCTCCTCCTTTTGCCCGAGAACGAGGAGGACGGCACGTCGGTGGTCACGAACATCGGCCACGTCCTGGCGAGCGGTAGCTTCGCTACCAGTGGTGTTCGAGGGGCCGCGACCAGTTGCCGCTGTTAGCTTCGTCGTCGTACAGCGAACGTGACGGCCAGGGAGGCGGGTCGGAGCGCGTGGTACGTCGCCGCTCGCGTGCGTCAGCAGCTTGCGGACGGTGGATCTTCGCTTCAGAGATGGTCGCGCGGCGCGTATCGCGGCGCCCGATCACAGCCTGGCGACGCTGGACAACCGCGACGATCAGTGACGCGAGAAGGAACGCCAGCAGACACTCCAGCCCTTTCACGAGCCCGACACCGAGCCACACCGCCGCCATCGCGAACGCGATCGCCGCGATCAGGTACCGCTGCAGCAACGACAACACGACTGTTCCTCCTCGCTTGACGCTGGGCACGAACCATTTCGCGTTCGCTTCGCCTCCTCCTGGAAAGGCCGTCAGGTACCCGAAGATCGTTTCGGGAGTTACACGTCCCGACCAGTCTCGATTTGAACCGGCCCCTGGTTGACCAGCAGCGCGAACGCGGGGTTACATTTCTCACCGAGGGCCAGAAAGCCGTAGCCCTGTCCGGGGATAGGCCGACGGAACAAGGCCCGAGCTCGGCAGGACACCTGTCGCTACCGCCGCTCCGGGCCTTGTCGGCTTTAGAGCGCCGATCAGACCGACTTTCGCTACGCAAGAAGATTCGAGAGCCGCCAGAGGAGGGTGAGGAAGCAGCGATCTTTGGAGGATTGGTTATGACGGAAGCTCGGCAGCATTCGACCGTGTAGGGGTGTTGCTGATTGTTCCCGACGCGGAGGCAGCCGTCGCCTGGTACAAGGACGTGCTCGGCGCGACCGAGCTTTGGAACCTCGGCAACGTGGCAGGTCTGGAGAGCAACGGCGCGTGACGCATTTCTTCACTCATCACGGCCTGCCGCTGCTTGGGGTGGTGGTGATGATCGAGTCGTTCGGTGTGCCGCTTCCGGG
>Ga0209579_10003477_pt1 | contig 11431 bp, 12 predicted proteins | sample Coa_R1_2_FD_187152 | JGI IMG/M metagenome (GOLD analysis project Ga0209579, IMG submission 187152) | Surface soil microbial communities from Centralia Pennsylvania, which are recovering from an underground coalmine fire - Coalmine... | ecosystem: Environmental > Terrestrial > Soil >... | reverse complement strand
CTCGGCCACCACCTCTCCGCTCCACGACCCTGACGGGGCCGTCGTCGGCGCGTCCCTCATCCTGCGGGACACGTCGGATATCGTGGCCGCCCAGATGTCCCTCGCCCGCGGCCGCGACGAGCTGGAGCAGCTGGTCCTGGAGCGCACGAGCAAGATGCGCGAGATGATCGAAGAACTCCAGCACGTGTCATACGCCATCGCCCACGACATGCGCGCCCCGTTGCGCGCCATGGGGATGTTTGCCGAGCTGCTGCTCGAGGATGCGGCCCAGCGGAAGCTCTCTCCCGAAACCATCGACTACTGCCAGCGGATCGTCACCGGAGCCGAACGGATGGACGCGCTGATTCAGGACACCCTCAACTACAACCGGGCCGTGCTGCAGGACCCTCCCCTCGAACCCGTGGCTCTGACCGGCCTGCTGTCCGGACTGACGGGGACGTATCCCAATTTGCAGCCGGACAGGGCGGACATCCGGATCGACGGCGAGCTCCCGGTCGTCCTGGGCAACCCCTCCCTGCTGACCCAGTGCTTCTCGAATCTTCTCGACAATGCCGTCAAGTTCGTCGACCCGGGCGTGAAGCCGGTGGTTTGCGTCCGGGCCGAGCTTCGCCCTTCGGTCGCGAAGATCTGGGTCGAGGACAACGGGATCGGGATTCCCAAACCCTCGCAGCACCGGCTGTTCGGGATGTTCCAGAAACTTGACAATCGGTATCCGGGCACCGGGATCGGACTCGCCATCGTCCGAAAAGTCGTCGAACGGATGGGAGGGAGCGTCGGAGTGGATTCGGACACCGGTCACGGCAGCCGCTTCTGGGTCGACCTGCCGAGACCGCCGACGCCCGCATGACGTCCTCCCTCCGTCCCGTGCTGGCCGCCGAGGATGAAGCCTCGGATGCTTTCCTCCTCCGACTCGTGTTCGAGAGGGCGAGGATTCCCAACCCGCTCGTCATCGTGGGAGACGGTCAGGAGGCGATGGACTATGTCTTGGGCGCCGGGCCCTTCCAGGACCGATCGCGGCACCCCTTTCCGGTCCTCCTGTTCCTGGATCTCAAAATGCCGCGCATGAGCGGCTTCGAGGTCCTGGCCTCCCTGGGCGGTCATGCGGAGCTGTCGGAACTTCCGGCCGTGATCCTGTCCTCCTCCTCCGATCGGGAGGATATCCGACAAGCCCTGCGGCTGGGAGCGCGCGAGTACCTGATCAAGCCGCAGAGTCTCTCGGAGTTAACCTCGTTCATTCGAGCCGTGTATGACCGGTGGATTGCCCCGGGACCCCAGCGGGTCGCCCCGGCCTGAGCGGGCCCCACTCCAACGCGGGAGCAACGCATCTCCCCTGGCTCGGAAGGCAAGGGCGGGGAGGAGGAGTCGGCGCCCCCCCAACGGCCTCGGCGCGCCGACGCTTTAGCAGGAGCAGTCCTCGGGGCTCGGTCACGGGGACGCGGGGCTTCTAAAACCATGAAAAACAGGGGGACCCTCGTGACGAGACACCGGGCCTCGGGCTCATCCAGGCAGCGAGAGCCGGACTCGGGGCTCTGAAGGGATGAGTGGAAGGGCGACCTTCCACGAGTGTCATAGGAAACCCGAGATCCGACTCTCGCGTTTTGTTGTCATCCCCCCCGATACGCCAGGCGGCCGTCGACTGTACCCCACCCTCGCAAGGACCGGGGAGTGTCACGGCCGAACCGATCGTGCGTTCTGGGGTTCCGTCGCCGCGCCCGCAGGGGAACCAGGGGGAGCCGGCGCGACCGGAGTCGACGCGGTGGGTCCTCCATTCGGAATCGCCACGGGAGGCAGAGTCCCGCCGATGCGACCGGCCAGCCGCTCCGTGGCCATCCTCATCGGGAGGACGAGAGAGTTCCCGCCGGCGTGGACGCCGGATCCGGGGTCCATCCCGGGAATGGCCACCGCTTCGGTGACTCCAGAGACCCGCCGAAACGTGAAGGGTTTCATCCGGACCTTCCTTTCACTCGCCGAAGGATGGTCTGCGGACCCCTGGGCTGGGGATTCCCGGAGTCGCGCGTCCAGGTCGGCATCCCCTGCTGGCACCACGGATGATGGTCGGCCCGCTCGAGGTGCCGTCCTCAAAGGGTCCATCGTCGATCCCTGCGTTCTCGTTAGGAGCGGTCGTCCCCCCCCCTCCAGACCCGGGACGGTTCCTTCCCAAGCCGGTCCCGGATCGCCCTACAGAGCCTGTCGCCGTTCCCTTCGTTACGCCGAACCTGGACAACGGGATCCGACAGCGGTCCGGGGCTAGTTCGACCGGGATCGGGTGAGCAGGGTCCGGGCGTGATTGATGGGGACGGAGAATCCGATCCCCTGATATCCCCCGGTCCGCGTGTAGATGGCGCTATTGATCCCCACCACCCTCCCCCGGAGATCCACCAGCGGTCCTCCCGAATTCCCCGGATTGATCGCGGCGTCGGTCTGCAGAAAATCGTTCTGGGAAGATCCTCCGGGGCCGTCTCGGTGAAGGGCCGAGATCACCCCGGCCGTGACGGTGGATTCCAATCCGAAGGGGTTCCCGATCGCAAGGACCCATTGGCCGGCTTGGAGCTCATCGCTGTCGCCGAGCGGCGCCGTCGGGAACTTCTCCCCGTCGATCCGGAGCACGGCGAGGTCGGTGTCCGGCTCGGTCCCGACCACCTGGGCCGGAAAGATCCGCCCGTCCGGCAGCTTGATCTGGATCCGGGCGGCCCCGCGGACGACATGATACGAGGTCAGCACGAGGCCTTGAGGGTCGACCAGGACCCCCGAGCCGAGCGCCGTGCCGCTCCCCTGAAGCGGAGCGTCGCGAAGGGTGAACTGTTGGCGGAGCCCCTCGTCGCGGGAAACGTCCCCCAGGGGATCCTCGGCCTCGGCCGACCGGGTCGCGAGGATGTGGACCACGGCGCTGGCCACGGAGGCGGCCGACGCCGCGAACGCTTTGGACGGATCATCCAGCCTGCCAAAGACGCTCGGATCGACTTTCCGGACGACAGGTCGGTTCGTGCCCAGGGACACCCCGCTCAACACTCCCAGGAGCAGGCTGCTGGCGGCGACGATTCCCAAGTGCGTGCTCGGCATCGGTTCCTGCAGGATTCTCACCGGCGCGTTCTCCTGAAAGACTCCAGGCCGCTGTTCCTCGGGGCATCCGCAAGCCAACGGCGGGCTCCCGTTCCCATGGAGTGATCCGCCGCGGGGGGGAGTGTGACTAGGCCCCTGCGGAAAGCGGGTCATAACGGACGAGGGGGGCTCCGCATCGCCAAGGAGGTTCCCCCCGCTGGGAAGGGCTCGTTTCCGGACGATCTCGTGAGGGGTCCTGATCGGCGGGATTCCTGGAGCGATCATGAAGCTTCTGGAGCATCGAACTCGACCTCGCCCTTCGGCTCCCGCGACCGACGTGACCCCGGACTGGGGGCTCCGCTGGGTGCTGCTGCTTCCCGCCCTGCTCGTCGTCCTCCAGCTTCTGGGTGCCGCCGTGCTCGCGCCATTCCGGCCGCTCGGCGCGGGGACGATCCTCCTCCTTACCGGATCCTGCGATCTCCTCCTGCTGGGGATGACGTGGGGCTGTCTCTGCTTCCGGCGCGGGCACGGCCTTCGGATTCTGGGTCTGGTTCCCCCGGCGCGGTCGAGAGATCTCTTCGTCCTCCCGCTCGCGGGAGTCCTGCTCGCGATCCTGGGGGGTCTCGGGGCGGACCTCGTCTACCGCCTGTTTTCCGGAGGCGCTCCCCCGCCGCCTCAGCGAACGGTGCAGTGGCTGGGGGGGATCCACAGCGCGGGGCTCCGGATCCTGGCGATCCTGGTCGTCGGAGGGGTCGCGCCGATCGTGGAAGAAGTCGTGTTTCGAGGGGTGGTCTTCCGGACCTTGAGGGAGAGGGCCGGGCTGTTCTCCTCCGTCGTCCTTTCGTCGATCCTCTTCGCGCTGGCCCATCTGGATCCGGACCATGCGCTCCACCTTTTCGCCATCGGGGCCGTGCTCGCGTGGATCGTCTCGCGCTGCGGGTCCCTTTATCCCGGGATGATCCTCCACTCGGCGATCAACCTGAGCGCCCTGTTCCTGGCGTGGTAGGCGGGACGCTCGTCCGGACGTCGAGCATCTCCGCGGGAGGATCTCCGGGACGTCCGAAGGGGCCCGGGGGATTCGGGAAGGACGCCGGGATGCCGCCGTACGCGCGACTTTCGCGCCGCGCGTCCTAGGCTTTGGCTTTGGGGGTCCCTTTCGGAGAGGAGGCGACCAGGGGGATCGGACGGGGCTTCCGGGTGGTCGATTTGGGCAGGTGGACCGTCAGGACGCCGCGGTCGATCTCGGCGGTCACGTGGTCCGGATCCGCACCCGCCGGGATCGGGATCATCTTCCGGAAGGATCCGTAACGACGCTCGGAGCGGATGAAGCCTTTCCACTTGTCCTCGTGCTCGTCTTTCTTCTCCCCCGACACGACGAGCAGATTCCCGGAGAGGGCCAGATGGATGTCCTCCGGGTCCAGGCCGGGCAGCTCCGCACGGACGGTGAATTCCCGGTCCGCATCGATCACGTCCACGGAGGGGCTCCAGGGATCGCCCAGGAGGGTAAATCCTCTCCGAACCGTCGATTCGCGTCCGAAGAAGCGGTTCAACAGCCGGTCCAGTTCGGAGTGCAGGCGGACGAGTCCGGACGATCTGGGAGCAGCAATGGTCTGGGGGGACAGGCTTCGCGATTCGGATCGGCGGGCGCCGTCGCGACGCCGGCGATGATCTCCACGCTTGGGTAGGATCCGTCTCATCGTCCACCTCAATGGAATGGTTGGTCTATTTCCGCTGGATCTCGATCCGTCGCGACTGGCGGGCTTCGGACTTGGGCAGGTGGAGGGTGAGGACTCCGGAGTCATAGTCCGCCGAAATCTTGTCCTCGTCGACGCCCTCTCCGATGGAGAACTCCCGGTAGTAGTCCACCCGCTCGAATTCCCGAAAGACGTCGTCCTTCATGTCCGCCGGCCCCTCGGGAGCCTTCCCGGAAAGGATCAGGACTCCGTTCTCGAAGCGGACATCGATCCCATCGGGCGGAATGCCCGGCATGTCCGCGCGGAGCAGGATCTCCTCGGTCCGATCCAGGATATCCACCGGTGGATGGATGTGAGGAGCCTGGCGGATCTGTTCCGGGCGCGACATCATCCGGGTGTCCGGACGGGCCAATCCTTTGCCTTCTGGCGTTTGTTCCATGGGTCTACTCCTCCTTGACCTCTTTCTTCCCGTCTTTCACGACGGAGCGATCGGCGCCGCGCGAGGGAGTCGTGATTTCGATGCGCCGGGGCTTGGCTCGCTCCGATTTGGGGATGCTGATCCGCAGAATGCCGTCTTCAAGGGAGGCGGAGATGCGGTCCGCATCGACGTCGACGGGAAGCTCGATGGTGCGCACGAAGGAGCCCGTGGGCCGTTCGCGCCGCTGGTAGGATTCGTCAGGGTCCCCCGAATGCTTCCGCTCTCCCCGGATGCTGACATGGCGATCCAGGCAGGTGATCTCCACGTCGTTCATCCGGATGCCCGGAAGTTCCGCCTCCAGAAGAAAGGTGTCCGCATCCTCCCGGAGGGCCATCACCGGAAACGCCACGGGTTCCCAGCCGGATGTCCAAGGCAGGTCGCCGCCGACGTTCTCGAACAAGCGATCCACGGCCGATCGCAATTGAGACAGCGTGTCCCCTTGTCCGGGATCCCAGAGCGCTCGGGTCATACACTCCTCCTTCCGATGGTCCCCCCCCGAGGGGGGGGAGCGGCGCTTGCCCTTCCGGCGCGACGAAGCCGCGTCCAGCAGGGCAAGGCCTTCCCCTAACGGCAGGTGCCTGGGAACCGTTCAGGCCGCCGTATAGTCCGAAGGATTCTCGATGAACTTCTGACGACACTCGTCGGAGCAGAAGTAGTACTGCTTGCCGCCTTCCAGCTCGGTGACCGATGTCTGGACGTCCACCTGGGCACCGCAGACCGGATCCTTGACCGCCTGGCCGGCATCCTTCTTGCCTCGAATCTTCGTCGCCATGGAATACCTCCTTGTTGGTGAACCCCCTGACTTCCGCGTACACGGCAGAGGCTACCCCTACGATCCACCGCGGCCCCCGGGTGTTATTGGGCAGGATCCCCCCTCCCTGGGCGCGGTCGGAGCCCGCGCCGGCTTTTCGTCCGCTGCGTCGTATCCGGACGAACGGGGCGTCGTACATAGAACGCCAAAACCGGGTCGAGGAACGAGCGTCCCCGGCCCCCCCCACGGCGGGGTGCGGAACGCCGGGAGGATGAGCCTCCGCAGGACGGACATCGTGCGAGGAACCATGACCACGTCGACTTCGGAATCCGCCCAGGCCGCGACGGATCTCGAGCACTGGCGTCAGCTGGGCTCCCATACGCCCCTCGGGATCCTCGCGGATCTCGACGGCACGTTGATTCCGTTCGTCCCGACTCCGGACGAGTCCCGACTGGGCACGGAACAGATCGACGTCCTGAACGAACTCGTCGCCCTGCCGGGCGTCACCCTGGCGATCGTCAGCGGCCGACCCCGCGACTCCCTGGAACGGCTGCTCTCCGGCGTTCCGGGGATCCTCCTGGCCGCCGAACACGGGGGATGGCGTCGAGCGGCGGGGGCCTGGCAGGCGATGAGCGAAGCCGAACCGGAGGATCTGGGACCTCTCGAGCGGGACTTCGAGCGGATCGCCTCGCGTCACGCGGGCGCCATGATCGAGAGGAAGACCTGGTCGGTGAGCCTTCATTACCGCCGGGTGCGCGCGTCGGAGCGCGATGAAGTGATCGTCGAGGCCGCGGCGGCCGTCGAGGCGTGGCTCCGGTCCCATTCGGGCTTCGACCGCCTGGACGGATCGGAAGTCCTGGAAGTCCGACCCGTCCGGATGAACAAGTCCGTCGCCGTCCCCTGGGTGCGCGAGCTGTCCGGCCTGGGCTCCCGGCTGCTCGCCCTCGGCGATGACGTGACGGATGAGGACATGTTTCGTGTCCTGGGGGCCGCCGACGAGGGGATCCGGGTGGGAAGCCAGAAGGGACGCGGAACCTGGGCGCGGTGGCAGCTCCCCCAGTCGGAACAGTGCCTGGACTTCCTGAAATGGATCGTGAGTGTGCGTCGGGAAGGACCGACGCTCGCGCCGGCGGTCCTGCCGTTCTCCCTGACCATTCCCTCCAAAACGCGCATCGCGCGGCGCCCGTCGGGTTTCCAGCTCCTGGCCATCTCGAACCGGCTTCCCCAGCTGCGCACGGGCGGCGGCAGTCCCGAACGCGAGCGGAAGAAGAACGTCGGGGGACTGGTCTCGGCTCTCGAGCCTGCCTTGGCGGAGCGGAAGGTCTGTGGCTCGGGTGGAACGGACAGTTCGTCTCCGGGAGCGAGCCGGGATTCGTCATGCTGGACGACGCCCATCCCCCTGCGCTCGCGTGGATCGATTTCCCGAAGGACTGGTACACCAAGTACTATCAGGGGCTCTGCAACCGCACCTTGTGGCCGCTCTTCCATTCGTTCACCGGCAATGTCCGGTTTTCTCGGGAGGAGTGGGAGTGCTACGGGGAGGTCAATGAGGCCTTCGCGGCGGCGGCGGTGGACCTGGTCGGGACCGACACCCCGATCTGGGTGCACGACTATCACCTGCTTCTCCTGGCGAGCGCGTTGCGCAAGCGCGGGCACCGGGGACCCGTGGGGCATTTCCTCCACATCCCCTTCCCCGGCGTCGACCTCTTCTCCCTGCTCCCCTGGGCGGATCGGCTCCTTGACGCGATGCTGGATTTCGACCTCCTGGGATTCCAGACTCCCGGCTATGTCGACAACTTCCGCCAGTGCGTGGGCGCGATGTCCCCGGCGAAAGTCTCCGACGACGTCGTGCTGCATCACGGGCGGCGCATCCGCATCCGCGACTTTCCCATCGGGATCATTCCGGAGGATTTTCAGCACCCCCAGCCTTCCGAATTGACCGAGGAGATCACCGCGATCTTGAGCCCCGTCTCCCGCAGCCGAAAATTCCTGGGGGTCGACCGGCTGGACTATACGAAGGGGATCCCCGAGCGCCTCCTGGCCTTCGGAAGGATGCTGGAGCTGTTTCCGGAATGGCGCTCGAAGACGTCGTTTCTCCAGGTCTCCGTTCCGAGCCGGGAAGACGTCCCGGAATACGTGGACCAGCGCGCCCGGGTGGAAAACGTGGTCGGCAGGATCAACGGAGAATTCGGCGAGGCGAATTGGGTTCCGATTCGGTACCTCTACCGTTCTTATTCGCGGGATCAACTGGCGCTCCTGTATCGGTCGGCGGACGTCGGCTGCGTGACTCCTCTCCGCGACGGGATGAATCTGGTCGCCAAGGAATTCGTGGCCGCCCAGGACCCCCTGGATCCGGGAGTCCTCCTGCTCTCCCGATTCGCGGGTGCCGCGCATGAACTGCCGGATGCCGTCCTGACCAATCCCTGGGACGTGGACGGCATGGCTCGGGACATGGATCGGGCGCTTCGCATGGGGCTCGAGGAACGGCGACAGCGTCAGGAGCGTCTCCTCCTGGCGGTCTCCAAGACGACGGCGCTCACCTGGGCCCGGGAATTCATCAAGACCCTGGAGGCGTGCCGCACCCGGGAGTCCTTGGGATGAAGCGCCCGGGACGGACGAGGCTCTTGAATTGCGGTCGCGTGCTCGCGCTCGGGGAGCAAGGACGTCTGCCCCCCGATCTGTCGCCGATCCTGCTCCGGCAGCTGCGGGGGGCCGCGACGCCGGCGAAGGAGCGACGGATCCTGGGCGCCAAGAAGCGGGATCTGGCGCGCCGCGCGCGGACCCTCGTCCAGCCTTCGACGGCCCTCCCCGTCCCCCTCCTGGTGGGGGACGATCCGGAGGAGACGTTTCTCCTCCTGCGGGCCTTCGAGGCGGCCGGCATTCCCGAGCCGCTCGAGGTCCTGGAGAGCGGCGAGGCGGCGATGGCCTTCCTCTCCGACGAGGCCACGTTTCGGACGCTGGATCCCGTGCGGCCGTTCTCCTACGCCTTCCTGCACGCCGAGATGCCGGGGATTGAGGGTCTGGATCTCCTGCACTGGATCGCAGCGGCCCCGCAGCTCCGCCACGTTCCGGTCATCCTGCTCGGCTCCTCCACCGATCCCGAGGAGGTCCGCCGGGTCTTTCGACTCGGAGCGAACTCGTATCTCCTCAAACCGCTGGGCTTCGAGCCGCTCGTCCGGCTGGTGGAGAGCATGCACCTGTTTTGGAACTCCTGGGCTCCCACGGAAAGCGCCTAGCGCCGAAGCCCGCTTGGCGGTGGGCGCGGCAGGACGGGAGGCCGAGTCCGGGAGGGCTTCGACTGGAGGTCCTTCGGCCGTCCCTCCCTCATCGAAGGAACTCGGCGACGTCGGTGACGTCGAGGCTCATCGGATCGGACCGGTCTCCGGAAGCCCGGACCCGTCGGACCACGATGTCCCGGAGCTGCTGGCGGAGCCTGAAGACGGCGGCCTTGACCGCCCCGTCGCTGAGCCCGGTCTCCCGGGCGATCTCCGAGTAGGAGGTTCCCTGGATCATCAGCCGGAAGGCGCGCAGGTGCAGCGGATTCCCGGTGAGTTCGGCAATCGCCTCCTCCAGGGTGCTCTCGAGCCATGCCCGATTCAGGATGGTTTCCGGAGTTTCTCCTTTGGCGATCTGGAGCGAATACTGCCGTTCGCCGACGTCGAAATCGAGCGACAACGTCAGCGTTCCGCCGCCCCGCTTCTGCCGGTTGGAGAACTTCTGCCGGTCTCGCATGAAGTTGCAGAACGCCGACAGCAGGAAGGTTCGAAATTTTCCTCTCGCCGGATCCGCGCGGGAGATCGTCCCGTGCTCCAGCACGTCGGCCAGGAACTCCTGCACCAGATCCTTGGCCGTCTCGTTGTCGAACCCTTTCTGGCGGGCGAAGAAATAGAGGGGCTTCCAATACATCCGGATGAGCGCGTCCATGCCCCGCCCCTGCTCCGCCGACCGGACCAGGTCCCACGAGGTCTTCTGGAACCGGATCTGATCCCCCAGGATCTCGGTATCGTTCCGTCCCGACGCCCTCCGCGCGCCCGGCTCGTCCGCCGCGGGACCCGCGGGCGGTCCCGCCCTCAAGGCCGCGCCGGCGTCCGGGGTCTCGGCATCCGGATCCGGCCTCTTCCGGAGGATCACCCAATACCTCCCCGTCCGGATCAGCATCTGGAAGAGCCCCTCGGTATCGACGGGCTTCTCGAGGATCGTGCCGACCCCCAGGCGCTCCGCTTCCTGCCGGTCCCGAGGAGAGAGCGACCGGACGGCGAGCGTGAGGCTGACGTGGAGAAGGGAGCGGTGGGTGCGGATCCAGCGGACCAGGTCCAGGCCCTCTCCGCCGAGGTGGTCCCCATCCAAGAGGATCAGGGAGGGGAGGGGATGTTCCCGGCGATCCTGATAGGGCTCGCTTCCGGAGAGATAGGCATGCAGATCCTCGCCGCTCCGCATGGTCCATAGGGGATTGACGAGGTTCGCTTCCCGGAAGGCGTGGCGGATCCGGGTCGCTTCATCCGCATCGTCTCCGACCAAGAGAATCGGAAAATCGGAGACCTGCATACCACTTCCCCGAGAGGAGGAGAGGGACCGAAAGGCCCCTGGGGTTCCCTTGGGAACCTCAAACCCCTGACCACCCGTAGGAAAAAGAGCCCGACTTCGCCCCTTTGTTATGAGGGGGGAGGAGGCCTCGGAACTCCCGGGTTCAGGCGGAGCTGAGATGGCGGCGCAAGTTCGCCTTGGCGCGATGCGCGAGGGCCCTCGCCGCTCCGGGGCGCATGTCGAGGATCTGGCCGATGTCCTCGTAGGAGAGATTCTGGTCGTAATGGAGGAGAAAAACCTCGCGCTGGGACTCCGTCAGGAATCCCATGGCGAGCGCCAGCAACCGGTGATTCTCCTGCTGGATCACCTTGGAGGCGACGGCGCGCGTCCGAGGCCTGAAAATCCGTTTTCCGGCCTCCAGGGTCCGGTCGTTGGCTCCCTCCAGATGCTTGCTTTCCCGGATCCGGTGACGGCAGACATTGAGCGCAATGGAGAGAAACCAGGCTCTCGGGGCCGACTCTCCCCGATAGGTGGAGATGCGATCGAGGCCCCTCAGGAAGGCCTCCTGGACGACATCGTCGGCCGAAGCGCTGTCATGAAGGATCCCATAGGCCATCCGATGAACGCGGGGCCGGCACAGCTCGAAGAGCTGTCCGTAGGACTCCGTGTCCCCGGTCAAGGCTCGGGTCATGAGATCGCGTTCGACGTCCTGTTCTTTTTCTTTCGATGGGGCCACCGGCATTTCAGTCAACATGGATTCCACCTCCCACGGTGATCACAAAGTCGACGACCTCCCGGCACGACGGGAAGCAGTCCTCCCCAGGACCGGAGAAGGCCGCAGCCTTCAGGGGGTCGGCCTTCTCCTTCCGGAAGCGCCGTCCCGCCGGAACCTAGGTTCCACGCCACTCGCGGAGTCGGCCCCTCCGCCGTCCGGAGGAGTCCGTC
>Ga0209579_10003476_pt1 | contig 11435 bp, 5 predicted proteins | sample Coa_R1_2_FD_187152 | JGI IMG/M metagenome (GOLD analysis project Ga0209579, IMG submission 187152) | Surface soil microbial communities from Centralia Pennsylvania, which are recovering from an underground coalmine fire - Coalmine... | ecosystem: Environmental > Terrestrial > Soil > Unclassified... | reverse complement strand
CCGCTCGGAACCCCGCTGTGATACAGCTTGACCGTCGCTGCCCCGGTGACCAGCGCTCCGGAAGTGTCACGAATGGTGACGGATATCTCCGCGCGATTTCCTCGGAAGGTTCCTTCATCGCCCACGTGCGCCTGCCCGCGCGCCAGGCCCGGAACCACCAGACACACTCCAAGGATTATCGGGGCGGTCGGAAGGACACGAAGGTGTCGTGTGGTGATCATGATTTTTGCAGAACGGAATCCGATTAAAAGCCTAGTCCCGCGCTTGCCGCGCGTCAAGAAATCCGACATCTCCATCCGCTTCTTACCGTGCATCTACCGTCAGAGTCGTCTCAATGAACTCCTTGGAATTTCCGCCGGCCATGATTTTAAAGGTGCCTGGCTCCACGACCCGCTTCATGTCGCGGTTCAAAAATGATAGCTCGTCCGGACCCAGCACAAATTCCAGTGTTTTGGTTTCGCCCGGTTCCAGGCTCACGCGCCGGAACCCGCGCAGCTCCTTTACCGGCCGTGTTACCGAGCTTACCTCGTCGCGTATATAGAGCTGCGTCACTTCGTCGCCGCGCATTTTGCCGGTATTCGTGACATCCACCAGGGCCTTTGTCGTTCCCTCGGGACCGATGTGATCGGCCGCCAGTCGCAAATTCCCGTATTGGAAGGTGGTGTAGCTCAGCCCCCATCCAAACACAAACAACGGTTCGGTCGAAGCGCCTAAGAACTCGCGCTTCGCTGACGGCTTCTGATAATAGTAGTCGGGTATCTGGCCGACCGACCGCGGTACCGTGATCGGCAGGCGCCCCGCAGGGTTGTAATCGCCGAAGAGGACATCCGCCAACGCCACGCTGCCTTCCTGCCCCAGGTACCAGCCATCCAGAATCGCCGGCACGTTTGCGGCAATGTAGTTCACCGCATTAGGCCGCCCGTGTAGCAGAATCACTACCACCGGTTTTCCAGTCGCCACCATGGCCTTGGCCAGATCGTCCTGGTTCCCCAGCAAGTCCAGGCTGTCGCGGTCACCGGGATGCTCCGGCGCCCAAGCCTCTCGCGACGTCTGCTCGTTGTCACCCAGGGCCAGGATGATCAGGTCCGCTTTCTTCGCGATTTTCGTCGCTTCCTCAATGCGCTTCGCGTTCAGTGCCGGGTCGCCCAGCACTACCTTGTCCGCGTCCCAATCCGGCAGCGACTCTGTAATCTTGCAGCCCTCTGCGTACAGAATCTCGGCGTTGCCGCCCACCCGGTCCTTTACCGCCTGCAAAATGCTCACGCCGCGCCCCGGATTGTTACTGTAGCCGCCCAGGTGCAGCTCCGCCGCATTTGGCCCAATCACTGCAATCCTCTTGTACTTCGCTTTATCCACAGGCAACAGATGGTCCTGGTTTTTCAGCAGGGTGATCGCTTCGTGTGCCGCTTTCAGCGCCAACTTCTGATGTTCGGCGTTATTTGTGATCTTTTCCGCGGCGTCCGGGTCCACATACGGATCATCAAACAGTCCGGTCATGAATTTCGCCCGCAGCAGATTGCTCACTGCGCGGTCGATGTCCTTCTCCGCGACCGTTCCGCGCTGTACCTGCGCCACGAGCGTGTCATAGGCCGCGAAAAACGGCAGCTCAATGTCCACACCGGCCTCCAGCGCCATTTTTGCCGCCGCTTCCGGAGTCGCCGCCACGTGATGAATCTTGATCAGCTCGGAAATCCCGAAATAATCCGAGACCAGCGCGCCATCGAATCCCCACTCGTGACGCAGCACGTCCGTCAGCAGGTGTCTGTTGCTGTGCGAGGGGATTCCGTCAATCTCGTTGTAGGACGCCATCACCGTTCCGACGTGGGCTTCCTGCACCGCCGCCGCGAAAGGCTTCAGAAAATATTCGCGAATCACGCGCTCGGAATAATTTCCCGGAGCCACGTTGGTCCCGCCCTCCGGCTGCCCGTGTACCGCGAAATGCTTGGCGGTGGCCAGCACGTCGATCGTCGGGCCCGTCCCCTGAAAACCGCGGATTGCCGCAACTCCGAGCCGCGATACCAGATACGGATCCTCTCCGTACGTTTCTTCCGTTCGCCCCCAGCGCGGATCGCGAGCCAAATCCAGCACGGGCGCCAGACATTGCTGCACGCCACGCGCCCGAGCCTCGGCCGCAGTCGCGGTGAACACCTCCTGCAACAGAGCCGGATCCCAGGACGACGCCAGCGCGATCGCCTGGGGGTATGAAGTCCCTTTTGGCGCCACATGCCCGTGCAAACACTCGTCGTGAAACATCACCGGGATGCCCAGCCGCGTCTTTTCCCTCATCCACTTCTGCACCGTATTGGTGTACTCCGCCATCTCGCGGGGGCCGCGCCCTTCGCTGGGCCGCGAAATCTGTCCCAGCCCGTCTTTCATCAGCAGCGCGGCGCGCTCCGGCAGAAAATTGCCTTTGTCATCCACAAACATCGTCTGCGGATCCTTGTGAAAATTCTTGTTTTCCCAAGCGCCTTCCATTTGCGCGACTTTTTCTTCCAACGTCATGCGCGAGAGCAGGTCCGCGACGCGCTGATCCACGGGGAGGTTCGGATTGCGATACGCCGGAACATCCTGCGCCAGGGCCTGTCCTGCGGTTAAGGCCACGCACAGCAGGGAAGCGGCCACCGCGACGAAGCCGACCATCGGCAATGCCCAGCCCCGACCGGTGCGTAGTTGCATGGCGTCTCTCCCTGAAAAGTTTGTAGTGGAATCAAAACAAACGCGTGGCACTATAGCACGATTCGTTAACGTTTACGCTAAGCGTTTTCTTCAGTTTTTGTAGTGGCTGACCTTCGGGCCGATTCCCTTGTTTGCCGTCAGAGATTACTCCGGTTTTGCCGCGCCCATTTTCTTCGCCAGGTCCTCTTCGTCCTTCTCGTGCAGCTGCTTCACCCGCGCCAACTCTTTTTCCGCTTCCGCCGTGCGCCTCATGGCTTGGTATAGCCGCCCCAGGCGGTAATGCACGTCGGGCTGGTTTGGATCGAGCTTCTCGGCGCGCTGCAGCGCCGCCAGCGCTTCCTGACGTTTCTGCTGCTCGGTCAAAATCACTCCGATATCGAGGTACGCCAGGCGCAGCTTGCCGTTCAAGGCGACCGCCCGCTGCAGAAGCTCCAATGCTTTGTCCGCGTTCCCGTTTTTCAGCTCAATGTCGCCAAGATATTCCAGCGCCTGCGAATGCGATGGGTCAATCGCCAATTCCGCCTCGAACGCCGCCCGCGCCTCTTCATACTGATGGCTCTTCCAGTACAGGTAACCCAGCCCAAACTGCACATTGGGCGCTTTCGGATCCGCTTTGGCAGCCGCGCGAAATTCCTCCAGCGCCTCAGGGGTCTGCCCCATTCCATCCAGTGCTTCGCCGGTCAGCATGTGCGCCGCCGCCGAATTCGGATCCTGCTCCAGCAATGCCTTGAACTCCTCCAGCGCGCAGGAGTATTTCTTGGCGGAAAGGCAGCTCTGCGCCAGCACTTTGTGCAGCTCCGCGTTCCCTGGGTCGGCTTTGGAAGCCACCTGCAGATTTTCGACCGCCTCGGCAAAATGACCGGTGCCGTAGTAGCTCAGGCCCAGCAGCGTCCGCGCCTGCATGTTGTTCGGATCAGCCGCCAGCGCCGCTCGCAAGGGGGCGATCGCTCCCGTCAGGTTCTGCTGCTTGAACTCTGCCAGGCCCAGGTTGAGCTGAAGCCCGGGGAGCCTGGGTTGGATGGCCAACGCCTTCCTGTAAGCTGCGACCGCATTCGGGTAGTCCTCGAGTTTGGCCTGGGCCAAGCCCAGGCTGGCCCAGGCCACGGCGTCGCGCGGCTCCTGTTGGACCACGGTTCTCCAAGCCGCCGCAGCCTCAGCGAACTTGCCTTCGTTCTGCAGGGCCATGGCCTTCGCGGCAGCCGGCGACTGGGCAAGCGAGGTACAAGGAAAAATGGGAGCCAGGAGAATGACTGCCAAGGCGATGAAAGTGGCGAGTGGCCAGTGGCGAGTGGCGAGCGGAGGCGCTGGCCATGGTGATGCGCGGTTGAAGAGCAGTAGCAGCGCGCGGAGAGTGACAAATATTTTTTTTGAAAATGTGTGGCAAATAAAGGAGTTAGCGGCGGGAATTTTGTAAGTGTGGCAAACAAAGGAGTTAGGGACGCAAATTTTGGTGTGGCGGAAGGGAAAAGAGGGGGCGCCGTTGAGGCAACCGCAAGAGAGCAAAGAAGTTAGGGGGAAGTGGGCGGCACGTGGCGAGGAGGATGGCGCGGATGTGTGGCAAATAAAGGGCTTAGCAGAATTTGTGTTACGGGTGAAGTACGGGAGAGATGCCGGAAGGCCTGCGAACAGCGAACCAAGAAACACGAAAAGAGAATAGCACAAGAAGTAACGGTCTGTCAAGGAAAAACCGCGGCCGGGCTGCGCGGCGCTGCTCGCCGCACCCGCAGAAGGCGCGGGAACGCCCGGCCCTACACAGTGTTAGAGAAAGCGCGGAATCGCCCAGTGCCACGGCTGTTGCGAAAAGCGCGGGGGCGACCGGCGCCGCACGCGGTTGGAGAAAGCGCAGGACGGCCTCGGCGGTACACGAGCAGGTTGCGAAAAGAAAAGCCCCGCTCGCAGGGGTGTTTGCGAGCGGGGCCGTGGTGCGCTTCTAGGGTTCAGGATCTGCGTAGCAGACCCTGAGGTTGAAAAAACTAGAAGTAGAGTTTGCCTCCGAGTTGCAGAATTCTCGGATCGAAGGCTGACGTGAATTGGCCGAAGTTACTGGCCCCGAAATTGTTGCTCACCTGGTTGAATTGCGTATGGTTCCAGATGTTGAAGGTTTCAATGCGCAGCTCGAAACGGCTGCCACGCTCTTCGTTGAACCAGAAGCTCTTGAACAGCGAGAGGTTCCAGTTGTCACGTCCCGGTCCACGCACCGCGTTGTGGCCGAGGTCTCCGAAAGTGCCGATTGTAGGAAACGCAAAGGCCGAGGCACTGAGGTACTGAATCTGCTGCGGCCCGGCCAACACGGTCTGTGGATACGATACCTTGCCAATGAGGTCCGGACGGTTCGTAGCATTAGGCAAGCCATTCCCGCCTTGTCCTCCGGTCAGGCCGATATTGATCGGCAACCCGGATTCTAGGGTTATGATGCCCGACACTTCCCAGCCGCCAAGCGCTGTCTTCACCAAACGGCTAGAGTTGTTGCGGAACAGCGGGATGTCATAAATGAAGTTGACCGCCGCGTTGTGTGTCCGGTCGTACCCGCCTGGTCCCACGTCGTATTTCCAGCCGAGGTACGGATTGGAAACGTCCTGCAAGTCCTGGCCGCCGTTGCCGCCGGTGCCCGGATCAATCGTCTTGGAGTATGTGTAGAAGGCGCGCAAGAAAAGATCCTTGCCAACCTGCGATGTAACGTCGAGTTGCAAGCCGTTGTAATGCGAATTGGCTTCGTTGGTCGAAAGGCGGACCGATTGGAAACCAGGATAGGGCAGTCCAGGCGCCGTAGCGTAGCTGGCAGTACCTGCAATGATGCCTGGCAGCGCCGACTGATCCGGCAGATTGTATTGGGTGTAGTCGTTCTGGTAGCGATTCGTATTGCCGACATACGCTAACGAAACGACAGTTTTCGAAGTGACCGATCGCTGTACTCCAAAACTCCACTGATAGCTCAGCGGCTGTTTGTACTCGCTCCGGTTCAGGCCGGTGATGCCTGGCGGGTTGATCGGTAATGCCGCTGCCGTCCCAGTGGTTAGCGACAGCCTAGGGTTATCCATTTCGACGGGGGCCGGCGTGTTGACCTGTAAGCTGAACGGGATGTTCGGCCCGGCGTTGTACATATCGTTGCCCTGGATGCGCTCGTACATCATGCCGAATCCACCGCGGAGCACGGTCTTACCGTCACCGAGGAGGTCATAGGCAAAGCCGAGGCGAGGGCCAAAATTGGCCCAGTGGTTGTCCACCAGTCCTTTCGGTACGCCATTCTGGCCGGGTATGCCGATACCGTTAAGATAGAGCGGAACACCGGCGAGAATTGGGTTGGGGCTCGTTCCCAGACCCGGGCTTGGACCCGTGCAACCTGGATCTGCCGCGGATGCGCAAATAGTGCCGTTTGTGTTGAAGGTAGCCGCATCGGCAGGGTTGTACAGACTTGGATAGAAGTTCCCCATCCGGTTGTTCGCTTCATAGGTGTGCGGTACGCCGTCCCAGCGCAGGCCCAGGTTGAGGGTTAGCCGCTTATTGAAGCGCCAGTTATCCTGAACGTAAGATGCCCAGGATACGTTGTTCCAGAAGCCGTGATCTTGAACCGCAAGCTCCTGGTATTGCTTGGCGTCGCCGAGAAGGAAATCGCCGAAGTCATTACCAGTAAAAGTGCCGTCAAAGGTGAGGCCACCTTGTGTTTGACCGAACAAATCTTGGATTTTCTTGTACAGGGCCCAGCTGAAGCCGAACTTCAACTGATGAGCGCCCTTGGTCCAAGAGAGGTCGTCACGGATCTGGTAGTCGTCTGCTTTATTTGTCCACGGCCAGCTCGAAATCTCGAATTTCGTGCCGGTCGAACCGGTCAGGTCGATGTTTGGAATGCGATCCAAGTTGTTCGGCCCTGAGAAGAGTCGCGAATTGGTCGAGTCGTAACCGCTCGGAATCCCCAAGCTGGCCAACCCAGCTCCCGCGAACGGGATGATGTTGATGCGGTTTCCGTTGTAGTTGAACGCAACCTCGTTGGTCAGCGTCGGGCTGATCACATAGGTGGCGTGTACTACCGCGCTGTAAGAGGGGTTGCCGAAGGTATCGCCCACAGTCGGAACGTTGGCACCACTCCATTGGCTGATCGAATAACCTTGTGATACTTGCTCGGCAATAAAGTGTCCGAACACCGAGAACTTGCTGCTGAAGTTGTGGTCGATTCTGACCACTTCTTCTTTCAAGTTGGTAGGAGTGCTGCTCGGACCGTTGAAGATGTTTCCCGCTGTAGGCGCCGGAAAAATACCAGCGGTGAGTAACGCCTGGGAATTTGGATCAAGCATGCAGGACGGAATCTTATTGCCAGGGAAGGGTGCGCCCTGTACGACGCCGGGATTGGCGCCCCCGGGGCAGTTCTTGAAAAGTACGCTAGGTGCAACCTGTGCAGCGCTGGGAACGTTGATTGGGGTAGCGATCGAACTGAAATCGCCGCCGTAAGTGGCGGGATTGGGCACGGTCTGACCATTGGTGATGTTCCCTTGGATCAGTCTGCGCCATTCCATGTTGTAGAAGAAGAACGTCTTCTTCCTGTCCGGATTGTACAAGTGGCCGAGCGTCACCGGGCCACCCACGTTAAAACCAAAAACGTTCAAGCGAAGCTTAGCGACCGGGTCGGGACCGGGGTTATAAAATCCCCGCGCATCCAGTGCATCGTTGCGGTTGAATTCCCACGCCGACGCATGAAGCGTGCTCGTTCCAGACTTCAGAATCATGGTCATCGTGGCCGCCGAAGACAATCCATAGTCCGCGCTGTAGTTAGAGGTTAAAGCGCGAAACTCCGCAATGGCGTCAGTTGACGGCGCAATGCTCATGCCGCCAGCGCCGCCGCGGTCATCGTCTTCGCCGCCGTCCAATAGATAAATGTTGTGGTTTTGCCGCATGCCGTTGAATTCAACGTTCGAGCATCCGCCCACGGGCGTGTTCACGAAACCGTTGATCTGGCTCGATGCTCCCGGCGTCAACTGAGCCAGTTGGTAGATGCTCCGTCCGTTCACGGCGATTTGCGATACCTGCTTGTCGGTGATGACGTTACTGACCTCGCCGGAATCCGACTGCACCGCAATCGCATTCGCTTCGACGGTAATGGTCTCCGCCGTGGTACCTACCTTCATCTGGAAGTCCACGCGCAACCGGTCGCCTACCTGCAGAACGATGTCTTTCTGTTCGGCGGCTTTAAACCCGGAGGCTTCCGCCCTTATGTTGTAATGTCCGATTTGAATATCGGGCACAACATATTGGCCAGAGTCGTTGGTCGGAATCGTGCGACTCCAACCCGTTTGAGGATTCGTGATCGTGATGTTCACGTTGGGCATCACCGCGCCGGACGGATCGGAAACCGTTCCGACGATGGTGGCGTTCTGCGCGAACGACACGGACGGCATTACAAACAACAATAGGAACAACAACGGCAAGTATTTCAGGTTGGATCGCCTGAACACACCTGACGTAACCCCGCACAACTTCGAGACAACAACATGCATATTTTCACCCCCGTGCCGGAATGGCACGATTCGAGAAACCACTTACTGCGTAACGTCGACCGTAAACGTTAACGGTGACGTTCTTATATTCTTTTTATGAATGCGTGTCAACAATATTTTGCACCTCCTTTTTCAATTTCTTCCTTAGAATATCGTTCATGTGAGTTCGTTCCTGGTGCTGGCTTTTTTCTGAAGTGAATCTGGGCAGCGCGGCTCTCTAGGGGGAAACCCCTAGCAGGAAGACTCTTCGCTTAATTTTATAACGTCTTTATTGTCAATCAGTTACGCCTGAACGCTCGCCGCATCTGTTGCGCCCACCACACTCGCCCGAGCGCCCAAGTCTGCCGCACAAATCCCCCATAACCCCGCGTAACCCCTCTGGTACCGTGCGCTTTTGCGCCAGGTGATGGCCTGGTTCACGGGTTGGTCACAACGGAGCCTTTCAATGCCCGGACTGCCCATTTTTGGTGTTCATGAACGCGCGTTATCTGTAGCGCTAACTCTATCCCGACGACCGAGAATGCGAATGCTTGGCATCGATTTTACGATGCGGCGGTTCCATCCTGGCACCCTGCTGCGCTCACGCAGCAAATGCGCAGTCAGCTTTTTTCGCGCGCAATTTTCGCCACAAACGGATTTTTTAAACCGACCAGTGCCCGCGACTTGACACGCGTGCATGATTTTTCAAAGAGATTTCCTCAGCCCTTTTTTCTACCATCTGTTTTTTGTGACACCCGCTCAGTACAATTCAGTTTCGCATCCGAAATATGGCGCACCTGGTCATCGCCGTCGGCACGACCCGCAAACCGAAGCTCGCTGCCGTTGATGAGGCCATCAGCCACATGGTCGATGTTCTTGCGCCTGGCAAGCGCATCGAAATTATCGGCGTGGAAGTGGAAAGCGGCGTCACGCACACGCCCACCAGCCGGGAAGAATTAATGCGCGGTGCACGCCAACGCGCGGAATCTCTTCAGGACATCGGCAAACGCGGCAACGAACCATGGAATTTTTTCGTGGGCCTCGAAGGCGGCCTGGAAGTTATCAACGAAAACGGCGAGCGCCGGGTTTTTCTGGAAAGCTGGGCCTATGTCAGTGACGGCACTTCCGGGCACTTCGGCCGCTCGGGTGCCGTGGAGCTTCCGTCGTCTCTCGCGGAAGAAGTGCTGGTTCGCGGAACAGAGCTGTCGGTAGCCATAGATCAATTCGCCGGCGCGGTCGGCATCCGCGATACGCGGGGAGCCTGGGGAGTTCTGACCGCCAACAAGATCTCGCGACAGGAATCATTTCGTGTGGCGCTGATGGCAGCCTTTGCTCCGTTTTACAATAGATCCATGTACGGCAAACCGGCCGCGGCGGCTTGCCCGTGATGGCGCAAGCCCATAGCGCCGGGGAAGTCGGCACTGCGTCCTGCAAAAGAGAAGAGCGAGGCAAAATTTAACAGGTAGAAGCTAGAAGCGGCCGCAACCAAGGAGCAAGCGTGGACATAGTTAAAGGCAACATGGGCTGGATCGAAGTGGTGGTGGGCCCGATGTTTTCGGGGAAAAGCGAAGAGCTGATCCGCCGTCTGCGCCGTGCCGAAATAGCGCGCCAGCGGGTGCAAATCTTCAAGCCCGCGATCGACGCGCGCTACGCCGCCAACGAAATCGTGTCGCACTCGGGGCTGGGCATCACTTCCGACAACGTTGCCAAGGCCTCCGAAATCCTGGAAAAACTGCAGCCGCGCACCGAAGTCGTGGGTATTGATGAAGCGCAATTCCTGGGCGACGAAGTAGTGGAGGTATGCACCAAGCTTGCCAATCTGGGTAAGCGCGTGATCGTGGCGGGGCTGGACACGGACTACAAGGGACGCCCCTTCGAGCCCATGCCCCGTCTGCTGGCCATCGCGGAGGAAATCACCAAGTTGCTAGCCATCTGCGTTCGCTGCGGAAATCCGGCCGTGCACACCCAGCGACTGGTGGAAAGCGACGAACTGATCGTGGTCGGGGCTGGCGGCGCGTATGAAGCCCGCTGCCGTCGGTGTTTTGAGCCTAATCCAGCGCACGCGAAAAGCGAAACGCGCACGCACCTGACCTTCCGGCCGCGTGCCGCCGCTTCAGGAGAATAGTGAGTCGCACAGACCGGCTCGCGGCGGAATCCGCGTGCGCTCAACCATCGCCAGACCCCCAATTTGTTTAACACCGGAGCACCAACTCCACATTTAGCGCATCTCCTTCCGCCATGCCGCGCTATTCTTGCCCCAGCAATTCCAACCCTATCGGAGAAGGTGACAACGACGTTGCGGATCGAATCCAAAGCGCCCACCCGCGTGGACCTGGCCGGCGGCACGCTGGACATCTGGCCGCTGTATCTATTTCATCCCGGCGCTCTTACCATCAATGCCGCCATCACACGCTACGCCAGTTGCTGCATCGAAACCCGAGCCCACGGAGACAAGAAGATCCGGCTGGTCTCGCGCGACACCAAACGCGAAGAAAATTTTCCGTCACTGGCCGCTCTTATTAAGGCCAAGCGTTACCACCTGCCGCTGCTCGCCGAGATCGCCAAATTCTTCGCCCCGGTCGACGGCTTTTCCCTTACCACCGATTCCGAGGCGCCGGCCGGTGCGGGCATCGGCGGATCGAGCGCCATGGCCGTGGCCATCTGCGCAGCGCTGGACCGCTTCACCTCCGCCGGGAAAAGCAAAGTGGACTGGATTCACATCAGCCGCGACGCCGAGGGTATCGTCATTAAAGTTCCGACCGGCACGCAGGACCACTACCCTCCGGCGTTCGGCGGCGCCGCTGCCATCGAATTGCCTCCGGGGGGCGAACGCCGCGTCGAGCTGCGGCTGGACGTGCGCGAACTCGAGCAGCGTCTGGTGCTCTGTTACACCGGCAAGCCCCGCCAGTCCGGGATCAACAACTGGGAAGTGTTCAAAGCCCATATTGATGGCAAGAAAAAAGTGCGGGCCAATCTTGAAGAGATCGCCGAAATTGCCCAAGCCATGCGCGTAGCTCTGGAAAAAGCCGACTGGAGAGAGACCGGCCGCCTGATGCGCGAAGAATGGAACTTCCGCAAGCGCAACCTTCCGACCATCTCCACCGCAACCGTTGACCGCATCATCGAAAGCGCCCGCCGCAACGGAGCCCTTTCCGGGAAGGTTTGCGGAGCCGGGGGCGGCGGCTGCGTGGTCATGTTAATTGAGCCGGACGCGCGCGAGCGCGTTGAAAAAGCGGTCGCGGCGGCTAGAGGGCAGCTGCTACCCATGAAGATTGACCGCTCCGGGGTGCAGGT
>Ga0209579_10003475_pt1 | contig 11440 bp, 11 predicted proteins | sample Coa_R1_2_FD_187152 | JGI IMG/M metagenome (GOLD analysis project Ga0209579, IMG submission 187152) | Surface soil microbial communities from Centralia Pennsylvania, which are recovering from an underground coalmine fire - Coalmine... | ecosystem: Environmental > Terrestrial > Soil >... | reverse complement strand
CCTGGTGCGCCAGTCAATCCAAGCGGCGCTTTGGCGAAAGCTCTCGTCCGCAGTCGGCGCTCTGCCCTCGCCGGGCTTGATCGCAGCGCGCACATCTTTGCGACAAACTACGCAGCGGTGGATCGCAGCCTTCCAAAGCTTTTTGCGGAGAAGCCGGATGTTGTGCTGGTGTTTGGCCTCGCCGGGCGCCGGCGCGAAGTCTGCATCGAGACCCGTGCGCGCAATGCTGTCTCGGTGTTGTTCCCCGATGCAAGCAAACACCGCCCGTCACGAAGTGTCATCAAGCTTGGCGGACCGCCGGCGCTGACCGGTCGCGGGCCGTTCGCCCAGCTCGCGGCTGCGGTCCGGGCGCGCAACGTGCCAGTACGGCTGTCACGCGATGCCGGAGGGTATTTGTGCAACTACGTCTATTGGCGCGCCCTGGAACGGGCGCCCAAGGGCCATCCCCTCGTGCAATTCGTCCATATCCCGTCGTTGGGCTGCAATCCGCAGCGGAAGCAGCGCAGAGGGCGCCACAAATTTTCGCTTGCCGACACGATCCGCGCTGGCGAAGGCCTGCTTATCGCACTCGTTGCAGCAAGCAAACGCCAGCGCGAGCACTAATGCGTGGCGAGAGCATCAGTCACTTTTAGCACCCCGACCTCGATGCCGTTCCAATTCCGCAAGGTCGGCGTGAGGAAGCGTGCGAGGGAGGCGCGTTCGGCAGGTTGGAGGGGCAAGAAACGCGCGATGATAGCCGCCATGACGGCTTCGGCTGCGCGGCCAGCGCCGTCGTCGCATTTGATGGCGACACCGAGCCCTAGCTCCGGCATCGCGCCGCAGTACACGCCCTCAGCACCGGTTTTCACGAAGGCCCGCGCTCCGAGGAGCTTCATAATTTCGGTGCAGAAGCGCCCAGTGCCGGCGACGTACCACGGATTTTGCGCACAGGCCGCACGCAAACGCGTAGCCGCATCGACGCGCTCACCCGGCAGACCATGGCCGCTCCCAAACTTGGCGAAAGCGTGAGCGAGATTTTTCAGCGGGATCGCCCAAGTGGGGACCGAGCAGCCATCCACCGCGCATTGTTCCGGCCTCAGGCTTGTGCCTGATAAATCTTCAAGCACGCTGCGCACTTTCTGCTGCACCGGATGTTCGGGGCGCCAATAGCCAGCGTGATCGACTCTCATGAGGCAAGCGAGGCATAAAAAACCCGCGTGCTTGCCCGAGCAATTGTTGTGCAACGCCAAGGGTGTGCCACTTTTCGCCAGCGCAAATGCCGCTGCCTGAGATGCAGGCCAATGGGCTCCACATGCTAGCGCCGACGGATCGAGCCCGGCTTTGGCCAACATGCGCGCGACGCCCTCCACATGCGCCGGCTCGCCGCTGTGGGAGGCGCAGGCCAGTGCCAGTTCCTCATCGCTGAGGCCATATCGATCGGCGGCCCCGATTTCGACGAGCGCCAGCGCCTGCAGGGCCTTGACCGCTGAACGGGGGAAAACCGGCATCTCGATATCACCGAGGGACAGCACGAGCTTACCGTCAGCATCGGCCACCGCGACCGCGCCGCGGTGACGGCTTTCCACCAGAGGCCCGCGCCAGACTTCCACAAGAATTGGATCATTCATCTCTGAGGTCTCTGCCGAGTCGGCAGGCATTGCGACGCGGCACAACTGTCCTTATCGTTTTCATGTGGTGCCCTGCTTCACGATTTGATGTCCGGCCAATGCCAATCTGCGAAGCCGATCCGTGGCGGCTGCAATATTTCAAGCGGGCCGAAACCGCGGCGAATATTCCGACTGAGGATTCTGACGCCTGGAATTGGAATCCGGCCCATCGTTGGGTGTACGACAAACTGGCGGTGGCTATAAGCCAAGGGCTCGATGCCGGCCCGCACGGCACGACGCCACCCTGTTATCCGATTTTTTCCAAGCCGATCGTCAATCTCAAAGGCATGGGCGTCGACAGCCACGCCCTCAATTCGTCGGCCGAGTACGATGAATATTACACCGCGGGCCACATGTGGATGACACTGCTTCACGGCCGCCATGTCTCTTCCGATATTGCGGTCCTCAACGGCGAGCCGCGCTGGTGGCGCCACACGACGGGAAAGCCGGCCGGAGAAGGCACCTTCGACAATTGGTGGGTGCATGCGGAGGCCGACACTGAGATCGAAACAAAGTGCGGCGAATGGGTGAGGACAAATCTCGCCGGCTATACCGGCATGCTGAATCTAGAAACCATCGGCGGCACCATCATCGAGGCGCATCTGCGTTTCGCCGACCAGTGGCCCGATCTTTACGGCAACGGTTGGGTCGAGGCACTGGTCCGGCTTTACGAGAAACGCGAATGGAATTTCGCCGACGCCGACCGGCGCGATGGCTATAGCGTCGTGCTCTTCGGACCTAATGGACGCCGTTACCGCCATCCGCCGCAATCCATCGTCGACGAGATCAAGCGGCAGGAAAGCGTGAGCAGCGTGCAGATTACATTCCACGAAGACTGGGCGCCCGAGCGCCACGCCATGCCGCCCGGCGGCTTCCGTCTCGCCATCGTCAACTGTTTCGACCTCGCCGCCGGAAGTGCGGCACGCGAGCGCTTGCGCGAATTCTTTCTTCGCGACGTTCGTGACGACACTAGAGCTAGCGCGAAGCCGCGATCCCGCTAAGGCCGTTCGCGCGGCGCTCAGCCGCGCATAGCGGCGCCCGGCCACAGCTTGGGAGCCGTGCGGGTATATTGCTTCGGCCGCGCCACTTCGGCGCCGAGCGTCTGCGCCGCATGCCAAGCCCAATGCGGGTCGTCGAGAAAAGCGCGGGCCATGGCGATCATGTCGGCCTTGCCTTCCGCAACGATATCCTCGGCCTGCTTGGCGCCTACGATCATGCCGACCGCACGCACGGCCAAGCCACCACACTCGCGGCGCACGCGTTCCGCGATCGGAACGTTAAAACCAGGATCGTTAGGCCAGCGGCTTTCGGGCGTGATGTTGGCCGACGAGATGTCGACGTAATCGAGACCGGCCGCCTTGAGCGCCTTGCCGGTGGCGACCGCGTCGTCCCCCGTGAGGCCGCCGTCGATCCAATCAGTGCCGGTGATCCGCGCGCCGAGTGGCACGCCGCGCGGCACGACAGCGCGAACCGCCCGCGCCACTTCGAGAGGAAAGCGCATGCGGCCGTCGAACGATCCCCCGTACGCATCATTGCGCTTGTTCGACAGCGGCGAAATGAAGCTGTGCAGCAGATAACCGTGAGCGATGTGCAACTCGATGGCGTCAAAGCCGATGCGGAGCGAACGCTTGGCGGCGTCGGTGAATGCCGCGGTCACGTGCCCCATATCCTCCTCGGTCATGGCACTCGGCGTATGCCAGTCCGGTCCGAACGGCACCGCTGAGGGTCCGATCGTCGGCCAAGGATCTTCATTCGGGGCCAGGGCTTTGGCGCCCTCCCACGGGCGTTCAGAGGAAGCCTTGCGGCCCGCGTGAGCGAGCTGAATGGCGATCTTCGCCGAGCCGATGTGGTGGCAGTGATAGACAACGTGCTCCAGCGCCGCCTCGCAGGCGTCAGAATAGAGGCCAAGGCAGCCATGGGTGATGCGGCCACGGCGCTCGACGTGGGTCGCCTCGATCACGAGCATGCCGGCGCCGGAATTCGAGAGCATTCCCAAGTGGGTCAGATGCCAGTCGGTGGCGACCCCGTCGGCGGCGCTGTACTGGCACATGGGCGCCACAACGACGCGGTTCGGCAGTTCGAGATCGGCGAGACGGATGGGCGAGAACAAGGCGCTCGTCATGATGGCTCACGGGCGTTGAGAGGGAAGAAGGAGAGGTGCGAGGCGCTGACCTTACCTTAGGTCATTTCCCCTGTGGAAACCTGTGGATAACTTTTTCGCGCAAGGGCTTTTTCTACGCGCACATAAAGGGTTGCCTTAGCGCGAGCAGTCGAGTCAAGACTGCGCCGGCCGCGGAAGCCCGTCGCCTCGGTCAAAAATAGGAAGGGTCGCTGTCAGGCGGCCGATGCCGTTGCACGCGACGAGATCCCGGCGACATCGGCAAACCGATCGCAGGCGAGATTGACCGCACGCAGCTCGCTGAGCAACTCGGCTTCAGTGAAGTAATGGCGCCAGCGGCCGGTCTCAAAAAGGTCGATCAGATAAGCTTTGCGCCGCTCAACGAGCGACAGCCATCCCCGCGCGACCGCGTCGTATGGACTTGCTTGCTGGATCGCCATAGGAAGCCCGAACGCCCGTGACATCGAACTCCGAGCATCTTCCGGACGCTAACTTCGACAAGCAATGGAAATGAACACCTGACCAGCGCATCGCCTTCGCGCAGCGCCTCCTGTGGATAAGTCGGTGAAAAACTGAGACGCGGCGGGCCCGTTCCCGCCACGGTCCGCTTATGGTTTGACGGCCACGATGCCCTCGATCTCAACCGAGATCTGGTGCGGCAACATGACGTTGCCGACAGCCGACCGGGCGTGCCGGCCAGCTTCGCCGAAAACCTCGACGAACAGGTCGGAGCAGCCGTTGATCACCTTCGGGGAGTCATTAAAGCCCGGCACCGCGTTGACCATGCCCAGAAGCTTGACGACGTAGTCGACCCGATCGAGCGAACCCAAGGCGTCGCGCGTGGCGGAAAGAAGTCCCAGGCCGACGATGCGGGCGCGCCGATACCCCTCCTCGAGACTGACATCGGCGCCAAGCTTGCCAGTGAGCGAGACACCGTTCTCGCGTGGGCCCTGGCCAGAGAGATAGAGCACATTTCCTACAAGCCGGTACGGCAAATAATTGGCAACCGGCTTCGGCAATGGTGGCAGCACAATTCCGAGCTCTTTCAAACGCGCTTCCGCAGACATGAAGTTCTCCCATCTTTTTCGTTGGATCGGATCGAATCTGCCTCTGGCTCACAGCTTTACGCGTAATGCATTGCCGAGTTTGCCGATGATGCCGCGCCGGAACGCCAGCACGCACACGACAAAAATCGAACCCTGGATCACCAGCACCCATTGGCCGAACGACGCCAAGTAATTCTGCAGAGCCACGATGAGGAAGGCGCCGACGACGGGCCCGAACAGCGTACCGAGGCCGCCGACCAGCGTCATCAGCACCACTTCGCCCGACATCGTCCAGTGCACATCTGTCAGTGAGGCCAGATGAAACACCAGCGCCTTCAATGCGCCGGCAAGCCCGGCCAAAGTCGCGGACAGAACAAAAGCAACGAGCTTGTAGCGGTCGGTCCTATAGCCCAGCGAAACCGCGCGCAGCTCGTTCTCGCGGATGGCTTTCAGCACCTCGCCAAACGGCGAGTTGACGATGCGGTAAATAAACAGGAACCCGGCCAGCACAACAAGGAGGACGAAGACATACATCGTCAAATCGTTGGAAAGATCGAATATGCCGAACAGGTATCCTCGCCGAACATCCTGAATGCCATCCTCGCCCCCCGTGAATGGTACGCGCAGCGCGACGAAATACATCATCTGAGCCAGCGCCAGCGTAATCATCGCGAAGTAGATGCCCTGGCGGCGAATGGCGATACCGCCGGCGATGACGCCCAGCCCGGCGGCGCATGTTGTAGCAAGGAGCAGCGCCGCTTCCGGAGGAAAGCCCCAATGCTTCGCCGCGTGCGCAGACAGATAGCTCGCCCACCCGAAAAATAAGGCGTGGCCAAACGAAAGCAGGCCGACGTAACCGATCAGAAGATTGAAGGCGCAGGCGAACAGGGCAAAGCAGAGAGCCTGCATGAGAAAGACCGGATAGAGCATGAATGGTGCGACCGCCAAGACGGCGACGGTTAAAGCGAAGGCCACGGCCAAACCGCGCTCGGAGTCCTTGCGTACTTGCTGCACTGGCGGGTCCGCGGCCATCCCCATTAGGCTATCCGGCCGAAAAAGCCGGCGGGCCGCACCAACAGCACAATGACCATGATGACGAAGATCACCGTGCTCGATGCTTCGGGAAAAAACACCTTGGTCAGTCCTTCCACGATGCCAAGCGTGAATCCTGTGAGAATTGCGCCAAGGATGGAGCCCATGCCGCCGATGACCACGACAGCGAAAACAACGATTATGAGGTCCGAGCCCATTTGTGGCGACACGTTGTAAATCGGCGCTGCCATGACACCGGCGAGCGCTGCAAGACCGACGCCGAAGCCGTATGTCAGAGTGACCATGCGTGGCACGTTGATGCCGAAGGCACGAACCAGCGCCGGATTTTCAGTAGCGGCGCGCAGATAGGAACCGAGCCGCGTGCGCTCGATGGCGAACCAGGTAGCGAGACATATCGCCAGCGAGAAGACGATCACCCAGGCGCGATAATTGGGAAGAAACATGAAGCCGAGATTGCGGCCGCCCTGCAGTGCGGCCGGGATCTCATACGGCCTTCCGGACGATCCGAAGTAGTTGCGGAACAAACCTTCAATGATGAGCGCGAGACCAAAAGTCAGAATCAATCCGTACAGATGATCGAGCTCACGTAGGCGTTGCAGGAACAGCCGCTCGATAAGAATGCCGGTCGCACCCACAAGAAGCGGCACCACGACAAGCGCCGCCCAGTAATTGAGCCCGAGATATTGCAGCAGCAAATAGGCGACGAACGCACCCATCATATATTGGGCGCCATGCGTGAAATTGATGATGTTGAGCATGCCGAAGATGACCGCGAGGCCGAGGCTCAACAACGCGTAAAACGAGCCGTTGATGAGACCGATCAGCAACTGGCCAAGCAGCGCTTGCGACGGAATGCCGAAAATCTCGACCATGCGTGCACGCTCGGAGCGCTTGCCCTCAACGCCACGCCCGCTGGCGAAGCCGCTCTCCGTCAATGGAGAGCGGCTTGATCGGCGGGCCTGTTTACTTCGCAGCGCTGACCAGCGGACAATTACCGTCCTTCAACGGGCGGAACGCTTCGTCCGCCGGAATCGTGGAGCGCTGAGTGTAATCGTCACCCGGATATTTGGACTCTTCGGGCTTCTTCACTTCGAAGAGATAGGCGGGATGAACCTTGCGGCCATCGGCGCGGATCGTGCCCTTGCCGAACAGCGGGTCGTCCGTTGGCATCTCCTTCATTTTAGCAACGACGACCTTGCCGTCTTCGGCGCTTTTGAGTTCGGCGACTGCTTTCAGGTAATGCGTGATTGCCGAGTAGACGCCGGCGTGAATCATGGTCGGGAATTTGCCGGCCCGCTCGACCTGCCAGCGCTTCGTCCATGCGCGGTTGGCGTCATTCATGTCCCAATACCAAGTTTCGGTGAGCACGAGGCCTTGGGCCACCTTTAGACCAAGAGCATTAACGTCGCTGACAAATACCAGCAGCCCGGCAAAATGCTGGCCGCCGGCGGTGATGCCGAACTCGGAGCCTTGCTTGATCGAATTGATGGTGTCGCCCCCCGCGTTGGCGAGGCCAATAATCTTCGCCTTCGATTGCTGCGCCTGCAGCAGGAATGACGAAAAGTCGGGGGTGCCGAGCGGAACGTTGACGCTGCCCAGAACCTTGCCGCCATTGGCTGTGACGACCGCCGTGGTGTCACGCTCCAAGGCGTGGCCGAACGCATAGTCAGCGGTGATGAAAAACCATGTGTCGCCACCGGTCTTCACCAGCGCCTTGCCGGTCCCGTTGGCGAGCATCCAGGTGTCATAGGTCCAGTGGATCGTGTTAGGCGAACATTTTGCTCCAGTGAGATCCGAGGAGGCCGCGCCCGAGACCAAGAACGCCTTGTTCTTCTCCCGCGCGACCTCGTTCACCGCCAGCGCCACACCGGAATTCGGTACGTCCACAATAACGTTGACGTGGTCAACGTCGAACCATTGGCGGGCGATGTTGGCTCCGACATCCGGCTTGTTCAGCATGTCGGCGCTGACGATGTCGACCTTCATGCCGTGGGCAGCGGGGTTGAAATCGTCGACCGCCATTTTGGCGGCGACGACCGATCCGGGGCCGCCGAGGTCAGAATAGAGGCCCGACATGTCGCTCATCACGCCGATCTTGACGTTCACTTGCGCCTGCGCCGCGGTCGTCATCAGTGCGGCGAGCGCAAGCGCCAAGCTTGCTGCTGTTCTCATTGCATCCTCCCTCTGGTGCGGGCTTTTCGCCCTCTGTCACTCTCTTATCACACTCCAAGATAGTCGTGGAGCTTATCCATATTCGCCGTGAGTTGATCACTGGCGAATTGGTCGACGATTCGTCCATGTTCCATGACAAAGTAGCGATCGGCAATAGTCGCCGCGAAGCGGAAATTCTGCTCAACCAGGAGGATAGTAAAGCCCTGTGCTTTCAGCGCACCAATGGTGCGCCCGATCTGCTGGATAATCACCGGAGCCAGTCCTTCGGTCGGTTCGTCGAGCAGCAAGAAGCGGGCACCAGTGCGCAGGATGCGTGCGATTGCCAGCATCTGCTGCTCGCCGCCGGAGAGCTTGGTGCCCTGGCTGGCCAAACGCTCGCGCAGGTTGGGGAAGAGTTCGTAGATGCGATCAAGATCGAGCCCGCCGGGGCGTACTTGCGGCGGGAGCAACAGATTTTCGCGCACGTCGAGACTGGCGAAGATTCCGCGCTCCTCGGGACATATAGCCACGCCTGCCCGCGCGATCGCATCCGACGAGAGCCTGATCAGTTCGCGGCCGTCGAGGCGCACCGAACCGGTCCGCTGTTCGACCATCCCCATGATCGATTTTAGCGTTGTAGTCTTGCCGACACCGTTGCGGCCAAGCAGCGTCACGACCTCGCCGGCCCGTACGTCGAACGTCGCACCGTGGAGGATGTGCGATTCGCCATACCAGGCTTGCAGCTCATTGACCGTGAGCAGCGCGGACGTCTCAGGCATGGCCGGTCCCAAGATAGGCCTCGCGCACCGCCGGATCATCCGACACCGTCTTGTAGTCACCCTCGGCCAAAATCTCTCCACGGCTAAGCACGGTAATACGGTCACACAGATCGGCGACCACGCTGAGATTGTGTTCGACCATCAGGATGGTGCGGTCGACCGCCAGCGATTTGATCAGCGCGCTGATGCGATCGATGTCCTCGCGGCCCATGCCCGACATCGGCTCGTCGAGCAGCAGCATTTGCGGCTCGAGCGCGATCGTCGTTGCGATCTCAAGCGCGCGCTTGCGGCCATATGGCAATTCCACCGCCAGCATCGAAGCGTAGGGCTCAAGTCCGACGTCCGCGAGCAGCGCGCCGGCGCGCTCATCAAGCGTGTGGAGCACCTGTTTTCCGCGCCAGAAATCGAACGATCCCCCGCGCCTGCGCTGCAGCGCGATGCGTACGTTTTCCAGCACCGTGAGGTGCGGAAACACGGCCGATATCTGAAACGAGCGGACGAGCCCCAGGCGAGCGACATCGGCGGGCCTAAGCGCCGTGATGTCGCGCCCATCGAAAACGATGCGCCCGCGGGTGGGGCTTAGAAACTTGGTAAGCAGATTGAAGCATGTGGTCTTTCCGGCTCCGTTCGGCCCAATCATCGCGTGAATGGCACCGCGCGCGACCCGCAGATTCACGGAGCGCACCGCGACAAAACCGGCAAAATCCTTGGTCAGGTCTTCGGTTTCGAGGACCGTATCGCCAGCCACCAGCTCACCCCCCGGAACCATCATTGTCCGCATATTCACGGCTGCGTAAAGGACGGCCAGAGCGCCGACGCCACTCACATCTCGAAATGGCTGACCCGCCCGGTGGGGACGAGACCGGGCGGGTCTGGAGAATCGGCGCGACGAGAGGGGGGTCGGGGGTGCGCCGATGGTGACGATGAATGCCCGTCACACCGATATGTCGCAGCGGCACCCCGAAGGGTTCAGACTTCGATAATGTTATTTTCTCTCGCAGTGCGGAGACGGTCATCGCCGCTATGCGCGCGCGGCCGGCATGGTCGCCTGCAACGGCTTCTCCTCAAGGACGAGCATGGCCAAGAAGGCGATCGTCAACGTGCCCGCCGCGGCAAAGAATATCTGCGAAAACGCTTTGACCGACGTTCCAGCGAGCCCGTGACCCACCCCGGCAGTGGTCGCCTGAACCCCGGTCAGGACGACGGCGCCGAACACCGCGACCAAGATGGTGCCCCCGAGCACGCGGGTAAAATTCATGGTGCCGATCGCCGCGCCAAGGTGGCTGGTCGCGACGGTATTTTGCAGCACGACTTGAGTGAGCGGCGCGGTCGGTCCGAGCCCGATGCCGATGAGGAACAAAATGATCTCGAATTTGATCGGGGTCATGACGCCCGTCGAATACGCGAGCGCCAGCACCGCGGCGATGGCGATCAGGAGACAGAAGCCCGGCAGAATCTTGTAGTGTTTGACACGACCAAGGAGCTGACTGGAAAGGCCAGCGCTGGCGTTAAAGGCGACCATGAGCACCATGACACTCAGCCCGGACGCCGTCGCCGACCAGCCAAGCGCGCTCTGCAGGTATATGGGCAGAAACACATTGAGGCCGATAAGCGCTCCCCAGCTGAAACAGTTGGCCACGATCGCCACCCGAGCGACGGCGTCGGCCAAAATGGCAACGGGGATGAGCGGCTCTACGGTAGTGAGAAGCCGCACCACGAAGCCAACGCCGAGCAAAAACGCCGCGGCTAAAAATCCAAGGACCGGCGCCGACAACCACGGGAAGCGTACACCGCCGAGATTAAGCGCCAGCATGAACGAAGAACTTGCCGCCATGATCAGGATGGCGCCGACGAAGTCGAGCCGGTGCGGCCGGTCATAGCGCGGCAAGCGGCGCAGTACCGTAATGGCAAGGATAACGGAGGCGATGGTGAGCGGGATGTTCCAGAGAAAAATCACCCGCCAATCCAGATGGTCGCAGATCCATCCGCCGAGCGCCGGACCGCAGGCTGCCGCGGTGGTGAAGGCAATCGAGAAATATGCGTAATACTTGCCACGGTCTTTGGGCGCCGCGATGTCGCCGAGAATGATTTGCGCGGTCGAGATAAGGCCGCCGCCGCCACAGCCCTGCACGACGCGGCCGCAGATCAGCATGAGCATGGTTGAGGACGACGCACTGATCAGCGCGCCGGTCATATAGACGCCGAGCGCGATCGACAGCGCGGCGCGACGGCCGCGGATGTCGGCGAACTTGCCGTAAAGCGGCGTGAGCGCCGTCGCTGCGATCAGATAGGCGGTGATAAGCCACGGCAGATCGTGCACGTCGCCGAGTGCGCGGCCAATGGTCGGCAAGGATGTGGCCAGGATCGACTGGTCGACCGACCCGACGAACACCGGCACCATCATGCCCATGGCGATGAAGCGTCGTTCTCCGTGGGTCAGCGGCTCACGTTGTTCAGGAGGCGAAGCGATGTCGTCGCCGGGCGCCAGAACGTCGCCTCCAGCTTCCGGCGACGTAGCGGTGTATCCGCTCCGATCGTCATTCATCGAGAATCACTTGCGCTGTGGCCTACGATACCCAGCGCCCCGGCACGATTATTATCGCCGTCATTATCGGCAAACCGGGCCGGTGTCATTTGTCTCACAGG
>Ga0209579_10003473_pt1 | contig 11444 bp, 6 predicted proteins | sample Coa_R1_2_FD_187152 | JGI IMG/M metagenome (GOLD analysis project Ga0209579, IMG submission 187152) | Surface soil microbial communities from Centralia Pennsylvania, which are recovering from an underground coalmine fire - Coalmine... | ecosystem: Environmental > Terrestrial > Soil > Unclassified... | reverse complement strand
GCAATTTTGTCCACGCCTGGATGTGCGACCAGTGCGGCGCCCACAGTTTCGCCGAAGCCATTGACGATGTTGACGACACCGGGAGGCAGGCCGGCTTCTTCAAAATAGTTGGCAAATTCCAGCGCGGTAAGCGGCGTCTGTTCGGCGGGCTTCAGCACGCAGCAGCAGCCCGCGGCGATGGCCGGGGCTAGTTTCCACGCCGCCATCAGCAGCGGGTAGTTCCAAGGAATAATCTGGCCGGCAACGCCGACCGGTTCGCGGAGCGTGAAGCTGAGCGCGTTGGCGGGCACCGGATTGACGTGGCCAGTAACCTTGTTGGCGAGGCCCCCGTAATACTCAAAACAGGTGGCCACGTCGGCGATGTCATATTCGGCTTCGACGATGGGCTTTCCGGTGTTGCGGCATTCGAGTTCGGCCAGCGCTGCCGTGTTCTGGCGGATTTTTTCGGCCAGCTTGAAGAGGATGCGGCCACGGTCCTGCGCCGCAGTTTGCGCCCAGGGGCCGGAATCGAAAGCGGCACGCGCGGCTTTGACAGCCCGATCCACGTCGGCGGCATCGGCGGCGGCAACGTGAGCGATCACTTCTTCGGTAGAAGGATCGTAAACGGGAAAGGTCTTGCCGGAGGCGGCGGATTCCCATTTGCCGTTGACAAAATTCTGATAGGCGCGAACGCCGGTCGTTGCTCCGATGGACATATTGTGCGACCTCCTGACATGACAGCGGCATAAAGCCGCTGCTACAAATTATTACGCCGCGGGTTTAAGGGCCGTCTTGCGGCGGCCATAAACGAAAAAGAAAAATGCAGCCGCGCCGATGAAAATAATCGTGCCACCCCACATCCAGACTTCATAGGACATCAGCGACGTAATTTGTTGCGCCGGGAAAAAAGCCAGACCGATGCCGAGCGACGTGGTGAGAAGACCACTCGCTCCGGCAAGGAGCAGCGTGGTCTTGCTGTATTGCGCTCGCTCAAAACCAGGGTCCAGCGCCAGCTTGAGCAGCGCGCCGAACATGTAGAGAAACGGAACCAGTTGCAATACCACGGCCAGCGACAACATGCGCTGAAACGATTCCTGGACGCCCGAGCCCCAGAAATTCATGAGGACCAGAAGGAGCGAGACGCCAGCATGCACCAGCAGCGCGGCGTAAGGTGTTCGGTATTTAGAATGAATGCTGCCCAACCAGCGGGGCATGTAGGAATCGAGACCGGCGACAAACGGAATGCGCGCCGACCCGCCCAGCCACGCGGAGCCGATGCCGGCGATGGACAGGCTGAGCAGAAATGCGAAGGGCGCGATGATCCAGGGAACACCGACGCGCTCGGCCATGCGGGTGACGGCCTGCACGATACCCTGCAGGACGCTGATGTCGGACTTGCTGACTGCGACCAGCAGCGTAAGGGTGGCGCCTATATAAAGGATGCCGGAAAGGACGCCGCCCCAGGCCACCGCGCCGGGCAAAGTCCTTGCGGGGTCCTGAATTTCGTCGCCCATGACGGAGGCAAGTTCGAGGCCGACCAGCCCAAAACAGATCACGCCAAAGGAATTAAGAACGAACCGCGGGTTGGCGGGGATCTGAAAATCAGCCCAGGTCACGCTGGTGCCGAACCTGGCCCAGACGATAAGGCCCAAGCCCATGAGCAATGCCGCCGCGATGAAGGTGCCGATGCCGCCGATATTGTTAATCCACTTGCCGACGCCGAGGCCGACGATGTTGAGGATGACCAGGATCGCCAGCAACAAGATGCAGGCGCTCAGCGCGAAAATTTTATTGTCGGCGAGGCCCTCGTGGCCGGAGCCCAGCGCGAACACCGAAACGCCGACGAAGTAGAGTAGCACCGTGGGCACGTACATCATGTTGTTGGTCCAGTAGCACCAGCCGGACAAGAATCCGTGAAAATTTCCGAACACTTCCTTGGCCCAGAGGTACACGCCGCCTTCACCTGGATACCGATGGGCAAGCTCGATGACCGCAATACCCTGGGGCCAGAAAAACAACACCAGCGAAATGATCCACAGCCAGATGGTGACGCCGCCATTGGCCGCAATGGACGGAACCACGTTTAAATTGAAAACCGCGACGACAAACAGCAGCACCAGATCGCGCTGGCCAAGAACTCGTTTCAGATGCGGCTGGGATTCCGCGTTGCTTGCTTCCTGAGTCAACGATCTTCTCCGAAAACTCTCCGCGGAATCCGGCTGCGGAGGAGGAAAAAACAGATTCCTCGCTTCGCTCGGAATGACAACGCGCGCCAACGAATCATGCGCACGACAAGTTTGGGCGCAGCATGCTGCGCCCCTTCAAAGAAAAATGCGTCAGTGGCCGGCGGCCACGGTTACCATGCCGCGTTCGGCCTGGGCTTTCGCCACGGCCGGCGCGACTTCTTCAAACACCGCGAGGTGCTGGTCGATATCCGCGTCGGTGTGCTGCACGGAAATGGTCCACTGCTCGTCCCACCAGTAGGGCTGGGCGAGCACGCCGCGGTTCACCATGGCGAACCAGTAGTGGCGCCACAGGTCCACGTCAATCTTGGTCCAGTCGCGGTAGTTCCGGATTTCCTGCGGGTACAGCATCAGCGCGCCGTTGACTCCAGCGCTGGCAATGTAAGCCTTCAGGCCAACCTTGCCGACAATGGCGCGATAGCCTTCGGTCAATTTCTTGCTGAGCTTCCCAACGTGTTCGTAGTTCGCGCGCGTCAGCACTTCGCGAAACGTCGCCAGTCCCGCCGCCATGGCCACGCGGTTGGTGTTGTAGGTGCCGCCGTGAAAAACCTTGTGATCGGAGATGAGGCCCATCACTTTGCGGCTGGCTCCGAATGCGCCGAGCGGCAATCCGCCGCCGATGGACTTAGCCAGGCAAATCATGTCCGGCTTCACGCCGAAGTACTCGCTGGCGCCGCCCCAGGCCAGTTTCGCGCCGGTTTTCACTTCGTCGAAAATCAGCAGCGCACCGTTGGCGTCGCACAATTTCCGCAATCCCTCCAGAAAGCCAGGCTGCGGAATGCACAGACCGACGTTCATCAGGATCGGTTCGAGAATAATCGCCGCCACCTGGCCGGGATACTGCTTGAAGCGATTCTCGACGCTCTTCAGATTGTTGAAGCTGGCGACGAGCACATTATCTACCGCCGCTTTGGGAACGCCGCCGCCGCCCGGCACCGAATTGGGCGCGTCTTCGCTGCCGTACTGATCTTCCTTGGGCTTCACGCTGACCAGCGCGGTGTCGTGCAAGCCGTGATACGAGCCTTCAAACTTGATGATTTTGTCGCGACCGGTCGCGGCGCGGGCGATGCGGCAGGCGTGCATGGTCACTTCCGTGCCGCTCGAACCAAACCTAACCATCTCCACCGGGTAGCGCGCGCAAATTTCTTCCGCCAGTTCCCATTCCTGGTCGTGCGGCATGCCAAACGTGGTGCCTTCATGCAATTTTGTTTCGACTGCCTTCACCACCGCCGGGTGACAGTGCCCGGCCATCAGCGCGCCAAAACAAAGGTTATGGTCGATGTATTCGTTGCCATCGATGTCGTGAATCCGGCTGCCCTTGCCGTCTTTCACAAAAATGGGATACGGCTCGTAGTGCCGGTAATTGCTGGCCACGCCCAGCGGAATGCGCTGCTCCGCGCGTTTATGAGAGGCCGCCGACTTCGGCGTGCGCTTCTCATACAGCGCAATCTCTTTATCCAACGCTTCGTACGACATGATGGTTCTCCGAACCAAGCCGGCTCCGCCTCCGCGGCTCCAGCTCTTTGCAGGTCTGTTCCCCGCCGTCAGTGTGCTGCAAAAACTCTTCGCTTCTTTTCAAACGCGCGGAAGCGCGGCCCTCGGCGAGCCGCGCTCCGATTTTTCCGTCGTTGTGCGGCTCGCTAGAAGAGGAACTTCAGACCGAACTGTACTTCTCGCGGGTCTCGTGCCTTCTGCGCAAGTCCGAACGTCGAACCATCCGAAATGTTGCCGTCCACGCTGTAAAGTTGCGTGTGGTTGAACAAGTTGTAGAACTCCGCGCGGAATTCGGCGCGCAGTCGCTCCGTCAGCGCGAAGCCCTTAAACAGGCCGGCATCGAAGTTGGCGATGCCCGGGCTGCAGCAAATCGAGCGTGGCGCGTTGCCGATGGTGCCCGGCGCCGGCCCGCCGAGTGTCGGGTCGTTGGTGAAGGTGTTCTGATCGAACACCACGCCGGAGAGGTGCTGGCAAGGAACGCTATTCCCCGTTAGCTGCTGGTAAATGGGTCCTGTGCCCAGCGCGCAGCCGCCAACCCGTGGATCCACGGTCTTAAACGGAGCCACGAGATTCGGTTCGCCCGGCGGTTCAAAGAAGAAGCTGCTGAATTCTTCAATGTCATCCGCCGACGTGATGCGAATTGGGAAGCCCGTCTGGTAGGTAATAATTCCCGAGGTCTGCCAGCCGCTCAGGACCGCGCCTTTGAAGCCCTGGTACTTCGGCACCGGCAGTTCCCAAACATAGCTGAACACAAAACGGTGCCGCGCGTCGTACAACGACGGCCCGTAGGTCGAATTGAAGTCCACCGGGTTGAGCGAGTTCTCAAAGCTGGACGCATTGTCCAGCGACTTACTGAACGTGTATGCAGCCTGGAATTGCAGTCCGCGCGAGAAGTGCTTCTGCAACATCGCCTGCAGCGAGTTGTAGTTGGAATGCGCCACCGTGTTTTCGCTGAAGATATTGGAGAACACCGGAACGCCGTCCACCGGGCAGCCCACGCCAGTCAACGGAACGCAGTTGGGCGACGAATACTGCCGCAAGCCAACCAGCGTGATCGGGCCGGCATTCGGTCCAGTAACGGTCGGTGTAGGCCCGTAGGGCAGGTGTAGCGTAAAGCCCGCGGGTATCTCTCCAGCGGAAACCGTGTAGGCATTGTCGGCACTGTAAGGGCCGCAGGCGAGACTTGGATCACTGGCCGCGACCGAAATCGCCTGCAAATCATTGCAAGTCTGCGGATTGCCGTGATTGATGTCATACGATGCCAGCAAACGATGGCCTTGCGAACCAACGTAGCCGATCTGGAACAAAATGTTGCCCGGCAGTTCGCGCTTGATCGTCAAGTTGTACTGCGCCGAATACTGCGGGCGCAGAACTTTGGGAAACTCACCGAAGAGCAGAATCGAGCGGAACGTTTCCCAATTAATGGCCGTGCCGCGCGGCGGGTTCAACACGCCATTGAACGGATTCGGCCACGTGGTTCCATCCTGATCCAGGAATGGCGCCTGGAATGTGGGGTTCGCGATGAAGTTGCTTCCGCCGAACGGGGGCTCTGCGCTGAATTGTTCCAGCACCAACTGTTCGATCGGGTTGTAGAACATGCCCCAGCCCAACGTAACGCTGGTCTTGCTTGGTCCGCCGGTAAGCGCCCGCATCAGCCCGTTGGTGGCACCGGGACTCCAGTTCAAGCCCAGCCGTGGTGCAAAGGCTTTCCAATACGTGCTGGTCAGACTCAAAGGAACGCCTTTGTCTCCGGGAAACACCAGCCCCGTCGGCGTGACGCCCGCCGAATTACAATCGGTGATACCGGCGGCGGCGTTGTACAGGGGATCCGTGGGCGGCAGAACGCACGGATAAATAGTGGAGTTCTGTCCCGGACGGAAGGTCTGCACCTTGTGCCCGATGTCGTTGAGCGGGGTGTTCAACTCCCACCGCAGCCCATAGTTCAGCGTAACGTTCGGCTTGATCTTCCAGCTGTCCTGCACGAAAAGATAAAACGATTTACTGCGCACCAGTTCCTGCTGTGCGGAACCCTGGCTGTAGCTGCTGGGCAGCCCCAACAGGTAATTGGAATAGGCATTCCCATCGCTGGCGGCCAGATCGTTTTCTCCGCCAGGCCCGAAGGCGATGGAGCCGTTTACGTTGTAATACAAGAATTGGTCGAACTTCTGGTAGCGAAAATCGCCACCGAACTTGAGGCTGTGGTTCCCTATAATCTTGCTGAAGTTGTCGGACACCTGGAAAGTGTTTCCGACCTGCGGCAACTGCCCTTCAAAGTTGTTGCCCAGTGAAAATCCGCCAGCTACCGAAATGAAGGGCAGTCCTTCTTTGCTGGCGCCCAGGCCCGGATGAATGCCGAAGTCCGGGCTGGTCGGCAAGTTCGCCGTATCGGAAGTGCCAGTAAAGCAAATCGCCGACACCGACCCGCCGCACGAATTCTGCACCAGCGAGGTCACCTTCGGCGTATTGAATTGACCCTGCCCTTCCCGGAAATATGCGAAGCGCAACTCGTTCACCATGGTCGTTCCCAGCGTCCACGTATGCGTCGCGTTGATTTGCTGGGTCCGCGTGCCGGATACGCCCGGAAAGTTGCCCAGGTTTGCACCAGCGGCTTGAAACACCGCAAAAGGATCGAGTGAGCTGTCGTTGTCAAAATAATAGTAGAGCGCTAGTTTCTGGTTCTTGCTGATGTCGTGGTCTACCTTGATCGTGAACTGGTCACCGTTGTCCAGGGAATTTGGTGCCTGTTGAAAAAGGCCGTCCGACGTGGGCTTCACATACTGTTTGAGCAGGCCGACGGAAAGAGGATCAAAGCACGCCGTCGGAATCAGCGCATTGGGAAAAAGAGTTGCGTAGCTCGCCCCGGCGGTAATCGGGATGCCACCATTGGCCGCCATCGTAGCCGCACCGCACGTTGCCCGCGCATTCAAGGTATCTGCGACCTGCTGGCTGGTCAGTGTCCCGGCGAATTGCGCGCCCACGCCGTCGGAAAAATCGCCCAACTGGTTGGCGGCCGTCGGCAGCGGCACCGGATTCGACGAAATGCCCTTCTTGATCCGCCGTCCTTCGTAGGAAGCGAAAAAGAAAGTCTTGTCCTTCTTGATCGGCCCGCCAAATGTTCCGCCAAACTGGTTCTGAATCGAGTCCGGTTTGACCGGATCGTAAAAGCCTTTGGCGTTCAGCACCTTGTTCCGGAAAAACTCGAAGGCGCTGCCGTGCCAGTCATTGGTGCCCGACTTCGTGACCACGTTGATTACCGAGCCGGAATTGCGTCCGTATTCCGCGTCGAAATTGTTGGTGATCACGCGGAATTCTTCGATGCTGTCCGGCGAGGGCTGCACCGCGGGCAGGTTCGCGAACAGGTCGTTGCCGTCCCCGCCGTTCACCGTATAGTTGTTCGACCGGCCGCGGCCTCCGTTCACGGTAACCACTCCAGCCTTATCCGATCCGTAGAACAAATCGTTGCCCAACTGCGACTGCACGCCCGGCTGCAATTGCAGCAATTGGTAAACGTCGCGCTGGTTCAGCGGCAATTCCGTCGCATCGCGCGAATTCACCACCGCTCCCAATTGCGTGGACGTCGTGTCCACCACTGGCGGCTCGCCGGTAACCTCCACGATCTGTTCTGATCCTCCGACCTGCAGCACCACGTCCACGCTGACCACGTCGTTCAAGTGAAGTTCCATGCCCTTGCGGACAAACTTTTTGAAGCCCGCCTGTTGGATCTCAATGGAGTAAGTCCCGATCGGGACTTCCAGAAACAGGTATTCGCCGTTGCTGTTGCTTTCCGCTCCGCGCGTGATATTGGTGGCTTCGTTGACTAGCTGGACCTTGGCACCCGCCACCGTCGCTCCGCTGGAATCGGTCACTGTTCCGCGGATCCGCCCGCCCGTGCTTTGGGCCTTCGTCAGCGGCGCCGCCACCAGCACTGTCAGAACCAGAACGCCAACCACTTGCGCGCACTTCCATAAAAGTGCGCGGATCGATCGCATGCGATTCATGAACTCACCCCTGAACCCCGAAGCTCTCAATTTGCACCGTCATCTTCGAGGTTGCCGTACCCCGCAAACCTTACTATAATCCTGTAAACTTAGGGAAACGTTGCTGCAATGTCAAGCGGAAAGAATTCATCCAAGCCATCGGTTTCCGGCCCCTCCGGCGCAACTTCGGCGGGCGCATCCGCTGCCTCGCTGCGCATCAGCGAAGTCGCCAAACGCGTCGGCATTTCCTCCTCCGCTCTGCGCGCTTGGGAGACTCTTGGACTTGTTGCTCCACAGCGCACCCAGAGCCGCTACCGTCTCTACACCGAGGAAGACGTGCGCCTGCTGCAGCGGGCCATTTTTCTGCGCCGCGCGCGCGGCCTCAATCCCGCCGCCATCGTTCACGTGCTCAAACGCCAGGGCGTTGTCTCCGTCCCTGCCGAAAACACTGCCTCTCCCGGTCTGCGCTTCCGCCGCCTTCGCCAGCGCCGCGGCCTCTCTCTGGCTCAGGTTGCAAAAGCCACCGGCGTCTCCGTCGGCTTCCTCAGCGCTCTCGAACGCGGCCAGATGAGCGCCTCCGTCGGCACCCTTCGCCGTATCGCGCGCTACTACCGCACCAACATTCTTTCTTTTTTTGAACCGGCCAAAGACAACTCGCGTCTCGTTCGTCCCGGCGAACGCAAGGTTCTCGAAACCACCAAGGGCGTGCGTATGGAACTTCTCGCCTGGGGCAACACCGCCATGGAGCCGCATCTCTTCCGCGTCAAGCCCGGCGGCAACAGCGGCGAATCCTACACTCACGAAGGTGAGGAATTCCTTCACATTCTGCGCGGTGAATTCGAAATCTGGCTGAATCACGACGAACACTATGTCTTGCAGCCCGGCGACAGCCTGTATTTCCAAAGCTCCACTCCGCATCGCTGGAGAAATCCCGGCAAAACCGAGTCCTGGCTGCTCTGGATCAACACACCGCCCACTTTTTAGATTTTGTAGTGGCGGGTCTTCAGACCCGTGCTTTCGCGCTTGTCCTGCGGTATCTTGTGCCTCTCGCGCTAATGTTTCGGAGGGTTAATGAAACGCGCCCTGCTCCTGTTCGCCATTCTCGCGGTCGCTTGTTTCGCCAACTCCTGCGCCAAGTCCGAGCCCACCCTGAGTCTCCTGGTCTGGGAAGGTTACGCCGACCCCTCCTTCGTCCACGACTTTGAACTCTCTCACCACTGCAAAGTCACCGCGTCCTACATGGGCTCCAGCGACGAACTCATCGCCAAACTGCGCGGCGGCAGCGCTTCCAATTACGACGTCATTTCTCCTTCCAGTGACGTGGCCACTTCCATCGTCAAAGCCAATCTCGCCGCACCGCTTGACCTCTCCAGGATTCCTTCTTATCCCCAACTCTCCGCCAAGCTGCGCGACTCCACGCTCGTCAAAGCCAACGGCCAGGTTTACGGCGTCCCTTTCATGTGGGGGCCCAATCCTCTTCTGTATGACACCACCGCTTTCCCGCAGCCTCCGGATTCCTGGACCGTTCTCTGGGATCCCAAATATCGCGGAAAAGTTTCTCTGTGGGATGAACTTTCCAGCATCTACATGGCCGCGCAAATCCTCGGCTACGACAAGCCCGACCCCAGCCAGCTCTACAATTTGTCCGACGAACAGCTCGAAGCCGCCAGGAAAAAACTCCTCGAACTGAAACCCAATGTTCGCAAGTTCTGGTCCACCGGCGGCGAACTCACCAACCTTTTTCAGAACCACGAAATCGTTCTGGCTATGGGCTGGCCGCTCAATACCGCGCAGCTTCGCAAACTCAATTTCCCCATCGGCGAAACCATCCCCAAAGAAAACACCACCGGCTGGATTGACCACCTCATGATCACCGCCGCCAGCACCCGCAAGGATCTCGCCACAGAATTTCTTGCCTACATGGTGGAGGCTAAAACCCAGAAGCTGGTCACCGACGTCACCCATTACACTCCGGCCAATCCCGGCGCCGCGCAATTCCTCTCCGACGATGAGAAAAAATCGCTGCACCTCGATAATCCCGATGCCTATATGCAGCGCATCTACTTCTGGCAGGATGTTCCGCGCCGCGCCAAGTACAACGAAATCTGGAATGAGGTTAAGGCCGCGCAGTGACCCCCGCGGCCGCCATCGCTCCTTCCGTCGCGCCGGGCGAAACGTTACTGGAAGTGCGCGCGGTCAGCAAACGCTTTGCCGCGCGTGAAGTTCTCAAGACACTTTCGCTCCGGATCGCTTCCGGAGAATTTCTTACGCTGCTCGGCGAAAGCGGCTCCGGCAAGACCACCTTGCTCCGCCTCATTGCCGGATTCGAACAGCCCAGTGCTGGCGAAATCTGGATGCACGGTACTAGGCTCGACACTCTGCCGCCTTACAAACGCCGCGTCAACACGGTCTTCCAGCAATACGCCCTATTCCCGCATTTGAATGTAAGCGAAAATGTCGCTTACGGTCTGCATGCCGCCGCAACACCCAAAGTGGAAATCGCCGCGCGCGTCAAAGATGCTTTGCACATGGTGCGCATGCAGGAATACGCCGGCGCCAAACCCACAAAACTTTCCGGTGGCCAGCAGCAGCGTGTGGCCCTCGCTCGCGCGCTCGTCAATCGCCCCGAGCTGCTCTTACTCGATGAGCCGCTCTCCGCGCTTGACGCCAATCTTCGCAAGGAAATGCAGTCCGAACTGAAATCGCTGCAGCGCGAAGTCGGCATCACCTTCTTGTTTGTTACCCACGATCAGGAAGAAGCTATGGCCCTTTCCGATCGCATCGCCCTTCTCCGCAACGGCGCCCTCGAACAGGTCGCGTCTCCCCGCGAAATTTACGCCCGCCCCGCGACTGCCTACACCGCCCAATTCATCGGCCAGACCAATCTTCTGCGCGGCACCATCAGCGCCGGCATCGCCACTTGCGCCGACTTTTCATTTCTCTGCTCGCGTGCCGACGGCCCGCAACTCTTCTCTCTCCGCCCGGAGTCCATCGCGCTCGCCTCTGCCGCTTCAGAAACCGATAATGTCGTCCGCTTCTCCGCCGCGATTCGCCAGCAAATCTATTCCGGCGCAACCGTCCTCCTCGAATTGCAAACCTCCTCCGGTTCCCTCCTGCGCGCCCGCGTTGCCTCTCGCGAGCAGCTCTCCGGCTCCCACGACTTTGCCTTTCCCGCTTCCGAACTAATCCCGGTAAAGGATTGAGCATGAAAACGCCAGTCGCCATTCCCGAGTCGGCAATCGCCAGCTACTGACCCATGTACTCCCGCAGCTACAAACTCCTCGTCTCGCTGCCGCCCATCCTCTGGGTCGCCTGCTTCCTGCTCTTTCCCTACGCGCTTATGTTCGCGCACAGTTTCTGGAGCGTCAGTGACGGCGTAATCCTTCACAACTGGAACCTCGGCAATTACGCCACGCTGTTTGACAACCCCCTGTACCTGCAGGTGCTCTTTCGGACTGCCCGCATCGCTGCTTCCGTCACCATCCTCTCCGTTCTGCTGGGCTATCCGCTCGCCTACTACCTTTCGTTTCATGCCGGCCCGCGCAAGCAACTTCTCTATCAGCTGGTTATCGTGCCGCTCTGGGTCAGCTACCTGGTTCGCGGCTATGCCTGGAAGACCATTCTCGGCAGCGACGGCGTTCTCAACGGCTTCCTACAATATCTGCACCTCACCCACGAACCGGTTTCCGCTTTTCTCTACAGTCCTTTTGCCGTGGTGCTGATGCTCACTCACATTTACACGCCCTTCGTC
>Ga0209579_10003471_pt1 | contig 11447 bp, 9 predicted proteins | sample Coa_R1_2_FD_187152 | JGI IMG/M metagenome (GOLD analysis project Ga0209579, IMG submission 187152) | Surface soil microbial communities from Centralia Pennsylvania, which are recovering from an underground coalmine fire - Coalmine... | ecosystem: Environmental > Terrestrial > Soil > Unclassified... | reverse complement strand
TTGCACGCTCTGTCGCGGTGAAGTGCTAGGGTTGCTGTAATTTGGAAGTGGGATGCATCCTTCGGTTTGAACGTCTGGCGGCGTTCGAATCGATCAACCCAAGGAGCATCCCAGATGGCAAGAGTACCGGCATCGAAGCAGACGCGGAAGCGATTGGAAGAACTATTTGACGGACGCGGGCCCGCGGAGGGCGATCGCGGCGAGTTGGTGAAGCTGGCGGCGCGCTTGATCGTGGAAGAGGCACTCGAAGAGGAAGTCGAGGACGTGGTCGGTCGCGGCTATTACCAGCACGGCGACGGAGCGGGCGGACAGCGCAACGGCTATCGGCGCGGCAAGCTCGACAGTGCCGAGGGTCGCATCGAGTACGCGGTGCCGCAGGTGCGTGGCACGGTAGAGCCGTTTCGTTCGGCGATCCGCGCGGCGCTGGGTAGCCGCACCGAGGAACTGGAGCGACTCGCCATTGAGATGTACGCGCGCGGGCTGTCGGTGCGCGACATCGAGGCCGCCTTCACCGATGTGAACGGCAAGAGCCTGCTCTCCAAGAGCGCGGTGAGCCAGATTACCGAACGCCTGTGGACGGACTACCAGAGCTTCGCGGGTCGCGAGCTCGGCGAGCATCGCCTGGTGTACCTGTTCATCGACGGCATCGCCGAGCGGTTGCACTTGGGGCAAGCCCGTGAAGCGGTGTTAGCCGCGTGGGGCATTACCGAGCACGGCGAGAAGTTGTTGCTCGGGCTGTGCCCGGGCACGAAGGAGGATACGGCGAGCGCTCGGGAGTTCTTGCGCGATCTGAAGACGCGCAATCTGCACGAGCCAATCCTAGTCGTCAGCGACGGCGCGCCGGGGCTGATCCGTGCGCTGGAAGAAGTGTTTCCTAAGAGCCTGCGCCAGCGGTGCCTGGCACATCGGGTGCGCAATCTGGAGGGCAAGGTGCCTGCCGAGCGCTGGCGGGAAGTGAAAGCCCAGGCGCTGGCGGCCTACACCGCCGCCTCGCCGATGCTCGCTCGTCTGGCCAAAGAAGAATTTGTCAAGCGCTTCGAGCGCGAGCTGCCGAGCGCGACGGCCTGTTTCCTCGATGACTTCGAAGCGTGCATTGCGCACTTGCGCCTGCCAATTGCACACCGTCGAGTCATTCGCACCACGAATTTGCTCGAGCGGCTGTTCGGTGAAGAGCGCCGGCGCACGAAAGTGATTCCGCATGCGTTCGGTGAGCGAGCGGTGCTCAAACTGATGTACGCGGCGTTGATCCGTGCCAGTCAGTCGTGGCGACGGGTTGTGATCAGCGAATTCGAGTTGAAGCAGATCGGCGAACTGCGCAACGAACTCGACAACGAGTTCAAAGAACGAATGACTGTCTCAAAAGTGCAACGCGCGTCCCACGAACGAATTTACAGCAAGCACGGGACTTGACCCTTCGTAGCTGTCGACTTGCCTCAGCCAATACTGCGACGCGTGCTACATGCGTCGGCGTAATCTTCGCGTGAACCAGGTGGGTAATCGTTCCTTTAGTACGCATACCGAGCATCACTCGTCGTTGGCCAAAGCAGCGGGAGAAAGTAGATCGACAGCAGTACAGCGGTCGTGTCCTACACGCGTTCCCGGGACCGTGACAAAAACGTGACAAACTCGGCGGCGATCTGCGTGCATCTATGGGGAAGGGCGGGCCAATACACGCTAAAAAACGCCTATAGTTGAAGCTCTTAATCCGTTGGTCGTAGGTTCGATCCCTACACGGCCTACCAACTAATCAACAGGTTGCGCGCTCGTCGTGGCAACCTGTTTTTCTTTCTGTACACCAAAACGTAGCAAGTCGGTCGGCTGCGCGTCGCAATTGCTCCGGCGCGAAGTGCGCGTAGCGCTTGACCATCGCTTCGGACTTCCACGCGCCGAGCTCCTGCAGCTCGCCCAGCGTCGTGCCGGCCATGACGTGCCAGGTGGCCCACACGTGCCGCAAGTCGTGCCAGCGGAAGTTCTCGATGCCGGCGCGTTTGAGTCCCTTCTTCAACGCTTTGGTGTTCACGCTTTTGAGCGGCCGACGATGAAACGTGAACACGCTCGTCGGATGCTTGCCGCGCTCCTCGCGTAGCACCGCCATCGCTTCGTCGTTGAGCGGCACGCCAATCGCCTCGCGCGCCTTCGCTTCGTCGGCGTGAATCCACGCCGTGCGACGTTCGAGATCGACCTGCGACCACTTGAGATGAAGCACGTTCGATTGGCGCAAGCCCGTCGCAAGCGCGAAGCGCATGAGCTGCCGTTGATGCGGAGCGAGCGCTGCGAGTAGTCGCGTCGCCTCCTCCCTCGTTAACCATCGCACTCGCCGCTTTGGCTCGCGATAGAGCGTAATTGCCGGCGCCTTCTCGATCCATTGCCACGGACCCGCGGCTCTGCGTAGCACGGCGCGAATGAGCGCGAGGAAGCGGTTGGCGGTCGCGCGAGAGCTGTGCTGCGCTTTCGCTTCGCCGATCGCCTGGACCTCGTCGCGCGTGATCGTGTGCAGCATACGACCGCGGAAATACTGGTCCAGCCATTGGAACTTGCGTCGATCTTCGGCCGCCGTGGCCTTGTGCGCCTTCTCCTCGCACCAGCGCACTACGGCTTGTTGCCAGGTGTAGCTTGGCCGTTCGCCGAGACGATGGACGCGCCAGAGTTCCGAGCGCAATCGATCGAGCCATTCCTGCGCTTCCTTCCGCTTCGCGGTGCCACTAGAGCGGCATACGCGGCTTCCGTCTGGGAGGCGGATCGCAGCCCACCAGATGCGGCTATCAGGACGTTTGTAGAGCGACATTGACTCTCCTTGTCGCTTACGGCGTCCGCGCAACCATAGTGTGCGCGGGCCCAGGTAATGAGGTCAATTTCGACGAAGCGCCAGACGCGACCGACCTTGAAAGCGGGGACGTCGCCGCTCGCGGCGAGGGCACGCATCGTAACGGGATGCAGACGCAGCAGCGTGGCGGCTTCGATCAGTGTGAGAAAGACAGCGGGCATTGCGAAGCTCGCGACGGTTACCGTCCGAGGTACACGCTCGTGACCTGCTCGCGACCGTGGCCCATCTCGTGGCTGATCTGAACTCGCGCCTCACGATCGATCGCTCTTTGCTTCGCAGTGAGCTGCTTCGCTTTCGGTCCGCCCTGCGCCGGACATTTCCACCCGGTGAGTTCCTCGTAACGGACCTGCGCGTAGCGATGCCGGTGCCCGTGGACACCGTGAATCCCGACGCGATCGCATTCGGCGCGGAAGTGCGAGAGGTAGTCACGGTACGTCGCGTAACCCGGCGCGACGAGGCTCTTCCCATTCGCCATCGCTTTCGCTTCGTCCACGAGCTCGCGCTGCTCGGGCGTGCGAATCGGGATCTCGCGCTGGCGGCCGCCCTTGGTCCACGAATCCTTGAGCACGAGCGACGTGCCTCGATCGGCCCACGACGGCACGATCTTGATCGACTCCTCGCGGCGCAATCCGAAGAGCGCCTGGAGCCGTAGCGAGATTCGGATGCACGCCGTGCGAACGTTGTCGAGCTGTTGCGCGACGAGGTCCTTGGCTTTGGAGACATTGGTGACGTAGACGCGGTCCGGAATGCGGTAGGCGGCGTTCGTGCGCGCGACGACGTTCTGCTTGCCGACTTTCTCGGCCCACCAGCGCAGCGCGGTCATGCGGTTCTTCACCGTGCCGGGCGAAAGCTTCTCGGCGAGCCAGCGCTCGACCAGTTTCTCGACGTGCTTGGGTTTCAGGCTGTGCGCGTCCATGTGGCGAAATCCCATCTCGTGCAGCTGATCGGCGATCTGGTCGAGCAGATGTCCGCGATCTGCCTGGGTGGCAAAGCTGCCGTCGCGGTTGCGCTGGCAGAGTTGCTTCAACGCGTAGTTCAGGTCGCGCATCGCCGTTTCCTTTTGGGCGGCCGTGCTGGCGCCGGCGCCCGCGCCTTCGGCAGCGCGTGCATCGCCGCGATCTCTTCCAAGACCGCAGCCAGCAACAGGAGCTCGACATCGGTCGCCACCGTGCCGCACTTCGCCACGTGGCGCCTTTCCTCTTCGATCCGTTTCCTCGCCATCGCCCAGCTCCAGTTCAGAACTCGTATAGAAGGCGCCAGGAGCGCCGATTCTTGTGCGTCGGTGTCAACCCAGTCGGGTAAGTGTTTCTGCTCTCCTGGTAGGCCTTGGCCGGTCAGGGGGAACATCGAGCACGGGACACCACTCCCGTTTCGTGCGGTTTCTCTGCTGCTCGCCGGCGCCGCACGGCGCCTCGTGGCGTCGCGATCGCGCTCTCCCGGGAGAGCGCCAATCGCGAGAGCCATTGACCCAGGGCTCGACGGGTGCCGGTAGGGCACGTCGGTGTTGCTCGATCCGTTTCGTGGACCACGCGGAGTCATTCACCCAAGACTCGCGGAGTGCCCGTCGGGCACGCGGTACTTCGGTAGTTCTGCGATCCGTGACGCGGATCATTCGCCGAGGTGCGTTGCACACCTCGGGGCAGAAGACGTGACGGCAGGGCCGTCACGTGGATTCCGAGGCCTCGTCATGCGAGGCAAGCCGTTGACAATCGCGCCGACGGTGGTAGGCGCGCGTACGTCACTAGCGGCGCCGCTAGTGGACGACGCGCGTGCGCGAATGCGCGTGCGTGCGCGCTACGGCCTGCCGCCGCGGCGCCCGGCGAGCTCGTTGGCTCGCCTTGCGCGCGCGACGTCAGACCTTGCGCACGACGCACCGCCATCAGCGGCGATCGGGACGGCTCGGATGAAGAGCGAGCCGACGGAGGCTCGCGTTGATTCCAGTGCAGCGCCGGCCGGTAACGCGGACCCGCGGCATCGGCTACGTTGCGTGCCGACACCTCGTGCCTCGCTACCGTGGCGATGCACCGCCCGCAGCGCTTCCGGGTCAGGCCCGGAATCGCCACGGTCTTAAGGACGCCGAAGCGTCCACGCCAGGCGACCAACGACATCGCCCGGCGCTTTGGAACGAACCCGGCGCCGGTGAAGGCGTGAGCGCCAGGCCACCCTTGGTGGGTGTCTACCGCCGATCGTCGCGGGGACGAGCGGCGCTTGCTTCAGCCGCACGGCGGCGATTTACTCTTCGGTCGCTTGGGCCACCGCCGGCGCGACCTCGCGGGGGCGATCCTCGACGAAACTGCGATCAACGTTTTGGAAAACGATCGTGTTGATGCAGCGAACTGCAGATTGGGCACGTAGCCTCACGTGCCGTCGGCGATCGGAACACACCTTTGCTCCGGCGCGTTGCGGACCTTGACGGCCCGCGCTTCAAGGCGGTTAACGCCCGCAACGCTCGGCGTTCATCCCCGAGATCTTGTCCGCGATGGACATGAACAGCAGCGATCAAAGTATTGATGCGGTCCTGACGTTCGTCAAGAGCGCAGGAGGGCTAACGTCGAAAGCCCCCCGATTTGCTGGCCATTTCGCCTGCAAGTCTTGCAGCGTCGCCAACAGGCGCCGTCGCGGGGCGGTGACAGATGCTCTGGCCGCTAGACGATCGCAGGCGATTGACGCTAGACGTACAGCGTCAGCGGGCGCTACGATTCGGCTCAATGGTCCAGAGCGATCGCGACGAGCGTTGCGCGAAATCGCGCAATGGCGAATTGCTTCGAGAGTTCGCCTGGCCCGACGACAAGAGTTCCCTCCAACGTCGAGATCGTTACCGCCATTGAAAGGATTTGACGATGGCCCGTAGACCGACCCATCCCGGCGAGATCCTCGCTGCAGAGCTTGAAGAGCTTGGCGTCAGTCCGACCGAACTTTCACGGCAAATTCGTGTGCCCGCAAATCGCATCAGCCAGATCATCAACGGCAAGCGTGCGATTACCGGCGACACTGCGCTGCGTCTGGCCCATTGGTTCGGCACGAATCCGCAGTTCTGGATGAACCTGCAGGCGCTCCACGAGGTGCGGCTGGCTGAACAGCAAGCGGGGACGGAAATCAAAAGACTTCCGACCAAACCCGCGAGATCCAAGACCGACCGCCCGCGTCCGGCGTAGGGCAGGACGATGGCAAAGGCGAACAAAGAGAGTAGAAACGGTGCGGGTGACATCGACTACGAGGCGCAGCTATGGCAGATGGCCGACGCGCTTCGTGGCAGCATGGACGCCGCGGAGTACAAGCACGTCGTCCTCGGGCTTATCTTCCTGAAGTACATCTCCGACGCGTTCGAGGAACGGCGCGACTATCTGCGGCGCGCAGTCGACGATCCGAAGGACGAGTATTACCTAGCGCCGTCGACACGCAGTCGCGAACACGCGATCAGCAGACTCCTCGAGGATCCGGACGAATATCGCGCCCAGAACATCTTCTGGGTGCCGCCAGAGGCGCGCTGGACCAGCCTGAAGGCGCAGGCTCGCCAGTCGACGATCGGTCAACTCGTGGACGACGCGATGGCCGGAGTCGAGCGCGACAACCCTGTACTGAAGGGCGTGTTGCCGAAGGAATACGCACGGCCAGCCCTCGACAAGACGCGGCTTGGTCAGCTCATCGATCTCGTTAGCAACATCTCGTTTGCTTCTCCTTCATCATCGACGGGAGAAAGTTCCGCTGGGAAGCAGCACGCGCATGACCTCCTCGGCCGCGTCTACGAATACTTCCTCTCGCAATTCGCGAGCGCGGAGGGTAAGAAAGGCGGCGAATTCTATACGCCACGCTGCGTGGTCAAGCTCCTGGTCGAGATGCTCGAGCCCTATCGCGGCCGCGTGTACGACCCATGCTGCGGCTCATCCGGCATGTTCGTGCAGTCGGTCGAGTTTATTCGAGCGCATGCCGGCGGAAACGGCAACGGCGGCAGGACGAAGAGTGACATCTCGATCTACGGGCAGGAGTCGAACTACACGACGTGGCGCCTCGCGCGCATGAACCTCGCGATCCGCGGCATCGACGGTCAGATCGCCCACGGCGACACCTTCCACAACGATCGGCACCCAGACCTCAGGGCCGACTTCATTCTCGCTAATCCGCCGTTCAACATCTCCGACTGGGGCGGCGAGCGCTTGCGCGACGACAAGCGCTGGAAGTACGGTGTGCCGCCGGCAGGCAACGCCAACTTCGCTTGGGTGCAACACATCGTCCATCACCTCGCGTCCGCGGGTGTCGCTGGCTTCGTGCTCGCCAACGGCTCGATGTCGTCCAATCAGTCGGGAGAAGGCGAGATCAGGAGGAGTCTGATCGAAGCTGATCTTGTCGATTGTATGGTCGCGCTTCCGGGTCAGCTCTTCTACTCAACGCAGATCCCGGCGTGCCTATGGTTCCTCGCACGCGACCGGAAGAACGGAAAGTTCCGCGATCGCCGTGGACAGGTGCTCTTCATCGATGCCCGCAATCTGGGACGCATGGCGGATCGAACACACCGCGAGCTTACTGACGGCGACATCGCGCGTATCGCCGGCATGTATCACTTATGGCGAGGAGAAGAGACGGTTCGCAACGGGCTAGTTGGAGAATACGAAGACGTCCCAGGTTTCTGCAAGAACGCAACGGTTGATGAGATACGTAAGCACAGCCATGTACTTACTCCTGGGCGTTATGTTGGCGCCGAGATCCAGGAGGACGACGGCGAGGCCTTCAATGAGAAGATGAAGCGGCTAGTGGACCAATTGCGCGAGCAGCAGGCCAAGGCCGCAGAACTCGATGTCGCCATTGCCGCCAATCTAAGGGAACTCGGGTATGGCGCCTAAATGGCCGATTAGGACAATCGGCGAGTGCGCGTCCTCGGAACCATACTCGACTCAGATCGGACCGTTTGGTAAAGCACTGATGGCCCATCAATACACCGATTCCGGTGTCCCTGTTCTCCGCGGCGTGAACGTCAATCGCGGTCGCTTTCACGATGATGACTTCGTCTTCATCGACGATGAAACGGCCGATCGCCTCGATAAATTTCAATCCTTTCCCGGCGATGTGCTTCTCGTGCACAAGGGCACGCTCGGTCAGATAGGGTTGATGCCCACGACGCGAAAGTATCCGCGTTACATCATGGGCAACAGCATGATGCGAGTGCGATGTGATCCGGCGATACTCGTACCTGAATATCTTTATTACTGGCTATCGTCCGCCGATGGTCAGCACTATCTATACAGCCGCGTCTCCCAGGTGGGCGTTCCGCAAATCCAAAGACCCCTTAGCACCCTCCGGCAAGCTGTGCTTCCAGTTCCCCCGGTCGCTGAGCAACGCGCCATCACGCATATCCTCGGCACGCTGGACGACAAGATCGAGCTGAATAGGCGAATGAACGAGACGCTGGAGTCGATGGCGCGTGCGCTCTTCAAGTCGTGGTTCGTCGACTTCGCCCCAGTGCGCGCCAAAGCCGAGGGCCGCGATCCTGGCCTCGCCAGGCCACTTGCCGATCTGTTCCCAGCCCGCCTCGTCGCCTCCGATCTCGGCGAGATTCCTAACGGGTGGGCGATGGCACCGCTCGGCGACTACTTCGATGCAGTGAAGGGTGTTAGCTATAAGGGGGACGGGCTCGCCGATTCCGGTATGCCGCTACACAACCTGAACTCGGTCTACGAAGGTGGCGGGTACAAGTACGAAGGTATCAAGTACTACACGGGTGAGTACCGCGATCGACACTTAGTGCGACCTGGTGACGTCATCGTGGCGAATACTGAGCAAGGGCACGATCGCTTGCTTATAGGGTACGCAGCGCTCGTACCAGCCTTGTTCGGCGATCGCGGCATCGCTAGCCATCATATCTATCGTTTGAGGGCAAAACCCGGCAGCGCTCTCACGGAAGCGTTCCTCTGCCACCTGCTCAACTCGCCGAGGATGCACGACTTCGTCAGCGGATACGCTAATGGCACGACGGTCAATATGCTTCCCATCGACGGAGTCCAGCAGCCACTTATCGCCTGCCCTCCATCCCCCTTGGTTGCGGCCTTTACGACATTGGCGCTCAACATGGAGCGGCGTCGCGAAGAGATGATCTCAGAGTCGCGCGCCCTTGCGGCTTTACGCGATGGACTGCTGCCTAGACTGATTTCGGGTAAGGTCCGCGTGAACGTCGCAAGAGACATCGTGGAAAGAGCGCCCGTTTAGCCCTCAGAGTCATGGCTTGGAACGACGGTCTCGACGGCGTAGCGCTGACCATCGCCGGAATTGACGCAAGTTCGCTCCGCGTCATGGCTGGCCCCGGAACAGGGAAGTCATTTGCGATGAAGCGGCGCGTCGCGAGGCTCCTCGAAGCAGGCGCAGATCCGACGCGTATTCTTGCCGTTACATTCACGCGGAATGCGGCGCACAGTCTGGTGAAGGACCTTGGAGATCTCGGCCTCGATGGCTGCGATGAAATCAAGACGGGAACGCTCCACGCTTTTTGCTTTTGGCTGCTCCGTCAGCAGCACGTTTTCGATTACTTGGGTCGCGTAGCCCGACCACTGATAACGTTCACGTCAGCGGGCGTCTTGCAGTACGAAGGCAACTTCCTCCTCGAAGATCTCATCGCCGGAGGTAGTTTTGGCCATAAGCGCGATTGCACCAAGCGGATTCGAGCGTTCGAGGCTGCTTGGGCGCGACTGCAATCTCAGGTTCCCGGTTGGCCGCCCGACGCTGTCGACAAAGCGTTTCACAGCGAACTGCTTCGATGGCTGCGATTTCACCGCGCTATGCTTATCGGTGAAGTCGTACCGGAGGCGCTGCGCTTCTTGCGCAACAACCCGGCGTCGTGGGTGTTACGCGCGTTCGATCACGTTATCGTCGATGAGTATCAGGATCTCAATCGCGCCGAACAGGAGCTAATCGATCTACTTGCTGCGCATGGGGCGACTGCCATAGTTGGCGACGTCGATCAGTCGATATATCGCTTTCGGCATGCCAATCCGGAGGGCATCGAAGAGTATTCACAGACGCATGCAAATACGCATGATGAAAGCCTAACCGAATGCCGACGCTGCCCTCTCGCAGTGGTGCAGATCGCAGACCATCTCATTCGTCACAACCATCATCCAGCGGCCCCGGCACGCTTGATTCCGAAACCTGGCAATCCGGCCGGCAGCGTTCGCATAGTGCAGTGGGCGTCTGTCGAGGAAGAGGCTCAAGGACTATCGGACTGCATTGCGTGGCTTGTTCGGCAGCAAGGCTACCAACCAGGCGAGATTCTGGTTCTGACCCCGCGTCGCCTGCTCGGTTATCTGATCCGAGACGGGCTGCAGGCGCGCAACGTCCCGGTACATAGCTTCTATCACGAGGAGGCGCTAGACAGCGACGCCGCGCAGCGAGCCCTGGCGGTCTTAACGCTGTTGGTCGATAGAGAAGATCGGGTGGCATTGAGGTGGTGGCTGGGGCATGGTAGCCCCAGCGCGCGCAAGGACGCATATCGCAAAGTAAGAACCCATTGTGAAGAACACGGCCTTTCGCCATGGAACGCCCTAGTTGAGATGAGGGGAGGAGCGCTCGTTTTGCCGCAGACCTCGGCGCTAGTCGAGAGATTCAGCGAATTGGAAACTTTGATTCAATCAGTGACGAGCCTCGATCTTGCTCAGTTGGTCGATGTGCTCCTTCCTGCGGATGCAGGATGCGACGCATTGCGTGAGGCCGCGGTGTTAGCGATCGCCGAAGTGGAAACGGTGGAGGAACTGGTGGAGGCGCTTAAGACGGTCGTCAGCCAGCCGGAGATGCCCGAGGAAGGCGATTACGTGCGAGTGATGAGTCTGCACAAGTCAAAGGGGCTCACGAGCAGGGCGACGGTAGTGGCGGGCTGCGTGCATGGCCTGATCCCGTTTGAAGATGAGAGGCAGTCAGCGAACGAACAGGAGGCCGCGCTAAACGAGCAGCGGCGCCTCTTTTATGTGGCCATTACCCGTTGCACGGAACGGCTCGTGCTCTCATCGTTTACCATGATTCCTAAGAACGTCGCGTATAGGATCGGCGCTCGCGTGGTAAGAGGCCGAGCTCAGATCGGTAGGACGATTGCCAGCCAGTTTTGGGCGGAGTTGGGCCCTGATGCGCCGGCTCGCCAATCGGGAAACGATTGGCGTCAGAGTGATTTTGCTTAGGAGGTCGACTTTATAGGCGCCGCGATTAGGTCGATGGCCGCGCGCTCCGAGCGGCGCCGGCTGAGCTGTGGCAAACCGTTGACACATATTCATAAAAGTCTACAATTCGCCACATGCCCGCCGCCACCGACCGCGATAGGACGCTTAAGCTCGCCCGCCGCCGGGGTGGCGTAGCGGCACGCGAGCTCTCCGAGGCAGGTATCCATCGGCAGGTCCTGAGCCGGCTCGTCGACTCAGGCGAGCTGGAACGTGTCGCGCGCGGGCTTTACCGTGTACCCGACCGACCGGTGACCGAGCACCACGGGCTCGCTGTGGCGAGTGCTGCCGTCCCGCACGGCGTCATCTGTCTGCTTTCGGCGCTGGCCTTTCACGGCATCGGCACCCAGCTTCCTCACGAGGTGTGGATAGCGATCGAGCGGCGCGCGCGGCGGCCGACGTTGCGTCATCCACCGTTGCGCATTGTGCGTCCT
>Ga0209579_10003470_pt1 | contig 11448 bp, 5 predicted proteins | sample Coa_R1_2_FD_187152 | JGI IMG/M metagenome (GOLD analysis project Ga0209579, IMG submission 187152) | Surface soil microbial communities from Centralia Pennsylvania, which are recovering from an underground coalmine fire - Coalmine... | ecosystem: Environmental > Terrestrial > Soil > Unclassified... | reverse complement strand
AACGGCCGGTTTGTGTCCTGGCCTACGCGGCCCAGAAAGTACGGTGTGGCGGAGAGATCAACGCAGAAGTTGATGCCACGCAGCTTGTTGATGCGGTCGAGGCCTTCGATCCATATGGTCGCTTCTTTGTAGAACTCGTCGATCTCGTCCTCGTCGTCCTCGTTCGGCTCAGGCTCATCCTGGCGGATTCGGTACGCATGGTGCGCTTCATCGTTCATCACCAGGATGTTCTGCTTGTTCCCCACGTCTCGCCCGAGGACACGCTTGATCACGGCCTGGTCGCTCTCGACGTACCGGTCCCGATACACCTTCGCGTATTTCAGGTTGCCATCGTGATCGACTTCCTCGAGTTGAACTTCAAGGATTCCGGCCGCAACCTGGCGGTCATACTCCTCCTTAGTCAGGTATCGCCGGCCGCGCGCCACGGTGGACTTTGCGCTGATGTGCACGATCTCCGGCACTACCTCATGCCGCCCCGCTTTGAGCACCCGTGCGCCAACGCCACCCGTCTGTGTCGATTGCGGCTCGAATACATGCCAGTTCGTGACGAGCACGGCACCTTGTGAGAGATCCGGCATCAGATCCTGAGACACGAGATCAGATTTGCGATAGAGACTGGCGTCGCCGAGCCGCGGATCAAGCTCGCCGAGACGGCTGCGAATCGTGACGTTGGGACACACAACGAGCACGACGTCGGAGTAGCGCGCGTTCGCCCGATCGTGGACCTTGTTGAGAATGCTCCATGAGGCGATCATCCCCATTACAGTTGTCTTACCCGACCCCGTCGCCATCTTGCAGGCGTAGCGGGTGAAGGCTTTGTAGCCGAGGTCGGCCTTCTGTTTCCCGCTTGGCTCGTCCGTCGGAATCGAGATGCCCTGCAGAAAATCGCGACGGGCCTCGTTGAGAAAGATGACGGTCTCGACTGCTTCGAGCTGCGCGAAGAAGAATCGGAATCCTCGTCCGTCGCGTCGCCAGTAATTCAACAGCTCTAGTGTCGTCGCCGTGACGCCAGGGTAGCCCTCGGCGCGCCATTGCTTCACGCGGGTGCGAATCAGATTGACGAGCTTGAGTTCAATCGCGGTGCCGGTTGCGCCACTCGTCTCGGGCTGCTCAGACGCGGGCGCCGGAAAATAATATGTGGCGGGACGCCGGCCTACGCGCTTGTCCGGCTCTCGGCCCTCCGCAAGATGCCAATGGCACGCCGGCTCTTCGAAAGGCGTGCAGATGATTGCCTCGGGAACTTCGAAGTCGCTCATTGACCGAAGGCCCGCACGATCATGTCCAGCGTTTCGCGCACATCTTGATGAATCTCGCCCGGCGTCATCAGGGCCGCGATCTCGTGGTAGCGCGTGTACGGCAGACTGGGAAGACCAGCAGCGCTGAGCGCGGGAGGGAGAATCTTTGTCCGCGCCTTCGTCGAATTGAGATAGTCGTGATCGCCGAGTGGCCGAGCGATCACAGCCGGCGGCAGATTCTCATTCAGAAACGTCCGAAGATCCGCAATGTGCTGGCTAGATGAACCGTCACCGACGGCAGCGGCGACGAACCGCGCTAACGCGTCCGGGTGCACGAGGTAGCTCTCTATCTCGTAACGCTTCCAGCGCCAGCGCTGAAGTCCTGATCCCGTGACTGATGTGGAGCCGATTCCGGGCTGATCGTCACCGTCAACGAGGCGAAACCCCGGCAGCGTTCGAACCAACTGCAGCGCATCGTAGTGATCTTCGGCCTTGATCCCTCCTCGTCCAGACGGCGTTGTCGCCACAACCTGCTTCCAGAAGAGATCGGTCGTGAGCAGCTTCTCGGCTGGGTGGTTCAGGACCCGAGCGAACGCACGCAGAATCTCAAGGTCTGTGTGTCCTTCGAGGTAGAGCACACCTGGCGCCTGCAGCGCCTTCATAATGTCGTCATTCGAGAGCACACGCAGCGAGTCTCGGAGAGCCGCCTTCTCCTCGCCCGTCGCAATCATCCGTGGCTGATCGAGGAGGACACACAACTCTCTGAGATCAACGGCATCGATAATGACTTCTGAGTGCGTCGCGACGACGAGCTGCGCACCACTCTTCGCCGCTGTGGCCCTGAGCTCGCCATAGATGGCGTCCTGAAGAATGATGTGGAGGTGAGCATCGGGTTCGTCCAACAAAAGCACTGCACCCGGTCGCGTATTCAGCATCGTCAACAGCATCAAGACTTGCTGAAATCCGCTTCCGGCGCTGGCGATGTCGAGTCGCGGGCCGCTAGCGGTGGGCCGATAGTCCGCCACAATGCTCGCTCCGCTGGCGTTGGGTGGCTCCAACTGGTAGCCAAACAAACGCTTGATCGATTCCTGCAATGGCTGCCAGGCACTCGAACTGTGTGCCTCGACCAGTAGATTTCGCAGCATCTCACCCGGCCGGCCCTGGCCCAGAAGGAGGTCCAGCCTCGGGCGCGTATAGACGGGTTCATCAATGCCTAACCCCGTCATCGGCGGAACGAATGCGGCGGTCAGTTCGATGTTGCGGACAACTTGAGGATCGATCGGGTCAGGTCTGACGTAGATTTGCTCAGTGCTGTCGGCTTCGAACTTCATCGGCAGCGTCCAGGCATCCGTCGTCAGTGTGATTCTGACCTCGCCGGAATATGAACGGTCGCGCCACAGCAGATCAAACGAGCGAAGCGGCACTGCAGAAAACGCTTGTCTCGCCAGCGGCGCCTTGGTGTAGCCACCGCCATGTCGCTGAAAGTCGTTCAATTGCTTCCAGCGATTCAGCGCTAAACTCCACGACGCAATCGCCTGTAGCAGCGTCGTCTTTCCGGCGTTATTCGGACCAGCCACAACGATATGGCCTGGAAGGACGAACTCGACGTCCTTGAAGCGCTTGAAGCCTTCGATGCGAACTTTGCGGATCACGTTCTGCACAGGATATCGCCTACACCAGCGCCTTCACGACCAACAATTCATTCCCGCGATCGTCGATGACCTTTACGGCAATCTGCTTGTGCTCGCCGGCTTCGAACGGCGCGCTCCGCGTACCCGCAAGGTGGTCCCACACGGAATCGTCGTAGTCGCCCTTCAGCGCCTTCTTCAAGTCGTTCCATGCGCCGGTGCGTGGGAAGAACGCCTGCGAGACATGAAAACAGAGGCCGTTGTAATCCGTGTCCAGGAACCACGCCGGCACATCGTTCCCCGGCATCGACTTTGTCTCCATCGTCGTCGGGTCGAAGGTGTTGAGCTTGACCAAATGAACCTCGTAGCGCACAGCATCGGCGGCCTTGGCGGGAGGCATCCTGTTCACGTCAACGTCCGGCAACCCGCACACGCTGAAGATCTGGCTCGAGCGCATGTTCTTGAGCAGGTCGCCCATCATCAGGTCTGGCGTGGCCTGGACGTATGTCGCGGCGATCAGACCCATCTCCGACGCGTTGTCCACGAGTTGGCGCGCGTGTGGCTGAATGGCAAAGCCAATCACATACAGATGGGTGTAGTGCTTGAGGCTCGCTTCCTTGAGCGCCTCGTGCACGAGCTTCTCGCTAACCGCGCCGTTCTCTGGTCCAAAAATTAGCGCGACGGGCTTGCCCGAGAACGGCAGCGCCCTGCCGCTCCTTTCAGCGGCCTCTTCCACGGCATCTGCCACTGTGGGCGTCTGTCCCTCGGCGGTCGGCGCGACGAGCGCCTCGGCCGAGAGTGACAGTGACTTCGCCGGAGGACGCACGTTGAACAATTCGACTTTCTTTCCGCCGCCAACGTGCAGAATCGGCGAGCGCCGCAGGACTTCGATCATCCGTTCTATGAACGATCCGTACTCTTCCTGCGTTTCTGCGCCAGAATCCTCAACGCCATCGGCCTCCCAATCCACCGGCGTCGGAATCGTCGCCTCGAACGCAAATGGACCGGTGACTCGGACGATCTTATTGTCGCTCTCCGGCCGATCGACGAGCACTTCCTCGTCCGGCGGCTCGCTGTTCGCGATGCTGCTTAAGGTGACATGCGGCACAACGCCGCCGACTTCCTCGCCTTTCTTGTTCTGCTTGCGCGCGTAGACGAAACCGCCGGCCGGACCGCGCGCGGACTCCTTGAGTTGATAGTACGGATAGGTGGCTGTGAGCAGCCGCTGGCGCGCCAGCGCGAGCGGCACGCGACTGGTGTCGATCGTGATCCATCGTCGGCCCCACTGCTCGGCGACATAGGCCGTTGTGCCGCTGCCGCATGTTGGGTCGATCACGAGATCCCCGGGATCGGTTGTCATGAGGATGCAGCGCTCAATGACTCCAGGAGTCGTCTGCACAACGTAGAGTTTGTCGTCGCCGAAGCCGCTTGCACCTATTCCGACCCAGTTGTTATTGATCGCGCGGAAGGCAAATTCATCACGGTACGACTTCCAGGTTAGCGTGTTGCCGACGGCATAGGCCCGCCCAACGTCTGCGACGCGTTGCATTCCCGCTGCGGTAACCGACCAGTGCCGGCCTTTCGGCGGATAGAACTTTCTGCCCTCGAAGGCAACGGCGGTGTCCCGATCGGCGGGACCCTCGCCCTGTGACGTTGCCTGCTGAAGCCTCAGCAATCGGCCCGGTGGAATCGTCTCGGCGCCCAGCTTCTGAGCAAGGGACAGATCGATAACTCGACCATCTGACGTCTCAACGCAGATGTATCGTTCATGCGGATTGTCGATTGGCGGCCTCGGCTCGAACAATTGTCGGTACCTCGTGCGCTCCTTGTCCTTTGAATACCAGAGTAAGTAGTCAGAGACTTCACTCAGTAGCGTGGGGGTTCGGCCGCTGGTCTTGGCGAACGCGATCTCGGCGCAATAACAGTCAGCCCCAAACACCTCATCCATCAACTCCCGCACGTGATGCAGATTCTCATCGCTGATCTGCACGAACACGCTGCCGCTTGGCGTGAGCAGGTCGCGGGCGAGAAGCAGCCGGTCGCGCATGTAGGTGAGGTACGAGTGCAGGCCCAGTTCCCACGTGTCGCGGTAGGCCTTGACCATCTCCGGCTCGCGCGTCAAATCCTCATCGTCGTTGTGCGAGACGTCGCGCTTCCTCACGAACGGCTGGAAGTTGCTGCCGAACTTCACGCCGTACGGCGGATCGATGTAGATCATCTGTGCCTGGCCGCCGAGCCCCTCATAGCGCAGGAGCGAGTTCATCACGACCAATGAATCGCCCAGGATCATGCGGTTCGTCCACTCGTCCTGATGCTCGTACGCGCGCAGCACCTGATCGGTGACCGAGTGGTGCGGATCGCCGAACAGCTCGTACATGTCGGTTTGTTTGTTCGACCGATGCCTGACGAGCGTTTCGACTATGGCCTTGGTGGAGAGACGCTCGTGGACGAAGAGCGGCAGCGTCGGCACGTCGAACGACAGACGCTCGGCCTTGCCGGTCCAGTCGAGAAACGGCTTGCCGAGTCGCTTCAGCCGATCGACAGCTTCAGTGAGCGAGCGAATCGAGATAAGGACGTGACCGTCACCAGACTTGAACTCTTGTGGCTCCACGAACGCATGCGGCGCCGGCAACGCCGCGGCCCTTTCGATCAGGCCAAGCAGCCACTCACCAAGTTCACGCGCACCATGTTGTCCGTCCCAATCGAGCGCGGGCGAGAGCGAGGAATCGTAGCGATACGTCTGGGGTGGCTTCTTCTTCCTGAACTGCGACTGCGTGCCGATCTCGGGACGCATCGGCACGGTCTGGTCGGGATAGCGGTACTCGCCGGTCTTCTTGCCGCTCTTTGCTTTGTGGGCTTTGGGAGCCGGCGGCGCCTTACCCGATGCCTTCGCCATGTGCTTGCGATTCTAACGGTTAGCAGAGCGTTTGTGGCAAATCGTGGCCCGAAAGAGTCCGCCGGAGCGGCGTCACTTCATGGCCTCTTCAGCGAAGATCGCGGTCTTCACATTTTCCTGCACCCAGATGAGGGGCCAGTAGAAAGGTGACCGGAGGCGCTGGATCCCATCGTGAGGCGACGTTGCGCCCTGAAGATCCCGAATCTCAGACGTCAATAAATGAGACTTCGTGACCGCGCGACCGCAGATCCTTATGCAACTTCATCAGCGAGCATTTGGCGAAAAAGGGCAGTCGAGCCGATGGGCGGCCTAAGGAGACCAGGCACAGGTTCCAATCGCCGGCACGCGGCCGCTCGTCAACCCAATCAGTGCTGAGCGTGGGGTGCTGCTTCTGGAACCCCTTCCGCAGTTGCTTCCGGTAGCCCGGATCTGGAGAAAAGAAAAACTCAGCTGTTCTACGCACCTGCTCCACGAGATGACTCATGCCGCTCGACTTCGACGGGATCTTGGCGAACAGGAGCGTCTGACTCTTGGGATGCATGACATCGCAGAATTCGAACTGCGACTGGCCTCCGCCGAACCAAATCTTTTCGGCATCGAAATGAACGAAGGCGGCGTTCTTACAACACTTGAGGTTGTACGCGCTCTCTGATTCGACTTGGTTCCAAGCGGGCAAGGCAACCGTGGGAATCTGAATCTTGGCAATAGCCTTGTTCACCCGACTGAGGAATTCAGGCGCCGCCTCGTACCACACCCCCGAGGAGAGTACGAACTGCTGGCCGGCAAGCGCCACTTCGTAGCCGAAACAATCGAATGCCGAGCACGCTTTCGACTCACCTGTCGATTCCTCAAGTAGGTGAATCGGAGTCCGCTTGGCCTCCTCAACCGACGGGTCCAGTTGCTTAGCTTTCAGGAAGTCTATCCACTGCTGGGCGGTCAGGTATGGCGTCGTGGCTGGAGAGGCCGTCATGCGGCCGAACACGTACGAGTCGATGACAAGGGGTTCATCGCGGCGGTACGCGGGAGTGAACATAGCGAGGGTCTTCAGCGCCTTGCCGGATGCTAGATCCTGATCCAATCGGGCCTCGAGCTGCGAAACCAATATCAGATCCTTCACCGGGGTCAGGTTGTCGATGTCCGGCCAGTGCTTTCTGTATGCGTCGCTCATGAACAGCGCCTCGCTCTTGTCGAGAACGGGCTCGAGGGCTGACAGGGGGAGGGTAAGCCGAAGACTCGTTCCACCGCGAACAGTCTTGCCGATGGCCTTGTTTGAGGGAACGCCCTCGACTGTCGCTACAAGGTCACGGTCAAATTCGACGCCGAATTCTTCGACGGACGCCGCACGCGGTGCTCGGTCGCTTGCCATGTGCCACTTCGCGAAAACCTGCTCAGACCTGATCTCAAGCAGCCCGTCTCGCTTGATCAAGTTCAGAGCAACGCGTCGGCCGAAGTCCCGTTCGAGCCACTCGCTTTCCAGCTTCTGCCAGGCGTGACCGAACGTGACCACGAATGTCCGCCCCTTCCTGGGCAGGACCAGCAAGCCAGCCGGGCTCATTGCGAACATGTTCAGCGCCTCGCCGGAGGCCACAATCGAACTGACCTCCGACACCCATCGTGGAACGCCGGGCGCCGCTGGGAGTGGGATGAAACGTCCGTCGAGGCCACCGACGAGCGGCAGCGCCGCGGGATCATTCGGGGGGAACCGTTGCTCGAAGGCGGCAACCTGATCCTTCTTGATCAGAAAGACGGTCAGTCCAAGTGCGCCGATGGCCATGGGCGAATGCCTCCCCGTGTTACTCGTGAGGGTAGCAGTTCAACATCCGGTATCCGACCTGTTGATTCTAGAAGTGATGGCGAACGTTCAGTGGCCCGAAAGCCGAGATCTCCACCTGGTATCTAGGTGAGAAGGCAGCCCCCATCGATCGCGCATCTGAAATCTCGTCGATCTTGTACGCCTTGATGTGCCCCGCCGCGAGTTCCCATCCATACAGAAGCACATTCCCTGTCTGCGCCTGACGAACGGAGTACGGCTCAACCTGGCGATGCACACCGTGGTAAGAAAACTCGACCAAGAGGCGATTCGTCGCTGCGAAGCGGATTGCCTCGAGCGGTGAGTTCGCCCCCCAGTACCGGATTCCATGGGCGATGATGGGTGTCTCCCCTGGCGACAAGCGGACGACTGGCAGCCGTGTCTCCGCTGGTGGGCGCGATGGAGTGTCGATCCACGCGAGCAGCAGAGGCAGCTTTTCCAAGAACCCATCGAGATCTGGCAGCGCTGGCAGTTGGTGCGCCAGCATGTTGCTCCACTCAGACCGCAGTTCGCTATCAGAGTTGACGATTCGAACGAACTCAGCGCAAGACGGCACGGCGACGGACTTGTTCGCGCATTTCTGACCGAACAGTCGCTGAACTCCGACCAAGTCCAAGTCACTAGGCGCGTTCTCAAGGAGATGGACCACGTCATAGAGATCCCGCGGGCGCGAGCGTTCGAGGAGCGCGCGAGTCTTTTCGGACAGAAGCTCGTTGAACGAGTAGGCGCTGACGGCCGCCGCTGCAGGAAGATCATCCGGGTAGGGGTGGAGAATTGGCCGGGCGACGGGTCTTTCGATGACAACTTCTTGCTGGGTGAAATCGAAGCGGAGCTTTGGGCTGCCGGGATAGACGAGCGGGCCGCGATATCCGACTCGGCCTTCAAACGTCGGCTGTCCTTGCTGGTTCCGCCTGGGTTTCACGTCGATCTGATCAGGCGGGAATTCGAGGCCGCTCATTGCCGCCACAGAAGTCGTGAGCGCTCGAAGTTGGTCGATCAGCGCCTCCTGCGTGCCGGGGGCGTGGGGCAGTAGCGAGAAGTCGAGGTCTTCCGAGAACCGGTACGTTTCGAAGTAGCACTTCTTGATGCACGTGCCGCCCTTGAAGATCCAGTGCTGGCCGAAGGACATCTGCGCAAGGCCGGCCAGCAGCCAACCGAGCACATAGTCCTTTTCAATGACGTCAGGACGAAGCTGCCATTCGGCAGACCGATCGAGAACGTCCTGCTTGCGAATCACTGAACGCTCTCGCTGTGGATGAATTCGCTCACGTCTATGTTCACGCGCAGGCGCCAACGCGTCGCGAGCTTGCCGAGGCGACGAACGGCCGGGTCCAGCCGCGCATGTCCTGCCGACAGCCGTCGTCGCGCGGTGTCGAGGACCTCCGCCTCCTTGGGCCATAGCAGTTCGGCGAAGTACCCGAGGCGTTTCCACGCGGCGCCGGAGGCAACCTCGCGCGCCACAGTCAGGAGCCGTGCGAAGTCGTGCTCCGGGCTGGCTCCGTACGCTTGCAGCAGTTGGGCAAGATGCCGCGCGCCGCCGCATACCTCAGGGCTCCGAAGGCAATCGACGAGTGTTCGCTCCCGCCCGGAGATGGCGATCTTCTCGGCGCCGCGCCAGACGGTGACGATGCCGGCCGACAGCCTGGACCGAGGCGCGCGAAACACACGGAAGGTGTGGCCAAGGATCTGTACGTTCGTGGTTCGAACCGGAGCCGCCGTCACTACGAGTGTCGAGCGAAAGAGCTGTTCAGTCAGTCCCCAATGCTCGGCCGCACTCCAGCCACTGATGTAGCACGGTGTGAATACCTCGCGCGCCAGCACCCACGGATCCTCGGCAGTGGCGCGCTGGCTCGGTGCGGATTCGAGCGGAACCACGAGATAGAGACCGCGCCGCGCTCGTTGCAGCCAGCCCTGCCGCGTAAGACGTGCGAGTTGCGCCGCCGTGCTCGGCCGACTCGTGCCGAGCGCCTTGGCGGCGTCGGTGACGGACAGCAGGCCCCCTTTTGAGGCTCTGGCAAGCTTCGTGACGAGCGTGCGGTTCCCGGTTGGCAAGCGCCGCCTCCAGGGGCAAGTATATTACACGTGTAGTAAATGATTCATTCAAACATTATCTACATCATAAATATACTAGCCGCATGCCCTCTGGTCTGGCCATTTCGGACACCGCACAGAGACCGGGCGGCCGCCCGGAACGAGCCACGAGTTGATCGCGCCGTCGGGCCGGGTTGCACGACAATGGCCGTGGCCGTATGGATGACCGCAAACTTCCGCTTGAACCGAAGCGCTTCTCCCCGCGGAATTTCCTCCGTGCGCGTCGCCCAGAGCGATTCTCAGATTCAATTCCTGCCGAACGCCTCACGCTGAATCGTTCGGAGCTCGAATACTACCTGCATTCTCTGACGAGTCGCAGTCAGGAGACGCTGTTTGAGGAGTTCGCGCGCCAGCTGGCGGAGCGGGAAGTCTGCCCCAACCTCCTTCCGCACACTGGCCCAACCGGCGGAGGCGACAGCAAGGTCGATTCCGAAACATATCCTGTCGCCGAGGCTCTCTCGGCAGGTTGGTTCGTCGGGGTCGCCGACAGGGCTGGGAAGGAGCGTTGGGCCTTCGCGATTAGCGCCAAGAAGGCCTGGCGACCAAAAGTCCGGGCCGACATCGCGTCAATCACGGCCACTGGACGTGGTTACGTAAGGGCGTTCTTTGTCAGCAGTCAGTACATCAAGGACAAAGACCGTTCTGCCGAGGAGGATTCACTCAGCAGGAAGTACGGCATAGACGTCAGGATTTTCGATCGTACTTGGATACTTGATAGGGTCTTCACAAACCACCGTGAACAGCTAGCCATCTCTGCGCTTCATCTCACCGTGCCCGCGATTCGCGATCTACAAGAGGGGCCTCTCGATCTCCAGCGCGAGCGCGATCTCGCGGAGTTGGAGGCACGAATCGACTCGGCTCTGCAGGGCCAATTGTCGCTTGCATTGGTCGATGACTGCCTTGAAGCCGCGCTCTTGGCTCGCAACTTGGAGCTTTCTCGCGCTGACGTTGACGGAAGGTTTCATCGCGCGCAAAGGTTGGCTCTTGAACACGGGACCAGACATCAGCAGGTGCTGGCGCATTACCAGCACGCATGGACGTCATTTTGGTGGCACGAGGATTTGCCGGCGTTTCTTCACAAGTACACAGACGTCGAACGCCTCGTTGTCGACACAGACAACGTGTCTGATACAGAACTTCTGGGCAACCTCTGGACGCTACTCGCGAGTTCGGTTCAACGCGCTGACGTTTCGAGAGAGTCTTCCGAATTTGATCGCAGGACTACCGAACTGTCTGCGACGCTTGGAAGGCTGTCCTCGGACGAGGAGAGGCCGAGCGTTGCTCTTCAGGCGCGCGCCCGACGGGCGCTGATGGACCTGATTGGCGCGATTCCCAAGGTGAATGATCGGGCTCTGCGCGACCTGCGTCGTGTCGTAGCTGATTCAGACGGACTGATTGGCTTCCCCCTTGTTCCCCTGGGCGATCTTGTCACGGAGCTCAACGATGCCTTTGTAGGCAACTCAGCGTTCGCAGATCTCTTTGAAGCACTCGCCGACACGATTGCGAAGCGACAAGGTGAGGTGGCGCGGGCCCGTATGCTGTTGAAGCGAGGCGAGGCAGAACTGATCGCCCAGCGCCCCTATGAGGCCATCCGAACCGTCGGTCGGGTTCTCGCTGACTTGTACAAGCACGAGAGCCGAGGCGAGATGGTCAGAGGCCTGCTGATTTGCGCGTCAGCATATGAAAGCGTTGGACTGTTGTGGGCGTCCCGCGGAGCGCTACTTAACGCGGCGTCGATTGCCGCAAATGAGTGGTGGCAGGATTCCACTGTTCACCCGGCTCTCCAGC
>Ga0209579_10003469_pt1 | contig 11450 bp, 8 predicted proteins | sample Coa_R1_2_FD_187152 | JGI IMG/M metagenome (GOLD analysis project Ga0209579, IMG submission 187152) | Surface soil microbial communities from Centralia Pennsylvania, which are recovering from an underground coalmine fire - Coalmine... | ecosystem: Environmental > Terrestrial > Soil > Unclassified... | reverse complement strand
GACCAAATCGCCGGCCGAGCTGTTCAAGGCGGCGGTCGAAGCGGGCGATGTCGATCACGTGCGGCAGTTGCTGCAGTGCCACCCCGATCTCGTCGCCAAGATCAACGCGCCGATGTTCGGCTTCAAAAGCCCGGCCGTGCACGTCGCGCGAACCAATCTCGAGCTGCTCGATCTCCTCATTGCCCACGGCGCCGATCCCAATGCGAGGACTGGCTGGGAGAAGGGCGGCTTTGGCGTGCTGGAGCAGGTGAACCCGGATGAAGCCGCTCCGCTCGTCGCCCGCGGCGCCAGGATCGACGTCTGGGCGGCGGCCAATCTCGGCATGACGGCAGAGCTTGCGGCCTTGATCGCAGGCGATCCATCCCTCGTCCATGCCAAGGGCGGCGACGGCAAGCGGCCGCTGCATTTCGCCCGCACCATCGAGATCGCCCGATTTCTGCTCGACCATGGCGCCGAGATCGACGCGCTCGACGAGGATCATAATTCGACCCCGGCGCAGCACCTCATCGGCGATCGCCCCGAGGTCGCCGGATTCCTCGTCGCGGAGGGTGCGCGATCCGACCTGCTCCTTGCAGCAGCGCTCGGCGATGTCAGGCTGGTACGGCGGCATCTCGACGCCGATCCTGGCGCGATCGCCATGCGGGTCGATCGGGACTGGTTTCCGATGATCGATACCGCCGCGAACGGCGGGCACATCTACCAATGGACCCTCGGCTTCCACGTCTCGGCCTTTGACATCGCGCGCAAGCGCGGTCACGCCGAAGTCCTCGACCTGCTGCTCAAGCGCGCGGGTCCGCTCGATCGATTGCTCGACGCGCTCTGGTGCGGCGCCGACGCACGCGCCGACGCGCTGCTTGCGGCCGATCCGCAGCTCGTGGCGCGCGCGCCGGAACAGGCTTTGCATCAGGTGGCCGACGCCGCCCGCAACAATAACCTGCCGGCGGTTCGCGCCATGCTTGCCCGCGGATTTCCCGTGAGCGCGCTGTCACAACACGGCGGCACGCCGCTGCATTGGGCCGCGTTCCACGGCAACGCCGACATGACGGCGGACGTTTTGAACTTCAATCCGCCGCTCGACGCGCGAGATCGCCAATTCCACGGCACCGCGATGGACTGGCTGATCCATGGCGCGCTCAAGCCGTGGGGGTTTTCGACCGGACAATACGGCGAGTGCGCGCAGCTGCTGCTGCGCGCGGGCACCCGGGTGGACGTGGCATCGTTGCCGACCGGACACGACGCCGTCGATCGGGTGCTGCGCGCGTACGTCGTGAAAGGCGACGTCTGAAAGACCCGGGCAAAGCCGAGATGAAGCGCGGCCAGCGAATGATGTCGGCCCGGCGTCAGGGCGGCGTTTCAAGTCGTCTTCAAACGCCGTCCTGATTTCCGGTCCGTGGCTTCGTTCGCCGCAACGATCAGGCGAGGTCGAAGCGATCGGCGTTCATCACCTTGGTCCACGCCGCTGCGAAGTCTTTCACAAACTTCTCCTGAGAGTCCGCGCAGGCATAGACTTCCGCCAGCGCGCGGAGCTGCGAGTGCGACCCGAAGATCAGGTCGACCCGCGTGCCGGTCCACTTGAGCTCCTTGGTCTTGCGGTCGCGCCCTTCGTACACGCTGTCGCCAGAGGGTTGCCACACCGTGCTCATGTCGAGGAGGTTGACGAAGAAGTCGTTGCTCAGCGTCTCCGGCTTCTTGGTGAACACGCCGTGCTTGGACTGCCCGGCATTGGCGCCCAAGACACGCAGGCCGCCGACCAGCACCGTCATCTCCGGCGCCGTCAGCCTCAGCAATTGCGCCTTGTCGATCAACGCCTCTTCCGGCGCCATGAGTGACTTGCCGCGGTAATAGTTGCGGAAACCGTCGGCGGTCGGTTCGAGCGGCGCGAAGGATTGGACGTCGGTCTGATCCTGCGAGGCGTCCATGCGCCCCGGCGCGAAGGAAACCTTCACGTCGTGGCCCCCGGCCTTGGCGGCCTTCTCGATCGCGGCGCCGCCGCCGAGCACGATCAGGTCGGCAAGCGAGACCTTCTTGCCGCCCGCGGCCGCGGCGTTGAACTCTTTCTGGATCGCTTCGAGCTTTTGCAGCACGGTGGCGAGCTGCTTCGGCTGATTGACGTCCCAGTCCTTCTGCGGGTTGAGCCGAATGCGGGCGCCGTTCGCGCCGCCGCGCTTGTCGGAGCCGCGGAATGTCGACGCCGACGCCCAGGCGGTCGAGACAAGCTGCGACACCGACAGGCCCGAGGCTAGAATCTTCGCCTTCAGCGCGGCGATGTCCTGCTCCCCGATCAACGGATGGTTTACCGCCGGGACCGGGTCCTGCCAGATCAGAATCTCCTTCGGGACGAGCGGGCCGAGGTAGCGATGGATCGGGCCCATGTCGCGGTGCGTCAGCTTGAACCAGGCGCGGGCGAACGCGTCGGCGAACTGATCCGGATGCTCGTAGAACCGCCGCGAGATCTTCTCGTAGGCCGGGTCCATCCGCAGCGACAGGTCCGTCGTCAGCATGGTTGGCACATGCTTCTTCGACTTGTCGAAGGCGTCGGGGATCGTGGCCGCGCCGTTTTTCGCCTTCCACTGCGGCACACCGGCCGGGCTCTGGGTCAGTTCCCATTCGTTGTTGAACAGGTTGTCGAAGAAATGGTTGCTCCACTTGGTCGGGGTCTGCGACCAGGTGACTTCCGGGCCGCCGGTGATGGTGTCGGCGCCCATACCGCTGCCGTGCTTGCTCTTCCAGCCGAGGCCCTGATCCTCGATGGCGCCGCCTTCCGGCTCCCCGCCGACCAGCGACGGATCGCCCGCGCCGTGGGTCTTGCCGAAAGTGTGGCCGCCGGCAATCAGCGCGACGGTCTCCTCGTCGTTCATCGCCATGCGGAAGAATGTTTCGCGGATGTCCTTGGCCGCCGCGATCGGGTCCGGCTTGCCGTTCGGCCCCGCTGGATTGACGTAGATCAGGCCCATCTGCACCGCGCCGAGCGGATTCTGCAGCTCGCGTTCGCCGCTATAGCGCTCGTCGCCGAGCCAGGTGCCCTCCGGACCCCAGTAGAGCTCTTCGGGCTCCCAGACATCGGCACGGCCGCCGCCGAAACCGAACGTCTTGAAGTCCATCGATTCCAGCGCGACGTTGCCGGCAAGCACCATCAGGTCGGCCCAGGAGATTTTCCGGCCGTATTTCTGCTTGATCGGCCACAACAGCCGGCGCGCCTTGTCGAGGTTGGCGTTGTCCGGCCAACTGTTGAGCGGCGCAAAGCGCTGCTGGCCCGAGCCGGCGCCGCCGCGGCCGTCGGCGATGCGGTAGGTGCCCGCGGCGTGCCAGGCCATGCGGATCATCAGCCCGCCGTAGTGGCCGAAGTCGGCCGGCCACCACTCCTGCGAATCCGTCATCAACGCCCGCAGGTCCTTGATCACGGCTTTGAGGTCGAGGCTCTTGAACTCCTTGGCGTAGTCGAACGCCTCGCCCATCGGATCGGACAAATCGGAGTTCTTATGCAGAACGCTGAGGTCCAACTGATCGGGCCACCAGTCGCGGTTCCTGTGGGCTTGGGTGAACGGGCACTTGCCCGCGCTTTTGTCATCGGTCTTGGCGTCCATGTTCGTCTCCCTATCGTGTCGGCAGTACCGTCCAGACGGCCGGGCGTGGCAGTGTCTTAGCCAACGCATTCCATCAGGTAAAGTTGACTTTAGTGATGGCTGCCGTAAGATTTTCTGATGGCTCACGTCACCCTTCGGCAGCTTCGCTATTTCAATGCGTTGGCGCGGCGGGGTCACTTCGGACGCGCCGCCGAAGCATGCGCGATTTCGCAGCCGGCTTTGTCGATGCAGATCAAGGAATTGGAGGAAGTTTTGGGGGGCGTGCTGCTCGAGCGAAACGCCCGGCAAGTCGCCCTGACGAAGTTCGGAGAAGAGGCCGCGCAGCGCGTCCGCGACATCCTGCGCTTGGTCGATGAATTGGGAGATTTCGCGCGCGCGTCGCGGGACCGGCTCGCCGGCCGGCTGCGCATCGGCATGATCCCGACGATTGCGCCTTATCTGCTGCCCAAGATCATCGCAAACCTCACGCGCCTGCATCCCGAACTTGACATTCACGTCCGCGAAACGCTGACGCCGAAGCTGATACAAGAGCTCGCGGACGGAGCGCTTGATACGGCAATCGTCGCTCTGCCGGTGTCGGAACCTTCGCTGGTCGAGGTCGCGCTGTTTTCGGAGCGTTTCCTGCTGGTCCGGCCGGCCGAGGACGAGGGAACGCCGGTGCCCAGCGGCAAAGCGCTGCGCGCGATGCGGCTGCTTCTGCTGGAAGAGGGACACTGCTTTCGCGATCAGGCGCTGTCGTTCTGCAATATGCAATCGTCGCCGACGCGGGAAGTGCTGGACGCGAGCTCTTTGTCCACGCTTGTCCAAATGGTGAGCGCCGGCATCGGCGTCACCTTGATCCCGGAAATGGCCGCGGCGGTCGAGACCCGCTCGGCGTCGGTGTCTGTCGCGCGCTTCAAGAATCCGCAACCCTCGCGAACCGTCGGCATGGTCTGGCGCAAGACCAGTCCTCTGGCCAGACAGCTCATGCAATTTTCCGAAGTGGTTTGTGTCTCGGCCGAGGCGTTGCGCAAAGAGCGCAATCCCGGACCGGCGTCGCGTCAGGCCCGGGCTTAGGCGGCGCCGGCCATTTGGTCGTCAGGGCCGGACTTGTTCCGGCCATCCACGTCTTTAGTCTCCACTCGCCATTTAAGACGATCGTCGGTGCGGGCGAGATTTCACCCGATCAGTTGAGTGCGGCTTGATCGCCTACTCTGACGATGCCGGGTGTGGCGACCGCCGCGTAAATTCCGGCGCAAGGGAACTCCCCGACATCGCCGAGCTTGACCATGTTGTGGCGCACCAGTGCCCGCAGAATTTCCGTGTCCTTGGGCAGATCGTCTTGGGCAAGGGTCACCATGACGCATCGAGGATCAAGCAGAGCCGCGCTCAATTGCGTCGCTTCGCCAAGTCCAAGTGTGCGGCCGATCCACTCGTTCTCGATAAAACCGGCCGACTCGGTCTTTAAAATCACATTCATGCGAAATCGCCGCGCATCGAATTGGCTCCGGGGCTGCAATTGCATCAGCCGGGCAAGAGTGGATGACGTCAGCACCGATATCGGAAATACGTCCAGAAAGGAGCCGATCGGGACCGGGGATTCCATTCCAAGTGAAGCAAACAACGCTGAGCCAAGCTTTTGCTCGACCGCGGCATCTCTGTTCCCACCCGGATCCGCGCCTTCGACATCCGGGTGATATTGGTCCACGGTGAAATCCTCCGGCGCCGACCGCCGCAACGCGACATTGCGCTTGAAGTAGGTCGAGAGCGCGCGGTCGACGCCCGCAGCGTCGCTCCGCAGCACGGTGCCGCCGGGCAACGTAATGCGGACCGGCGGCGCGTCGCCGTCGCGCCGAGGCGGGTCAACGAATCTCGCTTCACAGTTCAGGATATCGGGGAACAGTTTCGCGCTCTTTGCGCTCACGACCCGTCCGGTGTCGGTGTCGATCAGGGCATAGGCTCGATCGCCCAGCACGCCTCGCTTGGTAACCGCGATCTCTTGAAGCCTCTCGCCGCCCATGGACTTGACCGGGAAGCGCCATAGCTCCGCCACCGAACCGATGAACTCGCCGTGTGCCATCCTCGCCCCCTTGGTCGCTCAACCTGCCGATCGTCGCGGCATCGGTTCCCGCTTCATGGCCCAGAGCTGCGGCGCGCCGGAAAACGGCCTCGGCTCGCCGATCACCTCGTAGCCAAGCTTGCGATAGAACGGCAGCGTTTGCGGGAACGGCGTTTCCAGATAGCACGGCATTTCTCCGGCATCGGCAGCCTGAAGTGCCGGCGCCATAAGCCGCGCTCCTATGCCGTGACCGCGCTGCCGCCGATCGACGCCAATAAAGAAAAGATACCAATGCGGAGTGTCGGGGTGCGTGGTCTCCAACCTTGCAAATCCTTCCAACAGCTTTTTCCCGGCGCGCGGGGACAGCGCCAGCAATCGATAGCGCGTGATCAATTCGCGCAAGTGGTCGGACAAACCGGTCACTGCAGCGCTTGGCGGCCGCCACACCGCTGCGCCAATAAGCGCCGCGCCAGCGAAGGCCGCATAGACGTGATTGAATCGCAGGTGCGCGCGCACCACGTCGCCGAAAAACAGTTCGAGGACCTTTGTGCGCAATCCGGGATCGGGAAAATGAAAGCAAAAGATAGGGTCGTCTTGAAATGCGTCTGCGAGCAAGCCAATGGCAGCGTGGACATGCCGCGCCGGCAGCAGGCCAATGTCTGATTGGTCCAAGATCGAGCCCCTGCGCCAGGATACCGGCAGCAGAGGTCGCGCGCCAGGACTTCCGCTGTTGCGTCGTCAGCGAAGTCTTGCCTTGCGTTAGACCTTTCTGATAGCGCACGATAGCCTGCGATCAGTGAAGCTCACCGTGTTGGACGATGACAGTCCGGGACACGCGCAAAAAAAAGCGAATGGGGACGGCGCCGATGAAAACGATCGTACGACTTTTGCTGACGGCTGCGATCGGACTAGGCATTCCGGTTTGCAGCCAGGCGCAGACCTATCCCTCCAGGGCGATCAAGATCATCGTGCCGTCGCCCGGGGGCGCCACGACGGACACCTTGGCGCGGATTATTGCCCAGAAGCTTCAGGAGAAATGGGGCCAGCCGGTCATCGCCGACGACCGCGGCGGCGCCGGCGGCAATATCGGCGCCGAAGAGGCATTCAAATCCGCGCCGGACGGCTACACTTTGCTGTTCTCATTTCCGGCGCCGCTGGTCGTGAACAAGACGCTTTACGCGAAGCTCGCGTACGATCCGGACGCCTTCGTTCCGATTTCGCTTGTCGCCAGCGTGCCGCTTGTGCTTGCCGTCACGCCGAAGCTCGAGGCGGCCGACGTCCGGCAGTTGATCGCCTTCGCCAAGGCGCATCCGAACCAGCTGAATTATGCTTCGCAGGGCTATGGCACGAGCGGCCATCTTGCCGCCGAGTTGTTCAAATCCATGGCGGGGGTGGAGATCGTCCACGTCCCCTATAAGGGCAGCACGCCAGCGCTGACCGATCTTCTCGGCGGCCAGGTCCAGATGATGTTCATCGAACTGAGCACCGTGCTCGGTCAGATCAAGGCGGGAAAGTTGCGTGCGCTAGCTGTCGGCAGCGCAACGCGCAACCCGTTTCTCCCCGACGTGCCGGCCATGGCCGAGGTGCTGCCGGGATATCAGGCCTCGACCTGGTTCGCCATGGTTGCTCCGCCGGGAACGCCGGCGGAGATCGTCGGCAAGCTCTCGTCGGCCGTTTCCGGCGCGATCCGCGAACCGGATGTGGCCAAGCGCTTCGTCGACATCAGCGCCACCGCGGTCGGCGACACGCCCGCGGAGATGGCCGTCTTCCTTCGCCAGGAGCGCGAACGCTGGGGCAAGGTGATCCGCGCGAGCGGAGCCAAAGCGGAATAGAATCGTCGGCGACTGGCGCGCTGTCGGCGATTATCTGGCGGTTATCACTCGCAACTCCCTGTGCGAGGCCATGGGTAGCCATCGCCCACAACAATCCAGATTAGATTGTGAGCGGAATTGGGCGGGATCGCGTGCCCTTCCGCCACCGGACAAAATTCCCCCTTCAACGAATTGAACACTTTGCGGCCCGGCGCGTAGGTGGTGTCCCATCTTACAATCAAACCATTCACCAAAGGCGGAGATGGCTTGTCCACGTCTTTTGGGACGGGGCCTTGGTCGGCGGTGTCATCTTGAATGCCGCATACATGGGCATCGCGCACAATCTTTGCGACGATATTTCGGGGACTAACGTCTGTATCTCTTGCGGGCGAGAACTTTACTAAGCAATCAGGAATGTTCGAAAATGCCTGCTGAAGAAAGAGCGTGCTATTCCATAGTAAATCGGTCGGTTGTGTTGGCGCCTTTGTCGCTTCGGCAAAGCCAAAGCTAACAGACTGTCCATTGATAGCGGCAGGCGGACGATAATAGGCAAAGCCAATTACAAATAATAACATCAGAGTCGGAATCGCGAGGGAAACCGAAAACAAGGATCGACGAATCCTATGTCGAAATTCAATTGCCGCGTACAAGACTCCGCCCAAAACGGCGGTGGCAATTTTGATCCAAAGGGTTGCATCCCAAACTATGGACAGCATGGCACCGTCCACCAACGCAGCCAGCAAAAAGCGAATGCCAGCCCAGAAACGATCCGTAACTGTGCTAGCCAAAATCGGCTCGCGCGGCGTGACCGTTCCTTGGGTGCCTGTCGGTGTAGAGGATTGAGATTCGGGACCTTTTTTGCCGCCCGGAATAAGGCCGACGGAACTAAGCCAATCCAAATTCGGTCCGTCAGCCATGGTTGCCCCCGGAGGATTGCGTCCCCCGGTAGATTGCCACGAAAGGGCGCCATTGGGGGATGATTTGTCCCCTTTCTCGCTTGGCAGATGACCGCCGCCTACCGTTCGTCTCCGATACAGCGACGATTTCTTGACATTCGTCCCCGATATAGATACATACCTGGGTCAAAGCTTGCTCATCGAAGGGCACCATTCCGGAGGCGGTCCAGAAGGTGGAGCAAGTGCGGTTCCCGCGGGCGGTCTCGCAAACCGTCCCCGGGCGGCCTCGGGTCACCGCCCGACCGGCACTACGACCGGTCTCCGCGGAGCGCGGTGGACTGAGACAGGCGGCAGAGGGTAACGCCCGAATGCGCCGGGTCTCAGGAAGCGCGGGACTGAGCGCTGAGCCGATGTCCGGATGCGTCCGGCGCGGCGAGTACCGCGGTGGGGCGCCGCAAGGCGGGCGGGCTGCGATCAGCCCGCCGCCGCACCCGATGGTGCGGCTCATATAAGGATGCGCCTATCGGCGCTCCGCCTCCCTTCATTTTGAGGGAGGGAATGGGACGGGCTTTCTTGCGCGTGGCTTGCCATAGCTCGGATGCAAAACGCATCGCGAGAGCGGGGAAGTATTTTTCTTTACCTCTCCCCACTGGGGCGAGGTGAAAGTGGAGCGGGTGGGGTGAATGACAACGAAATGAGTGAACGAGGATGACGAACAGCGCTTCGCGGTTTCACCCCCTCCCGATCGCCTTTGCTCCGTGAGCAAAGACGATCGACCTCCCCCCTCCAGGGGGAGGTGAAAGAAAGAATCGCGCTACTTTTTGCGGATGCGAAACGTCAGCAGTTTCTTTTGTTTGCGCGTGTCCTCAAGCGTATCGCCGGTCTGATTGAGGAGGTTCGGAATATCGATGCCGGCGAGCGGATCGGTGCATTCGACAATCAGAATGTCGCCGGGCGCTGCCTGGCCGAGCGCCTTCTTGGTGCGCAGCGCCGGCAGCGGGCATTTCAGGCCGCGCAGATTGAGCGTCTTTTCCATGTCCGTTTGGTCATCGTCCGCGGACGATCCGGTAACCACGATTGCCTGACATATATACTTATACTGTGCTTTCGCTGTTTAGCCTTCGCCAGCATGGCAATATAGAGCCGATGACGGATTTTGATACCATCTCGCCGCAGCGCATCTCGCGTTTGACGCCGCTGAGCGCGATCTTGGCGCTGATCGAGGCGCGCCTCGGTGCGGTTGAGCCTCGCAGCTGCCCGCTCGCCGCGGCAGCCGGCCGCATCCTTGCCGAAGATGTCAAGGTGCCGGCATGCCCGCCCGGGGCGATTGCCTTGCATGACGGCTTCGCCGTAAACGCCGCCGCCGTCGCCGATGCCGGTCCGTATTCGCCGGTGCAATTTCCAAGCATGCCGCGACGCATCAACGCCGGCGAGCCGATGCCCCAAGGAGCCGACGCCGTTTTGCCGCTGGATTGCATCGTGCTGCGTGGCGATCGTGCCGAAGCCGTTGGCGCCGCGGCGGCAGGCGAGGGCGTATTGCCGGCGGGCGGCGATGCTTCATCCGCGGTGCCGTTGCTCCGATCCGGCGAACGCTTGCGCAGCATCGACATTGCGGTGCTCACCGCCGCGGCTGTCGATCGGGTGTCGGTCCGCGTGCCACGCATCCGTATCGCCGGCGTCGGCGTCGCCGGTGTGCCGCCGCTTCGCGCGGCAATCGATTTTCTCGGCCATGCCATCACGATGGTCGGTGCCGACGCTTTGGATTCGGCAACGGACGAAACGCGGCTCGATCGGGCGCTCGCGGCAACAGATTGCAATGCCGTGATCGCTATCGGCGGCACCGGCAGCGGGCGGCACGATGACGCCGTTCAAACTTTGACGCGTTGCGGCCAAGTCGACGCGCACGGCATCGCCATTTCGCCCGGCGAAACCGCGGCATTCGGCTTTGCCGGCGAACGTCCAGTGCTTCTTGTTCCCGGTCGCCTCGATGCCGCTGTAGCGGTCTGGCTTCTGATCGGCCGCCATCTCACGGCAAAGCTCGCCGGCGGCACTGTGGACGACAGGCCGGCGATGCTGCCGCTCAAGCGCAAAGCGACTTCGGCGATCGGCATGACGGAACTGATCCCGGTGCGTTGCGCCGGCGGCGTGGCGGAGCCGCTCGCATCCGGCTATTTGTCATTGGCGGCGCTGGCGCGCAGCGACGGCTGGATCGTCGTTCCCGCCGACAGCGAAGGTTTCCCTGCAGGCACGCAAGTCACCGTGACGCCATGGCCCTAAATCCGAAGCAGCGCAGCGCGGCGATCCTCGACGCGGTGCGGCGCGCCGCACGGCAGGAGCAATTCCTTGAAGTGGTCTCGGCCGCGGAAGCGCGCCGCCGCTTCGAAGCCTGTATCGATCGCTCGCCGATGCCGGCCGAATCGCTGCCGCTTGCCGCGAGCCTTGGCCGCGTGCTGGCGGCCGACGTGCTGGCGCCGGTCGACGCGCCGCCGTTCGACCGCTCCAATGTCGACGGCTTTGCGTTACGCGCCGCCGACACGATCGGCGCCAGCGACGGCGCGCCGAAGCGTCTGACGCTCAATTCCGAAGTGATCGTCTGCGGCGTTATGCCCGCGGTCGAAGTCGTGCCGAGCACCGCGACAGCCATCGCCACCGGCGGCGTCATTCCGCGCGGCGCGGATGCCGTCGCGATGATCGAGCAGACCGAGCTGATCGAGGAGGGGCCCGCAATCGAACTGCGCCGTGCGGCGATGAGCGGGCAATTCATCTCCTATGCCGGCTCGGATATCGCGCGCGGCGAAACCTTGCTGCGTCGCCGTACGCAGATCGGTTCGCGGGAGATCGGCATGCTCGCCGCATGCGGATTTGCCGCGGTCGATGTCGTGCGCCGCCCGCGTATTGCCGTGCTGTCGACTGGCGATGAACTGATCGAGCCCGGCCGGCCGCTGCGTGCGGGCGGCGTCTACGACAGCAACGGCGCCATCATTGCAGCTGCGGTTGTGGAAGCCGGCGGCGAGCCGATACCGTTCGGCGCGTTTCCGGACGAGGAAGTCGCGCTCGAACTCGCCATGCGCAGCGCACTCGACGACTGCGACATCGTGGTCTTAAGCGGCGGCACATCGAA
>Ga0209579_10003468_pt1 | contig 11452 bp, 10 predicted proteins | sample Coa_R1_2_FD_187152 | JGI IMG/M metagenome (GOLD analysis project Ga0209579, IMG submission 187152) | Surface soil microbial communities from Centralia Pennsylvania, which are recovering from an underground coalmine fire - Coalmine... | ecosystem: Environmental > Terrestrial > Soil >... | reverse complement strand
CGCCGAGCTGGCTGCCCTCGAACGCGCTGCCGTGCGCGTCCGCCGCGAGCTCGGCGGTGATCTCCGGCGCCCTGAGGTCGGGACGGTAGCCGGGGTCGACGGTCCCGTCCTGGTGGTAGATCCGGTCCCCGGGGGAGCCGAAGCGGAGAATGATCAGCTTGACCGGCGCCTGCGGCACCGTCGGCCGGCCGAAGAAGTTGGTCTGTGGCAACTTGGCCGACAGCCGCTGGCCGACGTTCTGCGGGAAGAACATGATGCTCTCCCCGTCGGTGAGGAAGACCGCGACGCGATGCGTCGTCGTCGGGGAGAAGAAGCCCTGGTCGCGCAGCGCGGCGAGCGGGTCGAACGTCGTCGCCACGAACTGGAACGCCGGCGGCGGCGGCTTGAGCACCCCGATCGCGCCGTCCACGGTGAGCGTGAAGGCGTCCTCGTCCGAGGTCGGGAAGAGCTCGGGGAGCAGCTGCGTCGTGAGGGACGCGACGCCCGCGCTCGCGTCGGGAATCGCGGCGCGGAGGGCGAGCGCGTCCGCCTTGGCCTGGGCGAGGCGGGTCGGCGAGGTGCGGCTCGCGGCGGCGCCCATCGAGCGGGAGACGTCGAAGACGAAGAGCGCCTGCGTGCTGTCGAGGATGCCGCGCCCGACGTGGCGGCGGATCGCCGGGTTCGCGGCGGCGACCGCCAGCAGGAGCGGTATCGCCGCGAGGCACGAGACCTCGAGGACGCTGACCGTGCGCGGCGCGAGGCCGAGTACACGCCGCGTCCGGGCGAGCCGCGCGCCTGCCACCAGCGCGGCCGCGAGCGGCAGCGCGACGGCACACGCGATCAGTCCGCCCGACGGTGACAGGAAGACCAGCGCGCCGACTGGGATCAATAGTCGCCTTCGGGCGAGATCACGGGCGGGATGCCCTTGCCGCGGCCGACTTGCTTGCCTTTCTTCTTCGACCCCTGGTTGTTGGCCTGCTGCTCGGTTGGCTTGCGCGAGTCCGCCTCGAACTGGCGCAGGATGAGCTCGAGGTTGGCTGACATCCGCGGGTCGTTCGGCGTCGCCCGCACCGCGCTCTGCATCGCCGAGATCGCCGCGGCGTACGGCGCGATGTCCTGGATGAACCCGCCGCGGGAGTCCTTGAGCAGGATGACGGCGAGCAGTGAATCCGCCTCGGCGGATCGTGCCGGGTCGGGGTTCGCGGCGGCGAGCGTGAGCGACTTCTCGGCGGTCTGAAGGACCTGCTCGTCGCCCGGCAGGATGCCGTTGCTCGTATCGAGCGCGTTCGCAACCGCGAAGAAGCGCAGCGCCGAGAGCGTGCGCCGATCCCCGTCGACTGCGAGGAGCCTGGCCGAGAGCGACGCCGGGAGATAGGTGGGCGCGCTGAAGACAACCGGCGCGCCGGGCGAGACGGTGTAGCGCATCTCGTTGTCGCGCAGCGTGTTCTGCCACGAACGGACGTCGTGTGCGAGCAGCACGGCGAAGACGGCGATCGCGATGGCGACGAGCGCGGCGACGAAGCGCACGGACGTGCGCCGCGGAGCGCTCTTGAGCCAGCGTCCCGCGACGCCGAGTGCGTTCACGCGACCGCCCTCCGGGCGGCGAACGACGTGCCCCAGCGAAGGGGCGCGAGCAGCAGCTCGTCGATCGCGAGCAGGAAGGCGAGGATCGCGGCGACGGCGACGAGCGCGCTCGGAAAGCCGGTTTGCAGCTGAGCGGCGGCCTGCTTCGGCACCTTCGGGGCGAGGAGCGACGCCTGCTTGCCGGCCGCCTTGAGGAAGAACTGCAGGTCGCCGACCGCCGGTTGCAGTCCGACGATTCGCAGCGGGATGCCCAGCCGCTGATAGGTCTTGCCGATCGCCGACACTCGCGTCAGGTCGCTCGAGTCGTCGAGGAGGTCGCTGATGAGGACGACGCTCGGGTTGCGCAGGTGCTGACCGGCGACGATCGACTCGGCGAGCTCGAGGCCGCTCGCGAGCTCAGTCCCGGCGCTGAAGGCCGACGCCCAGGGGTTGGGCGGGAGCGTGAACGTGGACCTGCCGAATGCCCGGCGGAACCCGGTGGGATGGAACAGCTCCGCGATCGGCAAGAGCGTGCTCGACGGCGAGCCCGGCGGCAGCCCCTCGTAGGCGTAGCTCGAGACGAGGACGAGGCCGACGCGCGCCTTCGAGTGCCCGAGGTACGTCAGCGTGCTGTACGCGAGCTGGAGCTTGTTGTACTCGACGCTCTGCGAGACGTCGAGGACGACGATCGTGTTCGAGCCGGGCGGGACGAACGGTCCGGCAGACGCGCTCGGCCCGCGCGAAAGCAAGACCGCGCTGATCGCCGCAGCCGTGAGCGCGGCGGCGAGCGCGAGGCGGATGATGCGCGTTCGCCGGAGGAACGGCTCGAGCGAGGGAGCGTCTGCGAGCGGGAGCGAGGCGGCCGTCATGCCTGCTCCTTCTCGACGAGCTCCGCGAGCTCTTCGAGCCGGTCCGGCTCCGGATCGCCTGCCGACCAGGCGACGCGCGATGCCGTTGCCCGCAGGCCGTCCGGATCCTCCGCGAGCGTGCGCGCGAGTAGCCCGACCGCGCGCCGCCGGTCCTCGATCGGGCGCGACTTCGCCTGGCGGACGAATCCGAGCGCGCGGGCCAGCGGCGGAATCTCGACGACGCGCTCCGGCCGGCGCCGCAGCACCTCGCGAACGACGATCCAGGCCGCGAACGCGGCGAGGACGACGGCGACGGCGTCGAGCGCGAACGCGAGGCCGCCCGGACCGACGCGATAGGTCGGAGTCGGGAGGTCGCGGTTGAGCACGAAGTTCGGCGTCGAGCCGGGCGGCGCGGCGCCGAAGCGCGGCGTCACGTTCAGCGTCGGCCATGCCTGTCGCAGGCCGACCGTGGCGCCGTCGTGTCCTCGTGCAGTGACGGTCACGCGCGGGAGGTGGACGACCAGACGCTGGTTCGGCGCGGGCAGACAGGCCATGTCGAGGCACGCGATGTCGAACGAGAAGATCTTCCGAACGTACGGGCCCGCGGAGAGCGTCTGCGTCTTCGTCGGCGTGATCTGATCCCAGTTGCCGAAGTCGGCGATGAAGCCGATCGTGTGCGGGTCGACGAGGCGCCGGTCGGCGATCACGGTGATCTGCGCGGTGACCGGGTCGGCGAAGTAGACGAACTGCGTCGACACGGCGGTGCGCACGACCATCGGCGTGGCGGCGAACGCCGGCGCGACGCCGACCGCCAGCGCGAGGACCGCGGCGGCCGTGAGCGCCGCCCGCTTCATGCGGCCCGCCTCCTCAGGAAGCGGCGCCGGTTGGCCCAGTTCAAGAACGCGATGTCGATCTCGTGCTCGTCGTTCGTACCGAGGACGACGGGGTCGAAGTCGAGGCTGTGGAAGAGGCGGACAAGCTTCTCGAGGCGGGTCGCGTGGTCCAGATGCAGGCGGCGCACGTCGCCGCTCGAGAGCCGGACGTAGGTGACCCGCCCGGTCGCCGGGTCCGCGACCGGCAGCACCGTCCCGGAGACGGTCGGAAAGCTCTGCTCCCAGACGGGATCCTGGATGATCACCGGCACGACGTCCCACCTGCGTCCGCGCGCCCGCAGCCACGTGGGGATCGGCGGCGGCCGGAGGAAGTCCGAGACGACGAAGACGAAGCAGCCGGCCGGCGCGTCGTGCCGACGCACGAGGAGCTCGTCGATCCCGCGCTCGACGGCATCCGCCGGCGCGTCGAACGGCGTCTCGAGCCGGTGCTCGATCTGCCGGATGCTCAGCCGCCGCGGCGGGATCCAGTAGCCGATTCCGTCGCGGCCCGTCGCGGCCGAGAAATCGAGGTAGCCGGCGTATGCGCGGGCCGCATGTGCCGAGGCGACGACGGCCACGACCACGTGGCGCAGGACGTCCGGCTTCGACAGCCAGGGCAAGCCCGGCGGGTAGAGCCCCATCGCGGGATGGTGGTCGGCGACGATCACGACCCGCGGCGCCTCGTCCGCGTAGTGCTCGCGCACGACGAACCGGTCGTCGTCCTGCATCGCGGACAGGCGGGCCGACGTCTTCCAGTCGATCCATGCGAGCTGATCGCCGGGGATGTAGCTGCGCGAGCCCGCGATGTCCGTGCCGCGGCCGCGCCGGAGGCTGTAGTACCCGCCGAAGGTGCCGCCCGTCAGGCGGTGCCGGGGAACGAGCGGAAACGTGCGGCGCTCAGGTCTCGACACGGCGCCGCGTCAGCGCGAAGCCACTCTCGTCGGCGTGCCGTCCCAGGCCGGCTCGGGCACCGGGGCGATGCGCAGGCACTCGGCCTTGACGCGCTCGAGCAGCGACCGGTCGGTCGCCATGCCCTCCACCGCGAGCGCGAAGGGCTCGAAGACGAGCCGGTGAGCGACGACGGGCAGGAAGAGCGCCTCGACGTCTGCCGGGTCGACGTACGAGCGGCCGTGGACGAGCGCCGACGCGCGGGCCACGCGCTCGAGCGCGAGGCTCGCGCGCACCGACGCGCCGACGCTCACCTCCTCCAGCTGGCGCGTCGCCCGCACGAGCTCGACGAGCCAGCGCAGGACGAGCCGGTCGACGTAGACGTGCTCGGAGGCCTCTCTGATCTCGAGCAGCTCGTCGGTCGAGAGGACCTCGCGGAGCGCCTCGAGCGGATGGACGTGACGCTGCTCCTCGACGATTTGAACCTCGTTCTCGATGGGTGGATAGCCGAGCGTGGTCTTGATCGCGAACCGGTCGAGCTGGGCCTCCGGAAGCGGGAACGTTCCCTCCTGCTCGATCGGGTTCTGCGTCGCGAGCACCAGGAAGGGCTCGTCGAGCCGATGCGTCGTCCCTTCGACGGTCACCTGCTTCTCCGCCATCGCCTCGAGCAGCGCCGACTGCGTCTTCGGCATCGCGCGGTTGATCTCGTCGACGAGCAGCACGTGCGCGAACACGGGCCCTGGACGGAAATCGAAGTCCCGCGTGCGCTGGTCGAAGATCGAGAGGCCGGTGACGTCGGTCGGCTGCAGGTCGGGCGTGCATTGAATGCGCGAAAACGAAGCGCCCGCGACGCTCACCGCGAGCGACCGTGCGAGGACCGTCTTGGCGGTGCCCGGCAGGTCCTCGAGCAGCACATGGCCGCCGGAGACGAGCGCGGCGAGGACGAGCCGGATCTCGTCTGGCTTGCCGTGGACGACGCGCTCGACGTTCTCGGCGAGCCGACCTGCGCGTTCGATCGCGACGGCGAGCGCCGGATCCTCGGCTACGCGGTCCTCCGCCGGCTCCATCGCGGAGAACGATACGCGAACACCGTTGCCGTCGCCGGTCTGGCCAGAGTCGAGCCCGGCGCGCGGGGGATGCCGCGCGCCGGCTCGGTTGTCGCTAGATGTTGGCGCAGGGCTTCGCGTTCGTGCTCGTCTGGCCCTTCTTGCAGACCGGAAGGTCGCTGAAGGTCGACGTCTGCACCTGGACCGACCCGACGACGCCGAAGTGGATCCAGTACGAGCCCGTCCACTGCGGCTGCCGGCCCGTGGCCGTGAAGTTCACGATGATCGCTCCACCCATCCCTGTCGCGGACTTCGGCGGCGCGGCGAGACCCTTGCAGACGATGATGTTGTCGCTGGTCAGGTTGCAGGTGCCGCCGACGCTGCCGGTAACCGCGGTGACGGTCATGCCGCTCGGCGGCGTCCAGTCGAAGCTGGACACGAACCGCGTCGGGTTGGAGTTGTCGATCTCGACCTGGTACTTGCCGGTGCTGTCGTCGAGGACGCGAATGACCATCGCGTAGGGCTGGACGACGATCGGCGGCGGCGCCTTGGCGGCGTTTGAGGCGGTGGCCGACATGAGCGCAGCGGCCAGCAAGACAGGAGCCAGCTTCAGAATTCGCATGGCGGGGAAGGGTACCGCGGCGCTGAGCCAATCGCAACAATCCGTGATGTAAAAATCTCGCGGGCCGCCGCGGGCTCGGGCGTACACTGAGCGCATCCGTGCCGTGTTCGCATCCGCGTCGCTGCTTCTCCTGCTGAGCGGAGCGGCGCTTGCCGCCGGCCCGGCCGTGCCCAAGTCGGAGCAGTCGCAGATGAAGGCCGTGCTCGTCCAGATCGGCGCCGCCGACCTCGCGCTCGTGCCGACCAGTCTGCCGCCGCACTTCGCCTTCGAGAGCTTCTCGGTCACCGGCAGCCCGCTCGGGATCGACGTCTCGCTGACCGACCAGCGCTATCTGAAGACCCCGACGGTCGCGCGGCTCCACGAGATCAGCTTCGATGCCGCCTACTTCAAGGGAACCTGCTCGGCGAAGTCGCGGCAGACGCTGCGCGTCGAGAGCCAGGCGGTCTACACCGACGGCCAGAACGTGTGGCGCTGCCTGCGGACGTCGAAGGGGCACCTCGTCCGGATGTCCGCCCACGGGCGTCTCGACGACAAGGAGCTGGCGGTCCTCGTCGCCTCGGCGCAACCGGTCAAGTAGCGATGAGCCGGCAGCCCTTCCCTGATCAGGGAAGGGCTGCCACCTCTGAACGAGACGCGTCGACCGAGCCGACTAGGGCGTGGACCCCGTCGCGGGCGGTGCAGCTCCGAACTGGATGCCGGGAGCCTTTCCGCACAAGACGAGCAGCGCGAAGTCGAGGTCGGCCGGGTTGCCGGCCGCGTTCGTCGTCAACACGTGGACCGCGTTGGGATCCGGGTTGAGGTGATCCCAGCCGGCGACGCTTGCTGAGCCACGGTCGTGGACGAGGTTCGCCCAGCGCCCGCAGTTCTGCAGGCTCACGTTCTGGAAGAACACGAGCCAATCGCCGAGACCCTGGTGCACCACCTGCGCCGGGACGCCGCCGATCGCGGTGTCGTACACGGCCGGTGCGCCGGGTACGACGGCCCCCGGGCCTCCGGTCGCTCCGATGTACGCCCAGTAGACGCTCGAAGCCGGGCACGATCCGCCACAGGAGATCTGTGCCTTGGCCGAGTTGTGAGTCTGGGCGATCTGCGGGATCTTCACGGACGCGTACGAGGTCCCGCCGAGAGCGATGAAGAGGGCGAAGTACGCGATCGTGTTGTGCTTGAAGTGACTGAGTAGCTTCTTGATCATCTGCCCCTTCCTGCGATCGTCTGTTGAGCCTGCGATCGTCGTTCTGAAGTGGATAAAGCCAGGCTGCGCAGGGCAACCGGGTTGTCCGACGCCCGAGAATACACGTCGGTCAGGCTGGGGACAATTGCGTGCTCGCAGGGCCGTTTCCTCCACCGGACGCCACTCGGGCGGTCCCTGCCGACCCGGAGCGACTCCGGCCGGCAGGACCATCACCGACCGACGGGCGCCCGCGGAGCCGGCGGGCCTCGGGGCTTTCCATCCGGCCTCGGCTTCGGATACCGTTGCGGCGTCGGTGAGGGAGCCGACGGGGAGCATGCTCCTCAACTCGTTGAGGATGGAGGTTGTTGCGTGAAGAGGCTTGTGCAAGTCTTGGTCTTCGGCACGGCTGTCTCGCTCGTGCTCTTGACCGCAGTCGGGGCGTCGGGTAGCGGCTCGAAGTCGGCCGCCGCGATCCCGGACTTCACCGCGGCTCAGGAATCGGCGCCGTCCGGAGCGAACTGGATCAGCGAGAACGGGAACATCCAGTCCTGGCGGTACAGCACCCTGAACCAGATCACGGGCTCGAATGGAACGAGCCTGAAGCTCGCCTGGGATACGCATCTCGCGAATCCGACCTCGCCTGAGAAGCTCGCTTCGGGTCAAGCGAACCCGATCGTCTACAACGGCGTCCTGTACGTCCAGGATGCGTGGACGCGGATCACCGCGCTCGACGCCTCCTCCGGCAAGACCCTGTGGCAGTTCGACCCGCAGGTGGGGTTGAACGTGGCCGGGAACGGCACGGACATGCGCTCGCTCGGTATGGGCGACGGGATGATCTTCACCGGCTCCTACGGCAACGTCTACGGGATCAACGCGCAGACAGGCGCGCAGGTGTGGGCGACCCAGGTTGTGAACCCGGTCGGCGGCGGCGGCATCGACGTCTCGCCGGTGTACTACAAGGGCCTCGTCATCATCGGCACGACCGGCGGTGACTGGGGCGGTGCCTGCGAGACGGTCGCCCTGGATGCGAAGACCGGCAAGGTCGCCTGGCACTACTCGAACATCCCGTCCAACCCGAAGGCCTACGGGTGGAGCAGCTGGCCAGCGGACCGCTGGTACTACGGCGGCGGCGCCGAGTGGGACATGCCGGCCGTCGATCCGGCGCTCAACATGGTGTACGTCGGCGTCGGCCAGGCGCTGCCGTTCAACGGCCTGATCAACGGGCCCGGTGAGGAGCTCGGGACGGACGGCGTCTATGCGCTGAACGCGATGACGGGCAAGTTCGCATGGTTCTACCAGGAGGTCCATCACGACATCTGGGACTACGACGGCATGGAAACGCCGCTCGTGGACACGATCACGCGGAACGGCAAGCAGATCACCGTCATCGATCACATCAACAAGGACGCCTACAACTACGTCCTCGACCCGGCGACCGGCAAGCCGGTGGTCGGCGTCGTGGAGACGCCGGTGCCGACGAATCCGCTCGACCACTCGTGGCCGACGCAGCCGATCCCGGTCGGCGACGAGCTCGTACCGCACGTCGTCCCGGATCCGCAGGACTACCAGGGCCTGCTCGCACCGGACGGCAAGCCGTACGTGATCACGAACACGCCGTTCCCGACCTACACCGACCAGCAATACACGGTGGTCGCGCCGACCTTCACCGGCGGCGTCGAGTGGCCGGATCCGTCGTTCGACCCGCAGACCGGCAACGAGGTCGTCTGCGCCAACGTCCAGAGCTTCGCGATCGAAGCGCCGCCCGCGGCCGACCAGCATCCGGTGATCAGCTCCTCCGGTGCGATCATCCAGCTGCGGTCGTCGACCCCCCCGAACGCTCTGACGATCGCGCGGCTCGTGGCGTTCAACCCAGCTACGAACAAGATCGTGTGGAAACACGACGAGACGTCGACCGGCGGGATCCCGCGTGGGAACGCGACCGGTTGCGCCAGCCCGGTGACGACGACGGCGAGCGGCCTCGCGCTCATCGGCCGCATCGTCGCGACGCCGCAGTACCCGACCGGCGTTGGGATGATCCAGGCCTTCGACGTCAATACCGGGAGCCTCGATTGGCAGATCCCGGTGCTCGTCAACGGCCAGCCCGTGGCCGTCGTGCCGCGGATCACGCCGTACAGCATCAACGGCAAGGAGTACCTGGTGGCGTTCAGCCACTTCTCGACCGCGGGCGCCGACATCAGCGCGTTCACGCTGCCCTAGTCGCGCGTCCCGAAGCACGTTTGAGAAGGGCCGCCGGGAGACCGGCGGCCCTTCTCGTCGTTGCTAGGGTCCGCGCGGGCACGTCGCCCGTCGCTGCGAGCGCTCGTCGGCTCGCGTCGCCGCCCGGAGGAGGTATCAGTGAGAAGGCCCGGCGTGCAGGCACTCGTCGTCGGCACGGCGGTTTGGTTCGCCCTCCTGACCGCCGTGAACGCGTCCGGCGCCGGCGCGGGCGCAACGACGGCGATCCCGGACTTCACGTCCGCGCAGCTCTCGGCGCCGGCGGGTGCGAACTGGATCCTCGAGAACGGGAACCTGCAGTCGTGGCGGTACAGCACGCTCGCTCAGATCAACGCCTCGAACGGCGGCAGCCTCAAGCTCGCGTGGAATACGCATCTCGCCGATCCGACGAGGGCGGACAAGCTGTCGGAGGGGAACGCGAACCCGATCGTCTACGACGGCGTCATGTACGTGCAGGACGGCTGGACGCGGATCACCGCGCTCGACGCGGCGTCGGGCAAGGCGCTCTGGCAGTTCGATCCGGAGGTCGGCCTCGACGTGGCGGGCAACGGCACGGACATGCGCTCGCTCGGGATGGGCGACGGGATGATCTTCACCGGCGCCTACGGGACCGTCTACGGCCTGAATGCGCAGACAGGGGCGCAGGTGTGGGCGACGCAGGTCGTGAATCCGGTCGGCGGCGGCGGGATCGATGTCTCGCCGCTCTATTACAAGGGGCTCGTCGTCATCGGCACGACAGGCGGTGACTGGGGCGGCGCCTGCGAGATGGTCGGACTCGACGCGAAGACCGGAAAAGTCGCGTGGCACTACTCGTCGATCCCGTCCGATCCGAAGGCGTACGGGTGGAGCACCTGGCCGGTGAACCGCTGGTACTACGGCGGCGGCGCGATCTGGGACATGCCGTCGGTCGATCCGGCGACCGGGCTCGTGTACTTCGGAGTCGGCCAGCCGCTGCCGTTCAACGGCCTCGTCAACGGCCCGGGCGAGGAGCTCGGGACCGACGGCGTCTACGCGCTGCGCGCCTCGACGGGAAGGTTCGTGTGGTTCTTCCAGGAGGTGCACCACGACATCTGGGACTACGACGGGATGCAGACGCCGCTCATCGAGACGATCACGCTCGACGGCGAGCGCCGTGACGTCGTCGATCACATCAACAAGGACGCCTACAACTACGTCCTCGACGCCGCGAGCGGGAAGCCCGTGCTCGGCGTGGTCGAGACACCGGTGCCGCAGGATCCGCGCGACCACACGTACCCGACGCAGCCGATCCCGGTCGGGGACGAGCTCGTGCCGCACGTCGTTCCGGACCCGCAGGACTGGCAGGGCCTGCTCGCTCCGGACGGCAAGCCGTACATCGTCCCGACGGCGCCGTTCGCGACCTACACCGACCAGCAGTACGTCGTCTTCTCACCGACCGCGAGCGGCGGCGTCGAGTGGCCCGACCCGGCGTGGGACCCGGCGACCGGGCTCGAGTACGTCTGCGCCAACATCATCAGCTTCGCCTACGAGGCTCCGCCGGCCGCCGATCAGCATCCGGTGATCAGCAACGGCGGAGCGATCATCCAGCTCAGGTTCTCTGCGGCGCCGAACGCGTTGACCGTCGCGCGGCTCGTCGCGTTCGACCCGGCCGACAACAAGGTGGTCTGGAAGCACGACGAGCTCTCCACCGGCGGCTTCCTGGCCGGCAACGCAGCGCCTTGCGCGAGCCCCGTGACGGCGACGGCGAGCGGCCTCGTCCTGATCGGCCGCGCGGTCGAGAACGCGCAGTACCCCGAGGGCGTGGCGATGGTGCAGGCGTTCGACGCGTCAACCGGAACGATGGAATGGCAGCTGCCGGTGCTAATCGATGGGGAGGCGATTGCCGCCGTGCCGCGGATCACGCTCTACTCGGTTGGCGGTAGGGAGTACCTCGTCTCGTTCACGCACTTCTCGACCGCCGGCGCCGACATCAGCGCGTACACGCTCCCGTAGGGAACGGCGTCGGGACGATCCAGGCGTTCGACGAAGGCCGGCACCGTCGCCGGGCAGCTGCCGGTGCTCGCTCGACGGGCCGGGCGGTTCCGGTCGTGCCGAGGTTCACGGTCGACTCGCTTGGCGGGAACGAGCACATCGCGTTCGAGACTTGAGCGTGCGCGCGAATCCGTCTAGGGTCGACGTACACAGCTCTAGGAGGCAGGCAGATGAAGAGGTTGTCGCAGTTTCTGGTCTTCGCGACCGCGTGTTCGCTC
>Ga0209579_10003467_pt1 | contig 11453 bp, 10 predicted proteins | sample Coa_R1_2_FD_187152 | JGI IMG/M metagenome (GOLD analysis project Ga0209579, IMG submission 187152) | Surface soil microbial communities from Centralia Pennsylvania, which are recovering from an underground coalmine fire - Coalmine... | ecosystem: Environmental > Terrestrial > Soil >... | reverse complement strand
GCGACTGCCGCCTGCATCCAATCCTGCTGTCGAGCAACGAGCGTGGCGGCGCGGGTGATTCGGGCATAGACGACCCAATCGGTGAGGAGGAAAGCGATGTAGATGCCGTGCGTTCCTTCACCGACCACGAAGACAAGGGCGATGATCAGCACGTAGAACGGAAACGCGAGCACCATGTCGACGATGCGCCCGATGACGGCGTCGAGCCAACCACCGAAGTAACCGGCCATGATGCCAATCATCGAACCCGTGGTGAACGGGCCGATGATTGCCAGAAGACCCACCTCGATGTCGGTCCGCCCACCGTACAAGAGGCGGGTCCACACGTCGCGGCCGAGATCGTCGGTGCCGAGAAGGTGCGCCGAGCTGGGTCCTTGAAAGGTTGCAAGCAGGTTCTGCTGCACCGGTGAGTAGCCGGAGATTACGGGAGCGAGCAGGACGAGGAAGAGGATGGTCCCGACGACCAAGAGCCCCGCGACGAGGCTCGGCGTTCGCAGAGCACGGTGCAGATGGCCGAGACGGTCGAGCTCCGACCGACCGGGCTCTCCGCCAAGCTCGTGCGCTGGATTTTCCTGGACGGTCCCCGCGGCCACCGTAGGCGCGCTCACCCTAACCGCACCCTGGGATCGAGCCATGCCGTCAGCAGGTCAGTGATGATGTTGATCGCGACCACACCGAGCGCGTAGATGACCGCGATGCCCTGAACGACTGGAAAATCACGGTTGTCAATGGAGCTCAACATCAGAAGGCCAAGCCCGTTCAGATTGAAGACCTGCTCGATGACAACCGTCTCACCGATGAGGAAAGCGATGTTGACGCCAAGGAGGCTCAGCGTGGGGATCATCGCGTTGCGCGCGACGTGACCCACCAATACGTAGCTGTTTCGCAGGCCCTTCGCGCGGCAAGCCGCCACGAAGTCCGCGTCGATCAGGTCGAGCATGCCCACGCGAAGGCTGCGAATAAGTACCGGACAGATCCCGATCGCCGCCGTGAGACCGGGTAGGACGAGGGACCGAAGGTGCTCGAGCACCGTCGTTCCCCAGCCGCCGACCGGGAACACATGCAACGACACAGCGAAGAGCAGAAGGAGGATTATTCCGAACCAGAAGCTCGGCATGCCGAGGCCAAGGAGCGAGAGGAACCGAACGGCGTGATCGGCTGGTTTGTTCTGGCGGGCTGCCGCGAGTACGGCAAGCGGAAGGGTGATCACGAGACTGAACAACGTGGCGACGCCGACAAGCGAGGCCGTCACCGGCAGACGCGAAAGGATGAGCGAGCTCGTTGGCGCGTCGTAATAGATCGACGTACCGAGATTCCCGTGGACCAAGTCGTCAAGGTAGTGCCAGAACTGGCGCCACAGGGGCTCGTCGAGGCCGAGCTGGCGGCGCAGCGCGGAAACGGCAGACTGCGGGGCGTGGATCCCGAGCAAGGTTCGTGCCGGGTCCCCTGGAACGAGGTGCAGCAATGAGAACGTGAGTACGGCAACACCGAACAGCACAGGGATCGCCGCCAGGACGCGCTGAACGACGTACCGCCACGGGGAGGTACGAGCGAGCGCCGGCAAGCGCCCGGGCCGCAGCGCGTGCGTGTTGAACAGCCCGAAGGGGGCGCGGCTTTCCTCTAGGTCGACGGTCAAGTTCGTTTGCCGATCCGACCTACGGACGGAAGCACATCACCCGAGCCAGACGTCCTCCAATCGGTACGCTCCGCCGGGGTTTACTGCGAAGCCATGCACCTTCCGTGACCAGGCATAGATGTTCGGGCTGTAATAAAGAGGAACGTACGGCGCGTCTTGCGCGACGATCGCCTGAATCTCACGGTAGAGCGTAGCGCGCTTGGCACTGCTGAACGTGTGCTCGGCCTCTCGTACGAGCGAAATTGCCTTTGGATCGTTGTAGTCGGTCCAGAACGAATGGGATCCGCCTCTTTGCACGTCTACTTGGAACGACGCCATCTCGTCAGGGTCGGAGATGTCGTTCGTAGCTGTGTTGATCATCATCTGGTAGTTGAAGGCACTGAAGGCTGCGGTGTACGAGGCGTTGTCGAGCGATTTGATGGAGACGTCGATCTTGATCGCCTTCAAGTCCTGCTGGATGATCTGAGCTGCTTCAGCCCACGTCTGGTTGCCTGTCGAGATGAGCAGCTCCGTCGAAAAGCCCTTGTGGTAGGCGGACTTGGCAAGGGAAGCTTTGGCGGCTCTGACGTTGTACTGGAGCGTCGGCACGTTTGCGTGATACTGAAGGCTCGGAGGGAAGAACGACCGTCCCGGCTGGGCAGTACCGAAGGTCGTCGCCCTGGTGAGCGCATGCACGTTGATGGCATGCGCAATGGCCCGGCGCACGTTGCGGTCCTTGAATTGTGGGACCTTCTCATTGAAGAACAGGAGGTCGAGTGCCCAGGACGGGAAGAGCTTGACCGCCAAGCTCGGATCCGACCGAAGGGACGCGACGTCGGCAGGGGCCACTGTCGACATGACGTCGATCTCGCCGCTCTTCAGCTGCAGGAGCCGTGAACTGTCGCTGGGGATGTAGCTGAAGACGATCTTGTCTAGGTAGGGCTTGCCCCCCTGCCAGTAATGAGGGTTGCGCAGCAACGTGGCGCCTGCTCCCTTGACGAAGGACTGGAGCAGGAAGGGGCCCGTGCCAACCGGGTGAGCGAAGAACGATGCTGGGCTTTCACCGCCGAAGTTCGCCGGCAGGATCGAATTGCAGAAGCACGATGCGTCAGACAGGAACGGTGCCCACGGTTCCGACAGTTGGAAGACGACTGCGGAAGAGCCCTTCGCCGAGATGTCCTTGATCGCTGTGTCGAGAAAGCTGAGTGGGCCTGTCTTGTCGTGCGCCGTACGGAGGATCGAGAACATGACGTCGTCGGGCGTGACTGGCTTCCCGTCGGAGAACTTCACTCCGTTTCGCAACTGGAAAGTCCAGGTCAAGCGATCGGAGCTCACGGTGTGACCCGTAGCGAGCCATGGGATCAGCTTTCCGGCTGGGTTGGTGATGTAGAGGGGCTCGAAGATCTTGTCCAGGGTGTAGACGTCCCCCCCGACAATGGAGTTGGCGGGGTCAAACTGCGTGGGACCAGTTGTACGACCGAAGGTCAGCGTCCCACCGCGGGTGATGGCTGCACGGGCGGCAGACTCGAGCAGACGTCCAGTGAGCGATCTGGGCCCGACGAGCGGACGAGCCGCGAACTGGGCAACCGAAAGCGCGCCCGCTCCGGCGAGACCGTTGCGCAGGAACTGACGCCTCGAAAGGGGCGGAGGTTGCCTGGGAGCCTCGTTTCTTGGGCCGTGCCGCTGCATCTCATCGCCCCCCACGCACGCGTTCACAGTGAAACGATTGCAGCTTAGGGGTCCTCCAATCTTTCTTCAAGAGTGACGTAGTTCCAAGGATCTCGGGTGATCCGTTCATGGAGCTACCGCGAACTCGCCTGGCCAGGGTGGCTCTCACGGAAATGGCACGCTGCCACGTGACTGGCCCCACGATCGACGGGCAGCAGAAGAGGAGCTTCGACGGTGCAGCGTGCCTCGGCGCGAGGGCAACGCGGGTGGAACTCGCAGCCGGACGGGCGTGCCATCGGGCTCGGTGGCTCGCCGGCGAGACGGACGTTGAGTCGATCCGTCTCGGGCCGCAGCCGCGGGGCGGCGGCGAGCAATGCAACCGTGTAGGGGTGGCGCGGGTCGTTGAACACCTCGCTACGTGCGCCCTCCTCGACAACCCGACCGAGATACATCACCGCGACGCGGTCACAGACGTGCCGGACTGCCGCCAGGTTATGCGAGATCATGACTACTCCAATGCCGAGGCGGTCCCGCAGGTCGGCGAAGAGGGCGAGGACCGTCGCTTGCACCGAGACATCGAGCGCCGACGTCGGCTCGTCAGCGACGAGTACGGCGGGCTCGACCGCCAAGGCTCGTGCGATCGCGATGCGCTGACGTTGCCCCCCTGAGAAGGACGACGGATAGCTGTCCAGGGCCGTCGCGGGAAGCCCGACGAGGGACATCAACTCAACGCACCGATTGCGAATCGCCGCCCCCTGTCTCAAGCGATGGGCGACGAGCAGCTGACGCAAGACGGTGCCAACTCTCAGCCGAGGGTTTAGGGAGGAGAAAGGGTCCTGAAAGACGAGCTGTACGGCTCGGCGTTGCACACTCGTGCGCCGAGCGCCCAGCCGCTCGCCGGCCAGCGTCACGGTGCCAGATTGTGGTTGTTGCAGTCCGGCCAGGCAGCGGGCGACCGTCGTCTTGCCGCTGCCCGACTCGCCGACGACGCCGAGCATCTCGCCGCTTGTCACGGACAACGACACGTCATCGACGGCGACGAGATGGCCGCGGCGCTCAGCGCGGAACTCGACCCGCACGTGCTCGGCTCCAAGGAGCGGGGTGCCGGCCTCCTCAGACGCCGCGGGTTCCACCCTGTTCGTCTCCCTCAGCTGCCGTCCGCGGCGGTTCATGTCCTGAACCACACGCGATCGGCGGCGCGGCGGTGGCAAGGTTCGCGACAGCAGCCTCGACCATTCGCTGCGGTTCCAGGCAGGCGGTAAGCCGCTCCGCCCAAGCCCTCGGCACAGAGGCGGTCCGATCGCTCTCGCCCATTCCGGCCCAGTCGCTATCGGCCGCCATCGCTTCGGTGACGACATCGAGGGCAGGACGCAGCTCGACCGAGCGATCGGCGCAGTCGGCAGTCGCAAAGGTGCATCGCGGGTGGAACGGGCAGCCGGATGGCGGGTTTGCGGGATCAGGGATCGAACCCGGAATGGGTTTCGGGATGGTCAGTTTGTCGTCGAGGTCGACGACGGCCTTTAGCAGCGCGAGGGTGTACGGATGCGACGGTGCTTCGAGGAGACCCGTCGTGGCGCCCATCTCCAGAATCCGTCCGGTGTACATGACGCCCGCCCGCTCGCACACCTCGCGCACAACGGCGAGGTCGTGACTGACGAACACGAGCGAGAGACCGAATCGGTGGCGGAGATCGTTGAGCAGCTCCAGTACTTGTGCCTGCATCGTGACATCGAGGGCAGTGGTCGGCTCGTCGCACAGCAGCAGCTGAGGTTCCGTGGCCAGCGCCATGGCGATCAGCACCCGCTGGCGCATCCCGCCCGAGAGTTGGTGCGGGAAGGCTGAGTAGCACCTTTCCGGTGCCGGCAGCCCGACCATTTTGAAGAGCTCGACGGCCCGAGCGTGGCTCTCTCGCCGGGAGCGCCCAAAGACACGGTGCGGCACTTCGGCCACTTGAGAGCCGACCGTGTGCACAGGATCGAGGGCGCTAAGGGGATCCTGGAAGACCATCGCCACGCGGTGGCGCCGATCGGCACGTGCCCGCTTGCCCGAGAACGGCAACTCGAGCCCCCCGAGTTCGACGGATCCAGACTCGACGCGGCCACCCTTAGGGAGCAGCGCCATGAGCGCCCGCAGAGTCAGACTCTTCCCCGACCCGGACTCGCCGACGATGCCGAACGAGCCGCCAGCTGGCACCTCGAAGCTCAGGTCGTGCACGACCTCGACCCGGCGACCGTGGCGTTCGACACTGATTGACAGGCCTTCTACACGAAGAGGGGCTCCCGATACTGTTCCCGCAGGGCGCGCCGAACTCGCCGCAGATGTCGAGGCAGGTGCCACCGCCGCGGCGCTCATTGCAGAACCCCCACGATGGTCACCATACGCCGACCACAGCGAGGTTCGCCCGCGACCGCCCCGCCTTCCTCGGTGTCCACACTTCGGGTCGGGAGGGTCGAGCCCGCTGGCGACTGGTCTACGAGACGCGCGGATCGGCTCCACGGGCGACAAGCCTGTCGAGCCGCGATGTCGAAGCGATGCGCTTGCTCAAGATCAAGGTCGCCTCGCTTCAATGCGGAGCTGCGATCGGCGGCTGAGCGTTCCTCTCAGCGTTGTCGTGTCAGCGGTTGAGCGCGAGGCCTTGTCCAGCGATCGCCCCCATCAGCCACCGCGCGGCGTCACTTCGGCTGCTGAATGCCGATGCGCTCTCCGAGAGGACCACCCGCCCTGAGACGAGGACCTCGACCTGGTCGGACACCCGGAGCGCATCCGCGACGCGCTGCTCGACCACGAGGACCGCCTTTCCGCTCTCTCGCAGTTGGGCCACGTTCTCCTCGAGTACAGCCCTCGCGACCTTGGGGGCGAGTCCTGCCGTGGGCTCGTCGAGGATGACGACTTCGGGATGGGTCATCAGCGCCCGAGCGAGAGCCAGTGCCTTTCGCTGCCCGCCACTCAACGAGGACGCAGGTCTGTTCCTCGCGACGCCAAGAGCTGGGAATTCCTCGAAGCGCTCCAGGACTCGCTGCATGCGTTCCGAACGGGAGAGCAGGTAACCGCCCATCAGAAGATTGTCCATCACGGACATGGGAAGAAACACGTCGTCGTTCTGTGGGACGTACGCGACGCCCGCCCGAGCGAGCTCGGAGGGACCCTTGCCCGAGACATCTCGGCCGAGCACGCTCACACGACCGGCCATCCTCGGGATCGTTCCGACGATCGCCTTCACCACGGTTGACTTTCCCGCCCCGTTGGGACCGACGAGAAGAACCATTTGCCCTCGGCGGACCGTGATATCCACGCCCTCGATGATCGGATTCTTCGAGTACCCAGCGGTCAGGCCGTCGACCGCGAGCGCGGCACCCAGGTCGACAGGGGAGGAGCTCGACTCTTCTGCGGAACCGGGGACCGTCGGGTCAGCCTGCGACATAGATCGCCTGCACCTCGTCGTTCCCCAGGACCTCTTCGGGTGATCCTTCGGCGATGACGTATCCCTGGGTCATCGCGATCATCCGATCGGAGAGAGCCGATACCACGCCGACGTTGTGTTCAATCAGCAGAAGCGCGAGGCCGGTTGCGCGAAGTCGCTCCAGATGGCCGGCAACGCGCTCCACCATGTGTGGGCTCAGGCCGGACATCGGCTCGTCGAGCACCAGTACGTTCGGATGACCCATAAGGGCGCGGGCGATCTCGACGAGCCGGCGCTGTCCACCGCTCAGCTCGCCGGCAAGGGTCGTCTCCCATTTGGATAGCTCGAAGTCTGTAAGCAGGTCCCGTGCGCGCAGCACCTCGCCGCGCTCAATTCGCTGCCAGTGCTTGCGGTGAACGATGGACCTCCACCACCCAACCTGGTCGCGAAGTGCGCCACCAACGAGCAAGTTCTCCATGACCGTCAGGCGATTGAACTCGCTGGACAGCTGGAAAGTGCGGGCGAGCCCCAATCTGGCTCTGCGGTGCGCGGGCATCGAATCGACTCGGATGCCCCGGAAGAGGATCTCCCCAGCGTCCGGGCGCAGCGAGCCGCAAATGACGTTACCGAGCGTGGATTTTCCGGCTCCGTTCGGACCGATGAGTCCCAAAATGCTGGCCCGCCCCAGCCGGAACGACACGCCACCGACAGCGCGGTTGCCTCCAAAGTCCTTGACCACTGTCCGGACGTCGAGTTCGCACCCGAGGTCGGAGGTCGCGTCCTCGCGCGACTTGTGAGATGTCGAGCCAGCACATGCGCGGGGCATATCGCCCCCGATCACCGGACGGGTGCCGCTATCCGACGGCATGGACACTCACCCGGCCGAACTTCGGATCGGATCGGCGGGGACGGGCTGAGAGCTCGTCGAGCGGACATCGGGCTCGTAGACGCGGTGGCGCCGCTCTGGAAGGATTCCCCTCGGCCGCAGCGCCAGGAATGCCACCATGAGTGCCGAAGCGCAGATGGTCTGTAACGCAACCCCCAACTCGGAGTTGCCGATGTCAGGAAGGTACTCAAAACCTTGCTGCAAACCGACGACGACCATCGCGCCGATCACGATCCCGCCTAGGTTCGACGTGCCGCCGACGATCACGACGGTGAAGAAGTAGAACGTCTCGGCGTATCCCCACGATGCGGGAGCCCACGTGGTGATGAAGTAGGCGAAGATGCCGCCAACCAGGGCCGCGAGCGCCCCTCCCAGCACGAACGCTCTTAGCTGCAGACTAAACGCGCCGTACCCGAGCGCCTCCGCCCCACTTTCGTTGTCCCGCAGCGCGCGTAACGCCCGCCCAAACGGACTCTCGGTCGTCGCTCGGACGAGGAGCCAACACACCACCGTGAGCACCGCCACTCCTCCGACGAACGCCCATTCGTATCCGGGGGACGCGGAATTGCTCCCGATGAATGGCTCGGGGATGAGTGAGAGGCCGAGAGATCCGTTGAGGAAACCTGGATCGGCCTCGACGAAGTAGAGAGCGGCGAGGGTCATTCCGAGCAGGACGATCGCCTGCTGGTCCTGTCTCACTCGACGTAGCACGATCGCTCCGATAACGGCGGAGAACGCTGCACCGACGACCACGGCCACGATGATCGGAAGCGGGAACGGGAGTGAGAACGCGACAAAGGCCTGTTGCTGACCCTGTGAGAGACCGGTCTTCCCGAGGCTGAAGATCGCGACGGTGTATGCGCCGACTGCCTCGAACATGATGTAGCCGAAGTTGATGATTCCGGCGGTGTCGAACTGGAGGTTGAGACCCCAGCTTCCGATTACGAACAGCAGGGCGTAAAGGACACCGGTCGCGATGAAGTCACTGGTTTGACCGTTCACGTCCGCTCCCGTTCGGGCTGCGGGGCTGCGGCGGGGGCTTCCCGGAGCGAGTCGATCACGTTGCTGTCCGAACGAAGAGGCCACGAGGCCGAACGAGGAGCACCGCGACCAGCACGCCGAGGGCGATCACATCCTCGTACGCCGAACTGATGACCGCGGATGCAAGAGCCGTCACCAGTCCGATCAGGAAGGCGCCCGCCACCGCACCGCCAGGGCGGCCGACTCCTCCAACGACCGCCGCAGCGATGATCAGGGGAAAGAACAGTTCCCATGAGCTGTACGTGAAGCTCCCGACCTGCAGGGCGACGAGCACTCCTCCCATGCCGCAGAGCGCCCCGGAAGCGAACCAGGTCACCGTCCTGATCGTGCGTACGCGAACTCCGCAGTTCTCGGCAAGTCTCGGGTTCGTAGCCGTCGCCCGGGTTGCCCGTCCCCACTGCGTGAAACGAAGCACCGCCCCGACTGACAGCGTGCAAAGCGCTGCGATCAACAGGGTCCACAGCTGGTCAGTGGTGATCTCCACAGATCCGAGACGGTGGGTTCCGCCGACAAGGGTGAACGAGTTGAAGCTCGGACCCCAGAAGCCAAGCACCGCCGCCTCGATCGCAAGCCCGACGGCAAAGGTGACGATCATCATCACCCAGGACGTGGCGCCCCGGGCGGACATCGGGCGGACGACCAGGCCTTCGACCATCACCGAGATGACGGCGACCGCGAGGCCGACCACGACGACGGCGACCCAGAGACTCACTCCCGCTTCGGTCAAGATGAACGCGATCACCATCGCCACGCCCATGAGAGCCCCGTAGGTGAGGTCGAACACACCGCTGACGGCGTAGCGGAGCGTGAAGCCAACCGTCGACAGTGCGAGCACTGCCGCCACAACGACCGCGGAGCCCAGCGAGACGGCGAGAACGTGGATCACAGCGTGCCAGGCGACCTGCTTACATCATGCTTTTGCACGATGACCCGTCAGCAGCTTGTTCAACACTGATGTCGGGACGAGGCGTCCTTGTTTGAGCCCGTTTTTCGTGAGCTTTTGAAGCACGTAGCCAGGTTCCCAGTTGTGGTACTTGTTGAAGGTGATCGGGCCGCTCGCTCCGACGTAGCGGATCTTCTTGTGTTTCGCGAGTGCCGCGACGCCCTGAGCGTACGTGTGCACGACGACGGCACCCTTCACGCCGTTGGTGACTGTGCGGATCAGGCGGTTGTATTTGGCCGACACCAGTGAGTGGGCCTCGTCGGCGGCCAGGGCCGTCATGACAATGGCATCGAAGTCCGCGGCGGAGTAGCTGTCGGTGACGTATGTCTTGCCTGTGGGGTCGGAAGACGCCACAAGAGTCGTCTTCCACTGCCGGAATCCGGGCCCTGCGCTCGTGGCGACAGGGAGCACCAAGGTCAGCCGCTTGGTGAGTGTCGTACCGACCGCGCCACCCACCGACTTCAGCCACGGTCCCTCGTCGTACGCCTGGTCCCCGACGAGCGGCGGGAGCTTCCCGTAGACCTGCTTCAGTTCGGAGAAGAAGGTGGCCGAGCTCGCGGGGTCCACCTCACCCACGACGGCGTCCGCGCTGTGTCCCTGGATGCCGGCGATCTGCGTCGTGTAGGAGGGAGCGCTGGTCGGAAGAACAACTGTGTCCACCACTGGGTGACCGAGAAGCTTCATGCCCTTCACGAACGAGGGGCGGGACCCCTGGGAGCTCACGCCTTGGCCGAACACCGCAGCGACGTGGGTGTAGCCGAGCATGACCGTCGCAATCGCCATCGCGTACCCCTGTGAAGCGTCAACGGGGACATCTCGCCAAAAGTACGAGTACTTGTTCACGTTGAACAGTGACTGGCCGGTCTCGCTGAAGACGGTCAGCTTCGCCGCGTTGGCCAATCGGACGATCGCAGGGGCGGTTGTTCCTCCAGATCCCAAGGTCAACAGCAAATTGCTGAGTTGCAGCATCCGGTGGGTCTCGGGGACAGCATCGGCCGGGTCGGAGTTGGAGTTGAACTCCTGGCACGTGACGTGGTGGCCCATCACCCCCCCGGCAGCATTGATGACGAGCATTGCCGGTATGCACCCAGCCATCCCTTCCTGTCCATAGCCGGCGTTCGCTCCCGTGTATGTCGAGAGCACGCCGACCACCACGTCCCCTTTTGCGCTCGCGAATGCACCCGTGAACGGCCCGATGACCGTTGCGGCGACCAACGTGGCGGAGACTGCCATCACTCGGAAGCCGTGCCTGCAAAGCTGACGTAGGGTCATGTCCCCCCTTGTTGGGATCCTCGCCTCCGAGCGCCACGAGCGCTAGAAGGCACTTCGATTCAGGCAGTGCTCATTATCGCTGCGCCACTTCGCTTTTTTGGTCCGACGCCTGACGGGATCCATACGGGATCCCCGGAGGCTCGCTGCCGTCACCGTCATCCCAATGCGGAGGGGCTCGGCCGACGCTCCCATCGGCCCGCTGATCCGGCTGCCCGGCAGGGCTCCGCGCCGAGAAGGGGGCGTGCAGGCTGGGGAACGCCGGCATCGCTCACCGAGCCCTTGACTTCGGTCATCGAGCAGATCCGGCCAGCTGTCCCGAGATCCATTCCGCCGTCCTTCGGGCAACCTCATCGTCCTTGACGGCCGGGAAGCAGCCGGAGATGCCGACAGCCAAGAGGACAGACCCGTCGTCGCCGGAGACCGGGACACCTCCCTCGCACACGTACCATCCGCGCTGGGCGCCGAAGCTCGCCACGTTGGCACCGAACAGCGGCCGGTCGCGTTGCCAGCGCTCGTAGAGATCCGCCGTCGGGGTGTGGTAGACGACCGCGACGATCGCCTTTCCCACCGCGATCTCGGGGGTCGCCCAACCTGCGTCTTCGTGACGAAGCACCCCCATCGTCCGCCC
>Ga0209579_10003461_pt1 | contig 11464 bp, 8 predicted proteins | sample Coa_R1_2_FD_187152 | JGI IMG/M metagenome (GOLD analysis project Ga0209579, IMG submission 187152) | Surface soil microbial communities from Centralia Pennsylvania, which are recovering from an underground coalmine fire - Coalmine... | ecosystem: Environmental > Terrestrial > Soil > Unclassified... | reverse complement strand
ATATTCAACTGAAGATCCAGCCTTCAGCGCCGGCCTTGGTCGTTGAGCAATCCGTCAATGCGGTTAGGTCGCAGGCTCAGCTAAAGAATGTTGCCATCAATGTTCATCAGGAACCGTCGCTTCCCCACATCGCCGTTGACGCCGAGAAAACTGCCTGGGTCCTGATTAATTTTCTTACCAATGCCATTAAATTTTCGCCTGACTCAGGGTCTATAGAGGTCGATGTCTACAAAAAGGATTCAGCCGTCGAATTCTCCGTGCAGGACCACGGCATGGGAATTGAAGAAAGACACCTGCCAAAAATTTTTGACCGTTACTATAAGGTTCCCGGCGGCTTTGAGCGAACCGGAACAGGGCTTGGTCTCGCAATTTCCAAAGAATTCATCGAAGCCCAGGGAGGAGAGATCTGGGCGCAAAGCAACATTGGCATCGGCAGTCGATTTGGTTTCAAATTCAAAGTCGCTTGAATTTATCCCTGAAATTCCCGCTGGTGAATCAAGCTAACTTTAAAGAACAAACCTGTCAGGATTGGGAACGAAATTGAGAAATGCCTTAAAGTCAGCTTTATACTTCTTCTCGTCCAGCTTGTAATAAAATGCTCCTTTTTTTGAATTGACCTTGTCTTTCTGCTTCTGCTTAATCAGGAGGCCTGTAGAGAGGACCTTCCGGCTAAAATTGCGATTGTCAAATGCCGTATCGTAAATACTCTCATAAAGACTCTGGAGCTGGGGAACGGTAAATTTTTCCGGGAGGAGTTCGAACAAGACAGGATGAAAAGCAGCCTTATAGCGTAACTGCTTTTTTGCCAGTTCAACCATGTTGTCGTGATCAAAAATCAATTTAGGCTTTTTCGAAAGCAGAAACCATTCCGCATGATAGTCATCACTTATTTGTTTTTCATATCGATGAATGTCGATAAGCGCGGTATATGCGACAGAAACAGTTCTTTCGACCGGATCGCGGCCGGGGTTTCCGAACGTATGCAATTGTTCCAGGTACACACCGCCCAGTCCTGTCAGTTGCTTAAGAACACGCACGGCTGCGTCCTCGGGGCTCTCACGCTGCTGAACAAATCCACCCATCAGGCTCCACTTACTTTTCTCGGGTCGAAATCCGCGTTTTATGAGCAATAAACGGATATCGTGGCCGTCAAATCCAAAAATGATGCAGTCGACTGCTAGCAGTACGTGCCTTTGTAAGGGATAACGATTCATGTCTACTTTGACGAAATTAAAAATAAATAGGCTGGCCCTTGTCCGGGATTTTAGGGGACAAACTTAAGAATAACCGGGAAGAAATTCCGTTTAACCTTGGTAGTTAAAGGAGAGTTGCAAAGAAGATCCGATATTTATTTTATTTCAGGCCGATAAGAGTCAAATGATTAGCAAAAAGCCAAAAGGAATAATTTTCGATTTGAACGGTACGATGATTGACGACATGAACTATCATGCATCGGCTTGGTCAGGAATACTCAACAATGATTTGAATGCTGGCCTCAGCGACGAGGAAGTTCGACGCCAGATGTATGGCAAGAACGAAGAAGTGCTAGGCCGGATCTTCGGCAAAGAATATTTTTCCTCGGAGGAATTGAAAGAAATTTCGATTGAAAAGGAACGCCGGTACCAGGAAGCGTATTTGCCCCATTTAAAGCTGATCGACGGACTGCCGGAATTTTTGGCAGCATGCAAGGAAAAAGGTTTGCCCATGGCCATCGCCTCAGCTGCAATCACGTCGAATATCGATTTCGTCCTGGACAATCTTCGGATCCGGCAATATTTCAGCGCTATTGTCAGTGCAGATGATGTACAGGTTAGCAAACCGGATCCGGAAGTTTTTTTGCAAGCCGCCAAACTACTTGGACTGCAACCTGAAAATTGCATCGTTTTCGAAGATGCACCAAAAGGAGTAGAAGCTGCTTTACGGGCTAAGATGTCCTCCATAGTCGTCCTGACGACACATTCCCGGAAGGAATTTTCATTTATGCCAAATGTTATTTCGATGATAAACAATTATAACGATCCTATGCTGGTCAAACTACTGGCGGGGGATATGGGTCCCTGGCTTACCAAAACCTGACATAGAGCGCCCCTATAATGAGAAAAATGACAAGTACCAATGCAAGCGTCGCAGGTTTTAGCCTGAACATCGACCGATCAAGGGCAAATGCCTTTGGATTGACGCGGGGGCCCGCAAGGCTTATTAATATCATCACGAGCATTGTAAAAGCAAATGCCAGACCCATGCATATATGAAATGGAATCTCATAAGCTTTGTCTGAGGAAGAATAATACGAAGTATAAAGAAAAGTTTCATGTCCCAGGTACTTTGGCGCTAATTCATTAAAGAATACCGACATTACAAATCCTGTAATTACTCCTGCCACAGCGGCCGGCCCGGTTGTTCTTTTCCAAAACATTCCAAGCAGAAACATAGCGAACACACCTGGGCTGATAAACCCGGTATATTTCTGAATATATGTAAAGCCCCCGGTTCCTCCGATATGAAGCAGGTCCTGCCAAGTGAAGAGGATCGCCAGAATCATCGCGATAAAAACGGTGACACGGCCAGTGATGACCAGGCTTCTCTCGTCTTTATCCTTCCCGAAATACTTTTTGTAAACATCCAAGGTAAAAATGGTCGATATGCTGTTTACTTTACCCGCCAGCGAGGCGACAATCGCGGCCGTAAGCGCTGCTATGGACAGACCCTTTAGGCCGCTTGGAAGGAAGCCAAGAATTGAAGAGTAGGCCGAGTCTTTTGTACCACCCGCCATCTGCAGGTGGCCGCTCTGATGAAGGACAAAAGCTGCAATTCCCGGCAGCATGACGATTACAGGCATCAGTAATTTTAGAAATCCCGCAAACAAAATTCCGGTCCTGGCAGTCTGAAGGTCTGCACCAAGCGCGCGCTGGGTGATATACTGGTTGCAACCCCAATAATTGAGGTTGATGATCCATATCCCCGCCAAATACGAAGCAAAGCCCGGAAAAGTCAGATACTTGTCAATATCGTTTTGTGACGAGGCCGCCGTCGGCTTGGGAATGATCATGTGAAAATGTTCTGGCGCATTTTGCATTAAAACTTTGAAGCCTGCAACCGCATCGTGACCGACGCCGAAATTGTCTCCAACAATAGTTAATGCAAGGTAGGTCGTAGCAAGACCTCCGACGATAAGCACCGCTACCTGGATTACGTCCGTGTAACCAATTACCTTCATACCTCCGAGAGAAATAATTAAGGCGAAAATGGCCAGACCGATCATGATTGTATGGAGGTATTGACCTCCGACAAGCCCGTTGATCGCTACCGCGCCGAGATATAAGATGGAAGTCAGGTTGACAAAAACGTAAAGAAAGAGCCAAAACACTGCCATAATTAATGCGACGGCTTCATTATATCGCGTTTGCAGAAACTGCGGCATCGTATAAATCTTATTCTTTAAGTAAACTGGAATAAACCAGATGGCAATAATGATCAATGAAAACGCGGCAATCCATTCATATGCCGACACGGCAATACCTAAGAAATAACCCTCGCCACTCATTCCGATAAATTGTTCAGCAGAAATATTTGAGGCGATAAGCGAGGCACCGATGGCCCACCAGGTCAGTGATCCCTCTGCCAGGAAGAAAGCCTTGGAATCATGCTCGCGGGTTTTTCTTCTGCGATAGATCCAGTACCCATATCCTGCGACAATAATGAAATAGATAATAAAAACAAAGTAATCGGCAGCGACCAGATTTCGTTCCATAAGCAGTCAATCGATGTTATATATTAGATTTTTGCCCCGTTCGATTTTAACATTCCGATGGCGCACCTATCGGGCTTTGCGTTCATCACTATAATAGGCGTCATTCCATCGCAACTCGTTCCTTAGCTGATAAATATCTGTATTCTTTCCTATTAAAACAAACTCCAAACCAGCCATCTCGGCGAAATCCTGCATATGGACGGCGCCCAGGTTTTGGCTGTAACAGGTGTGATGCGCACCACCAGCGAGGATCCAGGCAGCACAGCCGGCCCGCATGTCAGGATAAGGTTTCCAAAGAACCCTGGCTACAGGCAGTTTGGGTAGGGCACGAAGCGGCGCGACTGCAATGACTTCATTCACTAACAGTCGAAACCGGTTACCCAAATCAATCAACGATGCATTGATTGCAGGTCCCTCGCCAGAATTGAAAACCAACCGCACAGGGTCCTCTTTGCCTCCGATTCCGAGAGGATGTATCTCACAGGACGGACGTGAATCCGCGATGCTTTCGCAGATCTCCAGCATGTGGGCACCAAGTACAAGTTGATTATCGGGCTCAAAATGGTATGTGTAATCTTCCATGAATGAATTTCCCCCGGGCAAGCCTGCGGCCATCACTTTCATCGCGCGCACCAGGGCCGCGGTTTTCCAGTCTCCTTCTGCGCCAAACCCGAAGCCTGCTGCCATTAGTCGTTGGGTGGCAATTCCGGGCAGCTGCCGAAGGCCATGCAAATCTTCGAAAGTGTCCGTGAAGCCTTTATAATTGCCTTCTTCGAGAAACGCGGTTAAACCTCTTTCAATCCTTGCTGCTTCGCGCAGAGAATCATGGCGCTGCCCTCCCTTCCGCAATGAATCGCTCACCACATATTTTTCCTCGTATTCCGAAACAAGTTTGTCGATCGATTCTTCACTCACCTGACCGATCACTTTCACCAGGTCGCCAATCCCGTGCGTATTTACAGAATAGCCAAATTGGATCTCAGCTTCAACCTTGTCGCCTTCTGTAACGGCCACCTGGCGCATGTTATCACCAAAACGAACGAATCGCGCTCCCTGCCAGTCATGCCAGCCTGCGGCAGCCCTACTCCACGTATTGATCTGGTCAAGTGTCTTTTCATCTTGCCAGTGTCCGGCGACAATCTTCCTGTCGATTCGCATTCGGGTCAATAAATGACCGAATTCGCGATCACCATGGGCGGACTGGTTCAAATTCATAAAATCCATATCTATGTCACTCCAGGGAATATCGCGATTAAACTGGGTGTGGAGATGTAAAATAGGTTTATGGAGAACGTTTAATCCCCTGATCCACATTTTCGCAGGCGAAAACGTATGCATCCAGGTTATAATTCCAATACAATCGGGAGAAATATTGGCGTCGGAACAAACCCTGAAAATTTCATCAGGCGTCTTTACCGTTGGCTTGCAGACAATTCTAATGGCAATCTGGGTTGAATGATTAAATGCGTCAGCGATAATACCTGAGTGTTCGGCAACCTGCCGCAATGTCTCATCGCCGTAAAGATGCTGGCTGCCGGTAATCAGCCAAACTTCCAGTTTTTTTAGGTCCATGTTTGCCTTTTTTGCGTTTTTATTCTTGCCAGCGTGCTATTGACCGTAATATGAATCGGGACCGTGTTTTCGTTGAAAATGTTTCCTGATGAGTGAATCCTTCAGCCTTAGGGCGTCGGCTTTGATATTCTCGGTTAAGTATGCCAGTTCGGCGATATATTCAAGCATGGCGCTGTTATACACCGCCTTTGAAGCAGATTCACCCCATGTGAACGGTGCATGATTGCCTACCAGCATCATGGGTACCTCCGAGGGATCCAACCCTCGTTCCTTAAAACAATTGATAATTTGAAAACCCGTCTGATACTCGTAATCCCCGCTGATCATTTCATCCTTCATAGCCGCAGCGCAAGGAATATCCACTGCGCTGCAATCGGCGTGAGTAGTTCCATAGATCGGGATATCCCGCTGCGCCTGTGACCAAGCAGTCGCATAACGAGAATGAGTATGCGCAATTCCACCAACACCGCTCCAGTATTTGTACAGAACCGCATGCGTGGCGGTATCCGAAGAAGGGCGCAGTTTTCCATCAACCAGCTTGCAGTCAAAATCGAGGATGACCATTTTCTGAGGCGAAAGTTCGTCGTACGGGACACCGCTGGGCTTAATCGCAAAGACGCCGAGCCCGCGGTCTGCGGCACTGACGTTGCCAAATGTAAAATTGACGAGCCCAAGTTTTGGAAGCTCGATATTTGCCTCATATGCCGCTTCCTGTATGTGCAGATATTTATTCATCTGTATCGGGAATAACAACCGCTGCCATTCGCAGATTCGATGCCCTCTCAGTTAATCGCTGCTTTTTCTACAAAACGGCCCAAGTTCTGATATTTTTGATATCGGGCTGCATAGTACCCGACCGATTCTTTCCTCGGCTGGTATTCTTTATCAAAACCACTACCCATCACGACCATCGCGTCTTCCACTTTTTCATATAATCCCGCCGCTGTGGCCGCAAACATCCCTGCACCAAACGCACAGGTCTGTTCCGAACTGTGGATTCGAATGGGCATGTCCATGACATCAGCCATCATTTGCATAATGTATGGAGATTTTCTGGCAACGCCACCGAGACCAATTAATCCCCTTACCAGCACTCCTTCCTCGATAAAACGGTCTACGATTGCCCTGGCGCCAAAACAGGTCCCCTCCGCAATGGCCCGGAAGATAGAAGGAGCGTCGCTACCCAACCCAATCCCTGCGATGGCGCCAGTGAGGGCCTGGTTTGCATCAGGCGTTCTTCTGCCATTAAACCAATCCAAAGCGATCTCGGCATCGGGATTCGGTGGCAGGCAGGATGCCTTCTCCGTAAGGTTTGGAACAATTTTCTCCACAATGTCATCGAAAAGTCTTTTAAAATCGGCACCGTCCTGCAGAGGCAAATGCATAAATAAATCCCGTATCGGAAAACTAAGCAGATTTTTAAACCAGGCGTAGGCATCACCAAATGCCGATTGGCCGGCTTCCATGCCCATCATACCTGGGATAATCGATCCAGGTACCTGCCCGCAGATCCCCCGAACCGGCACAGATCCAAAATCTTCCAAAGGCGCCACCATCATGTCGCAGGTTGAAGTACCCATCACTTTACTGAGAAAATAAGGCTCGATTTGCCCTCCGACTGCACCCATGTGCGCATCGAATGCTCCGGCTCCCACGACGGTACCAGGCGGTAATCCCAGCCTCTCCGACCATTGTCCTGACAAACGACCTACTGATTCAGCCGCCGTCATCACCTGGTCAAATTTCCCCAGCGAATACCCGTCTAAAAGAGGGTCAAGCGTTGCAAAGAAATCGTTAGGTGGGAGACCGCCAAATTCCGATGCCCAAAGCGCCTTGTGTCCGGCCGCACAGATGCTTCTCTTGATATTCGATGCATGCTCGCCGCCCGTAAGAAGGAAGGGTATCCAGTCGCAATGCTCAACCCAGGTATAACACGCTTTCCTTACCGAAGTATTTGTTCGGAGCACCCGCAACAATTTGGCCCAATACCATTCTGAGGAATAAATTCCACCGACATACCGAAGATAGTTGATCGAAAATTTTTTCGCGTGTTCGTTAATTTCACGTGCTTCTTCCACCGCAGTGTGGTCCTTCCACAGCACAAACATGGCGTCCGGATCATTTTCGAATCCTGGCAACAGAGCAAGGGGCGTACCCCTGGCATTTACGGCGACTGGTGTCGAACCCGTTGTATCTATTGAGATACCTTTGACAGCCTTTGCGGCAGAAGACCCTGCCGATTTAATACAATTTTTGACAGTGTGCTCAATCCCTTCCACATAATCGAGCGGATGTTGGCGAAAACGATTTTCCGAAGGGCTGCAAAACAGGCCTTCGTTCCATCTGGGGTAATTGAAAACTTCGGAAGACACCACAGTTCCATTACGGGCGTCGACTATAACGGACCGGACAGAGTCAGTTCCAAAGTCGACGCCGATGACAAAAGAATCATGTGCCATACATAGAAATACGTGTCAAAATAACATTTATTTCCGCAAAATCGAAATATTTTGATTTATCTCCAGCTGTATTCAACAATATTAGACAGCGTGCCAATTCCATCGATGGAAATTTCTACGCGATCTGCGCTTCGTAGGGTAAAGTCATTGGGTGGAACCAGGCAGGTACCAGTCATCAAAAAACAACCCTGGGGGAAAAAATATTCCCTGCAAAGAAAGTCGATCAATTCGGAAAAAGTGCGCTTGATCCGGCTAATTTCCACGGCATCTTCATAGACAGACTGATCATCACGAATTATTTTCATCCGGATCGTCGTTCCGGATTTCAGTGGATTTTCGGGCACGAGCAGGCATGGGCCAAGTGCTGCACTTCGCTCATACATCTTGGCCTGTGGAAGATAAAGCGGGTTCTCTCCCTCTATGCTTCTGGAACTCATATCGTTTCCAATAGTATAACCCTGAATTTGCTTCGAAGAATTTAAAAACAATGTCAGTTCAGGCTCGGGCACATTCCAGTCTGAATCACGGCGAATAAAAACTTGCTGGTTGTGCCCGGCCACACGATGCGGCAGGGATTTAAAAAACAATTCCGGTCTTTCCGCCTCGTAAACCTTATCATAGAAACTTGCTCCGCCGGATTCTTTTGCCTCTTCCATTCGCGCGTTCCTGCTGCGCATATATGTGACCCCGGCCGCCCAGACTTCCTGGGTCCCAATGGGCGGCAGAATTTCGCCAGCCAATAAATTCATGGCAGACTCCTGCGAAAGCGGAAGGGCAGCGGATTTCTCCCTCGAAAGACATTGAAATAATTCGTTTCGATTTGTTAGGTCGTCCCAGTCCCTGTCAATAGCAAAATATTCGTTGCCGTCGTCAATAATCACGGTTTCCCGAAGTTTATATAGTTTCATCAAATGAAATTAAAAGTGAAATGATCGCTTTATTTCGTCAAGATCTACGCCCAATAAGTTTAGCGCAACCTGTCGCAGCTGACGGTAATCTCCTTCCAAATGGCAAACTATTTGCCGGTGAACCAGGAAATCGCCCTTTTTTAACTGTTTTACCGGCGAAGAGGATTCGATCTCATAGAAAGGACCAAGCTGCGAACCATCGGCCAGCGGGCCGTCATTGTAAGCGTTGATCACGTCTCCCCTAAATGGTTCGCTTTGAATTTCCCATTTCGAATTAACATAGCTGGAACTTTTGTCGACAGGAAAATGAAGTATTGTGAGGATGTTTCTCCTGAAATCATAGCTGGCAGCAAAAGGCTTGGCGAGGACCGGCGATAATCCTATTTTACTTCGAAATCTGCCATCGCATTTCAAAAATAATACGCTGTCTTTCACTATCAGGCGATCGGGCGGTACCACGCCAAAATAATCATCCGTAATGTATTTTCTCGATTCGGCCATCGGTTCAAAGGGAATACAAACGGCGGTTTGCTCGCTGGGTGTCATCATGCTCAATAGCCAAATCGACGGAAGGCCAGACTCTTTTTTCCAATCCTTCTCGCCGGTATTTCGGATGGCATTATCACTTTCATAGGCGACAAGCCTGATTTCATCCGGAAGATGTGTTAGAAGACGGCCTTCGACCTCCCGCCTGTTGAGAATTTTGACTGACCTTGTGATATTAAAATGAAAAACTGTTCCCGAATAATTTGTCAGGGTACCTTCTTTCGAAAACTGCACACTACTGTCCGTTGAACCAGTTACGTCGAACTGGTCGGTGTCAATCAACGACGGAACCTGCCAGTGCGCAATATTAAAGGAATCTCCTTTTCTGAAATAGAAACCAAACTGCCCTCCCTCCGGCCCTATCCAGAATCGCTCTTCGCCGCCGATCGGATTAAATTGTGACTTTTTCTTATGGGAACGAATCAGGTGGTAATTGATCCAACCGTAACTATTGCCGCTGTCAATGCAAGCGCTGGTCAACACTCTTCCCTGCCACGCGGAACTAAGTAGGACTCTGGCGCTGCTGCTATGATCCGACAATTCGATTACGCTTCCCAAGTCGTCTTTGAGAAATGCCCGGTCGAATCCGTAGCTGCCTTTCTTAAAATTCGTCGAATCCATTGGTTTATCGGTTGAATCATTTTGTTGACCACAGGCTATCAAAAGAAAATAATACCATAAGAAATTGGCCCAGCCGATTTTTTTCAACGTGGCAGTCATTGTACAAAATTTCATTTTCAAGCAACGAGAGTTTCAAATATACCTATTCCAACGCTTCGTAAAGTATTTCTACTGGATGTTTGGCAAGCCTCCCGGTACCGTCCTTGATCTGGTGACGGCAGCTCGTTCCCGGGGCAGCAATAATTTTATCTTCTGATTGTTTTCTAATTGTCGGAAAGAGCACGAGTTCGCCAATTCTCATCGAGATCTCATAATGCTCTTTCTCATATCCGAAAGACCCTGCCATACCACAACAACCCGATGGAATGACGGACACGCTATAGTTTGAGGGCAATGACAATACCATGACGCTGTTCGTGACTGAGGAAATCGCTTTCTGCTGGCAATGCCCGTGTAAAAGAATATCCCTTTTCTGATTGGTAAACTGGCCGCTTTTAATTTTCCCTTTGTCAATTTCCCCGGCAAGGAATTCTTCAATCGTAAAAGCCAGTCCCGCTATCTGCCTGGCTATTTCAAGTCTGTCTTCAGAGGCGAGATCAATATATTCATCCCGAAAACTTAAAATCGCAGATGGTTCAATTCCAACCAGCGGCATTTCATTACCAATTTGCGAACTCAAAAAATCAATATTCTTGTTAATAATGTCGCGAGCGTCCCTGAGGAGACCCTTCGATAGCCAGGTCCGGCCGCTTTCGAGATGTTCGCACATCATTACCTCGTATCCCAGCTTCTCCAGCAAAAGAATGGTCTTAATTCCAATCTCGACATCATTATAGTTGGAAAATTCATCGCAAAACAAAAGTAATCGACCATTTTTGTAGACTCCATTCGCAGTCTTCTTTCTCTTTTGATTTTCATACCATTTCCTTAAGGTGGTCCTATGCATTGTCGGCAATGAACGCTTCGTTGCGAAACCGGCAACAAGCTTGGTTAGGATTGAAAAAGGCCTGGTACCGATCATGAAATTGTAGATTTTTGGTACTCGCGAACCCAACTCCGAGGTCCGGGCAAATTGTGCAATAAGTTTGCTTCGAAAAGGAACTCCGTTTGCATCATAATATTGCTGAAGGAATTCCGCTTTTAACTTGGCCACATCAACATTGGATGGGCATTCTGATTTGCAGCCTTTGCAACTCAGGCAAAGATCCATGACTTCATATATTTCCCGGTGGTCAAAACGATTCATTTTACTGGAGTTGGTCAAAAACTCACGTAAAATATTTGCTCTCGCCCGGGTAGTATCTTTTTCATTTCGGGTAGCCATATACGAGGGGCACATGGTTCCGCCCGACAGCTGGGTTTTGCGGCAATCGCCCGATCCGTTGCACTGCTCGGCGTGTTGTAAAATATCCTGGTTATAAAAACGAAAAGTCGTTTGAAATTTTGGGACACTTTGGCCTGGCGCGTACCGGAGCATCGAATTCATCGGTGGCGTATCGACAATCTTGTTCGGGTTGAATATTTGATCCGGATCCCAAGCCGCCTTTATCGCCCTCAGAACGTCATAGTTTTTTTCGCCGATCATTTTACGGATAAATTCCCCTCTT
>Ga0209579_10003460_pt1 | contig 11467 bp, 11 predicted proteins | sample Coa_R1_2_FD_187152 | JGI IMG/M metagenome (GOLD analysis project Ga0209579, IMG submission 187152) | Surface soil microbial communities from Centralia Pennsylvania, which are recovering from an underground coalmine fire - Coalmine... | ecosystem: Environmental > Terrestrial > Soil >... | reverse complement strand
TAAGTTCGTGCCGTTGAAATTCTCATCGACACTCTCAATGTTGATCTGCTTGTCGATCTTTTTGATCGTCGGTTTTTTCTCGGCGGGGATGGTCGGAAAATCCTCGACGGCTCCTTCCATGTCGTAGTATTCGCCCAGCAGGCCGGGTTTCACATCGTCCGCGCCGAGCGCGGAACTGAACGAAATTAACGCCGCAATTGCCAGAACAATGGAAAGCATTTTCATGGCTGAGTCCCTCCAAGTTGATTTTGAATTTCTCTCTTAACTGTCCGATTAGACGCAATTGCGTTTAAATTGCGACACGGAAAAAATCGCGCGGAACAAATTGTCATGCAGGCGGGCCGCCCGTACCACAATTACATTATTCCGCATCCGCTTTGTGCCAGAGCACGCTCTCCGGCACGATCTCCTCGTTTTTGCCCGGCGGCGCCCATGAGAATTTGCAGCCCATCTCTCCGTCGCCTTGAAAGAATTCGAGCTTCACTTCGTGCTGGCCGGGCGCAAGTTCGATCGTGCCGTCTTTCTTCTGCATCGGGTGCGAACCGTTGTTGTCGATGACTTGCTTGCCGTCGATGAACACGCGCGAGCCGTCGTCGGATTCGACGAAGAATTTGTACTTGCCAGCTTTGTCGATATTGACCGAACCTGACCACTTCACGTAGAAATTGGTGTTGAGGTTCGTGTTGTTGAAATTCTCCGTGCAGTTCTCAACGTTGATCTGCTTGTCCACGCGCCGGATCGTCGGCTTTTTATCGGCGGGAAGCTTCGGAAAATCGCCAACGCCGCCATCGAGTTCGTAATATTCGCCGACCAAGCCGGGCTTGACGTCGTCCGCCGCCAGACTGACTCCGCGTACGAGCAGCACGGCCAAAACCAACAGACTCATCGTTCGCACGATCACTGTCTCCCTCAACTACCGCCTGAACCGCGGATTGTTCTTCCGCATCGCCTCGCGGTAAACGCCAACCAATTGATCCAACGTCCGCATGTCGTTCGGAAAATACTTTTTGAAGCGCTTGTAGTCGTCGAAAATCTCAAGTTGCAGCAGAGCCGCTTTGTCGTTTTCATGCGCCGTCATGGCTGCTTGTAATTGGCTGTCGTGCAGGCCGATTTCCTTCAGCATGGTCTGATACAAATTCTGCGGCGCCGTCAGTTCGTTCGGCACTCCGCGCTCATTGTTGCGCCGAATCATCTCCACCCACCAATCCTCCGAACCCCATTCGTCCCATTTGCGGTCTTCCGGGGCCACGCCCGGCTTCGAACGGTAATGCCCCAACCGGTCGATGCAATTCCCATATACGCGCTCCACACGCAACTGCGTCGCGCCCTTCTGCATCTCCAATGCCTTGTAAAAATAATACGCCGCGTAGCGCAGATACTCGTCCTTGCGCGCGCGCTGCGCTTTGCCCTTCCACGACTCTTCATCCGAAAAAACTTTTGCGCGCTGCGCCTCGCTCAAGTCATCCAATTTCGGCAGTTCGTTGTCGCGCAAAGACGAGCAATCCATGCCGCTGCTGCGATCGACCATTTGGTCGCCCAAACGGTCCATGTAGACCAGGCCCAATTCGAACCAAAGCGAATAATGATTGCTGTTGCGCGTCAAACCTTGCTCAAGCACCTTGATTCCCGACTTGATCCAATACCACTTGTCCTCGCATGTCGCCGCGTTCGCGGCGAGATTGTAGGCCATGTTGTGAGCTTGAAACGCGTGGACATTCGTGAATGTCGGCTGTAGTTTCTGGATCATGTCGCAGATCAACTGCAGTTCGTAATAGTGCCCTGCGTCCTGCTGCGCAATCGCGCGCACCCACAGCACATCCGCGAGAATTCCGCGAAACCCGCCCAGCGCGGTGAAGCCCGCTTCGAGCGTCCCTTTATTTTCGGGATCGGTCCAGACCAGCTTTGCTTCGACGCGGCGCGCTTCAACGTAACGCTGCGCGATCAGCGACAACGCCAGCGCACCGAGACCGATGAGGAGAAGGCGGCGTTCGGGGGTCATCCATTTCATGGTTCGAAGCGATGCTCAAAACATTTGTCATTTGTCCGTTGTCATTTGTGATTTGTCATTGAACCCGATTCCAATGACAAATCACAAATCACAAATGCCAAATGACAAAAAAATCACTTTCAATTACTACGTTCTACTCAAGCGAGGGGTTCACACCTTTATGCCGATAAAAAATCAAGAATGGTATGCCAAACAAGCGATAAAGAATCCCGCAAATCTGATAACGAAGCGCCAGCGCCGCGCCGCCGGATAATCCTAACACCGTCGTGAACAAAAATTCAAACGCCACATTTCCGCCGCCCAATCCGCCAGCAAAACCAAACGTGTTCAAAAATAACCCCAGCGGCAAAACCGTCAGAAAGGGAACCAACTGCAGCGTCGCCGGCACGCCTGGTGCAGATGCCGTCGGCACCGTCGTGAACTCCATCCCATACGTCAGCACCAACACGCTGGTGCAATTGAGCGCATGATTGAAAATCGACAGCACAAGCATGATCAGCAGCACGCCCTTGTGATGCCGCAAGCTCGCGAAACTCGCGTAGACGCGTTCGATCTTTTCGTGAAATGGAAGGATGTGCATGAGGCGCTTGCGCAGCGCGCTCTTTTCCAGTTTCTCGGACACCAGCACAAAAAAGCCAAGCAGTCCGCCGAGACACACCAGCGCAATAATCAATGCCGACATGCGCAGGTTCGCATTCCCGCTGATCTGCGGCCATGCCAGCGCGCACACGATCAACGCAAACGTGAACAGCGCAAACAGGCCCACGATGCGGTCCACCAACGCGCTAACCAGAATGATCGCCACGCCGCGCTTGCCGCTCGCCACGCTCGACGTGCGACTGAGATAAATCGCCTTGACCACGTCGCCGCCGTTGGAGACCGGCGAGATCAGATCGAAGAGCATCCCCACCATCGAAAACGCGGCGATGTCGCGAAAATGCGCCGTGATGTGCAGCGCGCGCAGCAGCATTTGATAACGAAACGCGCAGAGCAGCACGCACGGAATGTAAAAACTCATCGCCAGCAGCGTCAAATCCCAACGCTGCGCGAGCGCCTGCAAATCGCTGGCTTTCAAGCGATCCGTCTTGACCAGGTACGTGAAAATCGCCGCCAGCAGCCCGAGTTTCAACGCCCACTTGAGGAGCACGCGCGCCAGCGACGGAGCCCGTTGCGGTTCGCTCTCCGCCGGAAGCGCGTCGTCCAGATTTTCAACTGCTGCATCGGTCACGAATCGTCTTCTCGCTGTCGGTTTGCTTGCAAAGAGCGGTTAGTTTATCGGCAAGTCGGGGTGGATGCTAGAGCAGGAGATAGGAGATACGGGAATGCAAAATGCAAAATTAAAAATGCAAAATTGAACGGCGTCAAGACGGCAATCGGCCTCGTTAAAAGCATGGCTTGCACAGTGCCATTTCATTTTGCATTTTGAATTTTGTCGCTTTCCAACGTCCGCTTTAGATTATCTTAAACGCCCGCACTTTCTCCGCCGATAAAGACGGCATGAGCGCAACCGAGACACACATCTCGCGCATCACGCGCGCCATCGGCTCGGTCACATCCATCTTCCGCTGCCACGGATTGCAAGCCGTCGCGCCCAATGCCGACCGCATCGGCGGCCACGACGTCTTTTATTGGATGTGCTTTCTTGCGCTGATCAGTGTCTGGTTTCTGTTCGTTTACATGCCGCAATGCTGGCGTTACGAAAAACTGGCCGGACGCCAGCAGGCGCTGAATCTCGAAATGGAAAGCGATAAGAAAGAACTCGAGCGCCTCAAACGCGGCATCGCCAGCCTCAATAATGGGGACGCGCTCGCGTGGGAACGCGCCGCGCGCAAACGTCTCGGCTGGCTCGAACCCGGCGAACTGCTCGACACCCACCGCACGCCGCAAACGCGCACTGCTTCGAACCCAATGAGCCCCGTTCCCAACAGCGCGCCAACGCCCGTGCTCTCTCGCCCCCGCGTTCCGCCGATTCCGCACGCGCCGGGAACGTTTGCGCAAAATCCGCCGCTCGCGACGCGCACCACGCTGCACTATGCCGATTCCGGCGCGCTCGGCCCCGCCGCCTTCGCTCCCGCACCGCCGCCGATGCCCATCGTCCCGATGCTTCCGCCGCGCTGGGCGAGTCCAGTCGTCCAACAGCGCGTCTCGGTGCCGGCGGGGTTGCGCCGCAATCACGGGTGAGTCCTGAGTCCTCAGTGCCATGTCTAATTCTACAGTGCGGCGCGAGCAATTTGATTGGGTGGCCCACCCCGCTGAGGTGGGCCACCCCCTCGCTCATCGCTCAGCACCGTCCACAATCCCTCTCTCCCGGCACCACTCCACTTCGCGCTGCAATCCCTCCACCGCATCGCTGCGCGCATCGTAGCCAATTAACTTCTGCGCCTTCGCCGATGAGGCCCCGGTGTGGCAATTCTGATCGGAGAGCAGATGGCACTTCTTGTAATACTTGTCGAAACGCTCGCCGAGGCGTGAGTAAAACCGCGCCCATGTTGCCGCGAAGGCCGGCACGCTGCGAAAGCTCGGCGCCACACCCAGCGCGTGCGCGGCGGCTTCGAAAAGCTCCAACTGCGTGCGCACGCGCGCGTCGCATAAGTTCAACGTTTGGCCTGCCGCCGCGGGATGATGCAGGCACGTGATCACGCCCGCCGCCAGTTCGTCGATGTGCGTCCAACTGCGCGCAAAATTTCCGCCGCCCACCAAGCGCGCGCGGCCGTGCTGCAAATCCTTGAACAATGCCACGTGATGCGGCGGCACCGGCAGGCCATAAAACGATCCAGGCCGCACGATCACGACGTCGAACACGCCTGGCTCGTGCAATTTCATCGTGGCGCGTTCTGCTTCGAGTTTGCTCGCGCCGTAGCGATTTAACGGACGGCACGGTTCGTCTTCGGTCAGCAATTCGAGCTTCGAACGCGCCGCGCCTTGCGCCGCCAGACTGCTGATGAACACGAAGCGTTTCACGCCCGCTTTCTTCGCCAGCGTCGCCAGCGTCTTCGTGCCGTCGCGATTGACGGCGTCGAAATCGCTGAGCTTATCCGCATGAAAAATCGCCGCCGCGTGCACAATTACGCCGCCGCGCAGATTCTCGCACGCCTTTTCAAGCGACGCCGCCTCGCGCAAATCGCCGCCCACAATTTCCGTCACGCTCGGATGCGCGCGCCGCCACGCTTTCACGGCTTCCTCCGGCGTGCCCGTCTGCACAAGGCAGCGCACGCGCGTCAACGCCGGCAGCGTTTCGCCCAGTTGCGACAACACCGTGTCGCACAGCCACCCGGGCGCGCCGGTGAGCAGCAGCGAAAACGGTTTGAAGCCATTGAGAAGGGGCATGACTTGTGTATAGCAAGACAGGCGCGAAACAGCAACGCGCAACTCAGTGCTGAGGCCGAAGGGGCGCGAACTGGTGCTCGCGCTAAGCACCGTTAAAACAGCCAGCATCGAGAAGTTATCAGCACTGGCCGCATGAAATCTTTGCAGTAAAAAGGGCTTTGAGCATTAGTAAGACAAGTTGCTCCTCCCAAGACTTGCGCATGAGTGAAATGCGGTAAGCTCAGGAGGGGCTTCTTGTCGCGTCGCGATCCGCCCGTTGGGTGGGCCACCCATTTCTCGGCACTCAGCATTGAATAGCACTCAGGACTCAGAACTTGGCACTCAGGACTCAGCACTCAGGACTGTTTTCCCACGGAGAATTCGGCAATGGCCGTCGAACTAAAAGTACCGACCGTCGGTGAGTCGATCAAGGAAGTCGAGATCGGCGACTGGCTGAAAAATCCCGGCGATCACGTGAATCGCGATGAGTCGGTGGTCATTCTGGAGAGCGACAAGGCCACCGTCGAAATCCCCGCGCCGGTCTCGGGCGTGGTGACGAAAGTGCTCAAAAAGAAGCGTGACAAAGCCGCGGTGGGTGAAGTGATTGGGTACATGGACGAAAGCGCGGACGGCGCAACGCCGCCTGCGGCGAAAAGCACTGAGCCTCCGAAGCCTGAAGCGAAAAAAGCGGAGCCGCCGGCGCCCGCGAAAGCCAGCCGGCTGGAAGCCGGCGCTCCGAAGACGGACGCTGCGAAAACGGAGGCGCCGAAGACGGACGCTTCGAAAACGGACGGCGCCGAGCCGCCCGGTCAGCGCTCGGCGACGATTGTGATGCCGGCGGCGCGGCGCGCGTTGGCGGAACATCACGTCGATCCGGGCCAAGTCGTCCCAACGGGGCCTGGCGGGCGGATGCTCAAAGAAGATGTGCTGCGCCACGCGGAGAACAAGCCGGCGGCCGTCGGGATGCCGGAAGCATTCGCGGCGCAGCCGCCGTCGCGCCAGGAAGAAGCGGTGCCGATGACGCCGATGCGGCGGCGCATCGCGGAGCGGCTTGTGCATGCGCAAAACGCCGCGGCACTGCTGACGACGTTCAACGAAATCGACATGAGCGGCGTTATGGCGTTGCGCGCGAAATACAAAGACGCCTTCGCTCAGCGCTACAACGTCAAACTCGGCTTCATGTCGTTCTTCGTGAAAGCCGCCGTGGACGCGCTGAAACTGGTGCCGCAAGTGAACGCCGAGATTCGCGGCGAAGAAATCGTCTACCACAATTATTGCGATATTGGGATTGCCGTCGGGGGAGGGAAGGGGCTGGTCGTGCCGATTCTGCGCAACGCCGAACGGATGAGTTTCGCGCAGATTGAAATGGCCGTCGGCGATTTCGGAAAGCGCGCGCAAGAGAACAAGATTGGGCTGGACGAATTGAAGGGCGGCACATTCACGATCAGCAACGGCGGCGTGTACGGCTCGCTTCTTTCGACGCCGATCATTAATCCGCCGCAGAGCGGAATTTTGGGACTGCACACGATTCAAGAGCGGCCGATTGCGCTCAACGGACAGGTGGTGATTCGGCCGATGATGTACGTTGCGCTGACGTACGATCATCGGATTATCGACGGGCGTGAAGCGGTGACTTTCCTCAAGCGGCTGAAGGAATCGGTGGAGGAGCCGTCGCGGATGCTGCTCGAAATCTAATTCTGATCTCACGCAGAGGCGCAAAGGCGCGGAGGGAGGCGCGGAGAATTAAAAGAGTTTTGTCGCGCGCGAATTGTCACGATAAATAAGCAGAATCGACGGGACATTGGAGACAGCCGATGTCAGAGCGCAGTGTCGCCAAGGCGATCAAGAAGGCCGAGCGAATTTTGCCGGGAAAGAAAGCTCCTGACGGCGATGCAGATCCGCGCTGGCAGGCGATGATTGTTATTTCGCACTATATCGAGAGTTGTCCGCTTGAAGTGTGGGATTTTGTCTGGAAGTGGGGACGACACCGCAATGCCAATTTGCGCACGGCGGTCGCTTGTTGTTTGCTTGAGCATTTGCTGGCGGAGCATTTCGATTTGATTTTTCCGCGAGTTCAGGATGGGGTGCGAAAGAGCAAATTGTTCTCGGACACTTTTTTGCGGTGCTGGAAAATTGGGCAGGCTGTACTTACAAAGAATTCAATAAAATTTGATCGTCTCGAACGTTGGTGTTTGAGTCGGTAATTCAGCAGGAAAACGAAATGAATCACGATCTTATCGTCATCGGCGCCGGTCCCGGCGGCTACGTTGCCGCTATCCGCGCAGCGCAGCTTGGCCTCAACACCGCCATCATCGAGAAGGAATCCGCACTCGGCGGAACGTGCTTGCGCGTGGGCTGCATTCCGAGCAAAGCGCTGCTGGAATCGAGCGAGAAATTCCATGAAGCCAACGCGGAATTGCATCGGCATGGAATTGAATTGAGCGGCGTGAAACTGAATCTCACGACGATGCTCACGCGCAAGGATCAGGTCGTGACGGCGCTGACGCGCGGCGTCGATGCGCTGATGAAGAAGAATAAGATTACGCGGTATGTGGGGTCGGGGTCGCTGGCGGGCGGCGGGAAAGTGATTGTCGATGATGGGAAGGAGAAGAAGGAGCTTGTCGCGAAAAATATTCTGATTGCAACGGGCAGCAAATCCGCGCCGTTGCGCGGCGTGGAAGTGGACGGCAACAAAATCGGCACGAGCACCGAGGCGCTGAGCTATCCGGAAGTGCCCAAGCGCCTCGCGGTGATCGGCGCGGGCGTAATCGGATTGGAATTGGGTTCTGTCTGGATGCGCCTCGGCGCGCAGGTGACGGTGTTTGAATATCTGGATCGGATTCTGCCGGGGATGGATAGCGAAATCGCGGCCGAAGCGCAGAAGGTTTTCACGAAGCAGGGATTCGAGATTCGATTGAAGAGCAAAGTGACAGCGGGGAAGCTCAACAAAAATGGCGAATGCGTGATAGAGTGCGAAGGCGCCGAACCATTCGTGTGCGATCACATATTACTCGCGGTGGGGCGCGTGCCAAACACGGACGGCTTGAACACCACAGCCGCGGGAATCGAGCTCGACAAGCGCGGGCGCATTCCCGTCAACGCGCATTTCGAAACATCCGCGAAGGGAATTTACGCCATCGGCGATGTGATCGCCGGACCGATGCTCGCGCACAAAGCCGAAGAGGAAGGCGTGGCCTGCGCCGAGCACATCGTCACCGGGTTCGGGCACGTGAATTACGACGCGATTCCGAGTGTGGTTTACACGCAGCCGGAGATTGCGTCGGTCGGCAAGACTGAGGACGAATTGAAGGACGCGAAGATTGAGTACAAGAAGGGCGTGTTTCCATTTTTGGCGAATGGGCGCGCGCGGGCGCTGGGGAGCACGGAAGGGCGCGTGAAGATGCTGGCGGATGCGAAGTCCGACCGGCTGCTGGGCGTGCACATCATCGGGCCGCGCGCGGGCGATTTGATTGCGGAAGCGGCGGTGGCGATTGATTTCGGCGCGAGCAGCGAGGACATTGGGCGGGCGTGTCATGCGCACCCGACGTTAGCGGAGGCATTGAAGGAAGCGGCGTTGGCGGTGCAGGGGCGGGCGCTGCACTATTGATTTTTGTCGAGCGCCCGGTAAAAGTGCACCTGGATGATAAGCGAGGTTAGATCAATGAATGCGCATCGAATGGAAACCACATTAGAACAGGACGGATCAGTCACGCTTGACCACATTCCGTTTCGAAAAGGCCAACAGGTTGAGATCATCATCCTGCCAGGTAAGCGCACAGGCAAAAAGGCGAAATCCAATAAATACCCGCTTTGGGGAAAGCCATTCAAATATGACGATCCATTCGAACCAGTGGCTGTGGATGACTGGGAGGTGCTCAAGTGATCTTATTGGATACGCATATTTGGGTGTGGTACGTGCTAGGTGGACCACGGTTAACGGCGCGACTGCGCAAAGCCTTGCAGTCGCATGAAGCAACCGGTTTGGGCGTGAGCGTGATTTCTTGCTGGGAAGTTTGCAAGCTCGTCGAATGCGGCAAATTGACTTTGCCAAATCAACTCAAGGAATGGATCGACCAAGCGCTCGCTTATCCCGGTATTCAACTAATTGACTTAACGCCGGGAATTTGCGTGGAGTCCGTTACGCTGCCGCAACCGTTTCATCGCGACCCGGCAGATCAACTTCTGGTCGCAACGTCCCGTATTCTTGATATGCCGCTTTTGACGCGAGATTCAAAAATTCTAAAATATCCGCACGTCAAACTGTTCACGCCGTAACTCAGCCTACTCCGTTTGCCCCCACAAATTCGTCGGATTCGTATTGTACGCCGGCACCAGCGTGCTGGCGCCTTGGTCCTTTTTGTAGACCACGCCCGAAGAATCCATTTGGAAAGTCGAGATGCCGCTGAGCGAGTATTGCGCGGGAATGGCGCAGATACCGTAGCCGTTGATCATCGCGCCCTTGGTGTTGACGTACGAGACGATTGTCGGAAACGTTGCGCTGAGCTGAACCATAAGAAGATAGCCATTGCGGGGATTCGTGCCGCTGATGTTGCCGGTGTTGGGGATTTCGGCCATGACCATGCCTTCGTCCGACAAACCGACGAGGGCGTTGCCGTTGGCGACGTTCAGATACAGGCTTTCGAGGTTCCCGTTGCCGCCATTGGGGCCGATGTTCTGGGCGTATTCCTTGATGCCGTTGCCGTCCCAATCGGTGCGGCGATAAATCTCCTCCGACGTGCCGAATTTCTTACAAATCGCGATGGTGGCGGACTCGTTCGCCGCCATTCTGGCGCGGATGAAATTGGGCAGCGCAATGGCCGTGATAATCGAAATAATGCACAATGCGATCATGAGTTCGACGAGGGTAAATCCGCGGGATTTCATAGCCTGCTCCTCTCCAATAGGCGGCCCAGCGAAGGGCTGAACCCAACGTCCTCGGAGAGAAGGATACCACACTATGCACAAAGCGCAATGATATTTTTATAAAAAAATGCACAATGAGATGCACTGATATGCATTAAACTTCCTCTCACGATGAGGACCTTCGTCCGATAAGCGCTTCGCGCAACATCAATACGCTAAAGAGAATAGCTAAGTATAATTCCGGCAACAGCAGAAAGCCAATGAATCCATCCTCGCGCATACGCGTGATTTCGTACAAGTCGGCGCTGTCAGTGGCAACCACGATTCGGCTTCGATCAAGAAATAGCGGCGCGCGAAAACGAGCGTCGTTAAATCGAAAAACGGCGCGCGGCTGCGCCTCACTCAATTTGCCAATGCAAACCATTCCGTCACAACCCGCGGTGACGATGTCATCGCCCGGTACGTCCACACCGTGAATGTGTTTTTCGTGCCATTTCCTCGATTCAATGAGAGAGCCATCCACCGTGCTTACCGTGACCAGTCCGTGATCCCATGTGCCCATGTAAAGCAGGCCCTTCGCTTCATCCCAATAAAACGGGGAGTCGGTTTTCACCCTTAACTTGATTCGCGTTTCCAACTTGGCGCTGGTGAGATTCCACACCCGCAATTCATCGCCCAATGCCATGAGCCGCGTCCCATTCTTTGAAAAACGGAGGCATCGTGCGGTGTCTGTAAAATCCTGTTCTTCGTCTTCGCCCTTGCTGCGTTTTAGTTCCGAGACTTTCGCACCGGAATTTGCATCGAGCAAACAAAGCGGGCCGTCTTCGCTCGATGATGCCAACGTTCGGCCGTCCGGCGAAAAGCAAAGTGCTTGGACCGATTTGTCGTGTATGTGCAACACGACGGGGTCCCCCTTTGAATTTAAGTCGCAAAGCAGGACTTCGCCTCGACTGGTCCCAACGGCGCCGCGCGTTCCAGCGGAGTTGACCGCCACGCACGTGGCAACTCCCGAGCAGCCTGAGAATACGCGCACTTCATGCAATGGCGAGCCTTCCATTAATGAGAATCCCGCCAGAAAACGGTCGCCCATTGCAGGTGATTTTGCAAGCAGAAGCGTCTCCATGCCGCTGCCGGCAAAGTTCTTAGAGAGCGTTGGCGACCTGCTGAATGTCCCCACGCGCCGCATCGACCAAGGCTCGCGCTTCATCCAAACCAGCCAAATGGCACCGTAACTGAGCACGCTCAGCAGCAAAAGACGAAGTGAGAATTGGAAGCGGCGTGGCATAACGG
>Ga0209579_10003458_pt1 | contig 11472 bp, 14 predicted proteins | sample Coa_R1_2_FD_187152 | JGI IMG/M metagenome (GOLD analysis project Ga0209579, IMG submission 187152) | Surface soil microbial communities from Centralia Pennsylvania, which are recovering from an underground coalmine fire - Coalmine... | ecosystem: Environmental > Terrestrial > Soil >... | reverse complement strand
AGGATCTAAACCCGTATCTTGGGCCTGTTATAAAAACCTTTTGCCTTTTGATGATTGTGCCATGTTCTATCACACTTTGAAAAAATACCACAGTGATTTGCGCAGAGGATGGAAAACCTGGTTAAAATATCGCCATTTGTTTCCCTCAACTTTTTTTTGGGCAGAAAATTCTGAATCCCATTCCGAATCCCATTCCGGATGGATTTCCATCTTGCTCGTCAACGAAGAGCAATTCAATCGTGTTGTTATTAACAATAAAAAGGACTTCCAAGACGTTCTAAATCGGGAAATAGTAGACGGGTTTCAATTATTGAGAGAAGCAAAAAATGATCCGCTTATGGGCGAAGTCCTTAAGGGGCATCAGGCCCTCTTGGGTATTGTCTTAGGCTATGGCCGTGACAATTCTTGGGAGTTCTTAAAAGGAGTTCAAACGCATGATTTTCTTGGATGCATTTGGGACGAGACAAATGATCGACAGCCAGGAGTTATTAAAACACGCTTGGGCGGTATTACTATCGAAGAATGCTTAGCACTCGATTCCTGTCCTAGTTTTGCAGGAATTACTCATTCCGAAGAATCGTTAGAACTCAAAAGGGACTATCTACTGACTCAGCAAAAAGTGATTAACTATTACAAAGGAAAAGATTTCTTAGAGGCAACATTGAGTCTACTTGCTGGATTTCGACCTGAATAAATACTCTAGTATTCTTAAAAACATTTCCTGTTTTCTTATTTATTCTGAATATTTAAAAAATGGTTTAAAAATCATTTTCATAATTTGAATTGAATTTAAACAATCTAGAAAATATGATCCTGGCCAAAAAAATGGAGTGTTTTTATGGCCGCAATTACCGCGCCAGCTGGAGCGGCAGCATCTAGACCGGCGCAATTGCTTGATAATTTAAATATGCGCAGAAACATGTTAGAGGCGAGAAAGAAAAATTTGGAGTACATCATTACAGGTATTGCCATCGCTGCCCTCTTATCTGCAGCTGGCATATTACCCGCTGCTGTTCTTACAGGAGCAATGGTTGGACTCCTTTCACCTGTTGTACCAGCGGTTGCACTTATTTTATCAAAAAAAAATCGAGATCCAGCATCAAATGAACGAGGTAATTATCGCATGATTGTTGAGGATGTCTGGAATTCCTGTATTATCGCACCCATTATCGAAGAAGTGGCCTTTCGGGCTATTTTACAAGGTTCTTTGCAATGCATCTTTAAAAGAGTTTTGCCCGCGGTCGCTATTACTGTTTTCGGTGCGCAGATTCCCTTATATGCATGCGCGGCCATGATTGTGGCTGGTTCTGCTTTTGGAGTGTTGCATCTTAAAAATTCCCATAATCTTTCCAAAGTCCAGGCTGTCGTTGCAGGATTTGCTGGAATATGCTTCTCCGGCCCTCTGTATTACTATTATGGATTACGGGCGGCTTGCATAGAGCATATCGTTCATAATACAGCTCTAATGGTACTAAGTACTATGGGAGAAGCAAAAAAACTAAAGGCAGAAGAAGGAAACCGGGCCGTATCTCAAGCTAGATAGTAGATGCATTAGCGAAAAGACCATCACTTAAAAAGGAAAAAGTTTATGTCCAGTATCACTGCCCCAGCTGGAACGACGGCATCGCCTCCATTTCAAGCGAGTTTCAGTGAACGCAGGTCCGAATTAAAGATGAGGCAAACGGCATTGGCCATCATCGTTACAGGCATCGCGGTCACTGTCCTTCTCTCTGCAACAGGGGTTTTGCCAGCGGCTGTACTTTCAGCGGCAAAAATCTCGCTCATTGGTGTGCCTGTTCTATATGCTGCTGCAGTCCTTGTTGTATTTCAAATCAATAAAAGGCGCGATTTAGCACAAAATGACAGCGGCAATTATGCGCGCCGTATAATTGGTGCACCCTGGAAAATCTGCGTTTTAAATCCGATTATCGAGGAAATCGCTTACCGAGGCTTGTTACAAGCTGCTTTGCAATGGGGCCTTAAACGTGTTTTGCCTGCTGCCGTTATTACTGTGTGCGGTGCGCAGATTCCTTTATATGCTTGTGCGGCCATCATCGTGGCAAGTGCGATTTTTGGAGCGATGCATGCTGCTAATGACCATAATCTCTCCCACGTACAGGCTGCTGTTGTGGGAATCCAATCCTTATTTCTATACTCTCCTCTGTATTATCACTACGGGTTATGGGCGTCTTGCTTGGCTCATATCATGAATAATACGCTTGTGCACACGATGCAGGCTGCGAAAGATGCCATTCTTTTACGTGCAGAGGAAAGAAATCAGGCTATGATTAGGACAAGGTGAATTTCTTAATCTTAGGTATAGGCTAAGATCAGCGCTTGCGCTTGGCTGGCGATTAGGGTTTCGGGATTTTTTTCCAGGAGATGGGCTTGGGCCAGGGCCTGTTTTTTGTACCCGAGCGCAAATAGAACTTTTGTGCGGTTGAGGAGGGTAGGTGCATGCGTGGGATCGAGTTTGATGGCCTTTTCAATGTAATTGAGGGCCATGAGATTGTTGCCTCTCTGCAGATAGAGGGCGCCGAGGGTTTGCACATCGTAAATGGAACTGGGGATCAAGACGACGAGCGCTTCGAAAAAGGTCGTTGCGATATCATATTTCCCCTGCCGGATGTAAGAATACCCGACCAGGCGTAAATCCTCGAGTTCTTCTTCCCCCCATCCTAATATGGAAATCCAATCGACGTCGCTCATAGCATTACTCTATAATATTACCCCTTTTGATACTGGCTTCTTCGAGAATTGATATCAATGATAAGTTTATCGATCTGTACGATTGTCTGTAAAAGGGTAGTTAAAATCTTTTTTTCCCTTTCCTCTTCCTGAAAGGCCAGTTCCTGTTCGCGCCTTTTCTTTTGGTCCTGTTCTTCTCTATCTTCTTTTTTATGCTTTTCTTCTAAAAGCTGCAGTTTGGTAAGGATCTTCTGGGCCTGAGATTCTTTTTTATCTTCGGAACCTAAAGAGGGGATGGATTGGAAAGTAAAAAGTCTTTTTCTCTGCTCGAAATATAATATAGGTGCGATGAATGAGGCCCAGCTCGCTTGGAGGGGGGTGAGGCGTAACAAGGCCTCCATTTCCGAGGGAAAAAAGGGGACGGTCACCTCGATCTCTGTTTGGATGGGAATGCCCTTGGCTTCTTTAATAAGGGCCTGATCGTAGATCTTCTGATCTTCAGCATAACGCGCTGAGGCATCCATTCCTAAATTATCGATAGTACGCGGCGGCATGGGCTTCTCCTAAAAGTATAGTAGAAGTTTCTCTGTGCCACGAGCTTCTTAATTTATCAACTTATTATTTTACAAATTTCAGGCTCGAATTTGGATTCCCACAAATTCCCACTTTTGATTTTTTAGTTCTTAAATCAATCATTATCAATGAATTATTTTAGCCTTTACCTTCCAATAAGATGGGTATTTTTTCAAAAAATATTGCTGTCATATAGGTTCGGTGTTAAATTGTGGGAAAAGGTGGTAATGCTTAGCGCTACTTTATGGGTAAGTTTTTCTTCAGTGGATCCAATGCAGCTAGACTCGATGAGAAAGGACGGTTTGTCCTTCCTCAGTCGATGCGCTACGGATTGGTAGAAGAAGGGGCTCTAGAGTTTAGTTTAGGATTAGGCCTCGGCGGCTGTTTGGCGATCTATCGCAAGAGCGATATCGAGAAAATCGTGGCCCGGTTCCAGGCCAAGCAGCATTTGGGCAAATACCAGAAGTTTTTCACGCTGTTCTTTTCTACGCTGCATCAAACGACGTGTGACAAGATAGGACGGGTACTTATCCCTTCTACATTGAAAAAAGCGGTGGGAATCAAAGGCGAGATCATGATTGCCGGCGTACTGAACAAGATCGAAATTTGGCCAAAAGAGCGTTACGACATGCAACTGGAAGCGGCGATGAGCGGACAGGACCCGGAAATGAATTTAGCGAAGATGACCGAAGAGGCATTTGCGCTGCTTGAAGAAGAGAGTGAAGATACAGATGAAGAATGATCAAACCCCGCACATTTCGGTCATGCAAGAGGAAGTGGTCTCTTATTTCGCGGATAAGAAGATCCATACTTTTTTCGATGGGACCTTGGGAGCGGGTGGACATGCGCGAGCGCTATTGCAAGGACACCCAGAGATTAAGAGATATATAGGATGCGATCGGGACCCCGAGGCCCTTGCTATCGCCGCACAACAGTTAGCTCCATGGAAAGATAAGATCGAATATATCCATGGAGATTTTTCCCACCTCGATCGTTATTTGGAAGAAAGAGAGATCCAAAACGTCGATGGTTTTTTTTTGATTTCGGAGTTTCCTCTATGCAATTAGATCAAAGTCAAAAAGGATTTAGTTTTTTGAAAGAAGGGCCGCTCGATATGCGTATGGACCCTACGTCCGACATCACGGCGCAAGATATTGTCAATAGCTGGTCGGAAAAGGATCTCGGAGAGCTTTTTCAGAAATATGGCGAAGAACCTAGATGGCGCAGAGCCGCCCAAGCGATCGTGGAAGCGCGTCGTAAAAAACCGATACGCACGACAAAAGAGCTAGCGCAGGTGATCGTCGATGCTCTTAAAAGTCCTTTGAAGGGCAAATGGCATCCGGCGACTTTAATCTTTCAGGCACTGCGTATTTGTGTGAATCGCGAGCTCGATGCGATTGCCGAAGGTGTTTTTAAAGCATTGAAATTCTTAAAGCAAGGCGGACTGATCGGTGCGATTAGCTTCCACAGTTTGGAGGATCGCATCGTGAAAAACATTTTTAAAGAAGCGTCTGCCCCCGCGAATAAAAGAGACAAACAGGCTTTACCGCCGATTTTGCGCTTGCTCACGAAAAAACCGCTCACTCCAACGCTCAAGGAAATACGATTAAATCCGCGCGCTCGAAGCGCCAAATTGCGTTTTGCGGAGAAACTTTAAGGAAAACAAAATGAGAGTATTACTGCGCATTTTCTTATGCATCTTTACTACAGGAGTATTTCTCTATTCTTTTATCGATTCTCAAAATAAGCTGACGCGTCTGCGCCTGCAGATCCCTGTTCTGGCCAAAGATATTCGAGAGATTAAAGAAGTCAATACCCAATTAAAATATGAGATCGAGCTGTTCGAAAGTCCGCAGCATCTATTGGAGCTGGCGCGTAACGCAGAATATAGCCACTTAAAGCAACCTCTTCTCAAAGAGATCATCACTTTGCCTCAAGGCGTTGCCCTTGAGATCACATCTGAAGAGAAACAAAAAGTAGCGAAAGGAAGACCCAGACTCAATCTGCCAATCGGAGCTAAACAACCCTAACTTGAGTTAGCAAGAGGCCTCATGTTGACAGCTCGCAAGCGTCTTGTATGGATTTCGCTGTTTGTTTTTTTTCTTTTTTCTCTTCTCATCGTACAGTTTTTTAAAATACAAATTAGAGAAGGCGAGAAATGGGCCAAGGCAGCGCGCATTCAGCATCAGCTCGTCGTGACAGAGCCCTTTAAGCGAGGGTTATTTTATTCCAATGCCTCGATCAAACAAGGACATCCGGAAAATGCTCAGGCATTTGTCGTAGATATTCCTAAATTTCACCTTTATGTGGATCCGAGTCAGATTCCCGATGCCTTTCGAAAGGAAGTGGCGTCTCAACTCTGCGCCATCCTGCGCATCGATGCACAAAAAGCAGCCAAAATTCATGCTCAATTTGAAAAGAAATCGCGCTCGCGCAAACTCATGCAATGGCTCGATCGAGAAACGGTCGATGCGATTGAGGACTGGTGGTTTCATTTTGCACGGATGAGAAAAATGGCGCGCAATGGCCTTTTTTTTATTAAAGACTATCAGCGATCCTATCCTTTTGGGACATTGTTAGGTCCTGTCTTGCATACTGTGCGCGAAGAAAAAGATCCTAAAACGCATCAGCCCATCCCGACGGGAGGATTGGAGTTGATTTTCGATCGGATCTTGCAAGGAAAAGAAGGTAAAAGACTCATCCTGCGTTCTCCCAAACATCCCTTAGAAACGGGTAAAATCCTCTCCTATCCCGAAGATGGAGCTGATGTCTACTTGACGATCAATCACTATCTACAGGCGATTGCCGAAGAAGAGATCTATAAAGCAGTAAAAAAAGCGAACGCAAAAAGCGGCTGGGCTGTTCTGATGGAGCCGCGTACGGGAGAGATTTGGGCCCTAGCTCAGTATCCTGGTTTCGAGCCGGCACAATATCGCAACTATTTCAATGATCCTATTTTATCCGAGCAAACAAAAGTGAAGGCTGTGACGGATCCGTTTGAGCCTGGATCGACTATGAAACCACTCACTCTTGCGATTGGGCTCAAAGCCAACAAAGAATTGCAAAAGCAAGGAAAGCGTCCCGTTTTTTCTCCGGAGGAAAAGATCGCGACCTCTCAAGGATCGTTTCCAGGCAGGACAAAACCCATTCATGATACGAGGACGCACCGCTATCTGAATATGACTATGGCTCTGCAGAAGTCCTCTAATATCTATTGTGCGAGAATTGTTCAGCGAGTGATCGAGGCGCTAGGAGAAAAGTGGTATCGGGATACGCTTCAGGATGTTTTTGGTTTTGGACTCAAATCAGGTATCGAACTGCCCTCGGAAAGTCCCGGCGTTCTTCCGATGCCTGGAAAGAAACATGCAAATGGAAAAATGGAATGGTCGACCCCTACTCCCTATTCGATCGCTTTTGGACACAATATTTTGACCAATAGCATCCAGATGATGCGCTGCTATGCCATTTTGGCCAATGGGGGATATGATGTGCGTCCGACGCTCGTGCGCAAAATCGTGCGCACCAACCGAGAAGGTGAAAAAGAAATTGTGCTTGACAATACGAAAAGCGAAAAGTTACAAGTGTCTCGGCTCTTAGATCCAGAGATTGTTCAGCAGGTTGTCAAAGGCATGAAATACACCACAAAACCAGGAGGAGGTGCTCATAAGGCAGATATCAGCGGCTATACCGAAGCAGGAAAAACAGGTACAACGGAAAAAATCGTCCATGGAACCTATTCAAAAAAAGATCACATCTCCACCTTCATCGGTTTTGCTCCCATTGACAATCCGCGCTTTGTCCTTATGATCGCCATTGATGCTCCTGAATTCAAATTCATTCCAGGGGTAGGCAAAAATCAGCTGGGCGGAAATTGTGCTGCGCCCGCGTTCCGCGAAATTGGGCTAAGGACATTGCAGTATCTCGGCGTCGAGCCCGATGATCCTTATGGCTATCCGGTAGGAGATCCGCGCCGCGATGCAGAAAAAGCAGATTGGATGAAAGAGATCAAAGCGCTCAATGAACTCTATACACAATGGAATTCGTGAAATTAAAGAAGTTACTTAAAGATGTTCCCGGCATTACTGTAAAAGGCTCTAAAGATATAGAGATCACGGGGATCAGTGCCAATTCCAAACTCGTCGCTCCGGGAAATCTATTCATCGCCAAAAAAGGATTGACGCGCGATGGGGCCCAATTTATTCCCGATGCCGTGTCCTCTGGGGCCGTCGCGGTTGTCACGGACATGTACAATCCTTTTTATTCTCACATTGTGCAAATCTTATCTGAGGACATTCTCGCCGCAGAAGCTCTCATCGCACAAGAATACTATGGCCATGCGAGCAGCCGCCTCTGCCTTGTCGGTGTGACGGGGACCAATGGCAAAACGACGACATCCTATCTCATCAAACATCTGTTCGATCAGATGCATTTTCCTTGCGGGCTTATCGGAACGATCGAATGGATCGTCGGAAATCATTATTTTCCCAGTACTTTGACGACATCCGACGTCATTACGAACAATAAGCTCTTTCATGAAATGCTCTCCGAGGGCTGTAAGGGATGCGTGATGGAGGTCTCTTCCCATGCTTTAGAGCAACAGCGCGTGCGATCGATCGAATTCGATATCGCCGTCTTCACCAATCTCACACAAGATCATCTCGATTATCATCAGACAATGGAGGCCTATGCAGATGCAAAATCTTTGCTATTTTCTTCCTTACATGATCGAGAGAAATTCTATTCTAAACAGGCTATTATCAATGTCGATAGTCCCTTTGCATCACGCATGATCAAACAGTGTCCTGCGCCTATTATGACTTATGGAATCGACAGCCCTTGCGATCTTAAAGCATCCGATATGCATTTGACGCCCTCCGGCATGCAATGCATGATTCATTATCAAAATACATCCTATCCTTTTAAAAGCCGGCTCATCGGCCGCTTCAATGTCTATAACCTGCTTGCGGCAATCGGAGTGGCCATAGCACGCTCTTATCCCCTAGAAAGGATTTTGGATGCTTTAAGTTCTTTTCACACTGTACAGGGCAGATTAGAGCGCGTGGAAAACAAGCAAGGACTGCATATCTTCGTCGACTATGCGCATACCGATGATGCGCTGGTCAATGTGCTAAAAACATTAAGAGAAATTGCCAAAAAAAGAATCATCACTGTATTTGGTTGCGGAGGAAATCGCGATCAAACCAAGCGTCCTAAAATGGCTGCCGCGACAGAAAGCTTATCTGATCTGATTATTGTCACATCGGATAATCCGCGCTCAGAGGATCCTATGGACATTATTGCGCAGATCCTGCCAGGGTTTACACGCCTCGAAAAAGTGCACGTCATTGTGGATAGAGAAGAGGCGATCCGCACTGCTGTCGCTCTCTGTACTCCCGACGACATTCTCCTCATCGCAGGAAAAGGCCACGAGACCTATCAGATCTTCTCTCATGGCACCGTGGCATTCGACGATCGAAAAATTGCGAGGGATGCATGTTGTGAGTGATCCAGTTATTTTCATTCAAGTTGGCTCCAATGAAGGCGTGATGTCCACTGATCCATTATCTGCTTTAATTTTAAAGGAGCAGTGGCAAGGCATTTTTCAAAAGATCAAACCCAAAATCATCCTATTTGAACATGTCAATATGGAGTTCGACACCTATTTCACTTGCCAGCATTATCTGCAATCTCATGGTTATACTGTGATTCATACCGGAGACATAGATACAGTAGTAGGCAATCCCTGGACGTGAAAAAAAATTATAAATATTTTTTGGTTTTTTCTTCTAATTTGTTTGTGATTAATGTGATCTCGTAGCCAAGCAATGTCTTTGTATTGTCGATGTGACTCCAGTAGGGTATTATTTGTATTTCTTTCCCTTTCGATTGGTAATAACGTGCGATGCTGTTTTTTACTTTTTCTACTTGCAGATCTGCTTTGGCAATGACTTGAGTGGAACGGTCTTTTTCTAGAAAATAGTTCTGCAGATGCTCTGGTAGTGCTGTAACGGAACTTCCGCATATCATGCCAAAATCTATAACAACCCACTTATATTGCTCGAGTTGATGAATATAAAGTGGTGCACTGGACGTACTTAAGTAATCGATGATAGGTTGCGCATTGGGATCATTGTTATTCAAACGTATAGTAGTAAAAGACATAATCCTCCATTGAAAAAATTCATACAACATAACCGGGCGCAGTATAAGCTTCTTTGATGAAAAAAATCAAGGTCATACGTTAAAGCGCACCTGTTTTTTTTCATTTATTGGTCGAAGAGTGCGCATAGTTGGAAGTGAAGGCGGTGCTGTCTGAGGTCTTGAGACAATGACTGTGGGGTTTTTAATTGTAGGTTTTTTAAGAGAAGATGTCCTTTCCAAAGATTCCCATTTAAAGTAGCTTGCATTTTTTCGAACATCGAAGAATGCATCGCTGATGCGTTGCATAGTTTCTTTTAATTTAAAGGGTACCTCTACATAGTCTGTTCTAATAAAGCCTTTAGAAAAGACATATTGTTGCAAGGAAGGAGATAGAGTCGCAATCGGATATTGAATCGTACTTTTATAATAGAGCTCAATCCTGGGATCGATTCTTAAGTTTATTATACTTTCCATTACGCACACGTTATGCAGTTCCTTTGAGATGGCTATTATTTCAGCATCTCGTGCTAAAAAGTCGGGGCGATAGATGGCTATACCTATTACTGTGCCTAATGCGGACATGTATTTACCTTTGAGAAAAATTTTTTTAAAAAAGATATTCGTTCACATTTTTAAACGCAAGAGAAGAATCTGTTTTTTACTCACTTTTTTTCACGAGCCTGGTTGTTACAACATGGTCGTCAAGAGAAGAAGAGAGAAAAGATTCCCATTGGAAATCACTTGCATTTTCCCATTCCTTCGAAATGGCTTGAAAAATACGTGCCTGCATTTGCTTTAACTGTATTGGCGCTTCTATAATGCTTAGGTGAGAAAGTTTTTGGGAATACAAATGCTCTTTCAAGGAAGAAGATAAAATCGAAGTATTATATCGAACCGTCTTTGCAAATATTAGTTGTGTCGACGGGTCTTCCCTTAATTGGGCAACGCATTCACTTGTACACTTAGCATAAATGGTTTCTGCAATGGATATTTCTTCTGCATTTTTTGAAGAAGGATTGGCAAAAAAGCAAGGTATTGGATCTATGCCTGCACTAAACTGTACACATGTCATATAAGCACCTCGGTAAAGGTTTTGACAATATATGATATATTTTTTTTTAAAATAGGCAAGAAAAAGTACATATAAAAATTAATGCCTATTTTGTTAGAATAAATGCCCTTTTTGCAGGCGCTTTCATGGTTTTTGCTCTTTCTGGTTTTAACGGTTGTTCAAGGTTGCCTGGCGTACATGCGAGGCAGGATAATGACTCTTATATACCTAAACAACTGAAGGAATCGGTTTTTGATCGCGTCTACACTGCTGCTCGCATGTCGCAAGAAATGCGACGCGCCTCTTTGTCCCGTTCCCGATTCTTCCCTTTGTCTGGATATGAAAACTGCGCTATGCGGGTGGAAAATGCAGTCTCTAAATATTTTCTCGAATACGTCGAGGTTTTTTCGCCTCGCATTTTTTTTACATTTGTCCTATGGGGTGCAAAGAAGATCTATTGGGGGCTCAGACAATGCGAACTGATATGTTGGTTACGCGATTTCAAGAAGCTTGTATCTGCGAAAAAGATGTCCCTCTATGAAGGGAAGCCTCAATTCGATGCAGCACAATTTACAACATCTTCTCAATTTCATCGATTGACCACGTTGTTTCCCATCATCAACTTATGGAAAGCGAAAAAAATCGATTGGATCGATCTGAGCGCAGGGACTTGTTTTGGAGAATCGTTGTCCGCGTTGAAATATCAGAGTTTTTTTAATATGCGCAGGGGATTTTTAGGATTTCCTGCAGAAGAAAAGATGCGTGTGAAAAACGAAGTGATTTTTATTCAAACGATTCATCAAATCCAGAATGGTTTTTTGAGCGTTTTAAAATATAAGAAGAAGATGGAAAGCAAGCAAATCCATGCGAATGATTTGATGACTCCTGAGGTAGTTGCAAAACTCAGGTTCTGTCGATTTTTGGGTTCTTTTGAGCCGATTTTCGATTTTTTTTGCGGGGATTGTATCAAACTTCGTATACTATCCCCGCAAAAAAAATCGAAAATCGGCCAAAATAAT
>Ga0209579_10003455_pt1 | contig 11478 bp, 7 predicted proteins | sample Coa_R1_2_FD_187152 | JGI IMG/M metagenome (GOLD analysis project Ga0209579, IMG submission 187152) | Surface soil microbial communities from Centralia Pennsylvania, which are recovering from an underground coalmine fire - Coalmine... | ecosystem: Environmental > Terrestrial > Soil > Unclassified... | reverse complement strand
GCTTGACGTATGGCGCCCTCGCGGATGCCGCGTCGAAGTTGCCCGCGCCGGCCGCGCCGGCGCTGAAAGATCCGAAGCAGTTTTCCGTCATCGGCAAGGGCCTCAAACGCCTCGACACGCCGGCGAAAGTGGACGGCACCGCGCCGTTTGGGATCGACGTGCGCTTGCCCGGGATGAAATACGCCGTCATCGCGCGCTGTCCGGTCTTCGGCGGTACGGTCAAAACCGTCGATGACGCGAAAGCGAAGCTGGTGCCCGGCGTGCGGCAAATCGTGCGCGTGTCGACGGGCGTGGCGGTCGTCGCCGACAACACGTGGTCGGCCATGGAGGGCCGGCGTGTGCTCGAGATCACCTGGGACGAAGGCGCGAACGCGACGCGATCGAGCGCCGGGCTGAGCAAGCTGTTCGCCGAGATGGCCGCAGGGCCGGGCGCCGAAGCCCGTAGGGTCGGCGATGCGGCGACCGCGCTGTCGAGTGCGGCGAGGACGATCGAAGCCGTGTACGAAACGCCGTACCTGGCGCACGCGCCGATGGAGCCGCTCAACTGCACCGCGCAGGTCCGCGCCGACGGATGCGAAGTCTGGGCGTCCACGCAGAATCAGACGGCGGCGAGGCAGATCGCCGCGCGCGTCACCGGATTGCCGATGGAGCAGGTGCAGGTGCATACGCTGTTCATGGGGGGGGGATTCGGCCGCCGCGCAGGATCCGATTACGTCGGCGAGGCGGTGGAGATCGCGAAGGCTGTCGGCGGCCCAGTGAAATTGCAGTGGTCGCGGCCAGACGATACGAAGCACGATACCTATCGGCCGGCGGCGTACGCGAAATTCGCCGGCGGCCTCGACGCCGACGGTTGGCCGTCGGTCTGGATGGCGAGGATCGCGTGCCCGTCGTTCGGCGGTCCGCGTCCCGGTGTCGATCGAACCGCGGTCGAAGGCGCGGCGGATGTCGTCTACGGTCTTCCCAATATCTTGATCGAGTACCACAATCCAGACGCGGGTATTCCGACCAGCAACTGGCGTTCGGTCGGTTATTCGCAGAACACGTTTTTCACCGAGAGTTTTCTGGACGAATTGGCGGCGGCGGGCAAGAAGGATCCACTCGACGTGCGGCGCCGATTGCTCGGCGGACAGCCACGATTGCTCGCGGCGTTGGAGCTCGCCGCTCAGAAGGCCGGATGGGGCACGCCCCTGCCGCAAGGACACGGACGCGGATTATCGGTCGTCAACAACATCGGCAGCTTCACCGCGCAAGTAGCGGAAGTGTCGGTCGCTGATGGCCGCGTGCGCGTGCACCGCGTGGTGTGCGCCGTCGATTGCGGCCAGGTCGTCAATCCCGCCATCGTCCGGCAGCAAATCGAGAGCGGCATCATCTATGGGATGTCCGCGGCGCTCAAGGGCGCCATCACGATCGACAACGGCCGCGTCAACGAGTCGAGCTTCAGCGACTACGACGTCATTCGCATGCCGGAGGCGCCCGTCGTCGAAGTGCACATCGTGCCGAGCGCCGCCGCGCCGGGCGGCATCGGCGAGGCGTCGACACCCGGCATCGCACCGGCGATCGCCAACGCGGTGTTTGCGGCGACTGGCCGGCGGATCAGAAAGCTGCCGATGTCGCTGAGTTGACACTCAGCTTGTCAGATCAAATCCACTCGCAGCCGAGGCCGGTCTTCCGAGTCACCAGAGACTCGGACAAATCTCTGCCGCGCTGTGGACATGGATCCGGTGGAGGTCCGGCGATCAGTCTCATGTGATTGTGGAACATGTTTTGCTCCGCGGGACGGCGCGCTGCATGCGGCGGCTCTTGCACGGAACGGATCGGCGTCGCGTGTCGGCTGCATACTTGCGGAGAGTATTGATCTCATGATCACCCGTTCCTACCCTTCTCGATTCATCGTTCGAATTGCCTGCGCCGCTGTCGGTTTGCTGCTCAGCCTGGGTGTCCGCCCAAGCTCGGCGTCGTCGTTTACGTTCTACGGCACTGACACGCCGTCGGCATGGAGCGTGGCCGTCAATCAAAACGGCCCGTTCAATCCGTACTCCGCCGCCTGCGGCGGCCCCACCGACGCTCAGGCCGTTGGGTGCTTTCCAACCACCGGGTTCGCGACGGCCGTGGCGGTTACCGGCCGTCCTGACTACATTGCGAACGTGCCGACTGGGACCAATGAAACTTGCGGCGGAATCGCGTGCGATTTTGTGTACTTCGCCTTCCAGGAGACGTTCGACCTGACGGGCCTTGATCCGGCGACTGCTGACCTCCAGTTCCAATGGGCTGCTGATGACATCGGCGACGGCGATGGGCTCCGCGGCGCGTGGCCGCCGAAGTTCAGTTTGAACGGCGGCACGCTGGGCAATGGCGGCGTCCCCGTGGACTACGCCTACGGTGGAACGGTCGACATCAACAGCGGCTTCGTATCCGGCCTGAACACCATCACGTTCTACGTCGAAGGCAACGGGGTCACCGACGGCATGGAGCTCAAAGTGATCAGCGCGACCGCCGATCCCGCTGGGGCCGCCGCCACGGTGCCCGAGCCCGGCACGCTCGTCCTCATCGGCTCCGGCGTCTCGACGCTCGTCGCTCGTCGATTCCGGCGCGTCTGATTCGCCGGCAGCGCTCGCCGGTTCGCGGCGGGCGCTGCCCTCAATCGTCCGCGGCGCCGTGCACACGCGCGTCGGCATGCGACAATCTCGTTCGCCATGCCACGCGCGCTCATCTGCGCCGTTCTTGCGATTTCGACGGCGTTGCCGCTGGCGCGACTTGCCGCGCGCGGCGTTCCGGCCGCGAGCGGCGCGCAGCCCGTGCCGATCACGCTCTCCTCCGGCTGGCTCATGCAGGACGTCGCGCGCGTGGACGATACGGCCGACGCGATCTCCAGCGTGAAATTCTCGCCGAAGATCTACGTTCCTACACCTTATGTTCCGCCGCCGAGCGCGGGCGCGAATCCTGGCGCAGGTCCAGGCGCCAACGGCGACGTCCGGCCGCTGCACTCCTCGGAATGGACCCAGGCGCCGGGGCCGTCGTCATCCGCCTGGTACCGCGCGACGGTTCCCGGCACGGTGCTGACGACGCTCGTGAACAATCACGTGTACCCCGAGCCGCTGTACGGCGAAAACAATCGGCCAAACCTCATCCCGGAAAGTTTGTGCCGCACGTCGTATTGGTACCGGACGCGATTCACGCTGCCGAAGTCGTTCGCCGGCCGCCGCGTCTGGATCAACTTTGACGGCATCAACTACATGGCCGATGTGTGGGTGAACGGACAGCGCGCCGGCGACATTCGCGGCGCGTTCGTGCGCGGCAATTTTGACGTGACGTCGTTTGTCGCGCCCGGGAAAGCCGTCGCTGTCGCCGTGCTGATCAAGCCGCCGCTCGTTCCCGCCGATCCGCTCGAGCAAACGCAGCAGTGGGGCATGGGACCGAATGGCGGTTTGCTCTCGCACGATGGTCCGACCTTTGTCGCTTCGCAAGGCTGGGACTGGATTCCGGCGATTCGCGATCGCGAGATGGGCATCTGGCAGAAAGTCACTGTGTCGGCAAGCGGACCGGTGATGCTGCTCGACCCCTACGTCACGACGTCGCTGCCGCTGCCGCGCACCGACAGCGCGGATGTCACGATCGAGACGTCCGTCAAGAACGTCAGCGACCGGACGCGGTCTGGCGTCATCAGCGGCACGCTTGGCGCCATCGCGTTTCGGTCGGCGCCAATCACGCTGACCGCCGGCGCGACCCAGTCGGTGACGTTTTCGGCGGCGACGACGCCGGCGCTGCACGTGATGAATCCGAAGCTCTGGTGGCCGAATGGATTCGGCGATCCGAACTTGTATCCGTTGCATCTCGCCTTCGAGTCCGGCGACGCCATCTCCGACACTCGCGATCTCAACGTCGGTCTTCGTACCGTGTCGTATCAGCTGCCCGGCCGCGACGACCTCGCGCTCGTCGTCAACGGCGTGCCCGTGTTCGCCAAGGGCGGCAACTGGGGCATGGACGAAGCGATGAAGCGCATTCCGCGCGAGCGTCTCGAGACTGAAATCCGGATGCATCAGGAGGCGCACTACACGATCATCCGCAACTGGGTCGGCCAGAGCACGAGCGAGGATTTCTACGATCTCGCCGATCGCCACGGCCTGATGGTGTGGGACGAATTCTTTCAACCGGCCGCGGGCCTCGACAGCGGCCGGCAGCGCGGCGAGGACGGCGAAGGCGACATCACCGACGTCGGTCTGTATCTCGCGAACGCGCGCGACAAGATTCTGCGGTTTCGCAATCATCCGTCGATCGTCATCTGGTGCGGCCGCAACGAGGGCGCGCCGTCGCCGAAGGTTCTCGCCGGCGCCTTGCAGTCGCTGATGACCGAGCTCGATCCGGCGCGCTATTACCATCCCGATTCGGATGCCGGGCGCGGCGTGAAATCCGGCGGTCCCTATGCGTGGCAACCTCCGGCGGCGTACTACGGCGAGGGCCGCGGCGGCCGGGGCGCGCTCACGCCGTTCAAAACAGAAATCGGATCGATGTCGATCCCGACGATCCAGGCCATCCGCGGGATGATGCCGCCCGACGACGCCGAGCATTTCCCGAATGACGATTGGGCGTCGCACGACTTCGCGATTGGCGGCGGCAACAATCTCAGCGCCAGTTACATGACCGCGATCAAGGCGCGGTACGGCGACGTCTCGACGCTCGCGCGATTTGTCCGCGCGGCGCAGATGATGAACTACGAGGCGTTTCGCGCGCTGTACGAAGGACGGTTCGCCAAGCTCTTCAATCCGTCGAACGCCGTGATTACGTGGATGAGCAATCCCGCGCAGCCGAGCATGACGTGGCAGATCTACAGCTACGACCTCGAGCCGTTCGCGAGTTTCTTCGCGGTGAAGAAAGCGTGCGAGCCGCTGCACATCCAGATGAACCAGAACGACTATCACGTGATGGTGATCAACCACCGGCCGGCAGCGATCGACGGATTGAGATACCGCCTGCGTGTCGTCGATCTCGACGGGCGCGTGCGGGTGGATGCGACGAACGACGTGGGATCCGTCCGCGCCAGCGCGGCCACCGATCTCGGTGCGATCGACTGGCCCGGCGATCTGCCGGCTGTGCATTTCGTCCGGCTCGATCTGCTTGACGCAGCCGGCGCCTCGATCTCCTCGAATACGTACTGGCGAAACAGCGCGGCCGAAAACGATCTGACCGCGCTCGACGGATTGCCGTCCGTGTCAGTGGGCGCGTCTGCTGTCCGGCGCGTCGATCGGGGACGCGCGATCGTCGAGGTGACGTTGACCAACTCCGCATCGCAGACGGCGGTTATGGTCCATTTGCAGTTGCGCCGCCAGCGCGACGCCGCGCGGGTGCTGCCCGTGTCGTACACCGACAACTACATCACGCTCGTTGCGGGCGAGCGGCGGACGATCACGATCGAGGCCGCGGCATCCCCACCGGGGGAGCCGTGCGTGGTTGCCCTGGACGGCTGGAACATTGCGGAAAGCACTATCAGAGCTCACTAGACGATCCGGCCGGCGGCAGCCTCCTAGACTAGTCCGTCACCAATCTGTTACGTGCCTCCCCGAGGCGACGTTCTCAAGACCATCGAACGGGGACCTGCGGCGAGCGCTCGCGCAAGTTACAGAACCGTCTCTCAAGGCACAGAAGTGAACCCTCGGCTCGACCCCACGCGAGCAACTTAAGCGATTAGTCGGAGCCGATCGCTGGTCCCCGAACTGCATGCGGCTGCGCGTATCTTCAAGCGCGATGGCCGAGACCTAGTGACGTTTACGCCACGACCCTTCTATGCCCGATTCGGGACACCTAAACCGTTTGCATCATCTTCTGCTCACGGGCGACGCGTTGGCACGCGAGGAGTTGTGTGGCTATCTACTTCTTCACGTAGTCCGAATCCTTCGAGGTCGTTTGCCAACTTTGGATCTGGCCTCTATTAACGACGCTGTCGAGGATGCGGTGTTGGACTATTTGAGTCGGCCCTCCAACTATGATCCCAACCGGGCTCGAATCGACACCTTCATTACAACGGTCGCTATCCGAAGGGCACTGAACCTTCAGCGACGAGCGCGCCGGCGGCAGGCGGCGGAGAGTTCGTTTGCAGCGGAGCAGCCGGTGCTCGCGTTTAAAGAGACAGTAGATCAGGGGGAAGTCCTGACCTTTGAGTTATTACGTAGGGTTTGCGACACGCGAACAGAGTGGGCGTTCCTGCGGGCTCGGCTTTCAGGCCAGCACCACACTCAGGATCTCGCGGAGATTCTTGGACTTGGCGACCTGTCGTTAGAAGGGAAACGTCGCGCCGTCAAGAGAATGGCCGACAGACTGGGTTCAAGAGTTCGCAGGCTTCGTGATGGAGCACGAGCGGTGCGCGTCAAACGCTGAATTGCCAGCGCTGGTTCGGACTGCCGTTCAAAACGGACTATGCTCAGAACTCGACGGCAGTCCAAGCAGAACAAGGCCCAACGTTCCGCGTCAATGGTTAGGCGTTTTGATCTTTGTGTTCTTACGTCGCAATTGTGTCCTCCGCGGTGTATATCCATTTGACCGTCTCAGTCAATGAGCGTTGGGAGTTCGGTGCTCCGAATCCGAAACCGGAGTAGGCGGCTCTCGGCGCCTGTCCAGCATCAAGGAGGAGTCATGTTTGCGCGCTCAAGTCATTCTCCAGAACCCCCGCTTGCCGTCCGGACGAGCGTTGCTCTCCGCACGAGTTGCCTGGTTGGCGCCGTTGTCGCGTTCGCCCTCTTGCTGACGCGATCACCCTTTGCCTTCTCGCTTCCAGATGGCTATGACTTCTGTTCGAACGAGAACGATACTTGTAGCTTTAGTGCTGGACCGAAGGACGTTGCCTACGGCGTTGGCACGTCCTTCACCTTTCACTATGCCGTCGCCTCGTCAACGGGTTGCGACAATGCCACTTTTGGCGATCCCTCTCCGGGGAACGCCAAAGCCTGCTACACCAGGGCAGCCGCTCCGACATCTGGTTCGGCGCCATACTGGTTCGATTTCGCTTGGTGCAGCAATGAAACGACGCATTGCAGCTTCAGTGGCGTCAAGGTAGTTGCATATGGAAACGCGTCTGGCGTCACCGTTTTCCACAATATTACCGGGGGAATCGATTGCGACAACACTACCTTTGGAGGAGATCCCGCAGAGGGCTCGTTCAAAGCGTGCTTTACTCGCGACGACGAGCCAAACGGGGACTATTCATTCTGCGCGGCCGAGAATAACCTGTGCAGCTTTGACGGTGAGATGGATGTGGCGTTTGGAGCCGACGGACTCTACTATTACCAATACAGCTTGACTGGCGGAATTAGTTGTGATGTAGCCGATTTTGGAGATCCGAACGTTGGAACACCAAAGGCATGCTATGTCAAACCTAGTTCCGAGCAGTCAACGATGCGTGGCAAATTCAACATGGCGACAGCGATTGGGCTGAAGGTGCCTTCACGCCTTGCGTCGCACTCGGTCCATGTGCGTCCGCACTAGCACTATTTGCTCACGATACGCTTGGGGCCCAGCTGCGATGGGAAAATAGTCCTCACAGCTGGGTCCCTCAGTCGAGCTGTTCTCGAAAGATCGACAAAACAGCCGGCGCAGGTGAGGCTGTGAGAGCAAATTGACCCGTCTGCGGCGCCGCCGAGAGCGAATGGTAGAACCAGATGGAGCCGGCCGTCTCAGCGGGCGCCGCGCCCAGCCGTGATGCTTCACTTCCAATTGCGCCATCAGCGCTCGGCGCTCATGTCGTGTCCTTTTCGCTGCAGGAAGATCCGGATCTTCCGGTACCCGTAGCGCGGGTACTGCGCCGCGAGCGCCCGCATGTCGGCCACCACCAGGGCATCTCGAATGGCGAGCCGCGACTGGTACCCCAGCGACGAGCGGGCGACCGACAGCAGGGCGCACGCGCGGCGGCTCGACAGGCCGCGCGTCCGAGCGAACGCAACCTGCCGCGCGCACGCGTGCGCCTACCATTTTTTCGGGTGATCTCCTTGAGCACATCGATCTCGAGATCGCGGTCGGCTACCATTTTCTTCAGCCGACCGTTTCCCGTTTCGATCTGCCGCAGCCGCTTGACGTCGGCGGGCTCCAAGGTGCCGAAACGTTTACGCCAGGCGTAGATCGTCTGTTCGCTTACGCCGTGCTTCTTGGCGACCTCGGCGATCGGCTTGTCATCGGCCTCCCGCAGAATCGCCACCATTTGCTTCTTCGTAAACCGTGTCTTCTTCATGGCGCCCGCGTGCTGTCGGTCTCGTACACCGACAACTACATCACGCTCGTTGCGGGCGAGCGGCGGACGATCACGATCGAGGCCGCGGCGCCGCCTCGGGGTGAGCCATGGGTCGTCGCGCTCGACGGCTGGAACGTCGCCGACGCCATCGTGACGATGCGATAGCATTCGAGACGGTGAATTTCGGTTTCCGGTTCGCACGGGCGGCTTTGTTCGCTGGGGCGTGCGCCGTCTTCTTCGCCACACACGTTTTCGTCGAGTACAGCGGCGTTCGCGCCAAGATTGTGCGCGCGCCGATTGCGGCCGCGGCAGGTGAAGCACGCGTTACCGCGTTGCCCGCGACCTTGCGGGATCTCCGGTCCCCGTTCGCGGTCATTGCTCGAATTCGCAATGACGAACCGACTGAAGCCGTGTTCGATGTTCGCATCGATGGCACGACGGTCTGTGAGCCTGCCGTCCCGCACGCCTCAGTCCGACGAGTTGATTGCGCTTTCGTTCGGGAATGGAGTTCCGCGACGCCGCACGAGGTCGAGGTTCGAAGCGCCGCGGCCCGATGGAGCCTGGAATATCTTGAGCTATCGACCCACCATGGTTCGACGTCCGCGGGTGTCTCGTTGGTCGTCTTGCCGCGAACGTCCCATCAATTCAGAACGCTGGGACTTCTGACAGTGACCCTGCTCTGGCTGCTGCTTACAGCGGTGTGGACGTTCCCTGGCTATCGGATGCCGTTGGCGCTCCGCCTGCTGTACTGGATCGATCTTGGCTTTGTCGCCCTCCTCGTGACGGTGTCGCTGCTCTCGGCCCTGTTCTCGCCGTATTCCATCGTCGTGGACGGCAAATCGCTGGTGATCTGGTTCTTGGTCGCGTGTGCACCGCAGATCTATGGGCTGTGGCGAGGACCAGGTGTTTCGCTCGTGCGATCGCGTCCACGCTGGTCTCCGGCCGCGAGATCTTCGGACCGTGTTCCGCCTGGAGCGATTGGCCTCGATCTGATCGCCGGATTGTTGATCGCCGCAAGCGTGGTCATCGAGTGCGGGACGCCCAGAGCGACGGTACATATCGTCGCCGATTGGTTTTCGCTGCCGGCGGCGTTGATCCCCTTTCTGCTCTCGCTCTCGGTCTCCTGGATCCGGCATCGCACGGTTCCTCAACACCCGGTACTTAGGCGTCTTTTTCCGGGTTGGTCCGGTCAGATGATCCTCGACGACGAGGCCCGGCTATTCGCGCCTGCCGGCGAACGTCGAAGCAAACGTATGCTGGAAGCAGCTGCTGCCGTCGTCGGGTTCAGCGTGCTGGTCGCGGTCGTCACGTGGCCCCAGATGGCACGTCTGGATTCCGTGCCGGATCTGGGAGACCCGCTCTTCTCGGTCTGGCGGATAGCATGGATCGCCCATCAGATCACGCGCGCCCCATTGCATCTGTTCGACGGCAACATGTTCTATCCAGAACATCTCACACTCGCGTTGTCGGATCCGGTCATTGTTCCGGGCCTGATGAGTGCGCCGCTGTTCTGGCTCGGCGCACATCGAGTCGCCGCCTACAATCTCCTGTTCCTTTCGGGTTTTGCGCTATCGGGTGCGACGACGTACCTGTTCGTCCGGGCGCTGACCGGCCGGCGCGACGCCGGAATCGTTGCCGGCATCGCCTTCGCGGTTTATCCCTACCGCTTCGAGCACTACAGCCACCTCGAATTGCAGATGACCATGTGGGCGCCGTTGGCGCTTTGGGGACTTCATCGCTCGCTCGCGCGGGGGCGACTTGGAGACGGCCTGGGCACCGGTCTGGCGTTTGCTCTGCAGACGCTTTCGTCCCTTTACTACGGATTGTTTCTGCTCGTCTACATGAGTGTCGTGGGCCTCGTTTTGTGGCTGGCGCGCGGGCGCCCGCTGGCGCCGATTCGCGCGTTGGCAGCTGGCGGGATCATTGCGGGCCTGCTGATTGCGCCGGTTGCCGTCGAGTTTGTTCGCAACCGGCCCGTGTTCAGTGAGCGCGACAGTGGCGCCGTGGAATTTTACAGCGCCGTCGCCGCCGACTATCTGAAGCCGCACGAACGAAGCCGGCTGTATAGCACCTGGTCGGAGGGCGGCAGGGCCGAGCGTCAACTATTTCCGGGCTTCATGGTTTTCGCGCTGGCGGTCGTGGCACTGTGGCCGCCGGTCCGACCGGTGCGGCTCGCGTACGCCGCGGCGATGATCGTCGCCTTCGACGGCTCGCTTGGCGCGCACGGCATTATTTTCCCGTATCTGCGTGAGTTCGTCCCGCCATTTCGCGGACTGCGCGTCCCGGCGCGGTTTTCGATTTTCGTCGGCTTGACGTTTGCGGTTCTGGCAGGCTTCGCCGTCAGGCGCCTTGCGGAACGCTGGCCGCGCTGGCGTCTGGCCATTGTTGGAATGGCCGCCGGCCTCGTCATTGCCGACATGTCGCCTCGTCTGGAACTGGTGCCGGTCTGGAACGATCCGCCGCCGATTTACGGCACGCTCTCGAGTTCCGCCCCCGCGGTGCTCGCAGAGTTTCCTGCGCCGCCTGACTGGCGGGCATTCTGGTGGGATGCCAGGTTCATCTATTTCTCGACGTTCCACTGGCAGCGGCTGATCAATGGCAACAGCGGAGTATCGCCGCCGTCTTATCTGGACTTCATCGATCACGTCCAGACATTCCCCGACCGCGGGTCGCTGGCATATCTTCGGCGCCGCGGCGTGGAGTACATCGGCGTGCACGGGGCGTTTTACACGCAAGACGACTGGCGCCGAGTACGGGACGAGCTGGACCGCAGTTCCGAGCTGCAACTCGTTGCCTCGGCACCGTGGAGCGGATCGGAGTCTCGGCTCTATCGACTGAAGCGATGACGATGCACGATCTACTCTCTGGCGGCGATCGCCGGTCGCAGGCGCAGTCGCATCTGGTGCTGTCTCGTGCGCGCGCACATCCGGTCCGCATCGCACAGTTGGCGGCGCTCTGCAGCGACGATGATTGGCTCGTCGCGATGCGCAGCATCGATTTGCTCGAGAAACTGGCGCGCGAGAACGCCGCGTGGGTCCAGCCTCATCGAGCGATCTTTCTCGGCGAGCTGGCCGAGAGCGACAAGTGGGAAATTCGACTGCAGATCGTGCGTGCGCTGCCGCTGTTTCGCTGGACGCGCGCCGAACGCCGGCGCGCCGTCGCGATCCTCAGCCGGGACGTCGATTATCCGCAGTCGTTCGTCCGGGCGTGGGCGCTGGATGGGCTCGCGACCTTCGCGCAGCAGGACCGCGCGCTGATGCCGGCCG
>Ga0209579_10003454_pt1 | contig 11479 bp, 11 predicted proteins | sample Coa_R1_2_FD_187152 | JGI IMG/M metagenome (GOLD analysis project Ga0209579, IMG submission 187152) | Surface soil microbial communities from Centralia Pennsylvania, which are recovering from an underground coalmine fire - Coalmine... | ecosystem: Environmental > Terrestrial > Soil >... | reverse complement strand
GGTACCGACGCCGATGTAATTCCTGGAGGACGGACTATTGAGATAAGACGAGTTACCGTCCTGGAAAAACTGAACAACGTCGCTGCCCGAATCGGTGTACAGAGCACCGAGCAAGCGATAGACGCCGGTATAAACATGCGACGTGATGCCCGTTCCTCCTGGGCTGGCTACGCTCTGGCCCGAACTAAAAAATAGAACATCAAAAAGACTTTCGGGCTTCGGTCAGAAATGTTACAAGCAAAAATACGCAAGTTTGGGGGGTAACTATGCTTAAGCACCTGCGCATGATGTCCCTTGCCAGCAGCACCGGTCTTGCTGCGTTGGCGGGCTTCGGCTTCGCGACGGCGGCCCATGCGGAAGCAACCATTCACGCCTTTGCTGGCGGCACTGACGGGCTGGAGCCCGGAGCAGGATTGACTCCGGATGGAGCCGGCAATCTATATGGAACAACGGCTGGCGGCGGTGGCACCGGTTGTCAGGGGTCTGGTTGGGGAACCGTTTTCGAAGTGGCGCCAGACGGCACTGAAACCGTCCTTTATTCCTTCACCGGAGGATCGGATGGTTACGACCCCGAAGGGCAACTCATCTTCGACAGCGCCGGGAACTTGTACGGAGCTACGGCCGCCGGAGGGAGCGCCGACGCGGGCACTGTGTTCAAGCTGGCGCCCGACGGGACGGAAACAGTGCTCTACGCCTTCCAGAATGGGACCGACGGCGCCGTGCCACAGGGAAACCTGGCCATCGACAGTGGTAACAACCTGTACGGAACAACCGACTACGGTGGCAATACGCCTGGTTGCGGCGGACGGGGATGTGGTACGGTTTTCAAGGTCACACCAGGCGGACAGGAAAATGTCCTGTATACGTTCCAGGGCTTAAGCGACGGAGAAATTCCGACAGGCGGAGTGATCGCCGACAACAACGGAAACCTCTACGGGACGGCACTCGGTGGTGGGAACGCATGCGATTGCGGGGTTGTTTTCAAAATCGCAGCTGGCGGCACAGAAAGCGTGCTATATACGTTCAGGGGTGGAAGAGACGGCATGTTACCGGTCGGGCCGCTGGTGGCCAACAACGCGGGCGATCTCTACGGCGTAACCGAATACGGAGGCGGTAGCGGAGACGGCAATGGCACCGTTTTTCGGATCGCGCCGAACGGGACCGAGAAAGTTTTGTACGCGTTTCGGAGCGGGGACGATGGCGCAGTCCCGTACGCTGGATTGGTGATGGACGCAAAAGGCAATTTGTATGGAACGACTTACTTTGGCGGCGGGACCAGATGCGGGAAAACGGGACACATAGGCTGCGGCACCGTATTCAAGGTCAAGCCCGACGGCGCGGAGACTGTCCTTTTCAGTTTTTACCAGAGGCGCGGCATATATCCGGGCGCGCCACTGACTTTACAGGGCAATCGTCTCTACGGGACCGCGGAAGAGGGTGGCCAGTGGAATGACGGCGTGGTGTTTAGCGTAAAGAAATAACCGGCAATCCTGCTGGTTCCCGCTCATTTGGCGCACTGCCCTACAAACTCTCCGTGCACGCCCCTCTGACGATTTCTCTCCTACGGCAAACTCGCCTAGCGGAGAGAATCATCCGATTCTGCGGACTGCCCTCCAAAAACGTGGTAAGTCGAATCAGCAGGCGATAAGCGGTTCACAAATTCCGAGAAGGCCCGCCGCCATTTGGGGAGCTATACAATGTCATTAGCGGCAACACGCGAGAGGCTTCGTTATTTTTCCGGAGCATGGCTATTAATCGCTCTTACAGTCCCGGTGTCTGTATCCCACGCGGCAGTAGAAATTTCCACGAAAACGACCCGGAACATGATCTGCTCCGCTGGTATTTGCACGCCTACGGCAACAGACGCCGTACTCAATGTTTCCGATCTGGGAGGTCTCCTCGCCTCGGGAAACGTAACGGTTACCACCACCGGGTCGGAGGACGTACAGGCGGATGACATAGACGTAACCAATGCTGTCTCATGGTCGACGAACGCGGTACTCGCACTCGATGCCTATGAATCAATCAACATCGGAAACTCAGTGGCCGTACAAGCCCAGGGCGGATTGCTATTGACCACCGACGATGGCGGCAGCGGCGGCCAATTGTCGATAAGTCAAAAGGGCAGTGTTGTCTTTGGCAATTTATCAAGCCCGCTGACGATCAACGGCACGTCATACGCGCTCGTGGGCAGCATTTCGACGCTGGCAAGCGCAATTGCTGCAAATCCAAGCGGCGCATACGCGCTCGCAAATTCGTACGACGCCTCGGCGGACGGAACCTATACCGAGTCCCCTATTCAAACCGACTTCGGGGGCGCGCTCGATGGCCTTGGGAACACGATAACGAACCTTTCGATAGAGAGCAACGGATCAAATAATGTTCTGGGACTGTTCAATGAAATCGTCAGCGGCACCGTGGAGCACATGCATTTGCGGCACCTGGATATCGGCACCTCAAAGAAGGGAGACCTTTCGACAGGCGCATTTGCCGGCATAAATTATGGCTACCTTTTCGAAACCTCCGTCTCGGGCAAGATTCGTTTCCGAGGAGTCCAGGGAATTGGGGGATTGGTGTCGACCAGCGGCGGCACGATTGAGGATTGTTCCGCCGATGTTGATATCAGCGGAACGCGAGCGGGTTCGGCTGCTGGCGGACTCGTCGAGTTTAACGCCGGCATGATCAACGAGAGTTTTGCCACTGGTTCAGTTACCGTCGGCAACAAAAGCATCGCAGGTGGTCTCGTGGGTGGAAACGGCTCGTTAATCGAGAACTCATACGCAACGGGCGCTGTTGTTGGCGGTACGGCCTCCGAGATTGGGGGGATGTCCGGAGAGGAAACGCAGAAGTCAAATACCGCGGTCAGCACTTCCTATTCGACTGGCGCGGTCAGCGGTGGATTGTCGAGCCTGGTTGGCGGATTTGTTGGCAAAAGCAATAAAACCTCCAACTATACTGGCGCGTATTGGGATGTAACGACCAGCGGGACCTCACAGGCTGCCGGCGAGGGCAATTCACGCGGCATCGTGGGCCAAACAACGGAGGAATTGCAGTCCGGCCTTCCGGCAGGATTCGATCCGGCGATCTGGGGCCTAAATCGGAAGATCAACAACAGCTTGCCATATCTCCTGAACAATCCGCCGCCCAAATAGGCCCGTCGGGTGAAGGCGCTCCGCGACGAGAATCGTATTGAAGTCAAAGGCTTGTGGCGGAACCGAACGTTGTTTTCAACCGGCATCGCAAGGATGCCGCCGGCGCGGCACGGATCTGGATCGGTATTGGAATTCAAAACCGTTTGAGGAATAGGGAAATGGGGATCGGAAGTTGTTTTAGGTTATCGATGAAAGCTGGAGCGGCGTCTCTCGCTTTCGCCATTTCAACGCCACCCGTGCAAGCAGCGCTGGTTATTTCATCGGCGCAATCTCAGAACATAACGTGCGCGAACGGCGTTTGCGCACCCACCGCAGCCGATGCCGTTCTGAATGTGGCCGACCTTGAAGCCCTTCTGAACTCAGGCAGTGTAACGGTGACAACGACCGGGGCAGATGTGCAGGCAAATGACATCGACGTAACGACGGCATTTACCTGGTCAAACGCCACCAACCTTTCTCTCGACGCATATCAATCGATCGCGATCGAAAAGTCGGTTTCGGTTAACGGATCGGGCGGACTTTCGCTGGCGACAAACGATGGGGGAAGTGGCGGCTCGCTTTCAATTCGTGGAAAAGGCAACGTTGTCTTTCAGAGCCTTTCAAGCCAGCTCACGATCAACGGCGTGGCGTTTACGCTCGTAAACAGCATCTCCACGCTGGCAAGCGACATTGCGACCGATCCCGAAGGGGATTACGCGCTCGCGAATTCGTATGATGCGGCCGGCGACGGCACCTACGATGGTTCGCCAATATCGGGAACGTTCGAGGGAACATTCGAGGGCCTTGGAAATTCGATTTCCAATTTGTCGATCAAAGACGCTCGCCCCGATCAGCCTCTGGGTTTGTTCAGTACGGTCATTGGCACGATAGAAAACTTTGGTCTTCTGCATGTCGATATCGTTGGGTCGAAAAAAGGCCGCAACGCTGTGGGTGCTCTTGCGGGAACATCCGGCGGGCATCTATTCAATGTCCATGCGACCGGCAAAATTCGCGTACAAGGAAGCAACGACGTGGTTGGTGGACTGGTTGGCGGCGCCGAATATATCGACCAATCCTATGCAGACGTCACGATCGACGGTGCCAAAGGAACTTCCGAATATTCAGGCGGTCTGGCGGGCGTCCTCGTGGACGGCGCAATAAACCAAAGTTTTTCCATGGGTTCCGTTTCTGTAGGTGACTCAGGCGCGGCGGGTGGCCTGGTGGGTCAATTTCCCAAGGGGGCTATCGAAAGCACGATCGCCAATTCCTATTCAACCGGATCGGTAACCGGCGGCTCGAACGCCAGCATTGGCGGGTTCTTCGGCCTCGTGACGAAATCCAGGCTGGCCTCGACGCAGTTCGAATCAACGTACTCATCCGGTGCCGTGCTGGGCGGCGGCGGAAGTCTTCTGGGCGGATTCGGGGGCAAGAGCAGCACGAGCGCTGCCTACTCCAATAACTATTGGGACGAGACGACGAGTGGTACAACCCAGGCTCTCGGCAAAGGAAACGCGGATGGCGGCATTCAGGGCGAAACCACGAGCGAATTGCAGTCCGGCCTTCCGGCAGGATTCGATCCGGCGATCTGGGGCCTAAATCGGAAGATCAACAACGGCTTGCCATATCTCCTGAACAATCCGCCGCCCAAATAGGCCCGTGGGGTGAAGGCGCTCCGCGACGAGAATTGTATTGAAGTCAAAGGCTTGTGGCGCAACCGAATGTTGTTTTCGACCGGCATCGCAAGGATGCCGCCGGCGCGGCACGGCCGGCAGTCGGGGTACAGAAATGTGGGGGTGAGATCGTGATTAGTGTTCGACAACTTACAGAGACACATTGTGATTGGTGGAATTTGTACTGTGCTGCTTGCACCGCTCGGGACCGGTGCCGCGGCGCGTTCCGAGAAAGTCCTTCACGTATTTGTCGGCGGCGCCGACGGAATCGCGCCTCGGGCACAGCTGATCCGAGGCGCCGATGGGACGCTCTACGGTACAACGGCTGCTTCGCCGCGGGGCAACCGCGGAAGCATCGTATCGAGGAACCCACATGGGCATCGGACCCTTGTTCACATTGGATCGATGTCGCGAGCATGGCTGCCGGCGCCTTCGCCTCCACTGCGCTATCTTCAAATTCCGGCGCGAGTTCCCCCTTTGCTGCGGTGACAGTTCCTTTCGCAACCTCTATGGTGTCCCTGTCGTCAAACCGGATTTCGCTGTGAGTGAGACCGCCGATCTTCGTCCCGCTCGTCCCCAGGCGGCCGTCACGCCGCCATCACATCGCAAGTCCCTTCTCGGCCGCTTTGCCGCGCGATACGCGGATGGAAGCGTGCCGTTTGAAGTCGTCCTGCCCGACGGCTCCTCACAGCTTTTCGGCCATGGTGCGCCATCGTTCCGCGTGACGCTCCGGAACAGGAATGGCGTGCGGGCGATCGCCAGCATCGACGAGGGCCGCATCGCGGACGCTTACCTGTCCGGAGACATCGATCTCGACGGCGACATGCTGAAGCCGTTCGCGCTGCGTACCGAAATGAAGGACTTTCACCTGTTGACGGAAGCGTGGCGGTTCATCCAGCCGCTCCTGTTCGGACAGGTACACACCAACAAGCGGGCCATTGCTTCTCACTACGACATCGATGCCGAATTTTTCCTCAGCTTTCTCGATCCCGTTACGCCCTGCTACACGCAGGGTGTGTACGAAGACTCCGACGAGACACTCGACGTCGCCACCCTGCGCAAGTTCGACTATTGCTTCGACAGGCTGAAGCTGAAACCGGGGGACCACCTCCTGGAGGTAGGCCCGGGCTGGGGCGCCTGGTTCGAGTACGCTTCCGCCCGCCACGTCAAGTGCACCGGCATTTCCATTTCCAGAGCATCGATCGACTATCTCGACAAGCGCGCGAAGACGCTTGGGCACGATTGGGAGCTGATCGAGGCGGACCTGTTCGAATACCGGGCGGATCGCAGGTACGACGCCATCGTCATCATGGGCGTGATCGAACATCTCCCCGACTACCTGCGGGTCCTGCAGAAGTTCGTCAGTCTGCTGAAGCCGGGCGGCCGCATTTTCCTCGACGGCAGTGCCAGCACGACAAAGTACGAGCTGTCATCCTTCATGGTGAAATACATCTATCCCGGCAACCACTCGTTTCTGGTGCTGGACGATTTCCTGAACAAGCTGGCCAAAACGCCCCTGGAGGTGGAGGAAATCTTCAACGACCGCATGAGTTATTTTTACACGTTCGTGCAGTGGGCGAAGAACTTTGATGCGCACAGAGATTTCGTCACGGCGAAGTTCGGCGACTTCGATTACAGACGTTTTCGGCTGTATCTCTGGGGCGCGGCGTATGAGTTCCTCAGCCGCAGCCTGGACTGCTACCGCATGATCATTCGGCTACCCGAGGCTGAATAGCCACAAGAATGGCGGCCGGTGGCGACGGACGCCGGCAATTCCGCAAATATCCACGTGCAGGGCCAATCACGGCGTTTCCGTCCTCGTCATGCGCTCAACGCCGGAATGTGCGTTCGCCCGCGTCCCGCGAGCCATGGCCGCTGATCCCGCGCGCGGGAGTTCCTCGAATGTCAAAACATCAGTGTACATCGCTGAACCGGACGAGCCTCTGCGTGGCTTCGTCCCACAGCGTGAGCGTTGATGCGCGCAGCGCCGTTCGAAATTTGAGCGGCGTCACCTGACGCATAACCGCAGCCCCGCGATAGCAGTCCTCGAGACGGTAGTTCGGGATGCGTGGCGCGAGATGATGAATGTGATGGAAGCCGATGTTTCCGGTCATCCATTGCAGCCAGCGCGGAAGTTCCAGGTAGGACGACCCGCTCAATGCCGCCAGCTGGAAATTCCATTGATCCGCACGCAGCCAGCGCGCCGTCTCGAACCGGTGCTGGACGGAAAAAAGCCAGACGCCCGCAATCGTCGTGATGGCGACGATGGGCAGCTGCACCAATGCAACGGCGCCGAACCCAAGCATCGTTCCCAACAGCAGGACAGAGCCTGCGATAGCCGCATTGGTCGCCCACACCGAACGCCGTTCCCCTGCCCACGCTCGGGGCGTGTCGAATGGAAAACGGTAAAGAAGCAGAAAAACCAGCGGCGGAAATACGAAATGCGCGAGCAGAGGCTGCCGGGGCAGGCGATAGAGCAGGCGACGGAAGGACGACCGCGACCGGTATTCTTCCACGGTGAGGCAGGCCGTATAAATATCCGCGCCGTGCTCGCGACGATCGAGGTTGTTCCAGTTGGCATGATGCTGCGCATGCTGGCGACGCCAGTTCCCGTAAGGCGCGAGCGTAAGCACCCCCAGAACGGAGCCCAGCATGTCGTTCGCGCGCTTCGAGCCGAAGAAGGAGCCGTGGCCGCAGTCGTGCTGCACGATGAAGGTTCGCACCAGAAACCCGGCTGCAGGAAGCGCGAGAGCGAGTGTCAGCCAATAAGAAATTCCAAGCGACCAGTACATCAAGGCAACGGTTGCCAGGTAGGGGCCAACGGAGGAGCAGATTTGCCAAACTGCGTGCGCTGTACACGAGCGCTCAAACGGCTTGACGGCGGCGCGAAGCGCTGCCCGGGTCTCACCTCTGTCATGACTGATCGTTATGGCGTTGTTCCCGGTTGCCGGCCTCTGCAATTCAGACCACCCGCAGCGTTGGACGCGGTTCGGGATTCGGCCCGCCGAACATGGCCGTGAGCAGGAAGCCCAGCGTGGCCGCGCCATGGTGGTTGCCGAGCCCCTCGGCGCGTTCCATTTCCTCCGTCAATCTTTGCCGAAGCTTATCGGGGTCGGCACCCAGTTCGAGGACCGTGACTCCCAGGACACGCACCGCGTCGAACAAGGCGCCCTCGTGCTCGTTCATCGGTCTGTCAGTACGCATCGCAGACGGCCCTTTCGATCGTTCGGAAACTCGTGGCGTGGCGCGATGAACGATTGCACGGGTTCATTCGCGACTCTGCGACACGTGCGGGCTCGAATCATCCTGCGCACGGTCTCGCAGCAGTGCGTCGTTCAGCTGCTCCGGGTCGATCGGGACATCCTGGATCCTGCCTGCGCTGCCGACGCGAATGATTGTCGACGCGCGCTTCCATGCCTGAAAGAGGAGCGTGTCCAGCAGTTCCTCTTCGGTCTCGACAATATAAGAGCCCGGCTGCACCTGGCCGTACCCTTCCACCATGAAGGGATGGCGGAAGATAACGGTTCTGCTGGTAGTGCGGCTCGTCATGATTGGGCATTCATAGCCAGCGCCATTCATGCCCTCTCCGCCTTGAGCCCCGTGCAATTGCGGCGCGCAGCATTCCGATGGCGAACAGGAACAGCAGGGCACCGGCGCTGGCGTTGAAAATCCCCGCGATGCGTTCCGGTCCGAGACGGACGTTCGGTTCCGGCAGGAGCCAGCCACCGACAAAGGCTCCGGCAATTCCTGCGACGACGTCCCCGAGAATTCCGAATCCCATTCCTCTTACAAAATGACCGACCAACCATCCCGCAATGACGCCGACTGCAACCACAACAAACAGGTTTTCGCGCACTATCTGCATCATTACGCCCTATCGTCTGCACGACCCTACGCCGGCGGCGGGGTGCGCGCTGTGCAGAAATGCTCATCTTTCGGTTTGCGCCACGCTGGCCAATTTGCTGCTGGCAAAGTGAGCAGTTATCTGCAGCAGAATCAGGTCTGACTCTGGCCTGATTTCAGGTTCTCTCGAAAAGCCGGTAAATCATCAAAGTCAATGCGGTGAGCACGACAAATAGAAGAATAACCAAAATATTATCTCCGTCATTGGAAGCAATATGGAAATAAGTCGTCGCAATCGCCGAAATAAACGCCATATAAGACATACAGTTTGAATGATAAATATTCAAACTATACTCAGCAAGCAACCAAGGAGATTTAACTATGTCATATCAAATGTCTTACCCAACAACCTGGTTCAGGCCAGCGTCTTCCTTTGAAGCGAACAAATCATTTCTCTCGGCTTTGAACAGAGAAATTGACCACGTTCTCGATGAATTTGGCAGTTTCTCCCCCGCCGGCACCTCCCGCGGCACGACGCCGCGGATGAGCGTGAGCGAGAGCGACCAGTCCGTCGAGATCGAGGCGGAACTGCCCGGTGTCGAGGAGAAGGACGTTGACGTCGCTTTGAACGACGACGTTCTCACCATCAAAGGCGAGAAGAGAATGGAGAACCATTCTCAGCACAGTGACTTCTGCTATCAGGATCGCAGCTTCGGCAAGTTCGCACGTTCCATCACTCTGCCGTTCGAGCCGGATCCGAAGACGGTGAAGACGCTCTTCTCCAAAGGCGTGCTGAAGATCACCTTGCCGAGATCCGCCGGCAAACAGCACTCGGTGAAGATCCCCGTCAAGTCGATGGCCTGACAAGAAAAGCACCGCACAGCATGGGACGGAGCGATCCGTCCCATGCTCTGTGACCATTCCAATGACAGACTTCGATCTTCGCGAAACCCAAGGCGGCTTGAGTGCCCGGGAAGACGGGACGACTTCATCCGGAGAATCACGGCCACGCCTTCGGGAACGATCGGGACTCGAACAGGAGCACGCTCTTAGCGCCATCGCCGACACCGAGACCGTGGCAGGATGAAGTGAACCGCGTGAGCGAATTCCATCGCCGAGCGGTTTTGCTAAACTAGCGGTGCCACTTCGGAGCCGGTCTTTCGATGCGCAAGCCGACTGTCAAATCTGCCAGAACCGAGATCTCCTTTGATCCCAAAGTCTTCCTCTCGAAAGTCAACGGTGGACGAACCATTGCCGAATACCGGAAAAATCAGCTTGTCTATCGGCAGGGCGATCCCGCCGATGCAGTTTTCTATATCCAGAGGGGAAAAGCCAAGGTCACCGTCCTTTCCAGGCAGGGCAAAGAAGCCGTTGTCGCGGTTCTCGGGCCCGGCGATTTTTTCGGGGAAGGATGTCTCGCGGGGCAGCTTCTGCGTCTGGCGACCGTCAGCGCGCTTTCGGAATGTGCGATCACGCGACTCCCAAAGGCTGAAATCATCAACGCAATTCACACCGAGCCGGCCTTTGCCGAGCTGTTCATCTCCCACCTTCTGGCCCGCAACAGCCGTGTCGAAGCCGACCTCGTCGATCAGCTTTTCAATTCCAGCGAGAAGCGCCTTGCGCGAACGCTCCTCCTCCTGGCGAATTTTGGCAAGGCAGGCGGCCCCGAGCCGATCCTGGCGAAAATCAGTCAGGAAACACTGGCGGACATGGTCGGCACCACGCGATCGCGCGTGAGTTTTTTCATGAACAAGTTCCGCAAACTGGGGCTTATCGATTACAACGGCCAAATCGAGGTACACCGCTCGTTGCTGAACCTGATCCTGCACGAACAACCCGAGATCAAGAACTGAGGTTCCGGCCCTGGGGATGCAAACAATCGGGCGGATCCGCTCTGTCGCGTACGTCGAAGCCGAGGGGCTGCGCAGTGCAAGCAGGAGCTGTTTCATCCATCAGTATTGAGGTCACACGATCGGCGGCAGGATGGGTGCCCTGGATAAGCGAGTAACGCTTTGCAGATCATGAGCAATTCTGCTCGGAATCGATCCCTGAAGACCTTTATCGTTGTTGTCCCGGGCGAGAATGATCTTCCCCGAAATTTGGCGTGCGGTTGGATAGCGTTCACGTGTTCCCGTTTGGCGACAAACGACACAGGTACAGCCAACTGCTCGCAAGGCGATCCGAGGACAATGCTCCAATGATGGACCTCAAGGAGAGAATCGCGCGACGCCAGGATCCGGTGCGCCGTCATCAGGCCGATCCGCGATCCATCATCACCGTCGGAAATCTTGCCATCAATCTTGATGCGAAGAGGGTCACCCTGGACAGCAGCAGAGTACATGTGACCGCCCGCGAATATCAGATGCTGGAGCTGCTGGCGCTGCGCAGGGGAAGCTGTGTAACACGTGATGCGTTCATGAATTATCTTTACGGGGAGAAACGCGCGCCGAAACCAAAAATCCTCGATGTTTTCATCTGCAAGCTGAGAAAAAAACTCTCGGCTGCCGCCGATACCGGCAAGCGCATCGAGACCGTCTGGGGTCGCGGCTATTTGCTTAACGACCGTGAGAGCAAGGCGACGCCTTCATTCGGATAGTCTCCGAACCGCAGGAATTCATTGTCGAATGCCCGGGCCTCATACCCCGTTCTTGGAAAGAGTTTACGGAGCACAAACATGACACCCGAAAGCACCAAAGAAGAAGGCCTCCTCGGCGCGGATGAATTGATGAGTAGCCTCGGAATTCGTTGCGTCCCGGTCGACTATTTCCACTATCGGAACTATCGCTACACGAATTTGAAAGACGCGGTCGCGCAAGCGAGGCGCGACAGGCTCGT
>Ga0209579_10003451_pt1 | contig 11483 bp, 11 predicted proteins | sample Coa_R1_2_FD_187152 | JGI IMG/M metagenome (GOLD analysis project Ga0209579, IMG submission 187152) | Surface soil microbial communities from Centralia Pennsylvania, which are recovering from an underground coalmine fire - Coalmine... | ecosystem: Environmental > Terrestrial > Soil >... | reverse complement strand
GAAGTCCGGCTTTCCCTCCGCCGTCCGGGGAATGTTGGGGACAGCGGCCGGCTTCCCGGCGGTCTGGGCGAGCACAGAAGGAATGTATGCAAGCGCCAATGCGAAGAGAAAAGAAAAGCGTCTCATAAGGTTCGTCTCACGGGACTTCAAGGCTTGGTCGTAGTCGCCGGCGGCACGCGATCCTGGGACCCTGCGGTCAAAACCTGTCTGCCGTCGGGATACGTCAGGCGCCCCCCGGAGGCGTTGTTCGTTCCGTCCTTGGAACGGAATCCTTCCACCACAACGGTCGCGCCGATCTTCAGTTGATCCTTGGTGATGCCGCGCCGCATCAACTGGCCGGGCGCGCCTCCGGCGAAGCCCCACGTGGTGGTGCTCCCGTCGCTATTCTTCACATCAAGATAGAACCAGATGTGAGGATTCTGCCATTCGACCCTTTGGATGGTCCCGGTCATTTTGACAGGCTTCTGATCGTCGAACTCGGCCGCGAAAGAATGATGGGCGAGAAGACTCCCGCTGAACGCGGCCATGGCAAGGACCACGAAACTTAGTCTGAGCGCGAAAGAAGTTCTTAAGCAGGGCATAACTTCAAATATTCTATCGCCTGCGTATTCGAGTGTGCATATACAAGCGGCTTGGCGTCGCCATCCACAGTCCAGAATGGTACTATTAAACTCCCCACGTTGCTAAAAATTCACGGAGGTTAGCGTCTTGAACCGTAGAGAATGGTTAGCTACTTCGCTGGGCGTAGCGGTATTGCCCGAAATCCTGGAAGCACAGCACCACGCACAGGAGGCGGTGAAATCCGGGAAGAAGCCGGAGTTTTTCGATGCGCAGGGCGCCAGCGACGTCGAATCGCTGACCGCGGAGATCGTTCCCACTACTTCAACTCCGGGCGCGAGAGAAGCCGGCGTGGTCTACTTCATCGGTCGCGCCCTTACGACATTCGACAAAGAGAACCAATCCGCCTATCACCAAGGCCTCGCCGACGTGAATGCGAAGCGATCGCAGATGTTTCCGGGATCGGCGAGTTGCGCCGCGCTGACTTCCGAGCAGCGCATCGCCCTGTTGAAATCGATCGAGTCGACTCCCTTCTTTCGGCTCTTGCGCACGCACACCATGTTTGGCTTCCTCGCCGATCCCGTGTACGGTGGGAACCCGGCGGGCGGATATCAGACGCTGGGCTTCAAGCCGGCCCACATCTATAAACCACCGTTTGGCTGGTACGACGACAAGGCTAACGGGGGCGAGAACTAGAATGCCTGCGCCATACAAGACTACCGACACGGTGGATTTCGTGGTGATCGGCTCGGGCGCGGCGGGCGGCAGCGTCGCCAAGGAACTGGCCGAGGCGGGGTTCGATGTCGTGGTTCTCGAACAAGGTCCTTATCTAAAAGAGAAGGACTTCACCCACGACGAAGTAAAGTTCGGATATCGCGGCTCGCCGCTGATGAACGATTTCCGAAAGCAGCCGCAGACGTTTCGCCAATCGCCGTCCGAAACCGCGCGCCAACAACCCAGCGTTGGATATGGCCGGCAGGTGGGCGGAGGCACGGTACACTACAACGCCAACTATTGGCGATTCCTGGAACTGGACTTCCAGGAACGTTCCCTGTGGGGCGAAATTCCCGGTACGGGACTGGCGGACTGGCCGATCACCTACGCCGATCTCGAGCCGTATTACACCAAGGCCGAATACGACATCGGCATCTCCGGACTTGCAGGCGCGAATCCGTTTGCGGGGCCGCGCTCCAAGCCGTATCCGCTTCCGCCCATGCCGGTGAAGTCTTCCGGCGTTCTCTTTGAACGCGGCGCGAAGAAGCTGGGGCTGCATCCCTTCCCCGCTCCGGTTGCGGTCATTTCCAAGGATTACAAGGGCCGCACGGCGTGCCAGCACTGCGGCTACTGTCCGAGATTCGGCTGTGAGTTCGCCTCGAAGTCCAGTTCGTTGGCTACCTCAATCCGGATGGCGGAGCGCACCAAACGCTGCGAGGTGCGGAGCGACTCCTACGTCAGCCGCATCGAGACCAACGCGGAGGGCCGCGTGACCGGCGCCGTGTACTTCGACGGCAGCAAAACGGAACACATGCAAAAGGCCAAAGCCGTGGTGGTGTGCGCCAATGGAGCCGAGACTCCCAGGCTGTTGCTGATGTCGCAATCCAGCCGCTTCCCGCACGGGCTGGCTAACTCGTCAGGCCTGGTCGGCAAGTACCTGATGTTCGACCTGGGCACGGTCACCTGGGGCTTATTCGAACATCCCCTGAACGACTACAAGAGCATCGACGTGACGCGCGTGGTCTTCGACTACTACGCGGCCGATCGCAAGCGAGGGTTCTACGGCGGCGGCGGGATCGATTGCCGCTTCGGCAGTAACCCGATATCGCATGCGCTCTACGGAATGCCTCAGGATCTGCCTCAATGGGGCGTGGAGTGGAAAAACCTGGTGGGCGAATATTTCACCCACACCATGTCGAGCCTGACGCACCTCACCAATCTTCCGCAGGAGACCAACGCGATCGACTTGGATCCGACGCTCAAGGACTCCTGGGGGATGCCCGCCATGCGCGTCACCTTCAAGATTCACCCCGACGACCTGGCCAACATGAAATTCATCCTCGCCCGGCAGCGGGAAATTTTCGAAGCCGCCGGCGCGAAGAAGATGTGGGACTCCGGAGCCGGCGACGTCTACGGGTCCGTTCACCTGATGGGCACCTGCCGCATGGGGAACGATCCGGCCACTTCCGTGGTGGACAAATTCAATCGCGCCCACGACGTGCCGAATCTCTTCGTCGTGGATGGATCCAGTTTCGTCACCTCCGGCCGTCAGCAGCCGACGGCGACGATTCAGGCGTTGGCATATCGTGCCGCGGACCACATGATCCAGGCCGCGAAAAAGCGCGAGATCTAGGTAGCCCAGACCGTGAGCCGGCGCCGGGTTTGTGCGGCGAGCGCCGATTGACTAAGATTTGAACATGACACGCCGCGACCTTCTTAAAACCGCCGCTACCGTGGCGGCTGCTCCCGCCATCCTGATGGCGAAGTCCTCCGAGAAATTGCCCATTGCCGTCTCGACCCTCGGCTGCCCCAAATGGGACTGGAACACGATCGTCAAAAACACGTCGCAATGGGGCTTCGCCGCACTGGAGTTGCGCGGCATCCAGGATCAGATGGATCTGCCGAAATGCGCCGAATTCTCCGGCACACGATTGCAAGGGACGATGAAGGATCTGTCCGCCGTCGAACTCAAGATTTCCGACCTTGGCGCATCCGCCCAGATGCATGAGCCGGATCCGGCCAAACGCGCCGCGCATATGGACGAGGCGCGCCGTTTCATCGATCTTGCGCATCAGCTACACACGCCCTACGTTCGTGTGTTCCCGAATCAGTTCATCCCCGGCGAGGATAAGAAGGTGACCATCGACCGGATCAGCAGCGGACTCCACGAGCTTGGCGAATACGCCAACGGTTCGGGTGTCACCGTGATCGTCGAATCGCATGGTGAGTTTCGCAGAGCCGAGGATCTTACCGCGATCATCAACGGCGCGAAGTCGAAGAACGTCGCCTTCCTGTGGGACGCTCACCACACCTGCATCGAAGGCGAGAAGCCGGCCGACACATTCGAGCGCATGGGCAAGCTCACGCGGCACACCCATTTGAAGGACTCGGTACCGATTCCCGGAAACGCGAAAGAAGATCCCCGTTACGTTCTCACCGGGACTGGCAAGATTCCGGTGAAAGAGATCGTGCGAGTCCTTGCAACGGGCGGCTACAAAGGCTACTACTGCTTCGAGTGGGAGAAGCGCTGGCACCCCGATATCGAGGAGCCCGAAGTTTCGTTCCCACACTACGCGAAAACCATGCGGGAGTATCTCGCAGATGCGGGCGTTAAGGCCTAGACCCCGAACAGTGGGGGACCAGTGCTGAGGTGTAGGTAGCGCTGATCCCCGGGGTTCGGGATGAGGAAACTACGAGCCGATCGAAGCAGACCGGCTGCGGAGCTCCTCGATCTTGTCCTGCGCACTGGCGAGGTCCAGGTGCAGGTCCACGAACTTCTTCAATTGACCGGCGTGGTCCGCGATCGTTTTCAAATGATCGAGATATTCCGGAGCCCACAGATAATGCCGATTCTCCGTTAAGTGCACGATCGCGGCCTGCGTGCTCGACGCCACTTGCGCGGCCGAGGGCAGGATCGAATCTATGGCCTGCTGATGCCACGGCAGAACCTCATGCCGGATGGTTTGCAACCGGTTAAGATGTCTGCCGATCGTGTTGATGTGCTCTTTGGTTGTCGTAAGCCGCTTCGCGTGGCTTTCCCAGCTCAAACGGCCGCGAGTATACGATTCCAGGGCCGAGCCCTCGCGATCGAGATTGGCGGCGCTGGAACGGATCTCTTTCAGAAGCTGTGAAGCTTCGGCGTGGAAGTTCCTGTCATCCGCCGCGGCGCGGGACTCGCGCTGCTCGGCCGCCGGAGTAATCGCGAAAAGCGACCCCGCCACCATCGCTCCGGCGACGATGAGGCTCGTAAACTTCCAACAATTGTTCACTCTCATTTTCGTGTTCTCCTGAGTGGAGCTGATTATTTCTTGGCTCCGCTGAGGATTCTTGCAAGCGCCGCGCCATTTCCTGTTCCGCGCGCGGCCGGCGGCGCGCGCTTTCGAATCAAGCCGTCCCATTTTTTCCACCCTCCGCTGGCTGCCCGTATTGCGGCGATGCCCCAGCTTTATCGGCCTTATTGCACCACCCGTCGATCCGCGCCTTCCAGGTCCGCACGACAGGATGTTCAGGGCCGAGCACCGCGGCCCCGGCGATCAACAGCGGCAGACCTGGAACCACCGGCAGCAGAAGGCCGACCGCGCCCGCGATAAGCAGCGCCCATCCGAACACTTGCCGGCCGGATGAGAGCTGACTACCTGTGTAGAGATCGGCCTGTGGGAGCATCGGAGTCCTTTCCTACGCCGCGACGGATGTCTCCATCCGCTCCCGCTGCGATTCGGACATGCGCGCGCTGCGCTTCTCGGCGATTATCCGCAGAACGCCATCGCGAATCGCGGCTGTCACGCTCTGCGGATCGATCTCCTCGGGCAGCACAATCCGCCGCAGAAGCGGTTTGCCATTGAGCTGTGGCTCTCCCTGCACGATGATCGACTCCGGAAGAGCGTTGATGATCAATCGTTCGAGCGGAACCTCTTCGACAGCCAGGCGAATCTCGAAGTGGTCTTGCCAGTGGTCCACCTCGATGTGAGGAACCAGCAGCATCTCCCGTTCCGCGTCAAGCCAATCCTGAACGGGGTCTCCGGGCGACCCGCCGCGCTCTAGAAACCGGTCGAATGCGCGTTGCTCGATCGCGCGGTGGGCCTGCTCCATTTCTTGAAGCAGTAGTTGTGCAATCGGCCCGTGTGCAGCCGGTTTGGATGGGTTGAGTTTTTGTACCGTGACCTGTGACATGGAAACCTCCAGTGATGAGTGTGGGAGTCGCGATGCTTATGGAGACCGTCGAATCCGAAGTCTTCCTCCGTCAAACTCCGGATTCCCCGGTGATCCACCCTCTTCGGGGCTTCAACGCGTCTCCGTCTACTGCCCGCCGGCACGACGAACGTCATGTTCGGCGACGGTATCTGGATTGCAGTTTGACTGCCAGATGCGCGCGACCGGTAGGCGCGCCACCTATATGATGTTGAAACGAGAACTATTGACGATAAAGGCGCTTCCGGCAATCAGGAACCCCGAACGATTCCGTGTTGGACCATTTCAGGCGCTGGTGCCTGATTTGGTCCAACTACGGGAGGTAGTGAATGCGCTTCATGCTACGTTGGCATTGGGTGGGAGTGAACCGTGCCGCATTTGATTTTGGAATCACTGGATCGACCCGAGTCCGGTCTGCTGACACCGAAAGCAAAGCGTGCTCTGGCAATTTTTCTGACGCTCGCCGGCTTTAGCCTGGCGCACAACCTGTTATCCGCCTCGCTGATTCATTGGCAGTTTCTCTTACAGCGCCTTTACTATCTGCCGATTATCATGGCCGCGCTTTTTCTGGGCTGGCGGGGCGGGCTGATCGCGGCGCTGTTCGCCGGATCGTCTCTGCTGCTGCGTCCGTTCATGGATTCGCGGGGCGCCTACTACGATCTGCTCGATCAATGTTTGGAGGCGACCATATTCTGCGTCGTGGGCCTGGTGATCGGCGTGCTTTCTGATCGGCGGGACAAGCAGACCAGCGCCCTGGAACTAACGACGATAAAGTTGGGCAAAGTGTACCGCGAGCTGCAGGAGAATTTCGAGCGAATGAAGCGGGCCGAACGGCTCTACGCACTCGGGCAGCTCTCCGCCGGACTGGCTCACGAGATTCGCAATCCGCTGGCCGGCATCGAAGGTTCCGTCACCGTTCTGCAGTCGGAGCCGCAATCGGAAGAGCGGCGCCGCGAGTTTCTCGAGATCATTCAGAAGGAGTGCCGCAGGTTGAATCGACTGCTGACCAATTTTCTCGACTTCGCCAAGCCGCGTCCGCCTCAGATCCAGCCGGCCGACGTCGCCGCGCTCCTGGATTCCACCATCAGCCTGGCCGAGCATGCCGTCGAGCGTAAACCGATTGTGCTGCGAAAAGACCTCGCCGCGAAGATTCCGGCGGTGGAGTGCGATGTCGAGCAGATCAAGCAGGTGTTGCTCAACCTGACGATGAACGCGATTCAGGCGATGCCGGATGGCGGTGAAGTCGTCCTCAGCGCGAGCGAACGCGAGGGGTTTCTGCACATCCAGGTCGCCGATCAGGGTTCCGGAATCGATCCCCGGGATCGCGACCGGATCTTCGATCCGTTCTTTACAACGCGGAATGAGGGGACCGGGCTCGGACTGTCGGTGGCCCATCAGATTGTCGGCGAGCATGGCGGCATTCTCAGCGTCGAGCCGCGCGAGGGACGCGGAAGCACCTTCGTCGTCATCCTTCCCGTCCGTCATGAAAGCCGCCTGGGAAGCACGCTATGAACGACCCTCGGATTCTTGTAGTTGACGACGACGATAGTCTGCGCCGCGTCCTGCAGGTTCAGCTCGAGCAGATCGGCTATAGCGTGGCGGTGGCGTCCAACGGCGCGGAGGCGCTGTCCATGCTGCGGCAGACCGCCTTCGACCTGGTGGTCACCGACATGAGAATGCCCGGAATGTCCGGCCTCGACCTCTTAAAGACGCTCCGCGGCGATTATCCGGAAGTTGTGGTGATCGTTCTGACGGCGTTCGCGACCATTGAAACGGCCGTCGATGCCATGAAAGCCGGGGCGTTTCATTACATCACCAAACCGGTTCATCCCGAAGAGCTTCGCGTGGTGATCGGCCGGGCGCTGGAGCACGTGAGCCTGTTGCAGGAAGTCCGGACCCTCAGGGCCACGCTCGATCAGAAGTACGGTTTTGAAAATATCATCGGCCGGTCGGATTCCTTGCTGGAGGTGCTGGATATGGCCGCGCGCGCGGCCCAGACCGACTCCACCGTCCTGATTCATGGCGAGACCGGAACCGGGAAGGAGCTGATCGCGCGGGCGATTCACTTCAACAGCCGGCGAAAAGACCGGCCCTGCATCACGATCAATTGCGGAGCGATCCCGGCCGAACTTCTGGAATCCGAACTGTTCGGCCATCGCAAGGGAGCGTTCACCGGCGCGATGGCCCACAAGAAGGGCAAGATCGAAACGGCCGATGGCGGGACTCTGTTCCTGGACGAAATCGGCGAGCTGCCGCTGTTGCTGCAGGTGAAGCTTCTTCGCCTTCTGCAACAGGGCGAGATCGAAAAGGTCGGCGGTACCGAAACCACCCGCGTCGACGTGCGCGTGATTGCCGCAACGCACCGGAATCTCCAGGCGATGGTGGAAGACGGAACTTTCCGGCAGGACCTCTACTATCGCCTGGCGGTGATCCCACTGACGGTTCCACCGCTGCGGGAGCGCCCCGATGACATCCCCGAACTGGTCAGCCATCTGTTCGTGAGAATCAAGGAGAAGCAGGGTCGCGGCGATTTGGTTCTGCCCTCGAACCTGTTGCCTTATTTCACGCAGTACCGGTGGCCCGGCAACGTGCGCGAGCTGGAAAATGTCCTGGAACGGATCGCCGCCCTCGCCCGCAACAGTGACGTCACCATTAACGATCTCCCGGACTATCTTCGCCGCGCGCGCCAGTCTACCGAAGCCATTCATCTCGACCTTCCGGCGCAGGGCATCAGCCTGGAGTCGGTGGAGCGCGAGCTTATCCTGCAAGCTCTGCAACGGTTCAACTGGAACCAGACGCAGGCAGCCAAGTACCTGGATCTGAGCCGCAAGACGCTGATCTACCGCATGGAGAAGCATCGGCTCCAGAGACCCGGCGACCTGGTGCATTCGACGGCCGAGGCGGAAGGCGATCAGGAAGCCGGCTGAACCGCCCAAATTAACTTTCGCCCTGGTGAGCCACCACGCGGGAAAATTGCGCGTTAGTTAGCGAGACTGCATGCGACTACGACAGATTACCTTTGCCCTTATAACCTTAATTGGCCTCGCGCCGGGCGCCGATTTCTTTCCGCTTCGAACCGGGAATACCTGGACTTACCGTAATTCGAATACCGGCGAATCCTTTTCGATGACCGTGGGACTGCCGGTTGTAATGAACGACCGCGTGTACAACCAATTGCGCGGTTACGTCGACCAGCCCGTATTCGTGCGGCTCAACGAGCAAAACGACCTGATCGTCGTCAACGACGAGACGTTTCAGGAACAGCCATTGACGTCCTTCACTTCGTTCGACCACGGCTGGTGGGAGGCTCCATCGCGAACGTGTCTGCAACAGGGAAGAACGTCAGAGAGCCGTGGTCTTCATGACGGCCCCGCGGGTCCGTTTCATGATGTGCTGGAGGTGACGTATCGGACGTTCTCCTGCGCGGACATCGGTACGGAATCGGAGCAATACGCCGAAAACATCGGCATGGTGCGGCGCGTTAACACGACGATTGCCGGTCCACGCGAGTTTGATCTGGTGTATGCCAAGGTCGGGAACATCGAGATCGACGCCCGTCAACATTCGAGTTTTGCGATTTCCGTCGACCAAAACAAACCAGCCGCGTTTCTGACCGCGACGCTGCGGGTTCAGACGAATTCCGCGGCTCCTCTCAAGCTGCGGTTTGCGACGGCGCAGGAATACGATGTTGTTTTACGCGACGATTCCGGCAAAGAAGTCTGGAAGTGGTCCGATGGACAGGTTTTCGCGCAGGTCGAACATGATAGGTCGATCGCGGTCGGATGGACGACGCAGGTCCAGATTCCCGTTCCGCAGAGTATCGGAAACAACGCTCAGCCGGCGGTGTACACCCTTCAAGCGTGGCTGACTGCCGAAGGCTCCGATCCATACTATGCCGCCGCCGTGCCGGTGACGATTGCGTTCTAAATTCCCAAAATGCCCACTGCGCTTCGCATCGCTCTCATCACAGTAACGTTGGCCGCGCCGATCGCTTTTGCCTCGAATAATGAGGACTGGGAGAAGGTCACCTCGCTGAAACCCGGAGAAAAGGTCGGGGTAATTCAAACCAATCAAAAACGGGTCGAAGGCCGGTTTCAATTCGCCACCGAATCGGGCATCACGATTCGCGCGGACCGGGAGATCACGATACCCAAAACGGAAGTCGTCCGGGTGTATCGCCGCGGCGGCCACAGCCGGACGACCAAGGCGCTGATTGGGGCCGCGATTGGCGTGGCTGCCGGTGGGATCCTGTACGGTACCGTGGGCGACCGGTTTCGGAACGAAGGGCAGGATGTTTCCGCGGGTTTATGGATTGGCGGAGGGGCGGGGATCGGGGCTGGAATCGGAGCCCTTCTGGGCGGCCACGACCAGACGCTCTACCGGCGTCCCTTCAAACCTTGAGGTTGAGGCACTTCGGCCGGATGCTGTTCCGCTTCCGGATCGGCGAGAGGACCGGCAGGCTCGTCCATCGCGGGGCTCGTCGGAGCGTCAAAAGGATCGTGAGCCCGATGGAATTGCTCGCTGTGATAGAGCCTCTCGTGTTCCACGTCGCAGAACAATTCCTGTTTGAGCGACTTGAACAGGCCCAGCGGTCGAAGACAGTACCAGCAACGCGTCAGCACGTCTATTTCTAGTATTCGGCGGATAATCCATTTTTGAACAGGGTAAACTACGCCGGAATTCGCTCAATCTTGGGACAAAATCAGGGCGGTGTAGGGTCCCAGGCCGACATTGGCGCTTGCGGGCATCGTGTCCATTGGCGCCCCGTTGGCTTGCGTGTCGTAGCTGGACCAACTTCCAAAACTCGCGTCGTAGCCATTCCAATCGCTGTTAAAACGCACCCGCCAGGCGCCGTCCCGCGGGAACCCCAATGCATAATTCGCGTAGCCCTGGTTGCCGAAATTGAGCACCACGACGACATCGTCTCCATTGCCGCCCTGGTCCCAGCGATGAAATCCGATTACCTTGCCGGATGAGTTGACGTGATGGACATTCACATTCTGCCCGCGCAGACCGCGTGTATTGTTGAACCAGTTCCGGCGTAAGCGAATCAGGTCGCGATAGAGCTGCGTGATCCCCGGAAATTTCGCGGCGTTGGACCAGTCGAGCGGCTGGTCGTCATTAAACCAGCCGGGACACAGGAACTCTTGCCCCATGAAGATCATTGGAATGGCAGGGGCGGTCATAACCAACGCCGCCCCCAGCGTCGAGCGTTTTTTCGAATACCAGCTCCCGGCGTTCCCCGGCCAGATCATCTCCGGCACGCGTTGCGCGCCATTGGAATCGGCATCGTGCGATTCCGTGAAGATCACGCGCTGAAAAGCGCTTTCGTTGTATTTGTGCGCGATGGCGTCCGCAACTGCGTTCATATCGCGAGCGCCGTCGTCGCTGCCGATGATGGCTCCACGAATCGTGCTGACGAAAGCCGAACTCCATTGCGCGTTGAAGCCGGCGCCGCCTGAGCCCGCATCCTTGGTGATCCACTCGTTTTCCTTCATGTCCTCCGCGATCGAGATCTTCCAGGGCTGCCGCTGCCCGATTTCGGAGTTGATCCGCTGCATCAACGCCCACCCGTCCGCCAGATCGCCGCCAGGGTCGTTGTTTTGATCGTTTACATTCCGGATGGAACCGGTCGAATCCCAGCGCAGTCCATCCGCGAAGCGTTGCTCGAGCCAGCGCAGAGCATTGTCACGCAGATATTGGCAGACCTCGCCCCGGCCGTAATCGAAACGGGTTTCTCCCCAATCGGTGTGGCTCCGCCAATCGTTGTAAAAATAGATGCCGCCTTTTCCATTCTGCGACCACCCGTCGAACTGCCACATATCGCCCGCGGAGTCTCCCAGGTGGTTATAGACGACGTCGACAATCACGGCAATGCCGTGCTGGTGCGCCTGATTTACGAAGTCTCGAAAACCGTCGGGACCGCCGAATTCGTCTTCGACGGCGAATATGTATGCGGGATTGTAGCCGGCTGAAATGTCGCCGGTAAATTCCCCCCGGTCTGCATCGGTTTGGTCGCCCCC
>Ga0209579_10003449_pt1 | contig 11486 bp, 12 predicted proteins | sample Coa_R1_2_FD_187152 | JGI IMG/M metagenome (GOLD analysis project Ga0209579, IMG submission 187152) | Surface soil microbial communities from Centralia Pennsylvania, which are recovering from an underground coalmine fire - Coalmine... | ecosystem: Environmental > Terrestrial > Soil >... | reverse complement strand
ATTTCGTCGACATGGATGGTCAGTTCGCCGGTACGCGTACGGAATAGATATCCAGTGACGCCGATGTGATCGCCCAGATCGAGAAGTTTGTAGAGTTCGAATCCTGCATCGCCGACCGCATCTTTCTTCACGTAGATCTGCAGGCGCTGGCCGCCTTGTTGCAGGTGACAGAATCCGGCTTTGCCCATGAGGCGAATCGCCATGATGCGCCCGGCGACGCGGACGCTGACGCGGGGGCTCTCGAGTTGCTCGGCGCTCTTATCGGAATAGTCCGCGAGAATTTGCGGAATTGTGCTGGTGAAGTCGAATTTACTACGGTACGCGGTTTGACCGAGAGCCTCAATCTGTTTCAGCTTCTGGCGGCGAAGTTCGTAGATGTTCTCGTCGAGAGCCAAGAGAGTCCTTTGACAAGGAATTGCGCCTTGATGGGGCGAGACAGCGGTGAAAAGGTTGAAAGCTGATTATAAACAAGCTCTGCCGCCATCATGCTGAGCGCAGCAAACGGGGATGCTCCGACTCCGTGGCGCTGGGCGCTCCTCGCAGCTCCGCTCAGCATGACAGTCTTTACGTTTTGTGCCGGCCAGCGGTGCGGTCAGCGGTTGAGGCCGGCTTGCGAAAATTTATGGCTTGTGGTACATATGTACCATGGTAGATGAATCAAGGTTATTGGTCGAACGGGTGCAGACCGGAGTTCGGATGGAGAAGCGGCTGCTGAAAATCCTGAAGGCCTTTGCCGAGTATCACGACATGACGCTGGGCGACTTGCTGGAGGGAATTGTGCTGCATGCCTTCGACGGGAAGACACCATTTAGCCCGGCGTCGCTCGAGCGGATCCAAGAGTTGAAACGATTTTACGACTTCGATCTTGATTCGGGCGCCAGCCACCGGTTGAAAGAGATCAAGAGCAAGGCGATTCGCAAGCGCACTTCAGACAAATAGGCGAGGCGACTGTATGACAGACCGGAAGAAATGCGCGCTTACCGCGTTGCAGTGGACGTTGGGAGTTGTGATTCTGATTGAAGCGGCGTTGTTTTTGATGCCCAGCGCCCGCCATGAGTTCGGACGGACTCATATGCCGAATGCTGTACGAGACGTGCTGGGATGGGGCGAGATTATTGGAGCACTGCTCTTCTTGATTCCCCGCACGATCGTGAGCGGCGGCTGGCTGCTGGTCATTGTTTTTGGGTTTGCAATAATCGTTCATTGGCTGCATGGAATGTGGAATGTCGGAAATCTCGCGATTTACGCGGCCGCCGCGTGGGCGGTGATAGAAAATCGACAGACGTAGTTTGCCCAGAGGAATTTCCGCCTTGCTGGATCAGGTTCTTGTATGGATAGTCGGGAATTAATTCGTCTCTTCGAAATAGACGCGCTGCCGGGCGAGTTCCATCACTCTGATCATGTGCGCCTGGCGTTTGCCTATCTCTGCGAGTATGAGATGTTTGAAGCGCTGGCCAAGTTTTGCGCGGCACTGAAGCGGTTTGCGGCGGCGCGGGGAAAAACGCAGCTCTATAACGAAACCATCACATGCGCTTATTTTTTCTTAATCCGGGAGAGGATGGCTCGATGCGCGGGAATCTCATGGGACGATTTCGCTCGAAGGAATCCCGATCTGCTGACGTGGAAGGAGGGTATTTTGAGCCGATACTATTGTAAAGGGACGCTCGGATCCGAACTGGCGCGGCGAGTTTTTGTGATGCCGGATCGAGGATTGACTGCATCGGACGATTTCTCATTGTGCGGGTCCTCTCTTGAAGTCGGGAGCAACGAGCGGTAGTATTCAGTGTCCGAGCGTTGAGCTGAGCTGCACGCCCGGAGCAGGGAACCCATGCCGCAGAATTATGTGCCGATATTCATCTTTGTCGCTGTGATCGCGGTTCTTCTTCCTTTAACTCTTCTGTTGGCCAAGCTGGTCAGGCCGGACAATCCGAACAAGATAAAGCTGATGCCTTACGAGTGCGGCATCGATCCGGTTGACAACGCGCGCGGGCGATATACGGTGCGTTACTACATTATTGCGATCCTCTTTGTGGTGTTCGACGTGGAGACCATCTTTCTGTTTCCCTGGGCGGTGAAGTTCAAGGCTCTGGGACTGTTTGGGTTTGCGGAGATACTCATCTTTCTGGTGATCCTGATCGCTGGGTATATATGGGTATGGAAAAAAGGCGCTTTGGAGTGGGTATAAAGCATGGGCGCCAAGCCAGACGTCCCCATGGACAGTTCGCCGGCCGAAACGTTTAGCGCCAGCCGCTGGACGCAGGGCAACTTCTTTTTCCCGACAAAAATTGTGGTCAGCCCGCAGCGGGTGAGCCGCATCAAGTCGCGTCTGTTCGGCAGCAATGAAGAAACGATTGCGATGTCGAAGGTGGCCTCGGTGCACATTTCGACGGGGGTGATGTGGTCGGAAATTGTGATTGAGTCGACGGGCGGGACGGATCCGATTACCTCTCATGGACACCGCAAGGCGGATGCGCAACGCATTCGCGATCTGATTGAGCAGTATCAGGGTCAATGGCGTGGATAGCGCACTGGTCGCGCCTTTTGCGGGACCGGATCGCAAATTTATCACCGAATTGTGGTTCACTTGTCGTTGACAGCGCACGCTCAAGCTGATAGAAGTTAACGTTCTCTCCGAAATCCTCTGAGTGGTAGGTTTTAGCCGCGGAAATGCCGGACGAAACCAAGTCGCCCTCCCCACCCACGCCGCAAGGCGACTCGCAGCCGTCAGCCGAACAGCCAGCCGTACCCGGAGGCGTGAAAGCAACGCCATCTGGCTCAGTGCAGGGCGACGTCAAGACCCCTTCAGAGAAGGCAGCCGCACCTCCGAGTAAACCTGCAGCGGCGCCTGCGAAGGCTCCCGTGCCGACGCCCACGCCGTGGGATTCGCCAATGATTGCGAAGCTGAAGCGGATGTACGGTTCTGGCCTCGAGCCGCTGACTTATGCCGGGCAGAATTACATGATCGTTGACTCATCGATGATTCCGGAGATTTTGCAAGTCTTGCGCAACGAAGAGCAGTTTGACTACTGCGTCGACATCACGGCGGTGCACTATCCGAAACGTGAGAAGCAGTTCGACATTGTTTGGGTGCTCTATTCATTTCCGCGCAATGAACGTATTCGGGTTAAGACGCAAATTGCCGACGGGGCTAAGCTGGCGAGTTCGGTGCCGATCTGGGCGACCGCAAACTGGCTGGAGCGCGAAGTTTTCGACATGTTCGGGATTCAGTTTGAGGGGCATCCAGATCTGAAGCGGATTCTGTTGCCCGACGGATGGAAGGGGCACCCACTACGGAAGGACTATGGAATTCTGCAGCAGGACAACGAGTGGGTGCAGATCAACCTGGGAATTGAAAGCGGGCAATAAATTGCGCCGTAGTTTGGAACTGAAAAACGGCAGTTACACCGAATGACCGACCGGAACACGCTCTCGCATCTCGACCTGGAAACTCCCGAGAAACCGTTTTTGGATGCGAATGAGCTCGTTATCAACATGGGGCCGCAGCACCCGGCGACACACGGCGTGCTGCGTGTGATTCTGCGGCTGGATGGCGAAAAGGTTCTTGGGCTCGAGTGCGTCATTGGATATTTGCATCGCGGCGTTGAAAAGATCGGCGAGAACCGCACCTACACGATGTTCAATCCGTACGTTGACCGTATGGATTATGTGGCGGCTGTTTCAAACGGGCTTGGCTACTGTGAGGCGGTTGAGAAGTTGCTTCATGTCGAGGCGCCGCCGCGGGCACAGCATGTTCGCGTCATTCTTACCGAACTGAATCGCATTGCCAGCCACCAGCTTTGGCTCGGGACGCATGCGCTCGATATTGGCGCAATCACGCCACTCTTCTATACATTCCGCGATCGCGAAGAGATCCTGAAAATTTTTGAGAAGTATTGCGGGGCGCGGTTGACCACGCACGCTTTCCGCATTGGCGGCTTGCAGTACGAGACCTACAACGGTTTCGAAAGGGAAGTGACGAACTTCCTCGACTTCTTCCGGCCGAAAATTGATGAGTATGAGGAATTGCTGACGACCAATCGAATTTGGGTCGAGCGCACGAAGGGCGTTGGAAAAATTTCGGCGGAGGATTGCATCGCCCTGGGCGTCACCGGACCAGTGTTGCGCGCGAGCGGCGTGAAGTGGGATTTGCGCAAGGCGCAGCCCTACGCGAATTACAAGGATTTTGACTTCGAGATTCCGATTGGGCAAAACGGCGATACGTATGACCGGTATCTGGTGCGGATGGTCGAGATGCGCCAATCGGTGCGGATCATCGAGCAGGCTTTGGCGGCGCTTCCGGAAGGGCCGATTATGGCAAAGGTGCCGAAGGTGATGAAGCCGGCCCCGGGCGAGGTCTACCACTCAATCGAAGCGCCCAAGGGCGAGCTGGGATATTTCATTGTCAGCGATGGGTCGACGCAGCCTTATCGCGTGCGGGTGCGGCCCCCCTCATTTGTGAACCTGCAGGCTCTGGATCTGATGTGCCGGGGCCAGCTTGTGGCGGATGTAATTGCGGTAATTGGCACGCTCGATATCGTGCTCGGTGAGGTGGACCGCTGATGAATTTAGTCGTCCAGTACATCGAATCCTATCTCGGCAGCAATCAGACTCCGGGTGCTGCGGGGAACATGTTCTGGGTACTCGTCTATATTTTGCTGGTTTTTACGGGAATCTCGCTCGGCGTAATCGCGATGAACTGGCTGGAGCGGAAAATCCTGGCGCACATGCAGGTGCGGTTGGGGCCGATGCGCGTAGGCCCGCACGGATTGTTGCAGCCGTTTGCCGATGCTCTGAAGCTGTTGCTTAAAGAAGACATCATTCCGGCGGAAGCCGACAGCGCAATTTTCTGGACCGCCCCCTTTATGGTGGTGCTGGCTGCGTTCACAACCTTTGTGGTGGTCCCGTTTGGGCCGACGCACGCGATTACCGACATGAACATTGGAATCCTGTTCATGCTGGGAGTGTCATCGCTGAGTGTGCTGGGGATCGTGATGGCGGGATGGGCGTCAAACTCACATTATCCGCTGATGGGAGCGCTGCGATCGAGCGCGCAGATGGTTTCTTACGAAGTAGCGATGGGAATGGCGGTGGTGACCGTCATCTTAATGACCAGTCTGAACGCGGCGGGAACGGGAACGTTGAGCATGATCGGCATCGTGCAGGCGCAACTGGCGCAGGGCGAATGGTTCATCTTCAAATTCTTCCCGCTGGGGCTGATTGCGTTTTTCATTTTCGCAGTTGCGATGGTTGCGGAGACGAATCGCGCGCCGTTTGATTTGGCGGAGGCGGAGTCGGAGTTGACGGCGGGCTTTCATACCGAGTACAGCGGGTTCCGCTGGTCGCTGTTCTTTTTAGCGGAGTACGGGGCGATGATGGCTGCTTCTTCCATCGCGGTAACGCTCTGGCTGGGAGGGTGGCTGCGGCCGTTTCCGAATTGGCTGGGCGGCGCTCGATGGGATGATTTCTTTTCTTTCTTCCCAGGAGTTGTGGTTCTTTTTCTCGCGGGCATGTGTTTCTTCAACACCGCGCGCATGCCAAAGCATTCGTACTTCCGGATTCAGACAATCGGGTTGGGCGTGTTCGGTGCCTTATTGGGTGTGGTTGCGCTGATTCTCTTCATACCCGGCGTACGAGTGCGGGTACAGGATATTTTCTGGTTTGCGGCGAAAGTTGCCGGGTTCATGTACCTCTATATTTGGTATCGCGGCACGTTTCCGAGGTATCGTTTTGATCAGTTGATGAAAATGGGATGGAAAGTGCTGCTGCCGATGGGATTGGGCGTTCTGATTCTTACGGCTGGGGTAGCATTGTTTCAACAAAATCTATGGCACCCGTAGCTACACCATTTTTCTTTTACCTGCTCTCCGGGATCATGCTTGCCGGCGGCATCCTGGTGATTACCCGGCGGAATCCGGTGCACTCGGCACTGGCGCTGATTGTTACTTTGCTGGCGCAGGCCTCGATTTATCTGATGCTTTATGCTCCGTTCGTCGCTGGCGTGCAGATCATCCTTTATGCGGGCGGCATTATGGTGTTGTTCCTGTTCGTCATCATGCTGGTCAGCGTGGATCGATCGATGAGAGAGCGGCAGTTCAATAGTCAATGGGTGATCGGAGTGATTGCAGCCACGGCGCTGGGCGGATTATTTATCGCGGTGTACACGAAGGGCACGAGTCTTTTCCCCGATCATGCGTCGCCGGTGCTGGAAGGCGACAACACGCAAAGAATTGCGACCATGTTGTACGGGCAATACATGTTTGCGTTCGAGATCGCATCGTTACTGCTGCTGGTGGCAATTATTGGAGCGGTGGTGATGGCGAAGAAGAGGATTTGAAAGGCAGGTTCCAGCTTCTAGCCAGACCTAATAAGGCAAGAGTTCGAAAAGTATGAATTCGATGCTTCACATTACGACACTGCATTACCTGGTACTGGGCGCGGCATTGTTTCTGTTGGGCGTGATTGGCGTGCTTACGCGGCGCAACGTTGTCATCGTGTTGATGTCGATCGAGTTGATTTTGAATGCGGTGAATCTAAATCTGGTCGCGTTCTCGCGTTACTGGCAGGGCATGCCTGCGCGTATGGGCGGCGGACCGATGGCCCTGCATGGGCAGATATTTTCAATTTTTGTGATCACCGACGCCGCTGCGGAAGCTGCCGTTGGACTGGGAATTCTGATCGCCTTCTTCCGTAATAAGGAGACGGTGAATATTGACGAAGTGAATTTGTTGAAGTGGTAAAAAACCAGCTCTTTAAGCTATTAGCCGTTAGCAGAGAGCCAATATCTAACAGCATGTTTTTTCTATCTCACATCTGGCTGATTCCGCTACTGCCCGCCTTCGGCGCGGCCCTGATGTTTTTTTTCGGGCGCAGGCTGCAAAAGGCTTCGGTCAGCGCCGTTTGTGTCGGCGTGATCGTGCTAGCTTTCCTGATGGCTTGCGGGGCGGTATGGCAATACTCGGCATGGTCGTCGGCGCCTGAGAATTATCATCAGCCTTATCAGACAATCCTCTATACATGGCTCGGCAGCGGCACGGGTCACATGACCTATTTGACCCATGATGGCACTCCAGCGCCGTTCGAAGCTGATGCAGGTTTTCTGCTCGATCCGCTCTCCAGCATATGGCTGTTGTTCGTCACCGGCGTGGGGATGCTGATTCACATTTATTCGACCGGCTACATGGCGCATGAAGGCGGATATTACCGGTTTTTTGGATACCTGAATCTCTTCATGTTTTCGATGCTGACTCTGGTTCTGGCGAATAACTATGTGTTGCTGTTCGTCGGATGGGAAGGCGTGGGCTTGTGCTCATATCTGCTGATCGGATTTTATTTCCATCGCAAGTCGGCCAGCGATGCGGCCGCGAAGGCGTTTATTGTGAACCGCATCGGCGACGCTGGATTTTTACTGGGCATGTTTTTCGTTGCCTGGTATTTCGGCTCGCTGCGATTTACCGACGTCACGCAGATCGCGCGCAGCGGGCGGTTCGCCGTCGGCGATCCGATCATTACAGCTGCGACTTTGCTGCTTTTTGTGGGAGCCTGCGGGAAGTCGGCACAGATTCCGCTATATGTGTGGTTGCCCGATGCCATGGAAGGACCGACGCCGGTTTCGGCTTTGATCCATGCGGCGACGATGGTGACCGCGGGCGTCTATATGATCGCACGATCGAATGCAGTGTTCGTGCTCGCACCCACGTCAATGAAAACAGTCGCTATCGTCGGCGCGCTCACGGCGATCTTCGCCGCATCGATTGGCCTGGTGCAAAACGACATCAAGCGGGTTCTGGCTTATTCCACCGTTTCGCAGCTTGGATATATGTTTCTCGCGCTGGGCGTGGGAGCGTTTGCGGCTGGAGTGTTTCACGTTTTCACGCACGCATTTTTCAAGGCCCTGCTGTTCCTTGGCGCGGGCTCAGTCATTCACTCGATGAGCGGGGAGCAGGATATGCGCAACATGGGCGACCTGGGACATCGCATACCGACCACTCATCGGACCATGTTCATCGCTACTCTGGCCATTGCTGGAATTTTCCCGTTCGCCGGATTTTTTTCGAAGGACGCGATTCTGTGGGAAACGTGGTCGCGCGAAGGCGGGGCTTATCGTTTTCTTTGGTATATCGGCTATGCGACCGCGCTGATGACGGCGTTTTACATGTTCCGGCTGATGTATCTGACGTTTCATGGGCGTCCGCGGATGAGCCATGAGGTGGAACACCATATTCACGAATCACCGAGGTCAATGACGGGGCCACTGGTTGCGCTTGCTCTCTGCGCCATCGCCGCCGGATGGCTGGGATGGCCGCATAGCCTGGGCGGATCGGATCGGTTTACGAAATTCCTCGAACCTGTGTTCGCGCCTGAGGCGCGCGTCTTGCAGGTGGAGGGACGAACGGGGCAATTGGTGGCTGGAGTGGAAGAGGAGCGCAATACCGGCACGGAATGGTTGTTGATGGTGCTGTCGCTTGGCGCAGCGGGTCTTGGGTGGGGTATGGCGTGGAGAAGTTATCGACATGCCGACAAAGGCTACACCGAGCCGATCGCGGCGATGGCTCCGCCGGTTTACAAGACGCTGCTGAATAAGTACTACGTCGATGAAGCTTATGACGAGGTTTTCACCGGGCGGCGTAAAGTTGGAAACGTTCGGCTGGGAGTGCTCGGTCTGGGCGAAGCGTCATCGTGGTTCGATACGCATGTGATCGATGGTCTGGTGAATGCTGCGGGATGGATCACTCGTCTCACGGCGACTATATCCAGTTGGTGGGACAAATGGATCATCGACGGCATTGGCGTCAACGGTCCGGCGATTCTGGCGAGGATGTTGTCCTATCCCACGCGGCTGCTGGAGTGGGGCCTGGTGCAATGGTATGCGCTGGTGATGACCGCCGGGCTGGTTGGGTTTGTATTTTATTACGTGTGGCACTGAGCTATGAGCATTGAGCGATGAGCTTCGAGCGAGCCCAGAACGCTCACAGCTCATCGCTCACCGTTCGTTGCTAAGAAAATGCAAAATCATATTCTCTCCATCATTCTCTTTACCCCGCTGGTCGGGGCGCTTGTTCTTCTGTTTGTTCCCAAGGAGAACAAGGACGCTATCCGCTGGATCGCGAACCTTTTTGCGCTTGGCGGATTTCTGGTTTCGCTGCCGCTTGTGCCAATGTTCTGGGCGCTACGCTTTGAGCCGGGTTTCAAGTTCATCGAGGGCGCGCCCAACAACTGGATTCCATCGATCGGCGCTGGTTATGTGATCGGCATCGACGGAATTTCTTTCCTGCTCATCATGCTGACCACGCTGCTGGGCTGGATCTCGATTCTTTCTTCGTGGACCGCGATCGAAAATCGGGTCAAGGAATACTACATCTGGTTTTTGGTTCTGCAGACCGGCATGCTGGGCGTTTTCATGGCGCTCGATTTTTTCCTGTTTTTTGTTTTCTGGGAAGCGATGCTGGTGCCGATGTATCTGCTGATCGGCATTTGGGGCGGTCCGCGCAAGCTTTATGCGGCGATCAAGTTCTTTCTCTATACCCTCGCCGGCTCTGTGCTGATGCTGCTCGGCATTCTGTTCTTGTACTTCCATCATCACAGTTTGACCAACGTTTACACATTTAGCCTGACGGCTCTGTACGAAACCGCGCCAAAGATTTATTCCGATCCGGCCTATGGACCGACGATTGCAACCCTGCTGTTTTTCGCATTTTTCTTTGCCTTCGCGATCAAGGTGCCGATGTTCCCATTCCACACGTGGCTGCCGGATGCTCACGTAGAAGCGCCAACGGCCGGGTCAGTCATACTGGCGGGCGTTCTGCTGAAGATGGGAACCTATGGTTTCATCCGTTTCTCACTGCCTTTTTTCCCCGACGTGCTTACGCACACGAAGGTGCGCGGCTGGATGATCGCGCTTTCGATCATCGCAATCATCTATGGCGCGCTGGTTTCGCTGATGCAGAAGGATATGAAGAAGCTGGTGGCTTACTCTTCTGTAAGCCATCTGGGTTTCTGCACCCTGGGAATTTTCGCGCTGAACTCCGCAGGAATAAGCGGATCGGTTCTGCAGCAGATCAATCACGGCATTTCAACAGGCGCGCTATTCTTGATCGTTGGCATTTTGTACGAACGGCGGCACACGCGCGAGATCTCGGAATATGGCGGCATCTCGAATGTGATGCCGGTTTATGCCACGATCACGATGATCATGTTTTTGTCGTCGATGGGGTTGCCGCTGCTCAACGGATTTGTTGGCGAGTTTACGATTTTGCAAGGTACGTTCATGGAAAACTGGCGCTGGGGCGCATGGGCAGTGCCGGGTGTCGTACTGGCGGCGGCTTATCTACTCTGGCTTTATCAGCGCGTCTTCTTCGGAACGGTGACGAATCCGAAGAATGAAAAACTGCATGACCTTACACCGCGCGAGGTGCTGACGTTTGCTCCGCTGTTGGTAATGGCGTTCTGGATCGGGCTTTATCCCAAGCCGTTCTTCCAGATTCTGGAGCAGCCGGTGAATCAGCTTGTACTCACTGTGCGACCTGATCAGAATAGCGGGCGCGAGAATGCGGCTCTGACTCAGGGCGCCCAACGGGAGTTAACCGCTCCTCGGGAAGCAGCCACCGCGATCAACCCTTCCGCACCAGCGCTGAAAAGGAACAAATAGTGACCACGCTCGCATTCAACTGGAATGACTACGTGCTGGCACTGCCGATCACTCTGCTGACCCTGTTTGCGTTGGGCATTCTGCTCATCGATCTGATGATTCCACCCGAGACAAAGTGGGCGAATGCGGTGACCGCGCTGATCGGCGTGGGGTTTGCGTTCGGGGGCGTAGTGAAGATACAGCTCTGGATGGAGCGCACCCCTTACTTATCAAAGGGTAGTCAGGCGATGATGGGCACGATGCTGATCGACCATTTCGCCCTGTATTTCTTTTACCTTTTCCTGACGGGCACGGCGATCTCGATCCTCATGTCGATGCGTTACATGAAGACCGAACACGAAAATCATGGTGAATATTACGCGCTGATGTTGCTTTCAGTGGTCGGGATGATGTGCATGGCGGCAGGAATCGACATCGTTCTTATCTTTATCGGTCTGGAGCTGATGGCGATTTCTACCTACGTACTCGTCGGATTTCTGCGGCGCGACCGGCGGTCGAATGAAGCGGCGCTGAAATACTTGCTGCTGGGCGCGTTCTCTTCGGGTATTTTCGCCTATGGTTTGTCGCTTCTCTACGGTCTGACTAACAGCACGAATCTGGGCGAGATTTACCGTCATATCCAACTGCTTCTGAACCAGAATCCCCATAATCCCATTGCGATCGTTGCTCTGCTGACGACGATGACGGGGTTGCTGTTTAAAATTGCGGCGGTGCCGTTTCATCAATGGGCTCCGGATGCGTATGAAGGCGCGCCGACCTGCATCACCGGGTTCATGTCGGTGGCGGTGAAAGCCGCGGGGTGGGCGATGCTGCTGCGCATCCTGCTGTGGGGGCTTTACCC
>Ga0209579_10003448_pt1 | contig 11489 bp, 9 predicted proteins | sample Coa_R1_2_FD_187152 | JGI IMG/M metagenome (GOLD analysis project Ga0209579, IMG submission 187152) | Surface soil microbial communities from Centralia Pennsylvania, which are recovering from an underground coalmine fire - Coalmine... | ecosystem: Environmental > Terrestrial > Soil > Unclassified... | reverse complement strand
TATCCGCTTCGAAAGCGATCTCCGGGCCGATCAGCGTGATTTCCAGCGCCGCTTCGCCGGCGAAATTTCCGACCAGGCCGTTGGCGAGTTCGAGCGCGACCGGGTCCATCGGGCCGCAGGGAACGACGCCCAGGTGCTGCAGGCCATAGCGGCCGCTGTCCTGCACGGTGCTGAGCAACCCCGGCCTCAGGATGCGCATGCTCATTCCAGGCGCCCGCTCAGTCTCGCAAATTCGGCGCGGCTGATGGCGACGAACTGCACGCGGTCGCCCGGTGCGAACAGGCTCGCGGGCTCGCGCGCCGGATCGAACACCGTGAGCGGCGTTCGCCCGATGATGCTCCAGCCGCCCGGCGTATCGTAGGGATAGACTGCGGTCTGCGCGTTGGCGATCGCCACCGCGCCCATCGGCATGCGCGTGCGCGGAGTCGCGCGGCGCGGCACCGACATTTTTGCGTCCAGCCCGCCGATATAGGGTTGCCCGGGCGAAAAGCCGACCATGAGCACCGCATGTTTTGCCGACGTGTGGAGTTTCTGGAGGTTCTGCGCGGAAAGTTTCGTCAACGAGCACACTTCATCGAGATCGGGCGCGAAGACAGGGTCGTAACAGACCGGGACCTCCACCATGCGGCCCGCGTCCTCGAACTTGGACGCCATCTTGAGGGATTCCCCGATCAATTCCCGGAAATACTCCAGCACCGGAGCGGGCAGCGCCGGGTGCCAGGGATCGAAATGCACCGCGATGCCGCACAGCGCCGGCACCACGTCGCGGATCCACGGCAGCGCGCGGGCGCGCAACGCCGCGGCCAGCGCCTGCAGCGACCGGTTCAGCTCGAGATCCAGCTTGTCGCCGAATTCCGCGTATACAGCTGCATCGCCCAGCGGCGAGAGACGCAGGGTCTTGAGAAGTTTTTTCAGTTTGGCCTGCGGGCGACGCCGATCATGCCGTGATGGCTGCGTTCGATCACGGCGATAATATTAGCCGCATGACCGTCGCTTCGCAGCAAATCCCGCCTCCCGGGAGCCTGATCCTCGATCACGTCTCGCACTTCGTGCCGGAACTGCGCGCCGCCGCGCGTGCGCTCGAGGCACTGGGCTTCGCCGTAACGCCCGAATCCGCGCAGCAAACGCAGGACGGGCCCGCAGGCACCTCCAACGTCTGCGTCATGCTGGAACACGGCTACCTGGAATTCCTGGCGCCTACCATGGATACCCCGAATGCCCAGCGCCTGCGCACCACGATGCAGCGCTATCCCGGAGTGCACCTGTGCTGCTTCGGCACGCCGGATGCCGAGGGCGAGCACCGCCGCCTGGCTGAACACGGGTTTGACCCGCAGCCTGTCGTGGATTTGAAACGAAAGGTGGATAGCGGCGAAGTTGCGCGTTTTTCCGTTGCAAGACCTGCGGCGAATAAAATGCCGGAGGGTCGCATCCAGTTCGTCCAGCATCACACACCCGAAGCCGTCTGGCGCCCGAATTACCTCGGCCATACGAACAACGTCGTGAAGCTCGCCTGCCTGTTCGTGGTTGCGGACGACCCGGCCGCCACGGGCTCGCGCTGGGCGCATTTCAGCGCCCTGCTGCCTCGCCCGGCGGGCGACTACGCGCACCTTGCGTCGGCACGCGGCCATGTGCTGATCGGAAAGCGGGAGAACTGGGCGGCGCTCCTCGGCGACGCGCCTGCCGCGCCGGCGATCGCCGGCTATGCGCTCGAATGCCGCGACCCGGCCATCCTGCTTTCGCGCTGCAAACTGCTCGGCCTCGCGCTGCGCAAGATCAGGGAGAATCTGTATGCGGTATCGATGCCCGGGGCTATCGGCGGCGCCTGGCTGTTCGGAACCCGACAAGGACTTGGACTCCCCACATGAAAAACGACCTTTGCGCCCTCTCCGCCACCGAGCTGCTCGCGCTGTACCGGAAGAAAAGCGTCTCGCCCGTCGAAGTGGCCCGCGCCGCGCTCGAACGAATTGACAAGCTGAACCCGGTACTGAACGCGTTTTGCTTTCTCGATTCGAAAGCGACGCTGAAAAGCGCGAAGGAATCGGAACGGCGCTGGCTGCAAGGCAGTCCACAGGGCCTGCTCGACGGCGTGCCGGCGTCGATCAAGGACCTGATCGTCACCAAGGGCTGGCCGACGCTGCGCGGCTCGAAGACCACGGACCCCAGGGGACCGTGGAACGACGACGCTCCCGCGGTCGCGCGCCTGCGCGAGCACGGCGCGGTGCTGCTCGGCAAGACCACCACGCCGGAATTCGGCTGGAAAGGCGTGACCGACAACCCTCTCACCGGCATCACGCGCAATCCCTGGAATCCGAAGATGACGCCGGGCGGCTCCTCCGGAGGCGCCGCGGCGGCGGTCGCGGCCGGCATGGGCCCGCTCGCCGTCGGCACCGACGGCGGCGGCTCGATCCGCATCCCCTGCAGCTTCACCGGCCTGTTCGGCCTCAAGCCCTCCTTCGGCCGCGTGCCCGCCTGGCCGCTCTCGCCCATGGGCACGGTCGCGCACCTCGGCCCGATGACGCGCACCGTCACGGATGCCGCGCTGATGCTGAACGTGCTGTCGCTGCCGGACACGCGCGACTGGCACGCCTTGCCGCACGACGCACGCGACTACCGCATTGGCCTGGACGATGGCGTGAAGGGTTTGCGCATCGCGTATTCGGCAGACCTGGGCTACGCGAAGGTAGATCCGGAAATCAGGAAGCTTGTAGCCAATGCAGTCAAAACCTTCGCCCAGCTGGGCGCGCACGTCGAAGCCAAGGACCCCGGCTTCACAGACGCGGGCCCACTGTTCGCCGCGCACTGGTTTCCGGGCGCGGCGTACATCGTGCGCAATATCCATCCGCGCAAGCGCGCGCTGATGGACAAGGGCCTGCTCGAGACCGCGCAGCTGGGCGAGAAGTACACCACCGCGCAATATCTGACCGCGATCCAGCAGCGCGGCGCTCTGGGCGTTCTGATGAACCGCTTCCACGAGAGCTGGGACCTGCTCGTGACGCCGAGCCTGCCGCTCGCTGCGTTCGAAGCAGGTAAGGAAGTGTCGAACCTGTTGAAAGAAAGGCGCTGGACCGACTGGTCGCCCTTCAGCTACCCCTTCAACCTCACCCAGCAGCCCGCGGCCACAGTGCCCTGCGGCCTGACGAAGAAAGGTTTGCCCGTCGGCCTCCACATCGTCGGCCCGCGCTACGCCGATGCGCTGGTGCTGCGCGCTGCACGCGCATTTGAATCGGTTCACCCGATTCAAATGCCACAGATTTAGCGAGCAGGGACGTCATTCCCGCGAAGGCGGGAATCCATGCAGGTCCCGGCTCCCCGATCAAATCAAGAGCGGTTATTCGCTAGCCAAGATACGTTCCTTACTTTTTGTTGGCGTTTCACCCGATCATTCGAATCGACTGCAACAGGATTCCCCCTGTATATTGATGCACGGCACTTTGACCGTTCTTATGCAGACCCGGTTGTGCCTGACGGTAGCGCAAATCCTATTCTGGCGTATCCGTCCGATCTCCGCGGCGGCGCGGCCATGAGGAAGGAAGCCAAATTGGACGGCGGCCGGCGAATTTCCCGAACTCCTTTCCGGTCCCGTTGATCCGGCCGCGCTCAATGATTAGCCGCATACGGTTCCTGCGGAGCATCGGAAAATTTCCTGTGGCTGCCACTGTGCGCCAACTCGCGGGGCCGGTCGCGCTCGGCGCGGTCATGGGGTCCGCGTGGCTGCTGCCCGGCACTTTTTTGGCCGCAGCCCTCTGGTTCGGCTCGACTTTCTTCCTAGTCCATTTCGTCACGGCGCCCGACGGTCGGCCGCTGCGTTCGATGTTCGTAGCTGGTGCCGTGGGCTGCTGCATCGCCTTTCACTGGCTGGTGCGCACTATCGCGGATTTCAGCGGTCTCCCGGCGTTCGTCTCCGTATTGCTCTATGCGCTGTTTGTTTGCGTGACGGCGCTGCAGTTCGTGCTCTACGCGTTCTTCGCGCGGCTGCTCGCGCCGCACCTTGCGCGCATCGCGCTCGCCACGCCGGTGGCCTGGATCGCCGCCGAAACGCTCATGCCCCGCATCTTCCCGTGGGAGCCGGCGCATACCCAGATCGCGGTCCTGCCGCTGGTCCAGATCAGCGACCTGGCGGGCTCGGAGGCGGTGGGGTTCCTGCTGTTCTGGATCTGCGAGAGCATCCTGGCGGCGTGGCCTGCTCGGCGCTGGCGGCTCTGTGCCGCCCCTCTTGCCGCGCTGGCCGCGGCGCTAGCGTATGGCGCCTATCGGCTGGACGAGTACGGCGATCTCCCTGGCGCGATCCAGCGCGTCGCGCTGGTGCAGGCCAATGTCGCCCTGACGCAGGAGGACGGCATAACGCGGGCCGCCATCGCCACCGACCGCTACATTGCGCTCACGCGGCAAATCGATGATCCGGGAAGCCTCATCGTGTGGCCCGAGTCCGCGCTGCAAGATTTTCTTCCCATGGACATACGCGATCGACGGCAATTGGCGGGGCTAAATTCGCTCTTCCCGCCCGCTGCTCAAATGCTCGTCGGGACTTTCACGACGAATGGCCGGCAACGCTACAACAGCGCAGTAGCCGTCTATGGCGATGGACGCATTCCACCGGCATATGCCAAGCGCATTCTGATGCCCTTCGGCGAATACATGCCGTTGCAGTCTCTGGTCCCGCAACTCGCATCCCTGAACGCCTCCTTCTCGCCGCTGGATGCCGGAAACTCGACCGCCGTGTTCGCCTACTCGGACAAGCTGCGCGCCTCGCCGCTGATCTGCTACGAGGACCTGGTGCCGGCGATGTCGCGGGACGCGGTGCTCCAGGGCGCAACGCTGCTCGTCAACCTCACCAACGACGTATGGTTCGGCGACACGGTCGCGCCGCGCCAGCACCACCTCATCGCCTCGTTCCGCGCCATCGAGAACCGGCGCTGGCTGCTGCGCGCCACCAATACCGGGATGACGGCCATCGTTGCGCCCACAGGCGAAACGGTCGCCGCGCTTCCCGGATTCTCCGATGGCATCCTGCGCGCTGATGTCCGCCTGCTTGACGGACTCGCGCCCTACTCGCGCTGGCTGGGCGAGCGCCTGTGGTGGGCGCTCACCGCGCTGGCGTGCGCGCTTGCGGCGTGGTCCTGGACAAGTACAGCCAGAGCAAGGCGCATGCAGCGATGAGCAGGACGCCGATGAACTGCGAGTGCGTGATGCGGTGGTCGAAAAGCCAGCCGCGCTCCTCGTCGCCGCGGTACATCTCGGTGAAAAAGCGCCCGGCCGAATACAGTATCGCGTAAACGAGCATGAGCCGGCCCCGGGCAAGATGCCGGGCCCGCAGCCAGAAGAGCACGCCTAGGGCGCCAAAAATCAGCAGCGCGTCGTAGGCCTGCGTCGCGTACAGCGGCTGGTGCAGCGGATGCGCGTTGCTGTGCGGATCCTCGAAGGTCAGCGTCCACCAGCCGGGCTCGCTCACCCGTCCATAACAGCATCCCGCCAGCAGGCAGCCGATCTTGCCGCAGCCGTGGATGATGGCGCCGCCTATCGCCGACGCATCGAACACCGGTGCGGCCGGAATCCGCTCGACGGCTGCGAACGCATAGATCGTCGGGATCACGAATAGAAATGAACCGTAGAACACGAAGCCGCTGCCGCTCATCTCCAGGGCCTCGGACGCGTGATTCGCGAAATACACGGGCGCCTCCAGAAAATAGAGCGCCTTGCCGCCCACGAACGCCGCTAGCGCGGACCAGGCGAACAGCTTGGAGATCCGCTCGGCATCCGCGCAGTACGGCCTCAGGACGGCGCGTATATACAGCCATGCGAGGCCCACGCCTACGGCGATCAAGACGCCGTAGGCGTAGATTCTGACGACTCCAAAATCCGCGAGTACCGGATGCATGGGCAGCAACCGGGCGGAGACCGAGTTACCCGCCGGGACAGTCGGCTACCGCGTGAACGCGGCGACGCCGAATACTCCGTTCGACGGAACGGCATTGGTGATGCTGTATGCAACCCCGGCGCGTTGCGCCGTGGCACCAGCAAAAAATCCGCTCACATTCGCGGTACACGCGCTACCCGTGCAAGCCCGCCCGGTCGAGGGCATGGCAATGTTGCCGGAAAACAGGCTGCTGCCGCTTTGAATGCTTATTTCGGATGTGGAAGGGGTCATCAGGCCCCCTGTCGTGACAATGCGATAGATGGCATCGCTGGGCATGGTCAACGACAGGTCCATGCCGACTTTGGTGGTCGCGCTGCCGCCCCAAAGCACGGAGAGCGTGCCCCCGGTCACTGTGCCGGTCCCGCCGACGCCATTGCCGAAGGTCGGGCTGGTAGCCCCTAAAAGGGTAAACGTCGCAGTGCCGGATGCAGGCAGTGCCGACGGTGCGGTGGGAACGCCCGCGATGTAGTGAAGGGATGCAGTGCCCGTAAGCGCGTTCGGCGGGCTGCCGAACACACTGCCGCCCGGAGTGCCGTTCAACCAACGGCCCCAGGTGATGATTCCGTCGCTACCCACCTCAGTGCTGGACGTGCTGCCGCTGGTATACGTGGCAACACCGGAGGAAACGTTGATGATGCTGAGCGACAAGTCAGGGTTCTGCGCAATGCTGCCGTTGTTGGATACGAGGAAAGCGGGATTGCTGGGCCCCCCGGAAACAGTCACGTTGACCGGGTTGGTCTGGGACAGGAGCCCTGTACTGCTCCCTGTCGAAGCGCCTGCCGTAAATGCCGCGGTTCCATAAAGGGCGTCGCTACCGGCATTGACATTAACGACATATGCCAGTCCGGCGCGCTCGGCGTTCTGGCCCACGAAGAAGCCATCGATCGAGGTGGTGCAGGGACCGCCAAAGCAGGTCACTGGCGTTGATGCCGTTGTGGCCAGCGTGCCGGCAAAGGTGGCCGTCCCGGGGGTAAGCGAAATCTGGGATTGCGACGGGTTGGCCAGGCCGCCAGTGGAGGTCGCCTGGAATGTATTTACCCCGCCGCCGCCGAGGACCGTGAAATCGACGCCGATCTTCGCGGTCGCGCTGCCCCACAGGACCGACAGGGCTCCCGCGACGAAGCGGTTTCTCTCATTGGCAAAATTATTGGGGTCATCCGACGTCGGTATCGTTGCCCCAATCAGGGAATAGGTGGCGGTCCCGGACTGCGGGAGATTGGCGATCGGCGTAGGTGCGCCCAGTACGTAGGAAAAACTTCCACCGCCTACCGGCCCCGCAGCGCCGTTAATGTTGTAGAGACTCTGGGACGATGCGGGCTCGTTCGGGTTGTAGGTCCAGCGTCCCCAGGCGATCAGGCCGTCGGAGAACGACTGCGGCATGGCTTGATAAATGGCAAGCGTCGGAGTCCCGGTATCCGGCACGAATTTCATGAAACTTAGCCCGTTGAAGGTCGCCGCGCCCGGCCCGTCGAGGATCGCCCCGCCCGACAACCCAAACGCCGCCGCACCCAGAAGCAGATGGGGGATGGTCACCGACACGCCGCCAGCGGTGCTCGGCCCGTTCGCAATCGGTTGGAACGCCGTGGTCTGCGCCGAAGGCGATTGAGCCTGATTCGAAATGGTGGTCGTCGAACCGCCGATGAATGTGCCCCCCTTCGTGCTTCCGGCCGAATTGCAGGCAGCGAACATCACCGTGCCAACGGCGCAGAACGCGATGACGGACAGGGAATATGGGCGCATGATGGACTCCTAGATCTAGAACGTATACCGCAGCGACATGGTCACGGACTCGCGATCGTACTTGAACACTTCCTGATTCGACCGGTTCGCGGTATAGGTAAACACCGGCACCAGCGACAGGTCCTTGTCCAGCTTGTAGATCAGGCCCAACGTCAGATCCCACTGCATGTCCTGACGCGTGCTGAGGAACACAGGATCAGCTCCGCCGTATTTGCGATTCTCGTAACTCAAACCCTCGAAGCTCGCCAGGCGAGTGGAGAAGTAGTGCACGTCCCCCAGGCGCAGACCCCAGAGCCGGTGTCCGAGTTGCGGAACATCCGATTCCAGCGTCCGCTCCGTGCCCGTATACAGGATGAGCATCGGCGCCGTGGTGTTCAGACGCTGCCCGACCGCGGCTGGGGTCAGATTGATGCCGTAGACCGTGCGATTGACGTTGCGGAAATCCGCTCCCGGGTAATCCAGGCGCGAGCGCTGGGCGAACACGCCCGCTTCCACGAGAGGATGCACGACGCGGCGCCATTCGGCCGTGAATCCACCGCTGTCCAGCACGCGCTGGTTGTCCAGCGCGATCGAGTCCACGGTGCCGACAACACTGACGCGGTTTCTGTCGTCAACGTTGTATCGCACACCGCCCGTTGCCGAGACATCGCGAGTATTGAACTGACTGACGCTACTATTGATCTTCTCCAGTGCGCTGGCTCCGCCGATCAGTTCGACGCGCTCCGACAGAGGGTAGAAGCCGGCCACCTGGGCGTTGAACTGGGTGAACGAGTCGCTCTGCTTCTGCTGCGACGGTGAGAGCGTCGCCTGGACCCCGCCGAAGATCGGCAGGGTGATCGACTGCGCCGCCGTTGCCTGGTTGACGTTGGAATCGTAGCCAACACCAGCGGAGATATATCCGGAAAAGCGCTTGCGCTCGGCCAGGAGTTCACGATGGTAGTCGTCGACATACTTGTCCATGGCGGCGACGACCGCGGGCGGAGGGTTGAGGCTCTTCGCCTTCTCCAGCTCCAGCTGCGCGAGAAACAGGTTGCCGAACTGCATGTAGGCACGCGCGAGTTCGGCATGCGCCTGCGCCAGATCCGGCTTGATGCGCGCCGCTTCGCGCAGGCTTTCAATGGCGGTATCCACGTCGCCCGAATCGAGCGCCGCGATGCCGACGAGGTAGTGGTACTCCGCGCTTTGCGCGTTCGCGTCCTTCAGAGGGCGCAACAGTTCCAGTGCCGCGCCGGGGTTACCGCGATTGATCAGGTCGTTGGCGCTTCGCAATGCGTCCGTTTGCGACCATGACGGCGAGCAAACCAACACCAATGCCGCCCCCAAGGCGGCAACCCCCCGCTTGTTCAAAGTAACCCCTACTCTTTCTTCTTGTTACTAAAGGTGTTCAGTCCCGTTGACTAAAATATATTGTGCGCCCACCGGACGTGTCAATCGACATCAGGCTCGGGATGTGCGCCCGGAACGCGGCAAACCACAGTTGGCTGAACCGACCGCCACAAAGAGTCTGTCTCCGCCTTATTTCACCATGTGAAATATCGCCTTGATGTACGCTACACATAAAGCTACCCCTGTTTGAGAAGTCTGCGGCGCTATCAATGTGGCTCGAATGACCGCTTTAAGTCGAAAGCGGTCATTCAGGGTCAAAGACCAGTGGTGGACGGCAGAGCAAATGCCGTTGGGACAGATTCAGCGGCTTTCCGTAGGCTCCATCAGCAGGTGCCGCATCACGGGCGGTTCGGCGCCGAGGTGGAATGCATTCTTGCGGTCGCGCAGCGCCATGTCCTCGGCAGTCAGGCGCTCGATCTGGCGCAGGCGGTCGAGCCAGGAATCCACGAGGAAATGCTCGATGTAGCGGCCCGGATCCAGCACGTCGCGGTACATGCCCCAGTGCAGCGCGCCGTGACGAAGGCGCCAGCGCCGGCTGGCGGCCATGACCTTGGAGAATTCCCCGGCGCGCGCCGGATCGATCTGGTATTCGATGGTCACCATCACCGGGCCCTGGTCGCCCTCGATGGTCGCGCCGGCGGCGAACTCGGGCGTCACCTGCGCCGGCGTCAGGTCGCTCTCGCGCAGGCTGCCGAGTCGGTAGCGGCGCAGCACCAGCGCCAGCGCGATGAGAGAACCGCAGGCGGAAATCTCCATCGCGCGCTCGATCGAGGCCATTGATGCGACCTGGCCCCAGACGAAGGCGCCGGCGGTGGCGCCGACCATGCCGCTGGCGAGGAATACGGCGGTGCCGCGCGCCCGCACCCAGTCCGGCAGCGACATCTGCGCGGTAATGCTGAGCGTGTTGAAGGTCGCCACCCAGGCCCCGCCGCCGAAGAACAGGGCCGGCGCGGCGATCCAGGCGCTGGTCGCCTGCGACAGCGTCACGGTCGCGATCGCCTGCATCACGGCAAAAGTCACCAGCAACTGGTCGCGCGTCAGTCGGCGGCGCAGGTTGGGCAGCACGATCACGCTGGCGATGGCGCCGATCCCGAGCGCCGACAGCAGCAGCGTGTAGGTGCCGGCGTTGCCCGCGAGGCGATCGCGCGCCACCAGCGGCAGCAACGCCTGCATGATCACGGCGAAGAAGGTGTAGACGCAGACATGCGCGAGCGCGGCCACCATGGCGGGCGTCTGCCGCGCAAACTGCAAACCGAGCCGCATCGCGGCGACGAAGCGCTCGTTCGGCAGCGAACTCGCGCGCTGCTGGCGGGTTCCCTTGCCGAACGCAATCGTCACGGCCACCGAAATGAGCGCGCAAACGAGGAACACCCAGGGACCGCCGATCCAGACCAGTAGCAGGCCCGCCAGCACCGGTCCGACCACGCGCGCGCCGTTGTAGGAGACGCCGTGCAGCGCCAGTGCATTTGGCAGTTCAGCGCGCGGCACCAGGTTCGGCGTCATCGAGGCGACCACCGGCAGCCGGATCGCGCCGCCGATGCCGTGCGCGAAGGTCAACGCGAGCAGCAGCTCGGCGGTCATCTTCCCGGCCAGCGAAACCGCGAACAGCGTCAGCGACACGCCGGTCACCCACACCTGCGTCGCGATCAGCACGGAGTGCCGGTCGAAGAGATCCGCCAGCGCGCCGGCCGGCAGCGCCATGAGCAGGATCGGCAGCGTGATGGCGCTCGAGACCAGCGCCACGTACAGGGGGGATGGCGACAGCGAGGTCATCAGCCAGGCGGCGGTGCTGTCGCTGATCCACGAGCCGGTCAGCGCGGCGAACGACGATAGCCAAAGGATGCGGTAGCCATGGTGGCGCAACGGCGCCCAGGCCGACACCTAGCTGAGCCCCAGTTCGAAGGTCCAGGCCGAAAGCAGTTTGCCGCCGTCGAACAATGCGCCGCGCGCCGAATAGCGCTTTTCGTCGCGCCGCAGGATGGTGTCCTGGCCGCGGTAGCGAGCGGTCGCCGATTCGTAGGCCGAAAGAATGGCGTCGCCCGCCAGGATGAAGCGCCCGTGCAGCGTGCCTAACGAAGCGCTCTTCGACGTCCAGGGCGTGGTGAAATTGCCCGGCGCCATCGGCTGGATTTCGTAGACCGTGCGGTGCTCTACCGGTTGGGAAGTCAGCGTGCGCAGCACGCCTTCGTAAACCCACTTGTCCGGGTAATGGCGGATGTGCGCCTCTCCCGCGACCTTGGTGATGTTGCCGATACTGTCGAAGAACTCCCCCTCGGAGCGCCACAGTCCTTCCTTGAACAGGAACGTGTGCTCCATCGGGGTCAGGAACGCGCTCGCACGTTAGCCATGCGCCGCAACGCTGTCGGAGGGCGCCTGTGCCCGGCCGTCCATGGTGTAGTCGCGGATCACGCCGGCAATGCGCAGCCGGTACGAGGCGAGAATACCGCCG
>Ga0209579_10003445_pt1 | contig 11492 bp, 10 predicted proteins | sample Coa_R1_2_FD_187152 | JGI IMG/M metagenome (GOLD analysis project Ga0209579, IMG submission 187152) | Surface soil microbial communities from Centralia Pennsylvania, which are recovering from an underground coalmine fire - Coalmine... | ecosystem: Environmental > Terrestrial > Soil >... | reverse complement strand
GAAAGAGGGGCCCAGTCGATGCATCAACTCGCAGCATTGCGCCGCAAGGAAGTTCAGAGTGGAACGATGCGCAATACATGGCAACTGGCCGAAGGGCCAGTTCCGGGCCAGGGGCGGCCGACCGAGCAGGTGGTCACCGAATCGAGTGCGCCGGGTGCACCAGGCTCTACGGTCTAAGGCTGCGATCGGAGCAGGAATTACAGGCCGTGTTTGGATGATTCAGGCGATTATGTCTATTGGAAGAAACGAGTTAGGAGAAGGCCGCATAAAAACTCTGAGGCCAGCCTTGCGGCTGGCCTCGCACCCGAATTCCGAAGAACGCGGGGGGATAAAATCATAAAGTTAGATTACGCGTTATACGATTCGGTTAGCAGAAAATCAAACACATTTTTGCTCGATTTGATAATGTCCTCAAGCGACTGAAGACAATGTCAAAAGTTAACGTTTATATCGACGGATTCAATCTGTACTACGGGGCGGTGAAAGGATCTCCGTACAAGTGGCTCGATCTGGCTGCACTGTGTCATCGAATGCTGCCCAATGACACCATCCAATCTATTGAATATTTTACCGCAATTGTGAGTGCCCGTCCATATGATCCTAATCTCCCAGTCCGGCAGCATGTTTATCTGAGAGCCCTGAAAACGATTCCTAATCTGTCCATTTGCTATGGGCATTTCTTGACTCATTCATGCCGTATGGTCTTGACGGGTAGTAATCCGACGACAAAGGTTTGGGTGGACAAGACCGAAGAGAAAGGCTCTGACGTAAATATAGCGACTCATTTGCTGCATGAGGCGTATCAGAAGAAATTTGAAGTGGCAGTGCTGATCACGAATGATTCAGATTTGGTTGAGCCCGTACGAATCGTACGAAGAGACTTGAATTTGCCGGTTGGCATCCTTAATCCTCAGCAACATCACAGCGCCGTGCTGAAGACCGAGGCCACATTTATGAAGCGTATCCGTCAAACCGATGTGGCCGCATGCCAGTTCCCGCCCATTATGAAGGACGCCAAAGGCCAGTTCCACAAGCCAGCTACTTGGTGAATTCGAACAGGCCAACACTCGAACGCGGAGAGTTCGTAACAGCGGATAAGTCTCATCCTTTCGTATCTCGTTACTAATACGGAGCTTAATCTTGCATCTGGCTGGCGGCGTGACTACTCTTGATATTCCCAGGACATCCCGAACGACGCGGAAGCAAGGAGTGCACCCATGGCTTCGACAGTTTGGAAAGGCCACCTGACCTTCGGGCTGATTTCGATTCCGATTCGCCTGTTTTCGGCGGCGCGGGGTGAACGGATCAGCTTCAACCAGCTCCATTCGGTCTGCCACTCGCGCGTGAAGCAGCCGCTGTTCTGCCCGACCTGCAACCGCATGGTGGAACGGTCGGAGATCGTGAAGGGCTACGAGCACGAAAAGGATCAATACGTGCTGTTCAGCGAAGATGAGCTGGACAAGATCGAGCCGGTTTCCGCGCACACCATGGAAATTCTGGAATTCGTGAAGACGGAAGAAGTGGACCCGCTGTATCTGGATGCGTCGTATTACGTGAATCCGGAAGAAGCCGGACTGAAAGCCTATCAATTGCTGATGAAGGCGATGAACGACACCGGCTACGCGGCGATCGCCAAGCTGACCATGCACCAGCGCGAACACATTGTGGTGATCCGGCCCGGCAGCCGGGGGATGACGCTGCACACCATGTTCTACAGCAACGAAGTTCGCGCGGCGGAAGCGCTGCCCTCCGGCAAGGTGGAGCTGCGGGAGCCAGAAAAGAAGCTGGCACAGCAGCTGATAGAAAGCCTGGCGGCGCCGTTTGATCCGGCCAAGTATCACGACGAATTCCAGAACAACGTGCGGGCGATGATCGCCGCGAAGCTGAAGGGCCAAGAAGTGACGGCGGTGGCGCAGCCGCAACTGGCGCCGGTGATCGATTTGATGGAAGCGCTGAAAAAGAGCATTGCGGACAAGCAAACAAGCGCGCAAGCTACGGCAGGAAAGAAGCCGCCGGCGCGTGCGGTGCCGGAGCTAGTGCCGGCGCAGAAGAAAAGCAAGAAGCAGGCAGGGTAAACTAATCGTTCCATGGGAACGACGGACCGATTCAGCCGCGGAGAAGTGCAGCGGATCCTGGACGTGACCGAAAAGCAGCTCGATTACTGGGAGCGGCTGCGGATTGTGTCACCCCGGCGGAGCCGCGGGGAAAAATTTTACGATTTTCGCGATCTGATCGGCCTGCGCACCGCGCGGCAACTGATCGCCGCGGGAGTTCCCGCCAACCGGCTGCGCCGGGCGCTGGATGCGCTGAATCATAAACTATCGCAAATTAAGGCGCCGCTGGCGGAGCTGCGCATCGTTTCGGATGGCCGGGACATTATCGTGGAGCGCGATGGCGCGCGGCTGGAACCGCTTTCCGGACAGTTCGTCCTGAATTTTGAAACGCGCGAACTGGACGACAAGGTCCACGTGATGCCGGAGCGCTCGGCGGACGAGTGGCTGGCGGTGGCGCGCACGTACGAAGCGGACCGGCAAACCTGGCCCGACGCATTGTATGCGTATCAGCAAGTGTTGCGTAAAGACCCACAGCGGGTGGAAGCGGTTATCAATTCCGGGACGCTGCACTACGAGCAGGGCGACCTGGCTGAGGCCGCGGAGTGCTTTATCGCGGCCGTGAAGCTGCAACCTACCGACGCGCTGGCGCAATTCAATCTAGGCAGCGTGCTGGATGAATCGGGGAGGCTGGAAGATGCGCGGCACCATTTGCGGCAGGCGGTTTCGCTGAATCCGGATTATTCCGACGCGCACTATAACCTGGCGTTTGTCTGCGAAAAGCTGGGTGCGTTTGAAGAAGCGCGCCGTCACTGGCGGCGCTACGTGGAACTCGATCCCGCGAGTCCGTGGTGCGATTACGCGCGGCAGCGTCTGGCGCAAAACTCGGCACACGCCTAGAAGCGGACTAAGCGGTCCTGGTTTTTGCGATTTGCACGGTATTGCGGACCGCGCGGCAGGTTTGTACTACTTCATGCTTGCGACCCTCGCGCAAGGCAACCGCGTCCACCAGATCGCTGCCCATGCCGATGGCGAATGCTCCTGAAGCAAAAAACTCCGGCGCGTTTGCGGGGCTGACGCCGCCGGTGGGAATGAAGAGCAGGTCGGGAAAAGGCCCGCGCAGGGCTTTGATGTATTTCGCGCCGCCGACGCTGCCGCAGGGAAAAATTTTGATGACTTTGGCGCCGGCTTCCGCCGCCGCCATGATTTCAGTGGGAGTCAGCGCGCCGGGAATAGCCAGCGCGCCTAGAGTTCGCGCGACTTCCAGCACCGCAACGGAGAGACCCGGACTAACCAGAAACTGCGCGCCCGCATCGAGACATTCGCGCGCCTGGGCGGCGTTGCAGACGGTGCCCGCGCCGACCAGCACGCGATCTCCGCACCGCTGCACTACCTCGCGGATGGTAGCGACGGCGTTGGGTACGGTCATGGTGATTTCGACGATGGGAATTCCGCCGGCTTCGATGGCTTCGACGGCGTCGAGCGCGTGTTGCGAACTGCTGGCGCGGACAACGGGAACGATGCCGATTTCGCCGATTCGTTGAAGGATTTGTTCGGAGGTCATGGTCTGTGAATTTTACATGGAGCGGAGGCAAAGACTGAAGTCGGCGCCGGCAAAACTCATCAGCGGGCGATGCGCGCGGAACGTCCTGTCATCAGGTTCTGCACGTCCTGCAGGGTGGCCATGGAAGTGTCGCCAGGAGTGGTCATGGCCAGCGCGCCGTGTGCCGCTGCGCATTCCAGCGACCATTGCACATCGTGGCCCGCATCCGGGCCGGTGAGAAGTCCATACAGCAAACCCGAGGCGAAGGAATCGCCGCCGCCCACGCGGTCGTAAATTTCCAGGTCCTTGCGGGTGGCGACTTCGTAGAATTTGCCTTCGGCGTCGCAGGCGATGGCGCCCCAGTCGTTGCGGCTGGCGGTGTGCGCGGTGCGGAGAGTGACGGCAATCAGCGAAACGTTGGGAAATTTGCCGCGCACCGCATCCATCATGGCGCGGAAGCCAGCGACATCGAGCTTGCCGAGATTTTCGTCCACGCCGGGAACGGTGAAGCCCAGAGCCACCGTGAAGTCTTCTTCGTTGCCGATCAGGACGTCCACCAGCGAGGCCAGAGAGCGGTTCACTTCCTGGGCTTTGGCCTTTCCGCCGATGGATTGCCAGAGCGACGGCCGGTAATTTAGATCGTAGGAGATCCCGGTGCCCGCTGCCTTGGCGGCTTGCATGGCTTCGCGGGCCACAAGCGGGGTGGTTTCAGAGAGCGCGCAGAAAATTCCGCCGGTGTGAAACCAGCGAGCGCCCTGGTGGGTAAAAATTTGCTGCCAATCGACGTCGCCTGGTTTCAACTGGGAAACGGCGGTGTGGCCGCGGTCGGAGCAGCCTGCGGCGGCGCGCACGCCGAAACCCCGCTCAGTGAAATTCAGGCCGTTGCGAACGCTGCGCCCGACGCCGTCGTATTTGACCCATTTGACGTGATCGAGATCGACGCCACCCTGCAGCATCAGGTCTTCCACCAGCCGGCCGACGGAATTGTCGGCGAGCGCGGTCACCACGGCGGTCTTCATGCCGAACGTTTTGCGCAAGCCGCGCGCGACGTTGTATTCGCCGCCGCCTTCCCAGACGCGAAATTGCCGCGTGGTGTTTACCCGCATATCGCCGGGGTCGAGCCGCAACATTACTTCGCCCAGGCTGACCAGATCCCAACGGCATTCCTCTTTTGCGCGAGTCTTCATGCGGGTTCCCCCGGCTGCGGGTGTTCCTCTCCTTGTGGTGTGGCTGCGAAATTCGGCGAAGGCGAAAGAGTAGCGCGAGGATCAACGAAAAGCCAAGCGATGGCGCCGAGCGCCGCGACAGTGGCGGCGACGCGGAAGCCCAGGTTCCATCCGAATTTTTCGGCTAGCCACGGAGTGAGCGAAACCGAGATCATTCCGGCGAACTGGTTGGCCATGTTCATGAAGCCCGACAGGCCGCCCGCGGATTTGCCGCCGAGGTCGGCGGAAACGGCCCAGAAGGCGCTTTGCGAGAGATAGAGAGAGCCGGCGCCTCCGGCGAGAACCAGGCTGGCCAGGCGGGTGTCCCGCGCGGCAGAGCCGGCGATGATGAAGACCGCGGTAAAGGCGAAGCCGATGACGCAGATGGTACAGCGGCCGAGGCGCGAACCGAACGATTTGGTGAGGGCGTCGCTGATGATGCCTCCGAGCGGGCTGCAAACGGCCATGGCCAGAAACGGGAGAGTGGCGTAAAGCGAACTGGATTTCAAATCGAGGCCGCGCACGCGCGCGAGGTAGAGATAAAACCATCCGAAGAAGACGGCGGCGACGTAGCCGAAGCAAAAGTAGGCAAAGGAGAGAATCCAGACGTTGAGGCTGGAAAGGATGGTGAACCAGGAGAGGCGGCCTTGCGCCTGCGTGCCGCTGGAGTGCGGAATGCCAGCACGGATGAAGGCGAGTTCGTCGGGCGAAACCGCGGGATGTTTTTCTGGCGTGTCGCGCGAGGCGAGGAACCAGATGCAGCCGACGGCGAGCCCGATGGCCGCACTGAGCAAGAACGAGGAACGCCAGCCGTAACGCAGCATGATGAAGGAGATGAGTGGCGGAGAGATGCCGGCGCCGATGCCAACTCCGGCGAAAATGATGCCGTTGGCCGTGCCGCGCTCCTGGGAGGGAATCCAGCGGGAGACGAACTGGTTGGAGGCGGGGTACATGACGGCTTCGCCGACTCCCAGCAGAAAACGAATGCCGAGCAGCGCCAGAAACACGTTGGCGATGTTGTGAGAGATAGCGGCCGTGAACGCGCTGAAAACGCCCCACCAGAGAACACCGGCTGTCAGGGCACGGCGCGGGCCGAAGCGGTCGGCCAGCCACCCGGCCGGCGTCTGGGAAATCGCGTAGCCGAAAAGAAATGCGCTGAAGATGAAGCCGAGGCGCACATTGCTGATATGAAATTCTTCGGTGAGCTTGGCGGCCGCGACGGAAAGATTGACGCGATCGAGATACGCGACGGCGCTGAGGACGAAAAGCCACAGGACCAGAAGCCAGCGGACGCGGGTTTTGGTTGGCGTGGGAGTCATCAGCGGAGTAGCGATTGAATTTTATTCACGCGGTCCCGGGTGACGCCCCAAGAAACAATCATCAAGATTGCCCAGCCGGGCGCAGAATGTGCTCAAACAAGAGTGTCATTCCGCTTTAAGCAGCGGAATGGGATTTGAGGAGTTGGACCAGTTGCGCGGCGATGATTTTTTCTTCGCCGGGCTTGAGCATGAAGGAGTTCATGACCAGGCCACTCTCGGTAGGCTCCATGACGATGGACGGTTTGCCTTTTCGCAAGGCGCTGGAGGCGTCTTGTGGGGAGAGCGACACCTTGCGTGGGTCCCAGTAAATGTCCAGGTGCGGAACGTGATTGGCGACATCGGGAACGTGGAAGGAGGTACTGACGCCGGGCACGCGAGCGACGTCGCCAGAGATGGCATCGAGGCGGCGCCACCATTCCTTATCCAGGGCGGCGTGATCCTCATTCAAATAGAGTTCCAACGCTTTGACCATCCCGACAATTTCTTCCTTACCGACTTTGCAGGAACGCCCGATGGTGTCTTCGTGCGGGCTATTGTTGAGCAAGGCGTTGGCGACGTGCTCTTTTTTGCCGATGAGCAGGCCGGCACATTGGGGGCCGCGGATGGCCTTTCCGCCGCTGAAGGCGATCAGGTCGTAGCCCATCTTGGCGAAATCCCACAGGTTGGAAACGGGTGGCGTGTCCGCGGCGGCGTCGATGAACGCCGGGATGTTATGGCTGTGAGCGATTTTCACCCATTCGTCCGCCTTAATCTGGCCCTGGTTATTGGCGAAATTGGAGAAGTGCATCATCGCGGTATTGGGGCCGATGGCGCGCTGCAATTCTTCGCGCGATTCGATGGTCACCAGGCGCACGCCCGTAGCGCGGAGCTGGTGATCGAAGCCGTTCCGATGGGTTTTTTGAATGATGACTTCTGATTTCATTCCCGTGAGATCAGGCAGTTGCTCGATGAATTTGGAATTGCTGCCCGTGAGGATGCCCGCCAAGCCGACCTGCATCCCCGCTGCGGCTCCGCACGTGACGATGGCGTCGCAGTCGGGTGGAAGCTTCAGAAGTTCGCAGATTTTTTTTCCGGCGGCCACTTCGAGTTCTGCGATCGGGACGAAGTGCTGGCCCGCCAATGCCATCACCGCTTCTACCTCCGGATGCGGCAGCGAACCGCCGAGATAGGTCATGGTGCCTTGCGCGTTGATGACCGTGGTCAGGCCCAGCTCCTCATAGACGTTTCCGGTTGCGCCGAATCCCGTAAGTTTTTCCGGCAAGAACGCGGCGGACGCGGCCGACGAAGCCGTCGCCCCCGTAAAGCCGAACACCCGGCGAGCGTTGAGCAGCATGCCCGCGAAAACGCCGGCGCTCCCGAGGAACGTTCTGCGGTTCCAGATATTCTTGATGCCCATGGATGCGCCTTATCCTTTCCGCGTGACCGCGGCGATGCAGTTGATCTCCACCAGAGAATTTCCGGGAAGGGCCGCGACCGCAACCGTGGTGCGCGCCGGCCCGCCATTCGGAAAATATGTCTTGAAAACTTTGTTCATGCCATCGTAGTCGTCGATCTTCGTGAGGTACACGGTAAGCTGCAGAATGCTGTCCATGGTGCCGCCGCCGGTTTCCACCAGCGTCTTGACGTTTTCCATTACTTTTTTGGTGTGGGTCTCGATGTCCATGGCGAAATCGCCTTTCGGGTCGTGCGAGTGCGCTCCCTGACCGGCGATGTAGATGGTGTCGTTGTGAAGGATCAGCGGCGTGATGAAACCGGTTCCGGCGGGTTTGCCGTCGTAATCGAGTTTCTTCACGCCGGCGGCGGCCGCTTGCGGCGAAGCCGCGGCAGGCGCGGCTGTGGCGTCGAGCGCTGCGCCCGTTGCGGCAAGCCCGGGAAGGATGGCCGCGAGGCGCGCGGCGAAGGTACGACGATTAGACAAGCTGGAAAACATTGTGTTCCTCCTGTTCATAAAAAGTTGGTCATGGCAACGCAAAACTGAAAACGTCGCTTCCCGCGGCGATGGCCACGTACTGCCGCGAATTCACCGCATAAGTCATCGGCGAAGCAGAAATGGTCTGGCCGGTGTTGAAATGCCAGAGCGGCGTTCCGCTCGATGCGTCCACGGCTTCGAACGATTGCGCATCGTCACCAAAGAAAACCAGCCCGCCGGCCGTGGCCATGACACCGCCCGCTGAACGTCCATCGCCCGCCTGCACATAGCGCCACGCCGGTTTGCCTCCTTCGAGCGCGTAGGCCAACAGAACTTTCTGGCCGTGGTCGCTTTCGCTCTGGCGCACTCCGGTGGAGTAGTAGGTCTGGCCGGGTTTGAAGTCTTTAGGTTTCAGCGTATAGATGTGGCAATTTTCCAAAGCAAGAAAATAAATCATTCCAGTGTCGGGATGAAACGCCGGAGAATACCAGTTGGTCGCGCCGGAAAATCCCGGACAAATTCGCACACCAGCATCTGTGGGTTTGACTCCAGTAAGAATGGGGCGGCCTTTTTCGTCAATGCCGCTGGCCCAATTCAGTTTTCCGACAAAGCGCGTCGCGGAAAGAAATGCTCCGTTGGTGCGGTCCAGCACGTAGAGAAAGCCGTTGCGGTTGGCTTCCACGATCAATTTACGCGGCTGGCCGCGAAAGGTCGCATCCACAAGCACCGGGGTTTCCACGGCGTCGTAATCGAACAGATCGTGTGGCGTGAACTGAAAATGCCATTTGAGTTTGCCGGTATCGGGATCGAGCGCCAGCAGGCAATCGGTGTAGAGGTCGTCGCCGGGCCGCGGCGCACCGTCAAAATCGGGCGCGGGATTGCTGGTACCCCAGAAAATTGTATTCAGCTCGGGATCAAAAGTGCCCGGCATCCAGGTGGTGCCGCCTCCGAGCTTGTAGCTTTCGCCGGGCCAGCTCGAAGAGCCAAATTCGCCGGGCCCGGGAATGGTCCAGAAGCGCCAGGCTTCTTTGCCGGATTCGGCGTCATAAGCAGCGATGAAGCCACGCACACCATCGTCGCCGCCGGAGGTTCCGACGATCACTTTGTTTTTCACGACCAGCGGCGCGCTGGTGGCGCCATAGTTTTTATTTCCGTCAGTGTACGCGACGTCCCACAACAAATGACCGGACCGCGCGTCGAGGCACAGCAAGTGCGCGTTATCCGTCTCCATGTAGATGCGCGAGCCCAGAATACCCACCCCCCGATTGTGGTGCTGCGCCGCGTCGTCGATCAGGCCTTCGGTGACCGGACGCGAGTAGGACCATAGGGTACGTCCAGTCTGCGCGTCGAGCGCGTAGGCGTCGTTCGCGGCAGTGACGAACATGATGCCGTCGGCGACCACCGGAGTGACTTCCAGGCCGCCGGAATTCGCGGTGTGAAACACCCACTGTGCGCGGAGTTGCGCGACGTTGGCGGTGGTGATTTCGCGCAACGCGCTGAAGCGACGCCCGGTGTAATCGCCATTGTAGGACAGCCAGTCAGCGCTGACTGGGCTGGCCAGCAGGCGTTCCTTGCGCACATCCAGCGCGACGGCCAGCGAAGCGACACGCCCGTCCTGTGCCGCGGGCAGCGAACTGGCCGCGAGGAACACCGACAGGCGCGCGATTTGTGGCCAACCAGGCATGTTTTGTACGACAGAACTGCTTTGAACGCTTCCATAGTACAAATCGCGCGGCGGAAAGCCAGTGGAAAGTACAGAATTTCACAGGCGGCCAAACTTCTTGACCGCTTCTTCAATCGATTTAAGCCTTTCGATATGGGCGTACATGGAGTGCTCGTTGAAGTCCATGTCCTGCGCGAGTTTCAGGACTTGCGGCGCGACCGCCGCGGGCACCACCACCACGCCGTCGGGATCGGCCGCAATGATGTCGCCCGGCTGCACCGGCACGCCATCACAGGTAACCGGGATATTCGCGCCAGCGAAACGGTAGTGCGCGACGGATGTGGACGGAACGACGCCCAGCGCATACACCGGGAAGCCGATTTTCTGCAGATAGGCGGTGTCGCGCACTCCGCCATCAATCACCGCACCGGAAAAATTACGCGCGGACATGGCAGTGCCCATCAATCCACCCATGCCGGCAATGTCGTTGCCGTCTTCCACAACCATGACATAAACGGAGTCAGGCGCACCGCTATCAATGGCCTGCAGCATTCCCTTCAGCGCCTCGGGGTCATGGTTAGCTTCTTTTTTCAGCAGGACGGTCAAGGCTCGGCCGGCGAAACGCGTAGGAAAAATGGGCCGCATCCGGTGCGACATATACATCTTCTTGCCGGTGAGCTGTTCCAGCGCGTCGGAGACCGAGGCCACTTCGACATGACGAAATCCATCGAGAAGAGCCGCGCCGCCAGGAGCCGTGACCGGCGGGTCCTGCTTTGCCGTGACTTTGGCGGGCGGAGCCAGCAGCAGCCCTGCGACAATCGCGGCGCTCAGCAAAGATACCGTAGTGTGGCGCCGGACATCGGTTGAAACCGGAAGTTTGAAGAAGGGCAGCGTCGGGTGCATGGAATCCTCCGCGGAAATCCGACGCGCACTTTAGCATTTTTGCAGCTCGGCTGCAGCGCGTGGCCACCGTTGCCGTCCTCGATTGACAGCTGGCGAGAGACACGGTAACTAGAGAGCGATGCCCCGGGCTCAGGACAATCTGATTTTCGCCAAATGTCGCCAAACGGCCGCTGCTTTTGCGGCATTTTGCGCACTGGCGGCGTTTACCGCCCTGCTCTGCGCGGCGCAAGATGCTGCGCCCGGTAAAGACACACTCAGTGCCTCCGCCGCAAATGGGAAAACAGACTTCGAAAATATATGCGCCGGGTGCCATGGGCTCGACGGGCGCGGCGGCGAGCGTGGTCCTGACATCGCCTCTCGCCGCGAAATAGAGCAGAAGAGCGACGCCGAACTGTCCGCTATCCTGAAAAAAGGTAAGGTTGCGGCAGGTATGCCTTCCTTCGCGCAGTATCGCCCGGCGCAGCGGGCTGCGCTAGTCGCCTACCTCCGCGTTTTGCAGGGCCACAGTAGAGAAAATCCGTTGCCCGGCGATGCAGTAGCTGGAAAAACTTTGTTCTTTGGAAAGGCGAAGTGTTCCGGATGCCACGCCGTTGCCGGGAAGGGCGGTTTTTTTGCCAGCGATCTCAGCGGCTACGCCGTGGGCCGCAACTCCGAAAAAATCCGCGCGGCCATTGTCGCCCCCGATCAGGGCCGCGATCCCCGGCGCGGCATGGTGACCGTCACCCGTACGGATGCGACTACGCTTTCCGGCATAGCCCGCAATGAAGATAATTTCTCGCTGCAGCTGCAGACGCCCGACGGGGCGTTCCATCTTTTGAACAAAGCCGAAATCCGCGAGCAGCGCTATGAGGGTCGTTCCGGGATGCCCTCCGATTACGGCGCGACGCTCAGCGGTCTCG
>Ga0209579_10003444_pt1 | contig 11492 bp, 10 predicted proteins | sample Coa_R1_2_FD_187152 | JGI IMG/M metagenome (GOLD analysis project Ga0209579, IMG submission 187152) | Surface soil microbial communities from Centralia Pennsylvania, which are recovering from an underground coalmine fire - Coalmine... | ecosystem: Environmental > Terrestrial > Soil >... | reverse complement strand
GATGCCATCATTACGGTTGACAAATGGCGGGACCGCGATAATAAATTAAAAATTCTTGCAGAGAAAGTGCGCCGAATTCAGGGAGTAGACCGGGTATTGTGGCAGGGAGACAGCCCAATGGGGTTTGCTAAAACGTCCACCACATTTACATTCAAGGGCAGGGAGGAAATAACTCTTCAGCCAGTCATCGAAGAAGGTGATGATCAGTATATACCCTTTTACCAGATGAAACTGATTGCCGGCAGAAACATGATACACGCTGACAGCCTGAATGAAATAATAGTCAACGAAACGCTGGCGAGAGCCATAGGTTTCGCAAACCCCGCTGACGCAGTCGGCAAACAGCTTTTTCATGGTTTTAATACAAACCCAAATGGTGCAAACGCTTCTCCGATTGTTGGAGTTGTCGCTGACTTTCACCAGGGTTCTCTTCACGACGCGATCCAGCCTGCAATCATAACCAATATGAAATTTTTCCGGCACAGCATTGCCATTAAACTTACCAGTGCGGAAAAAAGCGCGGAAGATGTAAAAACAATTTTAACTGCTGTGGAAAAGGAATGGAAAAAAATATTCCCTGAAGAAACATTCAATTATCATTTCATGAATGAATCAATAGGATTCCTGTACGGGCAGGAAGAAAAAACAGCATGGCTTGTGAATGTCGCTATGGGAATAACGATTTTAATTTCGTGCATGGGATTATTCGGGCTTGGAATGTTTACTGCCGAAAGAAGGACAAAGGAAATCGGAATCAGAAAAGTATTGGGGGCAAGTTTTGCAAATATTGCGACGATGTTGAGCCGGGATGTTGTATCCCTGATCATATTATCAATCATCATTGCCTCACCTGTTGCCTGGTATTTTATGCGCCAATGGCTTCAGGATTATGCATACCGTACAGACGTGAACTGGTGGGTATTTGCGGTGGCAGGGTTCTCTGCAATATTTATTGGACTGATGACGGTTAGCTTCCATGCCATAAAAGCAGCCATGGCAAATCCGGTAAAAAGTTTAAGAACTGAATAAAACAAAAGGCCCGGTTACCATTATCATACAATTGCGTTTACCTGCCAGGAAATAAAATCTTGCCGTTAGCGGGGAATGAAATTGACGGGGGGCCAAATCCCAAATAAATGCAGCCAGGATCACCGATGGATAAATTGAAATGACCAGGACCCGACCGGAGTTGGTGGCACAGGGGGAGTGATGCTCAAGAACTTCTTGGCAGGTGCGCTGCAAACGCGGTAAACTCTTTTTCATTGGGATTTACTTTTATTTCACCACCATGCGCCATTACAATATCATGGCTCAGGCTTAAACCAAGTCCCCTCCAGGCTCCGTTGGTTTTGTCGTGAAGAATGGCTGAAAGATTTTTTCAATTATTTTTTGCGGAATGCCGTTCCCATTGTCCATCCCCGTTAGTACAACCTGATCATCTTCTTTTTTTGTACTTACTAAAACAGTTGGTTCGTATCCTTGAATCTGTTGTTTGCCTTTTTCATTCACAGCATAAAATGCATTGCTGTAAAGATTCAACAATACTCTTCTCATATCCTGCGCAGTGATATTAATATTGCCTATGCTTTCCTGATAATATGTTTTTATGGTCGCATTAACCAAATTGTCCCTAGCCTTCAGCCCGTGACAGCTAAATCCTAAAGACTCGTCTGCTAACGTGTTAATGTCTGTCACCGGGTTCTGGATTTGCCCTGGACAAGTATTCGTTCCACAACCATAATATATAATAACCTAAACCTGATCTTCCTGTCTTTCGGGGTTATCCCGGGGGAGATTTTTTGGGATTTGGTTCCAAAACCCGAAAATCTTTCCCATTTATAGACAGGTTGGGAGTCTCATCTCTACATATGTAATTGAAAATTAAGGGATAGGTTTTCTGGCAGAAAAGTTGGCAATAGGACTGCGAACGCTAATTTTTCAAATTATGAATACAAATCTACCCTCAGCAAAACTCACAGCCACTTTGATCCTTGTCTGCCTTTTATCAAGCGTGGGTGTAAAATCCCAAACGTATACAACGATCGCTAATGGCGCATGGAGCAGTGCTTCTACCTGGCAGGGGGGAAATATTCCGGTTGCCTCGAATATTCCTTTAACGGCAGTGATCAATATCGAGCACATCGTTACCTATTCAGGGAGCAATATCGTCAATAACGGAACGATCAATATTTACAACCCTTCAGGAATAACACCTCAGCTTTATGTAGCGAGTGGCGTCAATTTTACCAATAACCTCACGGGGAGAATTAACATTACCCAGGGGGAGTACCAGCAATACCGGTTCGCAGGCGGAGGACAATCCGGCACGAGCCAGAACGGAAGTTTCACCAATGCCGGTGGATACGTTCAGATCAACAGCAGTTATGTTGAAATTGCCCAGAGCTGGACCAACAACGGAGGTACAGTGGTTTTCAAAAATAGTTCACTGGTGATCGGACAAAGCTACCAGACAAGCGGACTGGCAGTCGATACGCTTTCCTACACTTCTTTATCGATCGGCTGGCAGGGCAGCGGGAATTTTCAGGAAGGAGGTCTCAGCGTGTACTTTCTTGCCTTCAGGGCAGAACTTGCCGGAACGAGCGGCAACTTTACGATAAACAACATTATTGCCAATGGCGAAATAGATTATATTACCCTGAAGAATGATTTTACAGGAGTTTCGGGGAACGGGAACATTACCTTTTCAGGAGGCTTACTGGGAACGGGGCTCTCTCTGCAGGCTTATTGCATCGCAAACAGTTCGAACTTCAAATCCAATGGTAAGCTGGGCGGACCCCAAACGCAGAGCTGTGCCCTCAATGATTTTCCTGCTACCCTTCTTGGCGCAAACGCACCGAAGCGAATGAATTTCAGTGCTAACCCTCTTTTGATTTCAGGAACAGATCTGCAGGCTGGTGCGAAGTATATATATAAAGGTGTTGCCCCAGGAGTAGATGCCGTGATAACGATCGACAGCATCATTGGCGGAGCAGTAATCAATACAATTGACGACAATACAGGAGCCAACGGCGGATATCCCGAAGCGTTTCAGCCTATTATTACATCCGGTCCTTCTGTCGGTAAGTCATATGCTGTATTCGCTTTCAATTATAATATAACAGGAACCACAGTTCCCTATAAGTTAGATACTTTTAACCTTACAGCATTAGATATAGACGGTCAAAGTGGTCTGGAAGAATTTGACCAGATTGCAGCCGGTGTCGGAGCGTCAGCAAGTTATGTTACCTCAAATCCGAAGATTTCATTATCGCAGGTTTCACCGGGAACATTTTTGGGTATTGACGCAGACCAGGCCAGTCAACCCGGGGTTGACACTTCATCCAAGGTAAATATGTATACCGTTACCAACACAGGCGTTTCCTCATTTACGGCGACGCTGGGGATAAAGACTACACAGGCACAACAAACCCAACGACTATTCAGTCTCTATACACAAGGCTTTAATTACCCTACAGCCCCTGTTTCTCTTCCGGTTACCCTGGAATCTTTTACCGCCACTTTAGGCGGCAATCATAAAGTGAACCTGAACTGGGTGACTGTAGACGAAATCAACTTCAGTCATTTTGTTGTGGAAAGAAGTACTGACGGAACTGATTTCAATGATGTGGAGACTGTATTCACAGACGAGAATACTACCCAGAAGACCAATTATAATATGGTGGATAATATCAGTTCCCTGCAAGCGAACCTGATTTATTACAGATTGCGTATGGTCAATATGGACGGTACAGCCAGGTATTCTGACATCCAAATGGTCAATCTTTTTGAGCAGCAGCAAAACACGCTCACGATCGTAACTTATCCTAACCCGGTGACTTCCGAAATACACATCACCCTGCCAAACAACTGGCAGAATAAACATGTCACTTTTGAATTCTTTAGCACGATCGGTCAGCTTTCGAAGATAGCTGAAAATGAAAACAGCGGTCAGACTGAAACCATCAACGTGAGTAATTTACCCCATGGAATCTATATGGTTCGCGTCAGTTGCAACGGTCAGAACCTGGTTCAAAAGATTGTAAAAAATTAATTGCTGCATAAAGAATCCATTCCACTCAATGGGAATTAAATAAAGAATTTGGGTTTCACAGGTACGACAAACAGCGCCGGGCTTTCATAAGCCCGGCTTTTTACATGGGGTGAACCCAAATTTTAAGAATGATATGGAAATCAGCGTTTGAAGGCGTTAGTTCACTGCATGGATGTGTGAGAGCCAGAATCAGGCATGTGGATTATTGACATGATATTCTGTTGCTTCAATTAAAGTATGTACGTTTTTGTAATCGCTATGCAATGCTTGTTTCATATCATTCAAAGAATGGATGATTTTCGACCTCGGAGTTATGAAATTCCGATTATTTAATTTGCGTAAGATACATTTCGTTAACTAAACTGCTACTCAAAACAAATCATTCTGTTCTCAAACTCTTAACCGGGTTTGCAATCGCTGCCTTTACACTTTGGTAACTAACGGTCATCAATGTTATCAGTAATGCACCGAGTCCCGCGGCAGCAAAGATCCACCAGGATATGGCTGCTTTGTATTGGTAATTTTGTAGCCAGCTGTACATAAAATAATAAGCCAGCGGAGTTGCAATCAAAAAGGAAATAAAGACAAGGGTCACAAAATCTTTTGACATCAGGCGCCAAAGCCCGAATACCGATGCTCCCAATATTTTTCTGACACCTATTTCTTTAACCCGTTGTTCAGCCACAAAAGAGGCAAGGCCAAAAATGCCAAGACAAGAAATAAAAAGAGCAAGTATTGCAAAGAGTGTTGATAGGATTCCTACACGTTGTTCTGAGGCAAACTTGCGGGAATAATCATCATCTATAAACGTGTATTCAAAAGGAGATGACGGATTCAGCTTTTTGAAAATAGGCTCGATTTTATTGATCGCTTCAGCAGCGCTTAATTGAGGATTAAGCCTGATGACAATATTGGGTCCGATTTCTGGCACCATAAAAAACAAGCTTTGCTGCACATCCGCATAGGGAGACCCTTTAACTATGTCTTTAATAACACCTGTTATAGTAAATAAATTGCCATGCCATTTAATTTGTTTGCCAACAGGTTGCCTCAATTGCATATATTTTACAGCCGCTTCGTTCAGAATGACCGCTTTATTATCAGTTGAAAAATTTCTTGAAAAATCCCGACCTTCTTCAATTTGCCATCCTACTGTTTTGCCATAGTCATAAGTAACCGCCATTAATGCGAATGATTGTGAGGTAAGATTAGCATTTTTGCCTTCCCATTCAAAGCGATCATCAAAATAATTATCCTCTGTATTGCCACTGGATGACTGTGCAAAACCAACAGCACCTCCTGATGATAACAACTCTTTTTGAAGCACATCATATTTCCCGTTAAGATCAGGCGTATTTATAGTGATATGGATCAGCCCTTTTCTGTCGTAACCTATTGGACGATTTTGAGCAAGCTGGATTTGACGATGCACAACAATGGTTCCAATGATCAAAATGATCGAAACTGTAAATTGAAGTGTGAGGAGAATTTTTCGGGGGATAACTGCGAGCCTGCCCGTCTTAAATGTGCCTTTTAAAACCTTTACTACGTTGAATGATGATAAATATATTGCAGGATAACTTCCGGCTAAACATGCGGTAAGGACAATAAACACTAGAGAGAAAGTCCAAAACAGTCCATTTGAAAATGGAAAAATTATCTTTTTATCGGCTATTTGATTAAACCAATTCAAGCTGGCAGATGAAAGAATTACACTTATTATGAAGGCTAGCAACGCATATAATAGCGATTCTCCAAGGAATTGTTTTACCAGCTGGCTTCGTAGCGACCCTACTGCTTTACGAATACCTACTTCTTTTGCCCTGCTTTCTGAACGTGCTGTACTTAAATTCATAAAATTGATACAGGCAAGCATTAATACAAATACACCGATCATACCAAACAACCAAACAATTTGAATTTGTCCTGCTGCGTGGACACCATTTTTCCATTCGGAACGCAGATGCCAATCCTTCATCGGATGCAGAAAAAGATCAACCCTGCTGCCTGCCGTTTTCACCTGCTTGTCTTTAATTTTTGCCCAATAAATATTTTTAATTAAGCCTGATATTTTTTCCATAGAAATGCCAGGCTGACTTTGCGTGAAAATATAATAGGAACTATTATCCCAGTCATCAAGTTTATCCTTTACGTCTTTATTTGTACTTACAAGAAGACTCCAGGGACAAAAAAAATTGACTTCCGAAAAAGTAGAATTACGAGGCAGATTCTCGAATACTCCGGTTACTTTCAGGGGCTGCATATTATCTAGTTTTACAACTTGCCCAATGGCATCAGCATTGCCAAAAAGAGCCAGTGCAGCAGACTGGCTGAGAAGAATAGAATTAAGATCGGAAAAATCAGCACTTGATCCTTTTATCATTTTCAGCGTAAAAATGTTTACAAAATCCTGCTCTGCATACAATCCTTGTTCAGCGAATTTTTTGCCGTTAAAATCAAGTATATGCCTTTTGACTTCTGTGACAATTGAAACGTGTTTAAACAAATTCTGATAATTTTTTCTAAGTTCATCTGCAAGCGGAATAGGGAAGTGATTGCTTCCACTTGAAACATATACACCACCGTTAGTTATTTCTTTTCTTGCAATTTGAGCGATATCATTATAATTTTTGTTATATGCATCAAATGATAATTCATCCCAGATCCATAAACCGATAAGCATCGCCACAGCCATACCTATAGACAATCCACTAATATTTATAAATCCGTGCGCTTTGTTTTTAACTATGTTGCGCCATGCTGTTTTAAAATAATTTGTCAACATATCAAAGTTTTAGGTGCTCAGTAACAACAAAAAGACCAAAATCATTTTTGATTGTTGCTTAACACATTATCTCAAAACCAATAAAATGAAAATGCACGGTATTGATACATATGTTGTTCATAAGCGGGCAGATTGGTAAGAATTTTGATTACGGATCATCAGGCATTGATGCAAATGGCTATCTATCACTGGCTGATCTTTTTCAGTGAGTCATTTACTATTTTACGGGGCGTATATCAAAGAGCCTCTTCTATTCATCAAATCAATTTTGAGAGATTTTAATTTTCATATACATTAGAATATAATACCACAAAAATGGATATTCAACGTGAGACAATAAGACATTTACTTGCCAGCCTCGCATACCGGACTCAAAAGGCCATTCGCGGTGCCGGAGCAGACTTCCCTGATTTTTCCGCGGGTCATGGTGTAAGAACGCCGATACAACTCATCAGGCACATGAGTGATGTCATAGGATATGCCCGCACTTTTTTTATTGGTGGCATTTTCAGGGCTGAGCCGCTTTCATCATTTGCAGAGGAAGTCGAAAGATTTCATTTCCTGCTGGGAGATCTTTCCGCTCATTTGGCAGCAGGGACGGCAATCAAAGAAATTTCATTGACGCAGCTTATGCAGGGGCCTGTTGCCGATGCAATGACCCATGCGGGGCAGCTTGCCTTGCTCAGAAGACTCGCCGGACTTCCGGTACCTTCAGAAAATTTCATTTTTGCAGAAATATCTGCGGATAATTTGGGAAGCAATCAGCCTTTGCCGGCGGCGCCGGATTCTATTTTGCTTGGAAAGATCATTCATCTTTCCTGGAGGCTTCGAAAATTTTTTAAACCAACCAAACCGCAGTGATAAAAAAATAATTAAACCCGGAATAAATTGAAATAAATGAAATTTTATCTGTCATCCTTTATGTTCGGACACGAGGTAGAGAAATTGAAAAGCCTGTTGCCGCCTGAAAGCAAAATCGGACACATTAATAATTCCCAGGATTCGGGCGACACTGTTCCAGAGATGATGCCAAAAGGTCAAAAGCAGGAAATAGAACAATTGATCCGCCTCGGATTTAATGCGGAATCCCTTGACCTAAGAAACTATTTTGGCAAGGAAAATAAATTGAGAGAAAAGCTCACCCATTTAGATGGCGTCTGGGTAAGCGGGGGAAATACTTTTGTATTGCGGCAAGCCATGAGGTTGAGTGGTTTTGACATCCTATTTGATGAATTAAGATTGCGAAATGATTTTCTTTACGCCGGCTACAGCGCGGGAATATGCATTCTTTGCGATTCATTGAAATATATTCAACACGTCGACGACCCTGATTTTTTCCCTTACCAATCCATTAAAAAAGCGATATGGGAAGGGCTGCATGTTTTTAATTATGGCCTGTTGCCCCATTATCATTCAAACCATCATGAATCGGCGGCAATCGAGCTGGATGTTCAGGCCTGCATTGAAAACAAATGGCTTTTTAAAGCTTTAAAGGACGGTGAGGTGATTATTATGGATGAATGATGTCACGGAGCGCAGATAAGTCAGATGAGAACGGGAAATCGACTATGCAATTGATAATCGATTGCATCATTGCGACAGACGTTCGGATTTTTTTGCAGGGGCTGCCATTGAATAATGAAAACGGAGTTGCTCTTTTTTCGATGAAGCGAAACCATGGAAAGTAAGGAAAGGATTTCAGCAGCTGGGTTCTAAACCGGAACCTCCGATATTAATCAATGTTGCAACGGCTATCCGTTGGGTATTTTGTGGATTGTCTAAATGAAAAATTCAATTCACCGATAATATTTGGATAGCATCTTAAGTATTATTTACTTTCACGGAAGATTTACCAATAAATAGCACTAGTCTTTTCAAAGAATGGTGCTATTTTTTTTCTGAATACCCAGGACAGTTTATGGAAGAACCGAAACCAAATGTCAATAAGACCGGGCGCATTGTTTATTTCATCGCCCAGGTTATCATCACAAGCGCTTTACCTTATCGCCACATCCATTCCCTTAATTCAACCTGAATATTTTACCCTTGATTATTTTTATCTCTCTATTTACTTTAAGACGTCCCCGCTATTCTTAGCGGGGACTTTGCCAATCGGGGAATTTAAGTTTATGAAAAAAATAAATACATCGGACATAATAGACAGCCTTCAAAGCCAGGATGTCATTTTTCAAAATGAAAATGAATTATACCGCATCACGAAAATTACTGACATGTCTATTTCTATTTTTCAAATCAATTCAGTCGGTTCTCTGCAAAAAAAAATATCATTCGAAGACCTGATAAAAGAAAACTGGCATGTCCTCTGATTTACCGGGACACCTGGGAAAATGATCAGCTTCACTAAAATCATGTTGTCATACCTGGCGACAGCAATAAGGGCCCTGCTTGCGGGAATTCAACTCTAATCCTCCTAGTTTTTTTTATACAGACCGGTGATCGTTCCTTGAGCAAGAATATGACCATTCATAGCCGCTTCCAATTCTTTTTTTCCGGAGGTCTCTGTCATGGTCAGCTTGGTGTCCAGCGCGTATACCCTAAACTGATAGTGATGGATACCTGAAGGCGGACAGGGTCCGGTATAACCCACTTCGCCATTGCCATTGTTTCCTTTTGATCCTCCCGAAATTTTCTCCTGGATTTTCGTTGAGGGCGGTAAATTCCACAGAACCCAGTGGACAAAGCCAGCCGGTGATGCGTCCGGATCAAACAGGATCACCGCAAGCGTTTTTGTTCCCTCAGGTATCTTTTTAATTTTTAAGGCAGGGCTTATATTCTCCCCCTGACAGCTATATTTTTGGGGAATAAAATCATTGTTCTTAAAGGCAGGGCTGCTAATCTGCAGTATTCCCGCTACCACCGCGGAACTGATCGGAATAGTCATGGTTGTTTTTTGTTGATGAGGTTATTCAATATGCGTTATAATTTATAATGTTTTTCGATTTCAACGCCTACTTTATCAACTAGTATGTGCGGGCGATTTTCGCGGATTGTCCAATGACATTTGTCGAGGGACAAATTCCCAAACATCACATTATTTAAAACCACCTGAAAGGAAACGGGCCTACCCATTTCATCCCTTTTCCCTGAAGGATTGACCCATCCGGAATATTTTTTTCCGTCATTTTCAAATGAAATATCAAAAATATCGACACTCACGAGGTTCCCGCATTATTCATCAAAATGAATCACACATTGCGTGCCATTACTTAAGCGGGCTGCCCGCAACAGGTCGACAGCCCTTACCCCTGATATTGAATTTGCAATCCATCATTAGCGCAGCCGCTACCTGCCCGTTATTTGGTGGAGTTCTTTTTAATTATCTTCAATGCCTCTTTGGGATTGAGTTTCCTGATGACCTTAAATTCCTTTTCCTGTATTTTATTGTAGTTAATGAAAAAATCTTCCAGCTCATTGATGATTTCGTCAGGCAGTTCTTTTATGGATTGAATTTTTTTGTAGAATGCGGAGCATTCCGGAACGGCGATAAAACGATCATTGCGTATGATTTTCTTTTTACCGGGATTTTCCGATTGTACGGCTTTGAATCCACCGATTATCCGGCAGTCTATCAGGCAGCCGGGAAAGGAAGGAAAATCTGAAATGACAATCACGTCCAAAGGATCTCCGTCTTCGCCTTTTGTATCGGGAATAAATCCAAAATCAAAAGGGAAACACATTCCCTCCGGAAGTATTTTTTTTAACTTGAAAAAATGACTGGACTGATCGTAGTCAAATTTCTGTGAACTTCCTTTTGGTGTTTCAATCACTACTTCCTTCGATTCCATAGTTGATTTCATTAGTAATCACGTTCCGTTATGCATCGGAGGCTGCCCGCAAAAAATTCAGCCAAATAAAAAAATGATGGATCGCAAACTTTATTTCAGGGTGAAAAAATCATTTGATCCCAGACTACTTTACGCATGAACAGCTTTTTCCTCTTCGGTTTCCCAACTATACCTGTTTCCTTCCTGTTCTGCGCCCAGGTTAATATCATTCTCAGCGATATCCGTCAGCAACTGGTCTGTATCTTCTTCTTCCATCAGCGTTTTATCCAGTATGTCAGCCGCGTTTTCCAGGCCCATCGTGATAGCCAGCTGCACAAGACCTCCGTAACTGGCGATTTCATAATGCTCTACTTTTTGTGCGGCTACAATAAGTGCCGCATCTCTTGTCATGGTGCCCTGCTCAGTTTCCCGGATTATTTCCTCTGCTTCTTTGGTTATACCTTCGATCGCTTCACATTTTTTTCCTTCCGGTTGTTTTTTTAATAATTGAAAAACTTTTTCGAGGCGCTGCACGTGACGTTCGGTTTGATGCAAATGTTCTTCAAAAGCATTTTTTAACTCATCGGTGGTTGCTGCCTCCCTCATTTTTGGCAAAGACTGCGTAATTTTTTGCTCCGCATAATATATATCTTTCAATTGGTCGGTGAAAAATTTCTCCAGCAATGAATTTCCGGTTTTCACGCCGTTTTGCTGTTTTTGTTTTGTGGTTTTATGCGTGCCATTGGCCGATGTGCTGTTCGCTTTTGTTCCTGCGTTTTGTTTTTTTGAGTTTGATTGTTTCATATCATTAATTTTTAAATGAACAGGAATAAAACCAATAGAGCATCCTATTGGTTTTATTCCATGCCAT
>Ga0209579_10003443_pt1 | contig 11493 bp, 8 predicted proteins | sample Coa_R1_2_FD_187152 | JGI IMG/M metagenome (GOLD analysis project Ga0209579, IMG submission 187152) | Surface soil microbial communities from Centralia Pennsylvania, which are recovering from an underground coalmine fire - Coalmine... | ecosystem: Environmental > Terrestrial > Soil > Unclassified... | reverse complement strand
CGAGGACTACCTCCGGCACAACTGGCGCCGGCTCGGGCTCGCCTCCCAGGAGAAGCCCCGCGGACGTCTCCGGTGGTCCCGGCGGCGCTGCCAGGCTTACCACGCCAAGCACCTCGCGCGGCCCGCGGACTAGGGATCTTGCCAGAAGTAGGGTCGTAGGGCTACAACAGCCGCCATGGCGACGACCCATCGGCGGGGCGAGACGAAGACGAGCCTCTGGCTACCTGACGACATCTGGCGGGCGGCGAAGATCAGAGCGGTCGACGAGCGGACGGACTTCCGGCGCGTGGTGATCGCCGCCCTCGCGGCGTACCTGAAGACGCCGATCAAGAAGGGAGGTTCACGATGAAGAACGGAACGAACGGGCTCGGCAGCGTCTACCAGCGCGGCGGCGTTTGGTGGATCGCCTACTACTATGCCGGCGAGCTTCACCGGGAGAGTTCGCGATCACCCCGGGAGTTCGACGCGCGGGCGCTCCTCAAGCGAAGGCAGCGCGCGATGGCGAAGGGCCGGCCGACGCCGAACGTCGAGCAAGTGACGCTCAAGAAACTCCTGGACGACCTGCGCGACGTCTACGTGACGAACAAGCTCGCCTCGCTCCGGACCTTCCCGAGCCACCGGACAGCGCTCCTCGCCGCGTTCGGCGTCGGCGCCCGCGCGGTCGACATCACGACGTCGGCCATCCGGAAGGCGATCAAGGGCTGGCAGGAGGCGGGGAAGGCCAACGCGACGATCAACCGCTACACGACGACGCTCCGCCGGGCGTTCAGCCTCGCGGCCCAGGCGGAGGAGTTCCCCTCGATCCCCTACGTCCCACGGTTGAAGGAGGAGAACACCCGGGAGGGCTTCTATACCCGGGCCGAGTTTCTGGCGATCCTGGAGCACATCCGCGACGGCGCCCTCCGCGACTTCATTGAGTGGGGCTATTTCACTGGGATGCGGAAGGGCGAGATCGCGAAGCTCACCCGGGCTCTCGTCGATCGCGAGACCTGGACCATGACGCTCCCCGGCCGCATCACGAAGAACGGGAAGCCGAAGACACTCGCGCTCGTTGGTCCGCTCCGCGCGATAGTCGAGCGCCGCCTCGCCGCCGCGCGGCCTGACTGCCCGCTCCTCTTCTGGCGCCTCCGGACTGGAGGCGCGCGATCGGGGGGAGAGCCCGTCCGCATCTACGACTTCAAGAGGGCGTGGCGCGCGGCCTGCCGGCGGGCGGGCCTTCAGGGGCGGCTCTTCCACGACTTCCGGCGCACTGGTGCCCGGAACCTCGTCCGGGCTGGGGTCGACAGGAAGGTCGCGATGGCGATCACCGGGCATCGCACCGAGAGCGTCTTCTCGCGCTACAACATCACCGACGGGCTCGACCTCGCCGAGGCCGCCGAGAAGCTCGTCGCCTACGTTGAGACGCTGCCGACCGAGCCGACGATCCGTCCGCTCCGCCGCCACGCCGAGGCAACCTGAAGCGCCGTCACGGCGCCGGCGTGTCCATGACTACACCGTGCGCTGTCCGTGCACTGTGCATGACACCGCCCCAAACCACCCCATTCCCGGCCTATCCCGCTCGGCGAGCAGCGGGCTAAACCCGCGAAATGATGGGGATGGGATGGGGCGGGCTGGGGCCGGTGGGCCCAGGGGGCAGGCGTTCAACCTGAAGCGACGCTAGCCACGGAGGCCGCGCGTGGGAGCGCGCGGGCTTGCCGACGGGGTCCGGGGGGATCGGAGGAGCGGAGCGCGCGATAGCGCGCGAGCACCGCACGGACCCCCGGATGGGTCAGGTCGAGAGGCGTTTGCCGCTCGACTGGCCGGCGAGGTAGCCGACGATCAGGCCGACCACGAGCCCGATGAAGAGGGCGGTCGGGTCCCGGAACGCGGCGCTGGCGGTGCCGCCGACCGTGCTTTCAAAAAATTGCTGGAGCCCTTCGAGCATGCCGTTACCTCCGTGGGTCTTGTGCGCAGCCCCGGAATGGTGCTTCTAGCGGTGCCCATGGCGAGAGCGAAACGCAAGCGCACGAAAACCAAGTCCCCGAAGCGCCGGCCCGCCGCGAAGACGCGCGCCCGGAAACGGACCGCGACCCGCAAGGCAAGCCCGAAGGCGTCGCGCGGCCAGAGCGAGCGCATCGCGCAGCTCGAGGCCGAGAACCGGCGGCTCCGCGCGGAGCTCGAATCGCTGCGTGCCGAGCGCCTGACGCCGCCGAGCGAGCCCCTCGGCGAGCAAGCTCCGCTCGATCTGTAGGCTCAACCGGTCGCGGCGGCGAGCCAGCGGCCGGTGTGCGAGTCGGGGATCGCGACGAGCGTCGCCGGCGGGCCGCACGCGACGACCGCGCCGCCGCCGGCGCCGCCCTCCGGGCCGAGGTCGACGATCCAGTCCGCCTCCTTGATGATGTCGAGGTTGTGCTCGATCGTGACGACGGTGTTGCCGCGGTCGACGAGGCGGTGCAGCACGTGCGCCAGCTGCTCGACGTCGGCGAAGTGGAGGCCGGTGGTCGGCTCGTCCAGGACGTAGAGCGTCTGGCCGCGTGACTCCTTCGCGAGCTCGTACGCGAGCTTGATCCGTTGTGCCTCGCCGCCCGAGAGCGTGTTGCTCGGCTGGCCGAGCGTCAGGTAGCCGAGCCCGATGTCGCGCAGCACCGCGAGGCAGCGTGCGATCGGCGCGTGGGCGGCGAAGAAGTCCGCCGCCTCCTCGATGGTCATCGCGAGCACGTCGGCGATCGTGCGGCCGCCCCAGCGCACGCCGAGCGTCTCCTCGGTGTAGCGGCGTCCGCCGCACGCGTCGCAGTCGACGTAGACGTCGGGCAGGAAGCTCATCTCCATCCGGATACGTCCCTGCCCGGCGCAGGCCTCGCAGCGCCCGCCCGGCACGTTGAACGAGAAGCGCCCGGCGCTCCAGCCGCGCAGGCGGGCGTCCGGAATCTGTGCGAAGAGCCGGCGCACGTCGTCGAGGAGCCCGACGTACGAGGCCGGCGTCGAGCGCGGCGTCCGGCCGATCGGCGTCTGGTCCACCTCGACCGCGCGCAGCAGGTGCTCGACGCCGTCGAGCCCGCGATGCGCGCCGACGCGGCCGACATGGAGCCCGAGCGCGCGCCGGGTCGCGCGGTAGAGGACGTCGCGCACGAGCGTCGACTTCCCCGAGCCCGATACGCCGGTGACGCACGTCCAGGCACCGAGCGGGATCGCGACGTCGATGTCGCGCAGGTTGTGCTCGCGCGCGCCGTGTACGACCAGCCGGGGCAGGCCGCCAACGTCCCGCTCCGGACCGAGACGCGGCCGGGGCGCGCCGAGGTAGCGGCCGGTCACGGAGAGGGGAACCGAAGCGAGCTCCTCCGGCGGCGCGATGGCGACGACCCGTCCACCGTGGACGCCCGCGCCCGGCCCAAGGTCGACGACCAGGTCGGCGCGCCGGATCGTCGCCTCGTCGTGCTCGACGACGACGACCGTATTACCCCGTGACCGTAACGTCGCGAGGGTGTCGAGCAGCATCGCATTGTCGCGCGGGTGGAGGCCGATCGTCGGCTCATCGAGCACATAGCAGACGCCGCGCAGGTTCGACCCGAGCTGCGCCGCGAGCCGGATGCGCTGCGCCTCGCCGCCGGAGAGCGTGTCGGCGCGCCGGTCGAGCGTCAGGTACGAGAGACCGACCTGGCCGAGGAAGCCGAGGCGCGGCAGGATCTCCTTCATCGGCCCCTCGGCGATCGCGGCAGCACGTGCGTCGAAATGGAGCTCCCGCAGGGCAGCCGCCGCGTCCGACACCGGCAGCACGGTGAAATCACCGATCGTCCGCCCGTCGAGCCGGACGGCGCGCGCGCGGGCGTTCAACCGGCGGCCGCCGCAGGCGGTGCACGGACGCTCGGCGGTGAACGGCTCGAGGTCCACCGCGTCGGCGTCCTCGAGCGCCTGACGGAGGAGGGCGACGACGCCCGGTCGCTCGGCGGTCCCGTCGAGAACGAGACGGCGATGGCGGGCGCCGAGCCGGCCGAGCGGACGATCGAGCGGCACGCCGGCGGCGGCGAGCGCGCGCAGGAAACGGCGCTTCGCGCCGCGCAGCTCCGGCAGCTCGAGCGGCACGAGCGCGCCGCCGTCGAGCGAGCGCGCCGGGTCGACGATCGCCTCCGGATCGACGTCGGCCGTGAAGCCCGCGCCGTGGCAGTCCGGGCACGCGCCCTGACGGCTGTTGAACGAGAAGAGGCGCGGGTCGAGCGCCTCGTAGCCGATCCCGCACGCGGGGCAGAACAGGCGCTCCGAGTAGAGCCGCTCGCCGCCGTCGGCGAGCGCGATCGCGGCGCCGCGTCCGAGCCGCATCGTCCGCTCGAGCGCCGGCTCCAGGCCCTCCAGGTCCGGCGGCAGCGTCGCGACGACGAGGTCGATGTCGTGCTCGCGGTAGCGGTCGAGGAGCGGCACGCTGGCGAGCGCGACGCGCTTGCCGTCGATGCGCGCCTCGCGCAGGCGGAGCTTCCGCGCCGCGGCGAGCTCCTCCTTGTGGTAGCCCTTCCGCCCGCGGACGACAGGCGCGAGGAGCGTCGTCCGCTGCCCGCGCAGCTCGCGTCGCATGCGACGCAGGATCTCCGCGCGCGTCTGCGAGCTGATCGGCCGGTCGCAGCCGGTGCAGTGCTGGATGCCGAGCTTGGCGAACAGCAGGCGGAGATAGTGGTACACCTCCGTCACCGTGGCGACCGTCGACGTACGGCCGCCGCGCGAGAGCCGCTGCTCGATCGCGACCGTCGGCGGGAGCCCGAGGAGCAGGTCGACGTCGGGCTTCGCCATCACGTTCAAGAACTGGCGCGCGTACGCGGAGAGGCTGTCGAGGTAGCGGCGCTGGCCCTCCGCGTGCAGCACGTCGAAGGCGAGCGAGGACTTGCCCGAGCCCGAGAGCCCGGTGAGGACGATCATCCGGTCGCGCGGCAGCTCGACGCTCAAGTCGCGCAGGTTGTGCTCGCGCGCGCCGACGACGCGGATGTGGCCGTTCGCCGTCGACACCGGCACGAGCGCCGGCGCCGTCTCCGCGACCCGATCCGCGACGTGGAGGACGTCGGCGAGGTACCGGCCGGTGTGCGAGCGCGGCTCCCGCGCGATCCGCTCGGGCGGGCCCGTCACGACCACCTCGCCGCCGCCGTCGCCGCCCTCGGGTCCGAGCTCGATCACCCAGTCGGCCGACTTGATGACCTCGAGGTTGTGCTCGATCACGAGCAGTGAGTGGCCGCGCTCGACGAGGCGGCGGAAGCAGGCGAGGAGGCGCTCGATGTCGGCGAGATGGAGCCCGGTGGTCGGCTCGTCGAACAGGAAGAGCGTGTGCGCCTTGCCCTCGCGGCCGAGGTGCGCCGCGAGCTTCACGCGCTGCGCCTCGCCACCCGAGAGCGTCGAGAGAGGCTGGCCGAGGCGGAGGTAGTCGAGGCCGACGTCGGCGAGCGGGCGGAGGCGGGCGGCGACGTCCGGCGCGTCGGCGAAGAACGCGGTCGCTTCGGCCACCGTGAGATCCAGGACCTCGCGAATCGTCTTGCCGTGGTAGCGGACCTCGAGCACATCCGGCTGGAAGCGGGCGCCGGCGCATTCCGCGCACGGGACGTAGACGTCCGAGAGGAACTGCATCTCGATCTTCTCGAACCCCTCGCCGGCGCAGCGCTCGCAGCGGCCGCCGGCGACGTTGAAGGAGAACGTCGCCGCCGTGTAGCCGCGGAGCCGCGCTTCCTCGGTGCGCGCGAAGCAGGCGCGGATCAAGTCGAAGGCACGGAGATACGTGACCGCGTTCGCGCGCGGCGTGGAGCCGATCGGCGTCTGATCGACGAGGATCACCTCGGCGATCCGCTCCGTGCCCTCGATGGCGCGGCACGCGCCCGGGATGCCGACCGGCTCGCCGCGGCGCTTCTTGAGCCCGCGGTAGAGCACGTCCTCGACCAGCGTCGACTTGCCCGAGCCCGAGACGCCCGTGACGACGACGAAGCAGGCGAGCGGGATGTCGACGTCGACGTTCTTCAGGTTGTTGGCCGTCGCGCCACGGATGCGGAGCGCGAGGCCGCGAATCGGCTTCCGCCGCCTGTCGGGGATCGGGATCGTGCGCCGGCCGGTGAGCCAGTCGGCGGTCGCCGATCCGCTCGCACCCGGGAGCGCGGTGGGTGGGCCCGCGAACACGACCCGGCCGCCGCGGTCGCCGGCGCCCGGGCCGAGGTCGATCACGTGGTCCGCGGCGCGGATGATCATCGGGTCGTGCTCGACCACCACGACGGCGTTCCCGAGATCGCGCAGGCGGTGGAGGATGCGCGTCAACCGTTCCGTGTCACGCGCATGCAAGCCGACCGATGGCTCGTCGAGCACGTAGAGCGTGTTCACGAGCGACGAGCCGATGGCGGTCGTGAGGTCGACGCGCTCGAGCTCGCCGCCGGAGAGCGTGCGTGACTGGCGGTCGAGCGTCAGGTACTCGAGCCCGACCTCGACCAGGTAGCGGAGCCGGCTGCGAACCTCGGTCAGGATCAGCCCCGCGATCTCCTCCGCCTGGCCCGACGGTAGCGCGAGCTCGGCGAAGAAGCGCTCCGCGACGCCGATCGGCAGCGCGTTCACCTCCGCGATCGTCTTCCCGCCGACGCGGAAGTCGAGCGCCTCGGGCTTCACGCGCGCCCCGCGACAGGCCGGGCAGGGGGTGTAGCTCCGGAAGCGCGACAGGAAGACGCGCACGTGCATGCGGTAGGTGCGCCCCTCGAGCCACCGGAACCAGCCGCGCACGCCCGGGTACTGCCCGCGTCCGTCGCCCTCGAGGACGAGCTCGCGCTGCGCCGGAGCGAGATGCTCCCACGGCACGGTCGTCGGGATGCCGCGTCGGCGGCAGAACTTGAGCAGCTCGCCGCGCTCCCACGCGGTCGCCTTCGTCGACCACGGCTTGAGCGCGCCGTCGGCGATCGTGCGGCGCGGATCCGGGATCACGAGATCGAGATCGAGATCGATGATGCGCCCGAAGCCGCGACAGGTCTCGCACGCGCCGAGCGGGCTGTTGAAGGAGAACAGGTTCGGAACCGGGTCGCGGATGGCGAAGCCGCAGCCGGCGCACTCGAGCCCGGTCGAGAACCGTTCGATCCGGCCGCCGGCGTCCACGAGGAAGATCGCGGCGCGTCCACGGCCGTGGCTGAACGCCTGCTCCAGCGACTCGCAGAGCCGGCCGCGCTCGCCGGCGTGGAGGCGGAGCCGGTCCTGCACGACGGTGATCGTCCCGTTGCCGGCGGGCGGCGCGTCGGCGCCCTCCAGCTCGACCGTCCCCTGCGGGCCGAGCGCGCGGATGAAGCCCGCAGAGAGGAGTCCGGCGCGCGCCTCGGGCCACGGCAGCGCAGCCGGCAGCGGCAGGTCGAACGTGACCAGTGCCCGGGCGCCGTCGTGGGCGGCGAGGAGCGCGGTCGCGGCGCTCTCCGGCGTGTCGCGTACGACCACGCGTCCGCACTGGCGGCAGTGCGGGACGCCGATCTTCGCGAAGAGGAGCTTCAGGTGGTCGTGCAGCTCCGTCATCGTGCCGACCGTCGAGCGCGACGTCTTCACCGGCCGGCGTTGGTCGATCGCGATCGCGGGCAGGATCCCCTCGATGCGGTCGACGCGCGGCTTCTCCATGCGATCGAGGAACTGGCGCGCGTAGGTGGAGAAGCTCTCGACGTAGCGCCGCTGCCCCTCCGCGTAGAGGACGTCGAAGGCGAGCGACGACTTCCCGGAGCCCGACACGCCGGTCACGACGGTGAGCGCGCCGAGCGGCACGCGCACGTCGATGCCCTTCAGGTTGTGCTCGCGGGCACCGAAGATCTCGATCGCGGAGGACAGAACCGTTGAGTCTAGCGAGCGGCGCCGGCGACGGCGAGGGCGGCTTCGAAAGTCGGCGGTACGATCGTGAGACCGGAGGCGAGCGTCCGCGCCGGCGGCGCCGGCGAGGGGCCGAAGCCGATCTCGCCGGCGTCGCCGATCACGGCCCCCACCCCGACCACCGCCCGCCGCACCCGGGCCATGCGCCCGACGCGACATCCATCGAGCAGCACCGAGTCTTCCACCTCCGCCCCGCTCTCGACGACGACGCCGTGCCCGAGCACGGTGTTGAACACCGCGCCCCCGTGCACGAGCGCGCCGTCGGAGACCAGCGAGTTGAGTGCCTGCCCCAGCCGGCCCGCCGCGTCCGCCACGACCTTCGCCGGCCCGTACGGTCCACCGACCGGGCACACCGGCCAGTTGGGGTCGTAAAGGTCGAGCTGCGGCCGGGGCGTACAGAGGTTCATCTGCGCGTCGTAGTACGCCTCGACGGACACGGGCTCGTGCCAGAAGCCGTCGACATCCGCGGCCGCGATCGTGAGCTGGCGCGCCAGCGCGTCGAGCGCCAGCGGCACGTCACCGCTGATGCTGAACGCCGACAGCATCGCGCGCGCGCCGGCGGAGACGACGACGTCGCCGGTCCAGAGCGAGACGAGGCCGGTCGGAGCGCGCACCACGCCGCGCACCCGACCGCTACTGCCGACGTCGACCGCGACCCGATCACCGACCTCGCACGCGGCGACCGGAACGGTGCAGAGCGTGACGTCGGCGCCGAGGCGGCGGTGCGTGGCGAGGAGGCGGCGGACGTCCAGCTGGAGGACGTGATCCGCCGTGACCACGACCGTCACGGCGGGCGTGTCGAGCGGCCGGCATCCGAGCAGCGCCCCGGCGATGCGCTCCGGGCGCGAGCCGGCGAAGCTTCCCGCGATCCGCGTCGGCAGGCGTCGCCGGAGGTTGGATGCACCCCGCGCGGCGCCGGCGAGGTGGGCGCGCAGCAGCGTGCCCGGGCCCGGGGCCGCGACGTCGAGCCGGTCCACGGCGGCGTGGGCGAGGGACGCGAGCGCGAAGTCGATGAACCGGTACTTCCCCGCGAACGGGGTCAGCGCGGCGTCGCCCGCGACCCCGAGCCCGGCGAGGATGCCGTCGCCGCCGGCGACGACGACGCCGTGGACGGCCGTCTTCATCGCGCGGCCTCCGGTCCGAGCTCGCGCTCCAGGTCCCGGACCACCGCACGCAGCGCGCGGTCGCGCTCGAGCCGGGCGGCGATCGTGCGACAGGCGTGCAGCACCGCGGCGTGGTCGCGATCGAACGCGGCGCCGAGCTCGGCGAACGGTCGTGCGAGGAGCCGGCGCGCCAGGAACATCGCCACCTGGCGCGCGCGGACCGCCTCGGGGCTGCGCGCGCGCCCGCGCAGGCGGCCGGACGGGACGCGGAACGCGCGCGCGGTCGCCGCGACGATGCGGTCGACGGTGAGCGCCGGGTCGCCGTGCGGGCCGAGCTCGGGCAGAACCTCGCGGGCCAGCGTCTCGTCGAGCGGCCGCCCCCGCAGGCGTGCGTGCGCGACGAGCCGGTTGAGCGCGCCCTCGAGGCGGCGCACGTTCCCCCCGACGGCGGCGGCGAGACACGCGGCCACCGGCGGATCCAGGGTGACCCCGGCATCCGCGGCCCGCTGCAGGAGGATCGCGATCCGGAGCGCGGGCTCCGGCGGCGCGATCGCGGCGACGGTGCTGCGCGCGAAGCGGTTCGCGAGTCGGGCCATGAGCGCCGGCAGCTCCGCGGGGGCGCGGTCGGACGTGAGCACGAGGAGCCGGTGGGCGTCGAGCCAGCGCGCGAGCCCCTCGACGAGGTGCTCCTGGGTCTCCTCGCGCCCGCGCAGCGAGTGCACGTCGTCGAGGAGGAGGGCGCCGAGCGGGCGCAGCTCCCGCCAGAACACGTCGGCGGATCCGGCCGCGACGCGGGCGACCAGCGCGTCGACGAGCTCGCGCGCCGACAGGCACGCGACCGCGAGGCCGGCCGCGTCGAGGGCATGGAAGATCGCGTGCAGGAGGTGCGTCTTGCCGACGCCCGACGGGCCGTGGACGAAGAGCGGGTTCGGGCTCGCGTCCTCGACCAGCCCCCGCGCCGCGGCCACCGCGGTCCGGTTGCTGTCGGCGCCGAGGAAGCGGTCGAACGAGTGCTGCGCGCTCGGGGCGCGGACCGGGATGGGGAGCGGCGCCGGCGGCGTCGCGAGCGCGACCTGGACGGAGCAGGCGCGGCCCGCCGCCTCGGCGAGCGCGTCCTCGATCGCCGCGAGGAAGTGACGCTCGATGCGGTCCCGGCTCGCGGCGTCGGGCGTCCGGAGCGCGAGGCCGCCGTCCGTCCACTCGGGACGAAGCGGGGCGATCCAGGCCGCGAAGTTGCGCTCGCCGACGCGGCGGAGAAGCGCGGCGCGCGCCCGGGTCCACACGCCCGGTCCGGGGACGGACGGGACCGCGGTCACGAACGCGCTCCGCGGTCCACAGGTGTGGACATCGCGCTCAGACGCCGGTCAGCGCTGCGCCTTCGGTAGGCCGCGAGTCGCATTCGAGCACAGCGCGGGCGCCCGCTCGGCCATCCCCGCCACGGGGTGCGCGGGGAGAACGGGGAACGCATGGCGAGGGGGATCGGGCGCGGAACGGCGGTGTGTCAGCGCTCTATAGGACTATTGCCGCCCGATTACAAGAAAATAAACACGCGGCGACGACGCGGGGTTACTGGTAGGCGACCTTCCGGCTCGTGATGAGCTGGAGGTCGGCGATCAGCTCGCGCACGGCGCCGCGCGTGTCGCGCGTGTTCCGGCGCAGCTCACGCTCGAGCTGCAGGCGGCGGGCGTCGCGCAGCGGGCGGTTGCGGAGCTGGAGGTACGCGCGCTGCATGTCGCCACGCCGGTCGAGGAGGCGGTCGACCTTCGCGAGCGCGAGCAGCCGGACGCGCTGCGGCGGAAGATCGTCGGCCATCGACAGGAGCCGCGACAGGAGGCCCGTGTGGTGACGCTGGATCTGCTCCGCGAGGCGCGCGTCGGCGCGCACGATGACGAGGCAGAAGGCGGCCTCGAACTCGCGCAGCGCCGGCTCGGTCTGGCGCTCGTGGAGGTGGGCGTCGCCGCGGGCCGCGCGCGCGAGGCAGCGCTGGAAGCGCGCGCGCTCGAGCGCCGCGAGGGCCGGTGTGACCAGCGGTCGCGCGAGCAGCAGGACGATCCCGCCGATCAGCAGGAGCGCGATCGGAAGCAGCACCAGCGCGACGAGCCACGTCGACATGCCGGAAACGCGACGACTTTAGGGCAAGGCGCCCGACCTGACAAGGTGGTTTTAACATAGCCGGGGGCCCGTCCGCTGCTCGCGCGCGGCTTCGCCGCGAGCTGCGCCCCCGGACCCCGTCGGCCAAGGAGCGCGCTCCCGCGCGCGGCCTCCTAGACCAGCACCCGGTAGTCGAGGGTGGGGAAGAGGTTGTCGGTGTCCTCGAGCGCGCCCAGGCGAAGGTCGTCGATCGCCTCCGCCTCGACCTGGTCGCAGAGCTGGGCACAGCGGAGGAGGTGGTCGCGGGTGCGCCGGACGGCGTACTCGGCGGTCGTCTCGCGCGACATCATGAAGGCCCAGTCGCTCGCCTGCGCCAGGAGGAGCTCGCGCAGCGCCTGGGTGAGTGCGCGACGGGTGCGCTCGTCCGCGCCCGGGTAGCGCCGGCAGAGCGCGTGCAGCCGGTCGGTCAGCGCGTGCAGGT
>Ga0209579_10003441_pt1 | contig 11495 bp, 11 predicted proteins | sample Coa_R1_2_FD_187152 | JGI IMG/M metagenome (GOLD analysis project Ga0209579, IMG submission 187152) | Surface soil microbial communities from Centralia Pennsylvania, which are recovering from an underground coalmine fire - Coalmine... | ecosystem: Environmental > Terrestrial > Soil >... | reverse complement strand
CTCTTGCATTTGCCGGGGCACTAGTTGGTTGTGGTGCTAGCGCCGTTCCGGGCACGAATGCCGTTTCGGGGACTTCTGCAGCTTCGGGGACCAATGCAAGTTCGGTTTTGCGGTCGCCCTTGTTTGTAAGCCCAGATTCCACTCCGAAAATCAAAAAAGTAAGTCCAATCGCAGCGACGCAATACCAGCAAATCGTCATCAAAGGCAAAGGCTTCGGAAAGATGCAACCCTACAATGGCGATTCGTGCTGCATTCAAATCGTTGTCACCAACCCAGAGTGTTATTATTACCAGTCTATCGACACTTGGCGCGCCGGTTATGAAGGCAGCGGTAACGAGGTGACATTGAATGTCGCGAAATGGACCAATAAGAAAATCGTCATTACGGGCTTCACCGGCCTTTACGGATCTTATTGCTGGTACCTCGTATCAGGCTATCCGATAACGATCAACGTGTGGAACGCACAAAGTCAAGCAGGCCCTGCTACTTGGACCGGCACGGTGCAATAATTCTAGCGTAAAGCACGAGAGAAGGGCGCCAGCTATATCAGGCGCCCTTCATCGTAGGCGCTCTCCGATTTCGGCGATCGATCGTTGAATCGCCCGGATTCCATCGAGCACCGGGTCATCGCGCGACGCGCCATCTAACGACAGCAGGTCCACGGCGCTCGCGACACCATCGGCCAGCTGTTCAATCGCGGCCTGTTCGTCGGGTGCATACGATTCTTCCGAGCGTTTGCGGCCTAGAACGAGAGCGCCCAGCAAACGGCCGCGCGCAACCATTGGGTACGCGAAGTCACCCCTCAATCGCGTATCGACGCCATGCAGATCGAGCACTCGGTGCGACGCCCGCAACGTAACTAGTGCAGGATCGTTTTCGCTTACATAGCCGTAGCAGCCATTGCCATCATCCAAGACCACCTTTACGGTTGAGGCATCCGTGCGCCGTTCTAGCGCGTTTTCGGTTCGCCGGATCAACAGCGGTAGTTCGGTGATGTAAGCTGCCTCGCGGGCAAATGCACGTAATGCTTGCTCGTCTTCGTGTCGTTTGCGAAAAAAATATGTTGTCTACGACATGTTCGACGCGAGCGTGTACGTATCGGATTGAAAGACCGAGCGACAGCGCAAGGACCGCGCTGATAGCAATATTGGTTGTGTGACTGGTATTTTGCAACCATCCCGCTAGAAGCCACTCCACTAGGACGAAGGTTCCAACCAGTACCACCGAAACGCCGGCAAAGACGGCGGCGCGATTGAGTACGAAAGCGATGTCAAGGACGCGGCGGTTCAAGACGGCGTACGTCAACGCAATGGGGACGAGCAAAAAGATGAGTGTTCGAACGTCACCGACGATATTGGTGAAAACATACGACGATCGGAGAGTGGGTCCTGAAAATTCTACAAATAGTCCGATCACAAACAACGTGCCCAATGGGACGAGCATCCAGACGCTGCGCTGTCGTTCGGTTGGTGGCGACGCTGCGATCGCCAGAGCGATGCAGAGTATGGGCAGGAAGTAAATCAGGGAGTACAGGTATGCAGCCGAGAAAATCGGTGCGTTCCAGTCAAACGAAAGCGTAATGAAACCTAGCCCCGCGAAAAAATCCAAGCCTGCGGCAGCCAAAAGCAACGCGTAACTTGCGTACTGCACGATCCGGCGAATCGGCGAAAGGGGCAGACCAAACGTGCTCGCTAGTGCGACGCTGAATGCGGCGGAAACAGGGAGCATCAACCTGCCGCAGAGGTCGCTCACGACGTTTTCCCAGAGCCACGGTGTCGTCCACAAACGCAGCTCGCCGATGCAAAGGTGCGCGCCATACGTAACGAGTGCCAACGCGAGCAATCTTGCTCTGTGTATGTGGCCTCCGCGCGATGCAATGATAGTTGCAAAGAGCGTGAGCCAGATAACCAGCAGCGGAACCGAGTAAAAGCTGAAGGAGAGAATCCAACGCTGCCTCCAACTGCCGCCTCCCAACGTCGCAATGGGCGTGGGCGTTACGGTGATATGCTCGAGATTGCCGTCGCGACGAATCGGGAGTGCAACGGTCACTCCGTTGAGGGCCCTCTGACTGAGCCAATATCGCTCTTGCAGAGGAACGTCTCGCAAGTCCACGGCGTCACCCGCGTGAAGGCCCGCAGCGGCCGCAGGACCGGCCGGATCTATGCCCGTGATAACGATGCCGAACGGCGCTGGTGCGCGATTGAAGCCCCAATGACCGCTCCAGGGCGGGGCATTGCCCATCCCCGAGACGCTTAGTATCGAGACGACCGCGAGAAACGCAGTAATAGCGCAGAAGCCGAGGATAAGCGCGCCACGGCGCCAGCTCTCGGAGGTCATAGAGAGAGTCCTTCGCTCCCTAGAACACAGCACCCTGATGCGGTGTTGTGGTTCGTTTCACCCCCGGGAAAGCGGAGGTCGCTGCAGAACGAAGCGCCCAATGTCTATCTCACGATTCGGAGCGCCGCAAATACTGCGCGCAATACCCCTTGCATTCGCGATCTTTCTCGTCGTGCGAGCCTCTTGTTTTGCGGACGATGCTGCGACCCTCGATTCGTGGAAAGACTCCTTCCACGCGGTTTGGCAGACGGACCATTGCGAGGCGGAGTGGCAGAGTTGGAACAAGTATTGGGGGCAGGTGCACGCATTTTATTTCGGCGCGCGGGGATACGCCGGCTGGTTCGCTGACAGTCAAAAGATTCTCGTGCGCGTAACCGACCCAAGCACAAATGCCGAAGTAGCGTCCCAACTCACGTCGCTCGGGCGTCGGATTGGTGGAGAGTGGGCCAAACAGGATAGTTGCCGCAAGGTGAGGACCAGCGACACGTGGATGGAGCGAGCCACGGAAGCTAACAAACCCGCGCTCCTCGATTGGCAAAACCAACTCGACAAAGCTGCTGCTGCCGACTCCGGCAACGGGGCGACCGTTGAGACTGCAATAAAAGCGATCAATACTCAGCTGGATACGATCGGGATCGCCGCCTACGGCGGTCGCACGACGTCGAAATCGCTGGGTGAGATCGTTTCGAGATCGAGCGCATCGTAGGCGCTCCAGACCGGCGAACCGTTGACGTCGTCGGTGAAGACGATTTCGTTGCAACAGCCGGCGTCGTAAACGTAGAGTCCGTAGGTTTGCATCGCTGTGGCGACGATCTTCGCCTCGCGGTGAAACTTGCTGATGTCGAACGAGCTGCGTAGGCGCGCACGCGATCCCCATGGCATCGGCGTATCGCTTGCGGGGCCGGCATAGCGGGCGCCGTTGGTACAGTCGCGCCGGCCGGCGGGCGAGACGCACGCATACTGCGAGACCGAGCCGCTGACGACATTCCACCCGAGCGCGTGCGGAATGACCCCGGCACTCAATTCTTCAGGCCGTACGGCCAGCAATCCGAGCGGAATGCCCGAGGATGTCGACAGCGCTCCGCTTGCCGGCCGCTTGAAGGGCTTCTTGAGATTGATATACGTGTTGTTGAACATCGTCAGCCCACTGGAGGGATCGTACGTCGTCCCGTATCCTTCGTAATACTGGCAATCGTCGCTCTGCAACACGATCGAGTGCTCGTCGGAGAGCGGCGAAATATAAAAGTACGGCTCCCACGGAATCGGCGAATATGGCGTGATGTAATAGACCAACGGATTTACCGGCACTAAGGGCGTGGAATCGTCGGCCATGTTCACGTACTCATAGGTCGGCATCGTTGCGAGAAACGCGCCGCCGCCCCCGCCGTCAATAGTCGCCTGTACATAAGCCGCACTCTTGCGCGCAAGCTTGGCCTTCGCGATGGAGTTTTGCCAAACGTGGCCGCTCGGATAGCCGCAGCCTAGCAGTTCGCCTGCTGCGGGCGGCAGTTGGCGACAACACGCCGGCGTGGAATGCTGGGGAAGCGCGACGGGCACGCTCGAGCAGCCGGCAGCGAGCGTCGCCGCAGCGAGCGTGAGCGACCATAGTCTCATGAGTAATGGGACTTTGGTCTGTAGCCTCGCAACGCCCTGCGAATCGCAGGACTCCAAGTCGCAAGCGCGGGAACCAAGCAAGCAACATTGCCGTTAACTGCTGGAGGATCCGTGCAATTACGAACCATCGCCGGTTTTCTCGTGCTCGCGGTCGCGCCCGACTTTGCGATCGCCGCTCCGAACGTGCCGCCGCCGATTTTGCGACTCGCGAACGCGGCCATGCACGCCGCGAATGCCAACGATGCGTCGGCATTCGCTGGGCTTTATACTGATAATGCAATCGTCGTCGATGAGATTCCGCCATTCGTTTGGCGCGGAGCGAACGCAGGAACCTCGTGGTGGCACGTCGTTGCCGCAGAGGCCCAGAAGTTGAAGATGACCCATCTCAAGGCGATCGGCATTCGGGTTGGTGAGTTCAGAAGTTCGCCGACCGATGCGTATTTGGTCGAGCCGATGAGCGTTACCGCGATCGCGAACGGCAAACCGTTCGTCGAGCCCGGGACGACGACGTATACCTTCCACAAGGTCGGAGAGACTTGGCTGATCTCGAGTCAGATCTGGACGGCCCGGCGCTAGCAATCGAGAAGCGCTCCCCGACCCTATTGGTCGCTGCCGCGACACTGAGCGGCCCGTCGACATCGCCGGCAGCGGCGCCCGGCTGAGGTCCACACTAGTATAGGCGCGGCGATGCAAGACGTCGGGCCGGTCGTGTTCGCGGGGTATACAGCCCTCATGCCGGAGCACGCCACGCCACAGCACCGTCTTCGAGCATCGCTCGCGCTCGCCGCCCTTGGCATCGTTTTTGGCGACATCGGCACGAGCCCGCTGTACGCCTTTCGCCAGTGCTTCGTCAGCTTGCTGAAGATCGCGCCGACGCATGAGAACGTGCTCGGCATACTCAGTTTGATTTTGTGGTCGCTGATTCTGATCGTCTTCGTGCGCTACATCGGCATGGTTATGCGGGTTTCGCACGACGGTGAAGGCGGTATTTTGGCTCTGCTCGCCTTCGTGCTGCCTCCGGTGCGCCGCGGCGTGCCGCCGGCGGCTACGTGGCTGACCTTCTTGGTGATCCTCGGGGCCGGCATGCTCTTCGGCGACGGCGTCATCACTCCGGCGGTTTCCGTTCTGTCGTCCGTCGAAGGACTTAGCATCGCTACCGCCGACGCTGCGCCGTTCGTGATGCCCTTGGCAGTCGTCATTCTCGCGTCGCTTTTTTTGGTGCAAAGCCGCGGCACGCACCGCATCGGGGCGGTTTTTGGTCCCGTTATGCTGGCCTGGTTCATCACGATTGCGGTTCTTGGAATTCGCGGAATCGCCAAAGATCCCGCGGCATTGTGGGCGTTCAACCCCATATATATCGTTCGTTTTTTTGCGCATCACGGTTTCGCCGCAATCGCAATCTTCGGCGCTATCGTGCTCTGCGTTTCCGGCGTCGAGGCGCTTTACGCCGATATGTCCCACTTCGGCCGTGCGCCGATCGCGCTAGCGTGGACCATTGTGGTTTTTCCGGCGCTTGCGTTGAACTACGTCGGTCAAGGCGCGCTCGTGCTTTCGGATCCCAGAGCGCTCGACAATCCCTTCTACCTTCTGACGCCGCCTGCACTGCTCTATGTAGTCGTCGCGATCGCGACCGTTGCGACCATCATCGCCTCGCAAGCGCTGATCTCGGGTGTCTTTACGATGACCAAACAGGGCATCAGCTTGGGCTTCATTCCGCGGATGCGCGTGATCTATACGTCCGTCGCCCACCGGGGGCAAGTCTACGTACCGTTCATCAATCGCGTGCTCGCCGTGGCGTGCATCGCGCTGGTGCTCACCTTTCAAAGCTCGACGCGTTTGGCCAACGCTTACGGGCTTGCCGTCGCCGGGACAATGGTCGTTACGTCCGTGGCGTATTTCGAAGTCGTGCGCGCGAAACTTCGCTGGAGTCTTCCGGTGGCGCTTCTCGCGACCGTGCCTTTCTTGGCGCTCGAGCTTCTTTTCGTCGTCGGAGGCTTGCCCAAGGTGCTCGAAGGCGGCTGGATCCCGCTCGCGATTAGCGCTGTGGTGTTCGTTATCGCGAGTACTTGGCGCGCAGGGCGTCGGCGCGTCGCCCAGGTGCAGCGCGACCAATCGCAACCGGTGGAAGACTTTTTGCGCAGCATGCATGGGCGCCTGGGGCAAAGATATCACGGAACAGCGGTCTTTCTGACGGGCGACCCGGAAGGCATTCCATTCGTGCTCTGTCATCACTGGGCTCGGACGCACAGCATCGACGAAAAGATTGTCTTATTGACGCTTATTCCGACGACGGAACCTTTCGTGGCTACTGACGACCGCGTGCAATTGGAGTGGCTATCGCCGGCCCTCGTTCGTGTCACGGCTCGGTTCGGTTTCATGGAACGCATCGACATCGAGCGGATCGTCAATGGCTGCGCTAAGCGAGGGTTTGAGCTTGACGGACACGATACCACCTATTACAGCGCAGATCCGCACATCGTGCCGCGAGAGCGCGGTATCTTCCGTGCCGGGCTGCGCGGGCTCTACGTGATGCTGCGAAGAAACGCGCGCACCGTTACGTCGACGCTTGGAATTCCACCCAACGCGCACGCTAAACTCGGAATCGAGGTTCCAATGTAAAATGCTAGCGGCGGCGCCGGGGCGCCGCCGTAGCTGCTAGGAGCGCTTTCTCCGCACGAGCGGCGACGGAATTCTACTGTTCCAAGACCTTCAGGTCGTTGTGGTTGTCATCGTTGAAATAAATCCGAGCGTCGTGGATGTTGTTTCCGGTGGCGACGATTCCAAATAGCGCGCCGGCAGCGCCGCGGTCGACGTTTCTGGTCGACAACAGCTCGCCGCTTGGCGCGATTTCCACCATGATGTTCCGGCCGTTCTTATTGCCAGTATTGCCGACCACGAGATTGCCATTGAAGAGGAGCGCTGAACTAATAGGGCCGTTTAATGGTGGTCCTGCGAAGACGAGACGCGCTTGGCTTGCAGAGGGACCACTGAAGCTCTGCCCGTCCTGGCCGACGACGATTCCGCCCGCGGGGATCGTGCTCACGCTGGAAAACGCAACGACCGTGTTATTCGTTCCGTCTACGATGTAGAGCGTGTCTTTGTGGTCATCGTAGGAGAGCCCGGATGGGCCGAAGATACTCCCGGGCTTTCCGTGGTTGATTGCAAAGCCCGTAGCAATCACATCGTAGGTAAAACTAGAGCCCAGGTTGATCCGGACAATGGTTCCGTTTCGCGCGTTGCTCTCGTAGAAGACCGGTGCGCCCGAAGCTCCGCCGTGTGCAGCGAAAACTTCTCCAAACGGGTGGTCGAATGGCTTGCCCTCAAGGTTCACAATGAGCTGACCGCTTGACGAAATCACCGGATTGTCGTTGGCTTTAAAGGCCGCTGCCCAGATCGTGTCGTCGGGAGCGAGCGCGAGCGCGTCGCAACCCTTGAGCGTCTTGCTATCGGAGACCAAAGTGGGCTTCGCGCCGTCCTTTGGATGGAGCGCGACGATGGTGTAGCCGGTACCTTGGACGTTGCCGCTCGCGTTGAAGTTGCAGACGACGAGATCGCCTTTGGTGAAAGCGCCGTTCGTTGACGGCGCAACGGTCAATCCATACGGATTCAGTTGATGCAGTTCGGGATCGATCGTCGATCCGATCCTGCGCTCGTGCGCGAGCACCTTTAGAACGGAGTAGCTGCTGTCGGGGTTTGCTTGCTGGGCCGACTGAGGGGCCGACCCTATCGATTGCGATGGCATCGTGCTCCCGTGGTTGCTGCAGGCTGCCGCTGCCAAGAAAGCGGCCGCCGTGACGATGCACGTGGGGGTGTGTGAAAGACGCATTGAGGTACCTCCGAGTTAGAGGTCCAGACTTTTCACGTTAATTATGAAAAATCTCTGAAGCCCTCAGCGCCCCGGCTCGCATAACTGCGCCGTTTTAGTGCACGACGTCCCACTGATCGGCGTTGGAGAACTCGAACAGCATGTTTGGCGCCCATCCGCGCACGGCGGGATTGACGGCCGAGTAGTCGCCGCGGTAGACGATGGGGACGAAGATCGCGTTCTGCGCGACGATGCGCTGCATGCCATCGAATGCGCGGCCGCGTGCGACGCGGTCGGTCGAGCGCGATTGCGCCGAAAAGAGCCCGTCGTATGCGGAATCGCAAAAGCGCATCGTGTTCGAGCCGTTCGGCGAGACGCGGTCGCACGTAAAGAACTCGCTCTGCTCGGGATCGCTTCCACCGTAGTATCCCGACACGGCGAGATTGAAGCGTCCTCCGTAGTAAATACCGCTCGGTGCGGCGTAAAAGAGATTCGACGGATAGCCGCGTACGGCTGCGGCGATCCCGACGCGGGCCAAGTTCTCTTGTATAAGCGTCGCCTCATTGCGGCCTTCCTGGCTGAATCCTTCGTACGCTATGTCGATCGCCAACGGCCGTCCGGATTTCATGCGAGTCGTTCCAACGAGGTGCCAGCCCGCCGTGTCGAGATCGTGTGCCGCACGCGTAGGATCGTACGTATAGGGATGCACGCCGGGATCGTGAGCCCACATCACCGGCGGGATTTCCGTGGTTGCCATCGGCCAGAGTCCGTGAAAGACGTTTCGCGCGATCAATGCCGTATCGATCGCCTCCAATATTGCCCGCCGTACCGCAGGATCGTCGGTCGGAAAGCGCCGCGTCTGAATTGCGGCATAGGTAATGTGGTTTTTCTCCGTACGCACGAGGCTCGCCGAGCGCCGTGTGTCGGACTGTACGACCTGATCGGTTGCGAGATAATCGTCGACGTCTGCGGCGTGCGTCCGGAGCATCAGCAACTCCGTGTTCCGGTCGGGAACGATCTTGATGATTAGCCGCCGCAGATGCGGCGTGCGCCAAGCGTACGGATTCGGCTCAAGGAGTATCTCGTCGCCACGCGCCCACCGTACGACCCGAAATGGGCCGCTTCCGAATGGGTGGTCGTTCCAGGAACTATGCACGAGGTCCGTGCTGACGAACGCGTGAGCGGGAAGTATTCCATACACAAAGTCCGTTACGGCGAACAAGGCGCCAACGGCTCCCGACCAGGGGCGCCGAAAATGGAGGACGACCGTGTACGCATCGGGCGTTTCGAGGCGTTCTATTTCGCGATACGGCTGCGACTCCGTCACGGGATTGCGAGCATCGAGAATGGCCCGATACGTAAAGGCGACGTCTTTTGAGGTGAGCCGCGTACCGTCGGCAAACCGTGCGGCGCGCCGAAGATGATATGTAAGCGTTTTTCCGTCGCGCGCGACGTCGCCATTCTCGACGGTCGGGACCCGTTCCGCCAGTAGGGGAATCGGCTGGTTTCTGGAGTTGAGCCCGACGAGCGGCTCGGCGTAGAGTTGTGTCACGTCGATATCCGCTTGTTCGAATGCAAAGAGCGGGTTGAGCGATGCCGGGTCGTTTGCGCGCGCGATCGTCATCTCGTGCGACGTTCCCCAGCCGCGCGTGGTGCCGGTCCGATTGCATGCGAGAAGGAAAACAAGCGCGAACCAAAGCAAGCGGTTGCTCATCGATAATGCGCTTCGAAATCCGCGAGCGCGATCCTCGGAGGAGTGAGCATAAATATATGGCGACACCGCCCACCGAAGTTACTGTAAAAGTAAACGACATCAAGGAGCTCTTTGCCGAGCATCAGTTCGATCCGTTCACCGACGATGTCGAGACGATCGCAAGCATCACGCGAATGGCGCAGTTGCCCCATCTCGTCTCGAAGCTCAAAGGCGTCAAGTTGCGCGTGCTCGTGCCGGCTTCGTCGTTAACGCCGGCGACGGAACCGGAAGTGCGGCGCGCACTGGAGCGCTACTGCACGCACATGGTTTTGGAGACGCGCCAAAAGCTCGCGGCAATGCGATGGGTCGGCCTTCGAACATTTTTGGTGGGCTGGGTATTCTTCGGGATTAGCCTCGCCGCTGCGGCGGCCGTAACGAAGCTGCTCTGGGTTCCCGGCGGGATACGCGAGCTCGCAACCGAGAGTCTCATCGTCGCTGGATGGGTCGTTATTTGGCAGCCGCTCGATACGCTCGTGCAAGGCTGGTGGCCGCAATGGAATGAAGAGCGCACGTTTCGCGCGATCGGCATGTTGCCGTTACGCGTCGAAGGATATTAGAAGAGCGAGAAGCGCGCGTCTCTCGCTATATACGGCACGTAGCGAAAATCCCGAACGAGCGAAACGCGGCCGCCCTCCGTTTCGAGGAGCACGAAATAGGCAGGCTCTTTGCTCGATGCGGGACTGAACATCGCGATGGCCGGGACGCCGTCAACGAAACCGGCTGCGGCGCGTATTTCTTCGGTCTCAAGGTACGTGGCGTAGCGCTTATGATATCCGGCGTCTGCCATACGCTGCTTGACGCGCGAAACGACGTCGAGGCGTGACTCCTCACCCAGCAGCTCGCGAAGTCCGGTCCAATCGTGGGCGTTGAAGAGCTCGACGTATCGCCGCAGTGCAGCCTGCTTTTCTTCCGAAAGCGATGCCGTGGACCGAACGATCGCCCCGCGCGACGTACGCGCGATGTTCGTGCGGCCTCGCGATAATGCGGCCTTCACCGCGCCGACGGTCGTACCCATGGTGTCCGCAGCTTCGTCGAGCGAGCTTCCGAGCACGTCCTTGAGGATGACGGCGCTGCGCTGCACCGGCGGAAGCTCCGTGAATGCCGTGAGCGCCGACTCGACCAGCAGCGGGTCGACGCCGTTCTCTTCAGGACCGGGTCGATCCGGCACTTCGGCAACGGGTTCGACGTGTTGTCGTTCGTAGCGTTTGAGAAAATCCATAGCGGTATTATGTGCGATGCGAAATAGCCAGGGGCGCAGATTAGGCGGCTGTGTCATCTGTCCGAGCGCGAAGTACGCTTTGGCCAGCGTCTCTTGAACGATGTCTTCACCGTCGAAAACCGAGCCGGTCATGCGCGCACAGTACCGATGAAGCTCGGGACGAATATCGTCGACGAGCTCCATGAACTGGTCGCGGTTCGACACCTCGACTGCTAGCGCGGCCGCTTGCGGAGAAGCGGTGGAAGAAACGCGGCGAGCCAGATCGCCGTTCCGGCGCCGGCGCCGCCGGCAAGCGGCACCAAAACTTCTTCCACCGGCATCATCATAATGTGTGCTAACAGGATCATTGCAGTATCTCCTGTGCCGCATTAACGACGTCACTCCATCGGCCGTCTTGCTCGGTGCCGTAGGAGTCGTGCCAGTTCCACCACTTATAAGGCTCGGTTTGCGGGTAGCCTTCGGGCGAGTCTTCCCAGAGCTCTTGTCGCCCGAGCGGCGTGAGGTCGAGATAACTCCACGTGCTGCCTAATGCCTCGTCGCCCCGGTTGTTGACGAAGTACGTACGGTACACGGTATCGCCGTCGCGAAAGAAAACGTTCGTGCCGTGCCATTCGTCGACTCCGAAGTCGGCGTCGAAGGCGTCGGTGATCGTATACCACGGCATCGCCCAGTCCATTCGCGCCTTAAGGCGCTCTATGTCGGCTTGCGGAGCGCGCGAGACATTCGCGAAGGTAGTGTCGCGAGCGTTGAGATGAGCGAGGTGTGCG